>Ga0247822_10000282_pt1 | contig 25883 bp, 15 predicted proteins | sample 13C_Cellulose_Da_FD_192423 | JGI IMG/M metagenome (GOLD analysis project Ga0247822, IMG submission 192423) | Soil microbial communities from agricultural site in Penn Yan, New York, United States - 13C_Cellulose_Day30 | ecosystem: Environmental > Terrestrial > Soil > Agricultural land | place...
TCGTCGGCGCCGGCGGCGAGGAAGTCCTCGTACTGATCGCGGAACGAGCAGGCCTCCGCGGTGCACCCGGGAGTCTCGTCCTTGGGATAGAAATAGAGCACCAGGCTCTTGCCGGCGATCAGGTCGCGCAGGCGGACCGGGCCGTCGGGGCCGGCGAGGGTGACGTCGGGAGCCGGATCGCCAGGTTGTGCAGCCATGCCCCGGGTTATGCGCCCGATGCCGCGGCATGTCATCAGCAGAGGCTGCGAGGATCGCCGGGGCGCCGCCGGCTTCCGTGGACGAGGCTCATGCTATGACCGCCCGCGATGTGGCAGCCCGCCGAGCGCCAGAAGCACCCGCTGCCCGCCGCGGCGTGGCCGACCGCCGACGAGGCGGCCGCCGCCCGGCTGTACACCCCGGTCGAGCTCGGCCCGCGGACGGCGCGCCAGCGCACCTGGGTACCGGCCATGGTGCCGTGGCGGGCCACCGACGACGGCCTGGTCACCCGCGACGTGATCGACTGGTATCGCCGGTTCGCCGAGGGCCGGCCGGGCGTGATCGTCGTCGAGGCGACCGGCATCCGCGACCTCCCGTCGGGTCCGCTGCTGCGCATCGGCGACGACCGCTTCGTCCCCGGCCTGCGCGACCTGGTCCAGGCGGTCCGCGACGCCTCGGGCGGCGAGACCTTGCTGTTCATCCAGATCATCGACTTCCTCGCCATCCGGCGCCGGCCGGCACGCGACAAGTACTTCGCCCGGTTCCTGGCGGTGACCGAGCGTCATCGCGACGCGCTGGCCGCCCGCGCCGGCGACCCGTCGCTGCGCACCGCCGACGAGGCGGTGATCCGGGACCGCCTGGCCGCCCTCGACGCCGCCGGCCTCGCCGACGTGCTGACCGCGCGCGAGCGCGAGGATCTCGACCACGGCTACCGCGAGCGGGTGACCGACCTGCACCTGCCGCACATCCGCGAGCTGCCGGCGGTGCTGCCCGGGCTGTTCGCCGCCGCCGCCGCCCGCGCCGAGGCCGCCGGGTTCGACGGCGTCGAGCTGCACTTCGCGCACGCCTACACCATGGCGTCGTTCCTGTCGGCGCTGAACACCCGCGACGACGGCTACGGCGGCCCGCGCGAGCAGCGCGTGCGCCTGCCCCTCGAGGTCGTCGCCGCCTGCCGCGCCGCGCTCGACCCCCGCACCGCGCTCGGCTGCCGCTTCCTCGGCGACGACGTGATCGAGGGCGGCAACCGCGTCGACGACGCCGCCTGGTTCGGCGTCCGCCTGGCCGAGGCCGGCCTCGACTTCCTGTCGGTCTCCAAGGGGGGCAAGTTCGAGGACGCCAAGCAGCCCAAGGTCGGCTGGGCGGCGTACCCGTACACCGGGCGCTCGGGCTACGAGTGCATGCCGACGATCTACTCCGACGCCACCGGCCCGTTCGGACGCAACCTGCCGCTGGCCGCCGCCGTGCGCGCCGCCGTCCGCGCCGCCGGCCGGGCCACGCCGATCGTGGGCGCCGGCGGCATCTGCGACTTCCACCAGGCCGAGGCCGCGCTGGCCCGCGGCGACTGCGACCTGGTCGCGTCGGCCCGCCAGTCGCTGGCCGATCCCGACTGGTGGCTCAAGATGCGCCTCGGCCAGGGCGCCGCCATCCGCCGCTGCGAGTTCACCAACTACTGCGAGGCGCTCGATCAGCAGCACGAGCAGGTGACCTGCAAGCTGTGGGATCGCCAGGCGCTCGACGAGCCCGACGTCCGCCTCACCGCCGACGGCAAGCGCCGGCTGCTCGCGCCGCGCTGGCGCCGCTGACGTCCGCCACGTCGCGCTCGCTGACGCTCGCGCTCGCTCAGGACGAACGGGTGATTGGCCGTGTCACGGCGCGTCGGGGCCGATCGGGATGCCCAGCTGGTTCGTGCGACCGTTGTCGTGGACGACGCAGCGCGACTGCTCGCAGCGGGCGCTCCAGCGGTTCTCGCTCTCGAAGCGGAGCTGGTCGTACTGCGGGCCGCCCATGCCGCATGCCAGGTGCCGCACCGGGTAGGTCGCGCGCACCTTCTCGGGATCGCGCTGGTTGACCGCGACCGGGTCCGATGGGACGCAGGCGTGCAGCCGGAAGTGGAGCGTGCAGTCGCTGTCGGCCCGGCAGCTGTGGATGTCGCCGGCCTTCACCACCGGCGGCTTCGGCGGGGCCGGCTTCGGCGGCTCCGGCTTCACGACCGGCGGCGGCGGCTCCGGCTTGGCGATCAGCACCGGCGCCGGCGGCGGGCGGCGGACGACGATGGTCGCCACCCCCGAGCCGCTGTGCCGGCTCACCGCCGGCACCGCCCCGAGCAGCGCCGTGCGCGCGCACCGGCCGAACGCGGCGGTGCTGCCGCCGACGAAGACCGTCTTCGCGCGCCCCTTCGCGTCCCAGGTCACTCGCACCCGCGCCTTCACGAGCGGCGTGCGGCTGTGCACCGCGCAGGCGCTGAGCGCCGCTGCGTTGCGCGCCACGTGGGCGCTGACCACCGGGTGACCGCCGGTGATCTCGACCGGCGGCGGCGGCGGCGGCTCGGTGGGGCGGATTGGGACCGGCGCGCCGGTCGGCGCCCCGACCGGTGGTCCGGCCGCGGCGGCGGCGGCGGTCCCGAGGACGGTGAGGAGGGCAAGGCGAGGCAGGCGGTGGCGCATGTGACCACGGACGGGCTTCCCGCCCCGAGATTCAGGATAGATCCACATCGCCGCTCGTGCGTTATGCCGCCGATCCGGCCTACGACACGACCTTGATCTTCGTGATCCCGCGCAGCTCGCCGCCGACCTCCCACGCGTCGCCCTGCTTGCGGAACACCCGGAACCGGATGACCCCGGATTTGTTCACCTTCACGTAGAGCATGGTCTTGGCCGGGTCGAAGTCGTCGCCCTCGAGGCGCAGGTTGGCGTTCTCGCTGTCGGTCAGGTGCAGCACCTTGGCGTCGGCGATCCCGGCCGCCTTCATGACGTCGAGGAAGTTCCAGCCCGGCGTCTCGGTGTCGCCGACCGGCGCCGTGACCGACGGCAGCGGCACCAGCTTGTCGCCGGTGAACGTGCTGGTCCCCTTCGGCGTCTCGACCTCGAAGGTCAGCTCGGCGGTCGGCACCGGCCGCTCGCCGCCGCCGCCGCCACCGCCCCCCGAGTCGCCGCCGCCGTGGCCGTGGCCGTCGTCGCGCCCGCCGCCGGCCGCCGCCTGCGGCCGGGTCAGGATGGTCACCTTGGCCACCGCCGCGACCGCGCCGTCGAGCGCGCCGGCCTTCACGAACCCGAACGTCGGGCCGGCCGCCAGCGCCGGCGGCTCGCCGGCCTTGTTCTTGGCCGGGGCGAGGGTGGTGTGGACCTTGCCGGCGGTGTCGATGACCTCGATGCCGATCCACTGATCGAGCGGCGGCGCGCCCGGGGCCAGGCCGGCCAGCTCGGTCGGGGTCGCGCCCAGCGTCGCCTCGGTGGCGACCTGCTTGTCGTCGACGAAGATGGCGACCGGGACCTTCTGCGCCGCGACGGCGGTCCCCTGGCCCGGCGCCGCCTCCTTCTTCTTGCACGCGGTCGCGGTGGCGGTGACCGCGCCGGCGAGGGCCAGCGCGACGAACAGACGGCGAAGCATCCCGCGATGCTACCGCGATGTCCTCACCCGATGCGCCATCTCGGGCCATCTCGCGGCGCGTTCCGCGCCGCGACTCGGTGCCTCGCGGAGCCCGGACGTCATCGCGTCCGCCGTCGTCCGGACGCCTTCGGCGTCCTCAGATGGGGGATGGATCGCCATCCCCCATACCCCCACTCCTCTCGCCGTGGCGCGAAGGGCCGCCGACGGTCGACCCTCGGCGGCAGTCGCCCCTATTCGATCCACCGCACCGGCGAGAGCCGTGACGCCTCCTCGAACGCCTCGCGCGGGACCCGCGCGCGCAGCGCGGCGCGGCCGCGCCACAGCACCCGGCCGCCGCGCCAGTCGACCCACGCGGCGACGGCGGCCACCTCGTCGGCGGTGGCGTCGGCGAACAGGTCGATGCGAACCTCCGGGAGCTCGTCGCGGCGATCGGCCAGGAGCACCACCGATCGGCGATCGGACGGCTGCAGGATCGCGACCGAGGTGACCCCGGGGCGGGTGGCCAGCGCGTCGCGCGCCGCCGCCGACAGCCGGACGATGTAGCCGTCCTCGCCGAGGATGTCGTCGCCGGCCCCGAGCGACGCCACCAGCGCGCGCCGGGCCTCGTCGTCGGCGGGCTCGCCGCTCGCGCCGGCGATCCGCACCACGTACGCGCCACGATCGGCCGGGGCGTAGCGCTCGATCGGGTCCGGGTACGCGATCAGCGGGGCGGGCGCGCCGGGGACGGCGAGCTGCTGCCACGGCGCGGCCGGGACCGGTGTCGGCGCCGGCGCCGTCCGGCAGGCCGCGATCACCACCAGCGCCACCGACTGCAGGATCCGCAGCTTCACCGGCTCATCTTACGGCTGATGCCCCGGCCGGCCACTCCCGCCGGGCAGAACGTTGCAGGAACGTCACAGCGGATCACCTTGCACCGGCGACGAGCACCTCGGTAGGTTCCGCCGGATGTCCTGGATCAAGTCGGGGGGGCGCTACGTCGCGTGCTTCCTCATCCTCGAGCTCCTGGTCGGGGCATGGATCTGGTTCGGCGACGGGGCGCCGGCGCGCGCGCAGCCGCCACCGCCGCCGGCGCCGACCGCCCACGAGGCCCCGCCGACCGCCGCGCCGACCGCGACTCCCGCACCCGCGCCCGCCGCGCCCGGGGCCGCCGCGTGCCCGAAGAAGAAGCCGAGCCCGTCGCGCGACATCACCGGCGACCTGGTCCCGATCGGCATCCTCATCGTCGTCATCGCCGTCGTCGTCTGGCGCCTGCCCCGCGTCGAGCTCGGCCACAGCCCGGCGTTCCTGCGCCGCCGCCTGCTCAACTGGCTGCCGCTCGGGCTGAGCTACTCGTTCCTCTACTTCGGCCGTTACAACATCAAGCAGTTCCAGGGCATCGGCCTGACCGAGGGCGAGTACGGCGCGGTGTTCGGCGTCGGCTCGGCGGTCTACGGCCTCGCCTTCCTGCTCAACGGCCCGCTGACCGATCGCTGGGGCGGGCGCGCGACCATGCTGATCGCCACCGCCGGCTCGGCGGCCGCCAACCTCTGGATGGGCTACATGGCGGCGACCGGCGACACCCTCGGGATGTCGGCGGTGACCGCGTTCTCGCTGGCGTTCGCGATCAACATGTACTTCCAGAGCTTCGGCGCGGTGTCGATCGTCAAGGTCAACGCCGCCTGGTTCCACCTGCGCGAGCGCGGCACGTTCGGCGGCATCTTCGGCATCCTGATCTCGCTCGGCCTGTACTTCGCGTACGACGTCGGCAAGCGGATCACCGAGCACTTCGCGGTCGAGTGGCTGTTCTACATCCCGGCCCTGCTGCTGGTGATCTTCTTCGGCCTGACCTTCGTGTTCGTCCGCAACCAGCCGTCGGACACCGGCCACCCCGACTTCGATCTCGGCGACGCCTCGCGCGACGACGGCGCGCGCCTGACCGCGATCGCGGTGTTCAAGAAGCTGCTCACCCACCCGATCATCCTGACCATCTCCATCATCGAGCTGTGCTCGGGCTTCCTGCGCCAGGCGATCCTCCAGTGGGGCGTCGACTTCGGCAAGGGCGCCGGCCTGGGCAAGACCTTCGTGTTCGAGAACTGGGGCATGGTGTCGTGCGTCGCCGGCATCACCGGCGGCATGTTCGCCGGCGCGATCAGCGATCACCTGTTCCAGTCGCGGCGCAGCCCGGTCTCGGCGGTGCTCTACCTGATCATGCTGGCCGGCGCGATCGCGATCGTGCCGCTGCTCACCCACGGCACGGCGGCGATCGGCTGGGTGGTGGCGCTGATGTCGATGGCGATCATCGGCGTGCACGGCATGCTCACCGCCACCGCGTCGGCCGACTTCGCCGGCAAGAAGAACACCGGCATGGCGGTCGGCATCATCGACGGCTTCGTCTACCTCGGCTCGACCGCGCAGTCGTTCCTGTACGGCGCCTACCTGCCGCCGGCCAAGGTCCGTGACGCCGGTGGCTGCCTGGTCAATAACCCGGAGGCCGCCAAGATCGAGAACTGGACGATCTGGCCGTACGCCATGATCCCGGTCGCGCTGTTCGGCCTGGTGCTGGCGACGCGGATCTGGAACGCGAGGCCGACCCGCGGCGGCGGCGGCCACTGAGCCGGTCGGTAGGTGGGGATCGGTCGAGCAACGTGCCGAGGCCTGCAGACAGACCCCGCGCATCACCAGTGACCCCGGACACCCAGAGTCATTGTTGACCGCTCGCTTCGCTCGCTGGGGGCCGACCCGCGGCGGCGGCGGCCACTGAGCCGGTCGGTAGGTGGGGATCGGTCGAGCAACGTGCCGAGACCTGCAGACAGACCCCGCGCGTCACCAGTGACCCCGGACACCCAGAGTCATTGTTGACCGCTCGCTTCGCTCGCTGGGGGCCGACCCGCGGCGGCGGCGGACACTGAGCCGGTCGGTAGGTGGGGATCGGTCGAGCAACGTGCCGAGACCTGCAGACAGACCCCGCGCATCACCAGTGACCCCGGACACCCAGAGTCATTGTTGACCGCTCGCTTCGCTCGCTGGGGGCCGACCCGCGGCAGCGGCGCGGACACTGACCGGAAACGTTGACGCGACGGGTCGCGAGGCGTCGCACGCGGTCGCACCGTCGCAGTGTGGACTGGCTGGGGCACTCGCCGGTTCTCCGAGGGGAAACGCGCCCCAGGCCACTCGAGTGGCCAGCCGGGAGCGCGCGGTCTTGCGCGGTTCGGGCGTGGCGCACCGGTTGCAGCCGCTCGCCGGCCATGCGCACCGCCGTCGTCCTCGCCCTCGCCGCGCTGCTCGCCACACCCGGGTGCGGTGGCCTGAGCCAGAACCACAAGCAGGGGCTCGCCGCGGTCGGTGGGCTGGCGATGATCGTCGGGACCACCGTCATGGTCGACGGCTGGAGCTGCGACTCGGTCAACCACGCGATGAGCCCGTGCACCCACGACGGCGCCGAGCTGCGCAACGGCGCCATCACCTTCGGCCTCGGCGCCGCCCTGTTCGGCTGGGCGATCTACGCGCTCAGCCACGACGACGCCGCCGCCGCTAGCCCGGCGACCGGCGCGCCGGCTCGCGACCGGGCGGCTGCCGGGGCGGCTCGCGCGGGGGAACCGGCGGGATCGGACGCACGATCGGCGCCGCGTCGGTGATGGTGAGCGTCTCGCCGTAGTGGGCGATCGTCAGCTGGCCGGGGTGGTTGTCGATCAGGTACTCCACCCGCTGCCCGTTGATCCTCACGTGCAGGCACTGGTCGCGGTAGCTGAGCGCGAACGCGACCCGGGTCAGGCCGTCGGGGAGCCGGGGGCGGAACTCGAGCACGTCGCCGTGGTCGCGCATGCCGCCGAAGCCGTACACGAACGCGATCCACGCACCCGCCAGCGACGCGATGTGGAGCCCGTCGCGCACGTTGTGCTCGAGGTCCTGCAGGTCCATGAGGGTCGCCTCGGCGGCATAGTCGAGCGCCAGCCGGAGGTGGCCGCACGCGGCGGCGAGCACGGCCTCGGTGCACGCCGACAGCGACGAGTCGCGGACCGTGATGCGCTCGTAGTAGTCGAAGTTGCGCACCATCTGCTCGGGCGTGAACGCGTCCGGGCAGCGCGCCATGGCGAGCACGAGATCGGGCTGCTTGACGACCTGCCGGCGATACAGGTCGAAGTACGGGAAGTGCAGGAGCAGGGGGTACTGCTCGGGGCGGGTCGAGGCGAAGTCCCAGACCTCGTGGTCGGTGAATCGCTCGGCCTGGGGATGCACGCCGAGGTGGTGGTCGTACGGGATCATCATGCGATCGGCGGCGGCCCGCCAGAACGCCATCTCGTCGGGCGTGACGCCGAGCTCGCGCGCCCGGTCGGGGTGGCGCTCGCAGACGTCGGCGGCCCCGATGAGGTTCCGCTGGGCCATCAGGTTGGTGTAGACGTTGTTGTCGGCGACGGCGCTGTACTCGTCGGGGCCGGTGACGCCGTCGATGCGGAAGCCGCCGTGCAGGTCGTGGTGGCCGAGCGAGCGCCACAGCCGCGCGGTCTGGACCAGCAGATCGACCCCGACCTCGCGCGCGAAGCGCTCGTCGCCGGTGGCGTGCACGTAGCGCAGCACCGCGTCGGCGACGTCGGCGTTGACGTGGAAGGCCGCGGTCCCGGCCGGCCAGTAGCCCGAGCACTCCTCGCCGTGGATCGTGCGCCAGGGGAAGGTCGCGCCGGCGTGGCCGAGGGCCTCGGCCCGGGCCTCGGCCAGCGGCAGGATCGAGTGGCGCCAGCGCAGCGCGTCGGCGGCGGCCGACGGCAGGGTGTAGGTCAGCACCGGGAGCACGTAGGAGTCGCTGTCCCAGAACGAGTGGCCGTCGTAGCCGCTGCCGGTCAGGCCCTTGGCCGGGATGCCGCGCCGCTCGGCGCGCGCGCCCGCCGACAGGACGTGGAACAGCGCGAAGCGCATCGCCTGCTGCAGCTCGGAGTCACCCTCGATCTCGACGTCGGCGTGGTGCCAGAACTCGTCGAGGAAGCCGCGCTGCTCGGCGAGGAGGCCGTCCCAGCCGGTGTCCTCGGCGGCGGCGAGGGCGGCGGCGACCTGATCGCGGAGCGCGGGCATGGTGCGGACCTCCGACCAGCCGTAGGCGACGAACTTGATCAGGCGCAGCCGCTGGCCGGGCGCGAGCTGGTCGGTGACCACGAACCGGGCCGAGTCGGGGAAGCACTGCGCCCGGGTCTTGGCCCGCTCGGTGCCGGCGATCTCGTGGGTCATCGCCGCGGCCAGACGCAGCCCGCTGCGGCGGGTGCGGTGGACCAGCACCGAGGCGGAGCCGCTGGCGATGTGGTCCTCGCTCTCGAGCGGCGCCTCGATCGCGGCGGCGACCCGCGGATCCTTGGCCGGCAGCGGCACCGGCTCGTTGGCGACCAGCTCGGACTGGACGACGACGTCGGCGCGACCGTCGAGCGGCTCGACCTCGTAGCAGATGGCGAGGATGGCGCGGTGGGTGAAGGACACGAAGCGGGTCGAGGTCACCCGCATGGCGCGGTGGGCCGGCGACACCCACTCGACCACCCGGCGCAGCGTGCCGGCGCGGAGGTCGAGGACGCGATCGTGGCTGCGCAGCTCGCCGTAGCGCAGGTCGAACGGCTCGTCGCCGACCAGCAGCCGGATGAGCTTGCCGTTGGTGACGTTGATGATCGACTGGCCCGACTCGGGCTGGCCGTAGGCGAGCTCGGGGGTCGGCAGCGTGTGCAGCTCGTAGACGCCGTTGAGGTAGGTGCCGGGCAGGCCGTGGGGCTCGCCCTCGTCGAGGTTGCCGCGCACGCCGATGTGGCCGTTCGACAGCGCGAACAGCGACTCGGTCCGGGCCAGCAGCTCGAGGTTCAGCGAGGTCTCGTGGACCGTCCACGGCTCGACCGCGATCGCCGGGTGGCAGATCATGCGACCTCCAGGAGCACGGACAGGTCGGGCACCACGACGTCGGCGCCGTGCTGGCGCAGCGCCGCCGCCTGGCCGGCCCGGTCGACGCCGACCACGTAGCCGAAGTGGCCGGCGTGGCCGGCCTCGACGCCGGCCAGCGCGTCCTCGAACACGACCGCGCGCTCGGGCTCGACCGCCAGCGCGCGTGCCGCGGCCAGGTAGGTGTCGGGCGCCGGCTTGCCGGCCAGGTGTTGCTCGGCGGCGACCACGCCGTCGATGCGCACGTCGAACAGGTCGGCGATGCCGGCCGAGCGCAGCACCTCGGCGGTGTGCGCGCTCGACGACACCACCGCGGTCTTGAGCCCGCCGTCGCGGGCGGCGTGCAGGTACTGCACCGAGCCGGGGTAGGTCGCCACCGGCTGCTCGCGCAGCAGCTGGACCAGCAGCTCGTCCTTGCGCCGGGCCAGGCCGTGGACGGTGGGCGCGCCGGCGGCGTCGGCGTCGCTGCCCTCGGGCAGGTCGAGGCCGCGCGAGGCCAGGAACGCGCGCACCCCGTCGAGGCGGGGCTTGCCGTCGACGTAGCGGGTGTAGTCGCGGACCTGCTCGAACGGGATGAAGCGCTGGCCGACGGCGGTGGCGTGGGCGCGCAGGAAGGCGTCGAACGTCTGCTTCCAGGCGGCGGCGTGCAGCGTCGCCGTCCGGGTGAGCACGCCGTCGAGGTCGAACAGCAGGGCGCGCACGCCGGCGGGCAGGCCGAGCCGGGCCTGGACGGTCGGCGCGCCGCCGAGGACATAGCGATCGACCGCGTTGGCGAAGCCCTCGTCCTCGTTCGAGGTGGTGACGAAGCGCGCGCACCGCTGCACCTCGCAGCTGGCGTTGCCCATGGCGATGCTCAGGCCGCTGACCGCGAACATCAGCACGTCGGTCGGCATGTCGCCGATGGTGGCGATGCGGTCGAGCGGGATGGCGAGCCGGCGGGACAGGTCGCGCGCCACCGTGGCCTTGTTGGCGTCGGGGTGGGTGACGTCGAGGTAGTAGGGCTGCGATCGCGCCACCGAGGCGTCGAGGCCGACCTGCTGGCGCAGCGCGGCCTCGCAGTCGGCGACCGCGGCGTGATCGTCGCCGACCCCGACCACCTTGACCGCGCCGTCGAGCACGCCGTGGAGGTCGTCGATCACGGTCGGCGCGAACTGCACGGTCGCCTGCTCGTGGGCGACGTGGGGCGCGTCGCGCCGGCGGATGAACCAGTCGTCGCCGCGGTAGACCCACACGTCGAGCCCGGCGGCGAGCAGGGCGTCGACCACCTCGGCCGCGGTGGCGCACGCCAGCGTGCGTTGCTCGAGCATGGTGTGCAGGTCGGGTTGCACCAGCAGGCCGCCGTTGAACGCGGCGATCGGGGTGGTCAGCCCGAGCGGCTCGACCAGCATCGCCAGGCCGCGCGGCGGGCGGCCGCTGGTGATCGCCAGCTCGATGCCGTGGTCGCGCAGGCGGTGGACGGCGTCGCGCGCCCGCGGCGTGAGCGCCTTGGCCGGGGTCACCAGCGTACCGTCGACGTCGGCGAGGAGCAGCCGGAGGTCCTTCATGGTCGCCTCACGCCAGCGCGTCGGTGAGGGCCCGGGCCAGCGCCTGCAGCCCGGCGCCGACGTCGGGGCCGAGGTGGACGCGCAGCGCGCGCCGGTCGCGCTGGCTCAGCACCTCGAGGTCGCCGCGCGCCTGGGCGGCCTCGACCACGCCGAAGCCGTAGCGCTTGCCGGGCACCGCCAGGTCGCGGGCGGCGTCGCAGGTCAGCTGCAGGAACACGCCCGAGTTGGGGCCGCCCTTGTAGGCCTGGCCGGTCGAGTGGAGGAAGCGCGGGCCGAAGCCGACGCAGGTGGCGACCCGGCGGGCGTCGCGCACCGCCCGCCGCATGCCGTCGAGGGCGCGGCGGTTGCCGTCGTCGTGCTCGACGTAGGCCAGGATCGCGAAGTAGTCGCCGGGCTGCAGCCGGCGCAGGTGGGCGCGCAGGTAGGCGCGCAGCGACGCCTCGCCGCCGGTGGCCTGGGCGAGCGCCGCCTGGTTGGCGGCGTCGGCGAACAGCGCCAGCGGGCCCTCGCGGTAGAACGGCGTCTCGGCGGCGAGCGAGCCGGTGCGCTCGTAGGCGTCGGTGAGCCTGCGGGCCTCGACCTTGCTGGCCTCGACGTCGGGTTGATCGAAGGCGTTGATGCCGAGGATCGAGCCGGCCACCGCGGTCGCCAGCTCCCACTGGAAGAACGCCTGGCCGAGGTCGCCGAGCGCGGCGAGGTGCAGCCGCACCACCGGCTGGCCGCTGCGCTCGAGCGCGGCGACCGCGGCCTCGTCGGCCGGATCGGGCGCCGGATCGAAGCGCAGGTAGACGAACTGGCGGTCCTGGCCGTAGACCTCGGGGGGGCCGAGCGGCTCGCGATCGATCGGGATGAGGCCGCGGCCCTGCTTGCCGGTCGACTCGGCCAGCAGCTGCTCGATCCACGCGCCGAGGTGGATCAGCTTGGGCGAGGCGATCAGGGTGATCTTGTCGCGGCCGCCGCGGGCGAGGGTACCGAGCACGGCGCCGAGCAGCACGCCGGGGTTGTCGCGGGCCGGGACGCACGACGCGCAGGCGTGGGCCATCTCCTCGGTGCGATCGAGGAACGCGGCCACGTCGATCCCCATCGCCGCGGCCGGCACCAGGCCGAACCGCGACAGCGCCGAGTAGCGGCCGCCGATGCCGGGCACGCCGAAGAACGTCCGCCAGTAGCCGCGCTCGCGGGCGACCTGCTGCAGGCGGGGCGAGCCGGGATCGGTGATCACCACGAACTGCCGGCCGGCGGCCTCGGCGCCGACCAGGCCGACCACCTTCTCGTGGAAGTAGTCGTCGAGCAGGTTCGGCTCGAGCGTGGTGCCCGACTTCGACGACACGATGAACAGCGTGCGCCGCAGGTCGAGCCCGGCCTCGAAGGTGCGGATCTGGGCCGGATCGGTCGAGTCGAGGATGCGCAGCTCGGGGTAGCCGCGCTGCGGCCCGAACGTGCGGGCCAGCACGTCGGGGGCGAGGCTGGAGCCGCCCATGCCGAGCAGCGCGACGTGGGTGAAGCCGCGCTGCTGGACCTCGGCGGCGAACCGGACGAGGCTCGCCTCGTCGCCGCGCTCGTGATCGGCGACGGTCAGCCAGTCGAGCCACTTGCCCTCGTCGGCGCCGGTCCACAGGGTCGGGTCGCGCGCCCACAGCCGGCGGACCTTGTCGTCGGCCTGCCAGTCGGCGAGCGTGGCCCGGACCTCGCCGTCGAGCGGCCGCGGCAGCGCCCACTGCATGCGCTCGACGTGTGGCCGCACCGCCGCCTTGCACTTGGCGTCGACCGCCGCCATCAGCCGATCGAACGAGGTGCGGAACGCGTCGACGCCCTCGGCGAGCAGGCGGTCGGCGACCTGCGACAGCGAGATGCCGCGGCCGGGCAGGGCGGCCAGCACCGCGCGGGCCTCGTCGAGCTCGGCCTCGAGCGTCGCCCGCGCCTGGCCGTGATCGCGGAACGCGGTCATCGTCGCCGGCGGGATGGTGTCGATGGTCTCGGGCCCGATCAGGGCCTCGACGTAGCGCACGTCGGCGAACCGCGGGTCCTTGGTGCTGGTGCTCGCCCACAGCAGGCGCTGCGGCCGCGCGCCCCGCCGGGCCAGCGCCTGCCAGCGCGGCGCGCGCAGGCGCTCCTTCCAGTCCTGGTAGGCCAGGCGGGCGTTGGCGATCGCGGTCTTGCCGATCAGGTCGGCGCTGGCGCCGTGCTCCTCGAGCAGGGCGTCGACCGCGGTGTCGATCCGGCTGACGAAGAAGCTGGCCACGCTGGCGACCCGGCGCGGATCGCCGCCGCGGGCGACCAGGTCCTCGAGGCCGGCCAGGTGGGCGTCGGCGACCTGGGCGTAGACCTCGCGCGAGAACAGCAGGGTGATGTTGACGTTGATGCCCTCCGACAGCAGCTGGCGGATCGCCGGGATGCCGGCGGGCGTGGCCGGGACCTTGATCATCAGGTTGTCGCGCTCGACCCGCGCCCACAGCCGGCGCGCCTCGGCGACGGTGGCGGCGGTGTCGTGGGCCAGCCGCGGCGACACCTCGAGGCTGACGTAGCCGTCGGCGCGGCCGGTCGCCTCGTAGGTCGGGCGCAGCAGGTCGGCGGCGGTGCGGAGGTCCTCGACCGCCAGCTGCTCGTAGATCTCGCCGGCGCTGCGGTCGGCGAGCCGGGCGATCGCCTCGTCGTAGTCGGTCGAGCCGGCGATCGCCTTCTCGAAGATCGACGGGTTGGAGGTCAGCCCGCGCAGGTCGTCGTCGCGGATCAGCGCGGCCAGCTCGCCCGAGCCGAACAGGTGGCGGCGGAGGTAGTCGAGCCAGACCGACTGGCCGAACGCGCCGAGCGCCCGCAGCCGCGAGCCGCCGCGCGCGGCGCCGGCGCGGCCGAGCACCGCCAGCGCGCGGGCGACCACGTTGTCGACCGTGAACCCGAACTCCTTCATCACGACCTCGCCGGGCGCCGACGCGCCGAAGCGATCGACGCCGAGCATGTCGCCGTGCGGCCCGACCCAGCGCTCCCACCCGATCGAGCGGCCGGCCTCGACGGCGAGCCGCGCGGTCACCGCCGGCGGCAGCACCGCGTCGCGGTACTCGGGGGTCTCGGCGGCGAACAGCTCCCACGACGGCATCGACACCAGGCGCACCCGCACGCCGCGCTCGCGCAGCACCCGCTCGGCGGCGGCGATCAGCGGCACCTCCGAGCCGGTGCCGATCAGGATCAGCTCGGGATCGGTCTCGCCGGGGTTGAGCACGTAGGCGCCGTGGCGCACGCCGTCGGCCGGCGCGTAGACCGTGCGGTCGAGGGTCGGCACGTGCTGGCGGGTGAGGATGAGCGTGGTCGGCCCGTCGTGGCGGGCGATCGCCACCCGCCACGCCTCGCGGGTCTCGTTGGCGTCGCCGGGGCGCAGCACCACCATGTGGGGGATCGCCCGCAGCGACAGCACCTGCTCGACCGCCTCGTGGGTCGGCCCGTCCTCGCCGACGGCGATGCTGTCGTGGGTGTAGACCCAGATCGAGTGCAGCCGGGCGATCGCCGACAGCCGCACCGCCGGCCGCATGTAGTCGGAGAACACCAGGAAGGTGGCGCCGAACGGGATGAAACCGCCGTGGTAGGCCAGCCCGTTGACCGCCGCGCCCATGGCGTGCTCGCGCACGCCGAAGTGGACGTTGCGCCCGTCGTAGCCCCAGCCGCCGCCGACCGTACCCTGCACGCCGTCGCGCGGCCGCAGCGGCGACTCGAAGTCGCCGTCCTGCTTGAGCCAGGTGAACGTCGACGGATCGAGATCGCCGGAGCCGCCGATCAGCTCGGGCACGGTCCGCGCCAGCTCCTGCAGCACCGCCTCCGACGCCTTGCGGGTCGCCATGCCCTTGGCGTCGGCGGGGAAGTCGGGGAGGCGGGCGTCCCACCGCGGCGGCAGCTCGTGGGCGAAGCGGCGCTCGATCTCGGCGGCCAGCGCGGGGAACTGCTGGCGATACGCCGCCATCCGCCGGTTCCAGCCGTCCTCGGCGCTCTTGCCCCGCTCGAGCGCCGAGCGCAGGTGGCGCAGCGCCGCCGGCGGGATCAGGAACGGCGGCTCGGTCGGCCAGCCGAGGTTGGCCTTGGTCTTCTTCACCTCGTCGCCGCCGAGCGGGTTGCCGTGGGCCTCGAACGAGCCGGCCTTGTCGGGGGCGCCGTAGCCGATGATCGTGCGCACCACGATCAGCGACGGCTGATCCTTGACCTCGCGCGCCGCCTGCAGCGCCCGCGCGATCGCCGCCAGGTCGTTGCCGTCGTCGACCCGCTGCACGTGCCAGCCGTAGCTGTGGTAGCGGGCGGCGACGTCCTCGGTGAACGCCAGCGACGTCGTGCCCGACAGCGTGACCCGGTTGGAGTCGTAGAGGACGATCAGCTTGCCGAGCCGGAGGTGGCCGGCGAGCGACGCCGCCTCGGCCTGCACGCCCTCCATCATGTCGCCGTCGCTGGCGAGCACGTAGGTGTGATGGTCGAACAGGGTGAGGCCGGGCCGGTTGTAGCGGGCCGCCAGGTGCGCCTCGGCGATCGCCATGCCGACCGCGTTGCCGACGCCCTGGCCGAGCGGCCCGGTCGACGCCTCGATGCAGTTGGTCAGGTGGCTCTCCGGGTGGCCGGGCGTCAGGCTCTGCCACTGGCGGAAGCGGTGGAGCTGCTCGAGGGTCATCTCCTCGTAGCCGGTCAGGTGGAGGAGCGCGTACAGGAGCGCCGACGCGTGGCCGGCCGACAGCACGAAGCGATCGCGATCGATCCAGCCCGGGTGGGCCGGGTTGTGCTTGAGGTAGCGGGTCCACAGCACGTAGGCCATCGGCGCCGCGTCGAGCGGCATGCCGGGGTGGCCCGACTTCGCGTGCTGGACCGCGTCGACGGCGAGGAAGCGGATGGTGTCGATGGCGAGCCGGTCGAGCTCGTGCGCGTTCATCGGTGTTCTCCTTGCGGTGGCCGCCGCAGGCGGGCGGCCGCCGCGGCGTCGACCATCCAGGTGAGCGCCCCGTGGCTGGGCTGGATGCGCTGGGCCGGCAGCACCGGGGCCTCGTCGCCGCCCTCGATCACGTCGCGCAGCCGCGGCGCCTTGTCGGCCCCGGCGACCAGGAAGGTCACCGCGCCGGCGGCGTTGAGCACGACCGGGGTCAGGGTGATGCGCCACGCGGTCTTCGGCCCGGTCACGTGGTTGGCCATCACCCAGCGCCGCTCCTCGGTGACCGGCGGCGTACCCGGGAACAGCGACGCGGTGTGGCCGTCGTCGCCCATGCCGAGCAGGACGAGATCGAAGCTGCGCGCGGGCGGGCCGTCGGGGGTGGCGAAGAACTCCCGCAGGGTGCGCTCGTAGGCGCGGGCGGCGGCGTCGGGATCGTCCTCGCCGACGATGCGGTGCACGTTCGCGGCCGGGATCGGCACGTGATCGAGCAGCGCCTCGCGCGTCATCCGGTAGTTGGACTCCGGGTGATCGGGCCCGACCGCGCGCTCGTCGCCCCAGAAGACGTGGACCCGCGACCAGTCGATGCGCCCGGCCAGCGGCGGCGTCGCCAGCCGCTGGTAGAGCGGCCGCGGGGTCGAGCCGCCGGACAGCGCGACCGCGAACCGCCCGCGGGCGGCGATCGCCTCGGCGGCGAGGGCCACGAACCGCTCCGCCTCGGTCCGGATCAGCGCCTCGCCGTCGGGGTAGACCTCGATCTCGCGGGCGCGCTCGACCGTGCGCGCGCCGCGCTCACCTCGGGCCGTCTCCCAGATGTCGACCCAGCGACGGTAGGTGCGCGAGATCTCGGCCACCGCGTCGGGCCGGGGGATGCGACCGGCGATGAGGTCGTGCAGCGGATCCCAGAACGTGCTGCGTCCGACCGCGAAGCCGACGAACGCCGGCACGCTGGCCGCGACCTCGAGCCAGGTGCGCACCCGGGCCTCCTCGGCGTGGCGGCCGAGCACGATGCAGGTGACGCCGTCGCGGCCGTCGCGCCGGGCGACGTCGGCGACGGCGAGGCAGTCGTGGCGGCCGTCGAGCCCCTCGACCTTCCAGACGTCGGGCTCGACGCCGGCGTCCTGCAGCGCGCGCATCGCCCGCACCACCAGCGGCGGGCGCAGGATGCGATCGTACGCGTCGGGGTCGTGGTCGACCAGCGCGAGCTGCGTCGGCTCGGCCGGCACCAGCAGCTCGAACAGGAAGCGGCGCCCGGCGCGGTGCAGGTAGTCGGACAGCGTCCGCAGGCGCGCGGCCTGGCGCTGGTTGAGCGCCGCGTCGCCCTCGGGGTTGTAGCGGACCAGGACCTTGCAGTAGGTCGGGTCCATCGCCTCGACGTGGCGGGCGAAGTCGTCGCCGTACTCGAACTGGAGCTCGGCCTGACCGCTCGCCTCGGCCGGGCACGCGGTGGTGAGACCGCGCGCCCGCGCGTCGGCGAGGATCGCGCGGCCGAACTGCTCGTCGACCAGCACGGCGGCGCGATCGGCGGGCACGCCGTCGGCGATCGCCTGCAGCAGGCCGTCGTAGACGACCCGCTTGGCGCCGGCGACCTGGGCGGTCTGCTCGGCCGTCAGGGCGCCCGTCCATCCGAACAGCCCGTGCTCGAACGACGCGCGGTGATCGAAGGGCAACATGTACAGCGGTCGGGGAGCGGCGCACATGGGGTCCTCGGGTTCCACCGAAGCACCGTGCGTGCCACCACGAGCGCGCCGCAGCCGGAGCGTCGCCGCGTGCAGGCGCTACCCATCCGGCCATGGCCGAGGGCCCGGCGCGTGCCGGCCCGAGCGGGTGCCAGCCGCGTCAGAGCGGGTTCGGCACCACGACCACCCGGTAGCTGCCGCCGGCGATCAGGTCGGCGCTGATCGCGGTGACGTAGCGGCCGTTGGCCGAGATGACCGGCCAGAACACGTCGGGGCCGTTGTACGGCGAGATCACGTGCAGCGCGTCGGCGAAGCGATCGCGGATGAAGCTCGCGCCGGTGCTGAGGAAGCCGGTCAGGTAGCGGCCATCGGCCGAAAGGTCGACGCTGCGCACGAGCGTGTCGTCGTAGGGGAACGCCCACGTCGTGGTGATCGCCTGGCGGTCGCGGACCCACGCCTTGGTCGCGCTGGGCGCCTCCGCGCTGGCCGCCGACAGGAACGCGACGAAGCGGCCGTCGCCCGACAGGCGCGGGGCCGAGCTGGCGGAGGGGAGCTCGACGCCGGTCGAGGTCACGCTGGCCCGCTCGGTCACGCCGGTGGCGCGGACGTGGACGAACACGTCGGTGACGTCGTTGCTGTCGCCGGCGACCAGGTTGCTCGCGGCCGAGGTGAACGCGACGACGCGGCCGTCGCCGCTGATCGCCGGCGCGCCCGAGGCCTGATCGGCCTCGCCGCCGGTGCTGGTCACGCTGACCCGGGTGGTCACCCCGGCGGCGAGGTCGCGCACGAACACGTCGGCCACGCCGTTGGCGTCGCTGGCGATCAGCTCGAAGGCGTTCGACGTGAAGGCGACCACGGTGCCGTCGTCGGACAGGTCGGGGTCGCGGCTGGCGCCGCTGCCCTGGACGCCGCCGGGACCGACGCTGGCGCGGACGGTCACGCCGGTGACCCGGTCGTGGACGAACACGTCGGCGACGCCGTTGGTGTCGCCGGCGACCAGGTTGGTCGCGTGCGACGCGAACGCGACGTAGCGGCCGTCGGCCGAGATGCTCGGCCGCCCCAGCGCCTGGGCGTTGGCCTCGATCCCGGCCGACGACCGGTTGACCCGCTCGAGGCCGCCGTCGGCGCGATCGTAGACGTAGACGTCGAGGAGGTCGTTGCCGTCGTCGGGGGCCAGCCGCGCGTGCGACAGGAACGCGACGTAGCGGCCGTCGGCGGACACGTCGGTCATCGGGGATGCGCCGCTGGGGGGCTGGCCGATCTCCGCGAGCGCCTCGGCCGGGACGCCGGTCGGGAACTGGCCGACGCCGATCCGCACCGTGGCGGTCGAGGTCGCGCCGTGGGCGTCGGCGACGGTGTAGGTCACCGTGTCGGTGCCGGTGAAGCCGGCCGCGGCGGTGTAGACCAGCTGGTCGTCCTCGATCTCGACCTCGCCGTGGCCGGGGGCGCCGGCGTCGGCGAGCGTGATGCCGTCGCCGTCGACGTCGCTGTCGTTGGCGAGCGCGTCGATCGTGACGGTCTCGCCGGGCGCGGCGACCGCGACGTCGTCGCGGACGCGCGGGGCGTCGTTGACCGGGGTCACGGTCAGCGCGATCGTCGCGGTGGCCGAGCCGACGGCATCGGCGACGCGGAAGGTGAACGAGTCGGCGCCGGAGACGTCGCGGTTGGGCGTGTACACGCGCGCGCTGCCGCTACCGGTCAGCGTGCCGCGGGTCGGCGCGGTCACGATGGTGTAGGTCAGGGTGTCGTTGTCGACGTCGTGGCCGGTCAGCGCGATCGGCGTCGGCTGATCCTCGACGACGGTGATCGCCGCGCCGGTCGCGGTCGGCAGATCGTTGGTCCCGGCGACGTTGAGCGTGACCGTCGCCGGCGCCGAGGTCTGGTCGCCATCGCTGGCCGTGAAGGTGAAGCTGTCGGCGCCGAAGTAGTCGGCGGCCGGCGTGTAGGTCACGGCCGGCGGCGTGCCGGTGACCGTGCCGTGGGCCGGCTGGGTGGCGATCGCGTAGGTGAGCGGGTCGCCGTCGCCGTCGCTGCCGACCAGCGTGATCGCCCGCGACGTGTCCTCGGTGGCGGTCACGGTCTGGGCGGCCGCGACCGGAACGTCCTCGACCGCGGCGACCGTGATCGTCACCGTTGCCGTCGCGGTCGCGAGCGAGCCGTCGGACACCCGGAACGTGAACGCGTCGGGGCCGTGGTAGTTGGCGGCCGGGGTGTAGGTCCGGCTGTTGCCGCTGCCGGTCAGGGTGCCGTGGGCCGGTGGGCTGGCGATCGTGTAGCTGAGCCAGTCCGTCACGTCGGGATCGACCGCGGTCAGCGGGATCAGGACGTTGGTGTCCTCGACCGCGGCGATCGCGCCGGCGGTCGCGATCGGCGGATCGTTGACGGCGATCACCGTGATGTCGATCGTCGCGACCCGCGAGGTGGTGATCCCGTCGCTGGCGGTGAACTGGAGCCGGTCGCTGCCGTGGTAGTCGGCGGCCGGCGTGTAGGTGAGGTTCGGCGCGGTGCCCGACAGGGTCCCGTGCGCCGGCGGGGTGACGATCGCGAACGTGAGCACCGGGCTGTCGGGGTCGCTCGCTGCCAGGGTCAGCGGCAGCGCCGCGTCCTCCGCCGTCACCCGGCTGGCGTCGCCCACCACCGGCGGCAGGTTCTGGCCGACCTGGAGCATGATCGTCGCCGGCGCCGACGCCTGCGCGGCGTCGCGGACCACGAACGTGATGGTGTCGTCGCCGGCGAACGCGGGGTCCGGCGTGTAGGTCCGGGTCGCGCCGGTCCCGGTCAGGGTGCCGTGGGCGGGCGGCGTCGTCACCTCGTAGGTGAGCGGGTCGCCGTCGACGTCGCTGCCGTCGAGGGTGAGCTCGGTCGGCGCGCCGGGGGTGATGGCGATCGTCCCGCCGCGCGCGACCGGCGCGTCGTTGACCGGGCGCACGGTCACCGTCGCCTTGCCCTCGCCGGCCAGCTCGCCGTCGGTGGCCCAGTAGGTGACCTCGATGACGCCGTGGAAGTCGGGCGCCGGCCGGACCACGAGCTGGCCGTCCTCGACCGACACCTCGTGCCCGCTGGCGAGCCCGCGCGACAGCCGCAGCGGCTCGCCCTCGGGATCGACGTCGTTGGCCAGGACGTCGAGGCGGGCCGGGCTGTCCTCGTCGGTGGCGGCGACGTCGGGCGCGGTGACCGGCCGCTGGTTGTCGTCGTCGCCGTCGCAAGCGGCGGTGGCCACCGCGGTCGCGAGGAGGAGGGCGGGGAGCGCGCTGCGCATGGGTGCCGTTCTGACACCACCGGCGGGCGCCGTGTGCATCACGGGAGACGGCTGCCGCTCGTTGCCGCCAAGCGCCCCCGAACGCCGAGGCGAGCCGGGTTCGCGGGCGGCCTTTTCCCGGTGCAGCGGCCCCGCCGCTTCGGTATGGTGCGCGGCCATGCTCCCCGGTCCGCTCGGAAAGCTCCTCCCTGGCCTGAGCCTCGACGGCAGCCGCAACGTGCTGCGCGACGCGTGGAACCTGCTCGCCGGCCTGCCCGGCGGCAAGGTGCTGTTCTCGCGCCTGGTCGGTCGGCTGGCGCCCTACACCGGCACGATCGGCGCGCGCGTGGTCACCCTGCGGCCCGGCTTCTGCCAGGTCGAGCTCGACGACCGCCGCGGCGTGCGCAACCACCTGGCGTCGATCCACGCGGTCGCGCTGGTCAACCTGGCCGAGCTGGCCGGCAACGCCGCGCTGGCCTACTCGCTGCCCGACGACGCCCGCTTCATCGTCGCCGGCCTGTCGATCGACTACGTCAAGAAGGCGCGCGGCACGATCACGGCGACCAGCGAGTGCCCGGTGCCGGCGACCAGCGAGCGGGTCGAGTACCAGGTGCCGGTGGTCATGACCGACGCCGGCGGCGAGGTGGTTGCCCGTGCCACCTTGCGCAGCCTGGTCGGGCCCAAGGCCCGCGCCGGCCAGGGCAAGGCCCCGGTGGTCGGTCGCCGCATCCCGGTCCAGCACCTCAACTGAAATATGCTCGGAGCCGGGCGCGTCCAACCCGCGTCCCCCGGGGGTTGCATGTCGCTCTTGCGCTTCGTCGTTCCAGTCGTCGTCGCGGCGGTGGCCGCGGCCGCGCCCGCGTCGGCCCAGCCGCGCGACTTCGCCGACGAGGCGAAGATCATGTACCGGGTGGTCGCCTGCGGCGGTGACGCGCCGCTGCCGGCCGGGATCGACGCCACGCTGATCGCCGGCCACTGCGCCACGGTGACGCCCTGGTACGCCCACCTCGACGGCCACTACGTGCAGAAGGCGCGCGCGTTCCTGGCCAAGGTGCGCCCGGCCGGGCTGCCGGCGACCGTGGTCTACCCGTTCGGCGGCGGCGACCTGCTGAGCGCGCTGATCACCTACCCCGACGCCACCGAGATCACGACCATCTCGCTCGAGCACGCCGGCGATCCGACCCGGGTCACGGCCGCGACCCGCGCCCAGCTCAAGAGCGCGCTCGCCACCTACCGCTCGGTCGTGCGCCAGCTGTTCGTCAACCACGACTCGGCCAGCGACAACATGAAGAAGCTCGAGCGGGGCGCGGTGCCCGGCCAGCTCGCCATGTTCATCAGCGCCCTGGCCGCGCTCGGCTACGAGCCGGTCAAGCTGACCTTCTTCGAGATCCGGCCCGACGGCACGCTGCACCACTACTCGGCCGAGGAGATCGCCGGCCTGGCCACGACCCGCGCCAAGCGCAAGAAGCGCAGCTGGGTCGACACCGACTACTCGGCCGCGTTCACCAACTCCGAGCTGACCTTCCGCAAGGTCGGCGAGCCGTCGGCGCCGCTGATCGTCCACCGCCACATCGCCGCCAACCTCGGCGACGAGGCGTTCCCGACCTCGGGCCTGAAGCGGCACCTCGAGGCCAAGGGCAAGGTCGCCACCATGACCAAGGCGGCGAGCTACCTGCTGTGGCTCAACAACTTCTCCGGCATCCGCAACTACCTGCTCGGCCACATGGTGTGGATGGTGTCCGACTCGACCGGCGTGCCGCCGCGGTTCGCGCGCAAGGCCGGCTTCGTGCAGACGACGTACGGACGGTTCGCCGGGAGCTACCTGCCGGCGAGCGAGACCGAGAACGAGGCGTTCAGAAAGTTGTGGGAGGGACAACCGTCGCGCAAGCTGGGGTTCAGGTACGGCTACCCGGACGTGGAGGGCAACGTGCACCTGATGATCACCGCCTCGAAGGTCACGCCCTGATGCGGGTGGCGCGCGCGCGGCGCTGGCTCGGCGCGCTGGTGGCGCTGGGCCTGGCGGCACCGGCCGCGCTCGCCCAGGCCGAGACCGACACCGGCGCGGCGACCGAGCCTGTGGCGACCGAGCCCGCGCCCGTCGAGCCGGCGCCGGCCGAGCCGGTGGCGCCGGCGCCCGTGCCGGCCCCGCGGCCGCGCCCGGTCGCGCGCAAGCCGGTGCCCAGCACCGGCCGGCTCGACAAGACCGAGGACACCGTCGCCGGCGGCATCCACTGGCGGGTGCGGACCGACGCCGGCGCGATCCACGTGTGGGTCCCGCCCGGCTACGACCGCGCCACCGCGGGGACGGTCGTGTACGTCCACGGCTACTACACCGACGCCGATGGTGCGTGGAAGGGCCACGACCTCGCCCGCCAGTTCAAGGCCAGCGGTCAGAACGCCATCTTCATCGTCCCCGATGCGCCCAGCGGCAACGGCGAGGCGGTGAAGTGGCCGGCGCTGACCGACCTGCGCCGCGCGATCACCCGCGCCAACATCAAGCTCCCCGACGGGCCGACCGTGGTGGTGGGCCACTCGGGCGCGTTCCGCACGGTCATGCAGTGGGTCGACCACAAGGCGGTGGCGCAGGTGATCCTGCTCGACGCCCTGTACGGCGGCCAGCGCGCGTTCGACGAGTTCATCGGCACCGGCAAGCGGGCCCAGCACCACAAGCTGATCGTCGTCGGCGCCGACACCGCGCAGGGCTCGAGCGCGTTCGCCAAGAAGTACCCGTTCGCGGTCGTGCGCGATCGCATGCCGGCGAGCTCGGGCGAGTTCAGCAAGCGCGAGAAGTCGGCCAAGCTGCTCTACGTGCGGTCGCAGTACGGCCACATGCAGATCGTCACCAGCGGCAAGGTCCTGCCCGTCCTCCTCCGGCTTACGCCTCTCCGTCATCGTTGATTTCGCGCGCCTGCGGCGCGCGGGGCCCCGCTGAAGCTGCGCTGACGCTGGCGGCGGTGGGCCGCACGTGGCGGCCGATCACGCTGACGCGAGGCCGCACGCGGGGGCCGCGCGAGTCGCCTGGATTCGCAGCGCCGCGCGCGGGGCACGGCGGTTGCTCCTACCGGATTCGGCCGCCGGCGCCGGCAGGTGGACGACCGCGATGGTGATGGCAGTGTCCGGCGTCGGCGGCCTTCCTCGACCTCTCTCCCGCGGGTATCGACCGCGGTGATGGTACCATCGACCGGTGAGCTCCGTCGTCCTGGCGGTTCCTGGCAGCGAGGCTGCGGCCGAGAAGCTGTGTAGCCGGCTCGGCGCCGAGCCGGCGGTGGCGTTCGTCCGTCACTTCCCCGACGGCGAGATCTACGTCCGCATCGACACGCCGATCGAGGGCAAGGACGTCGTCCTCGTGTGCGGGCTCGATCGGCCCAAGGACAAGCTCCTGCCGCTCCTGTTCCTGGCCGCGACCGCCAAGGATCTCGGCGCGCGCCGGGTCGGCCTGGTCGCGCCGTACCTGTCGTTCATGCGCCAGGACTCGCGCTTCCACCCCGGCGAGGGCATCACCTCGGTCTACTTCGCCCGCCTGGTGTCGGGCGCGGTCGACTGGCTGTGCACCGTCGATCCCCACCTGCACCGGTGGTCGTCGCTCGACGCGATCTACGCCATCCCGTCCGAGGTCGTCCACGCCGCGCCGGCGATCGCCACCTGGGTGCAGACCCACGTGCCGGCGCCGGTGCTGATCGGCCCCGACGCCGAGAGCGAGCAGTGGGTGCGCGCGGTCGCCGACCGCATCGACGCGCCGTACCTGATCCTCGAGAAGACCCGGCGCGGCGATCGCGACGTCTCGGTGTCGGTGCCCGACCTCGGCCGCCACGGCGACCGCACGCCGGTGCTGATCGACGACATCATCTCGACCGGGCGGACGATGATCGAGACCCTGCGCCACCTCGACGTGGCCGGGATGCGCGAGCCGGTGTGCGTCGCGGTCCACGCGGTGTTCTCCGACCACGCCCACGACGAGCTGTTGAAGGCGGGGGCGTCGCGGGTGGTCACCTGCAACACGATCGAGCACCCGTCCAACCGGATCTGCGTGGCCGACGCGCTGGCCGAGGGCGTGCGCGCGCGACTGGCCGGCTGATGGTCGATCGCGACGACGGGGACGATCCGCGCGTCGGCCGCGTGCTCGACGGACGCTACCGGGTCGTCGCCGGCCTGGGCACCGGCGGCATGGGCACGGTCTATCGCGGCGAGCGGGTCAAGCTCGGCCGCGAGGTGGCGATCAAGTTCCTCCACACGTGGGCGGTCGGCGACGCGTCGTTCATCAAGCGCTTCGAGCTGGAGGCGCGGGCGATGGCCAAGCTGCAGCACCCCAACTGCGCGTCGGTGATCGACTTCGGCGTCGAGGGCCACGAGCCGTACGTGGTCATGGACCTGGTCGGCGGGGTGTCGCTGCGCCAGCTGGTCGACGACGCCGGCGCGCTGCCGGTGCCGCGCGCGCTCGAGATCGCCCGCCAGGTCCTGGCCGGGCTGGCCCACGCGCACCGCCACGGCATCGTCCACCGCGACATCAAGCCCGAGAACATCATGGTCGAGGCGACCGAGGTGGGCGACGCGGTGCGGGTGCTCGACTTCGGGCTGGCCAAGATGAACGCCGGCGGCGACGGCAACCTCACCGGTGGCCTCGTGGTCGGCACCCCGAGCTACATGTCGCCCGAGCAGAGCCGCGGCGAGCCGGTCGACGCCAAGGCCGACATCTACGCGGTCGGGGTGGTGCTGTTCGAGATGTTGACCGGCGATCGGCCGTTCATCGGCGACGACGCCGGCGACACGATGCGCAAGCACCGCGAGGTGACGCCGCCGAGGCTGGCGGAGCGGCGGCCGGGGGGAGGCTTCGCCGAGGAGCTGGAGGCGGTGGTGGCGCGGGCGCTGGCGAAGGCGCCGGCCGAGCGGTACACCGCGGCCGAGCTGGCGGTGGCGCTGGAGGCGCTGGTCGGTGGATCGCGGGCGCTCAGCGTGCCGCCGGTGAAGGAGACCATCGTCCTGGACGCGGTGGACGTCATCCCGATGACCGGGACGGTGTCGGCGGTGGCGCCGGCGCCGGCGCCGGAGGCGGAGGCGGTGCCTCCGCC
>Ga0247822_10000284_pt1 | contig 25632 bp, 16 predicted proteins | sample 13C_Cellulose_Da_FD_192423 | JGI IMG/M metagenome (GOLD analysis project Ga0247822, IMG submission 192423) | Soil microbial communities from agricultural site in Penn Yan, New York, United States - 13C_Cellulose_Day30 | ecosystem: Environmental > Terrestrial > Soil > Agricultural land | place...
GTGCAGGCGTCAGCCAGGCGCTAGAGCTGTACCAGGGAACGGGCTCGAAGAGCATGAAGGGGGACGAGGAATCGATCCCGAACCGGACGACGCGACCATTCTCAACCTTGGCCGCCAGTCGCATCTTTCCACCCGCCTCGCGCCAGACGAAGGGGGCGATCTCGACCCATTTGCGGGGAGCGCCGCCAATGTCCTGCGCCGCGCTGAAGACAAGACCACCCTCGGTATCGAGCGCCACCTTGTACTGACCGCCAAGCTCCGCCGCCTTGAGGAAGCTCGTCTCCAGCCGCCGGGTCTTGTTGTAGGTTCCGGCCATCATCCGCGCATGCTCGCGCGCCGTGGCGGGATCGACCCGGCCGTCACGCAAGACCGCGGGGAAGTAGCGATCGGCAAAGGCTTCGAACAAATGGCTGCGGATCGCCGCCGACAGCTTGTTCGAACCCGCCGCGTTCATCGACATATAGATGCCGACCTTTTCGTTCGGGAACATCCAAAGCTGGCTATGGAACTCGATCGAATCCCCGGCGTGCGAGATCACCTTCCGCCCGTTGATATTCTGCTCGTAGAAACCGAGCGCCATGCCGTTGAGCGGCGGGACCATTCGCGTGATGCTGTCGTGCATCAGATGCGCCGTCTCCGGCTTGAGCAGCGCCCCGCCGTTGCTGAGGTGCGCGATCATGAAGCGGCCGAGATCGGCGCCCGACGCGGCCATGCCGCCGGCTGGTGCGAAGCTGTTGAGCTCGGGCCGGCCGGGCTTTCCCGAACCAAGGCTGTAGCCCTTAGCGAGCAGCGGCTCGAGCCGCGCCGGCAGCTTCGCGCGCAGGGTCGAATGCGTCATGCCAGCCGGCGCGAAGATCCGCTGCTCGACATAGTCGTCGAAGGACATGCCCGAGACCCGCTCGACGATGTACCCCGCGAGCGCCGTGCCGTAATTGGAGTAAGCAGGCGTCGAGCCGGGCGCATAGATACGCTGCGGAACCTGCCGCTTCATCGCCACGGCGAGCGTTGGGATATCCTTGATATCGTAGCTGTTGAGGCCGCGCTGCACTTCGTCGAAGCCCGCGCTGTGCGTCATCAGGTTCCGCATCGTGACGGGCTTGCCGTCATAAGGCGGAATGCTGAAATCGAGATAGGCGTTGATATCCTTGTCGAGGCCGATCTTGCCCGCCTCGACCATCTGCATGACGGCGGTCCAGGTGATCGTCTTCGAGACAGACGCTTGCTTGAACAAGGTGGTTTCAGGATCGACCGGGCGCCGCTTCGCGACATCGGCAAACCCGAATCCCCTTTGGGTAAGCGGCTTCCCGTCCTTGACCACGACGACCACGGCCCCCGCCGCATTTCCGCGTTCGAGCGCGAATGGCATAAAACCGTCGAGCCATGTGTCGACGTCCGCCTTGGTCAGATCGCGCTCCGGTAGCTTCGCGGTGACGCTTTGCGCAGGCCCGGCTGCGGGCGGCGGGTTGGATGCGGCAGCACCCGCCAGAATCGTCAGCGCAAGCGCGCCCGCCATCTTGATTGATCCGCCAAACCCCATGCCGCTCTCCGGTACAACGCCTCCTGCTCGGAAGCCGTCGTCAGTTTCTTAATCGAAATTTTTTTCATTTTGAGACAATCGATCTAAGATGCGTTTGTCAATGACCGATTTGGGCATCCACACCGAACGCAAATCGTGCGTGAAGCGTCCCGGCCTACCTCACATTCCGCCGTTCCGGGATCACGAAGGCCTGTAAGGCAGCTCGCATTGCGCTGAGCGTGCAGGCAGGTATAGTCGCTCGAATTCTATTCTCGATTGCGACAAGATGATCCTGACTCGAAACGCGCTCGACCCACATTCCCCGCAGCGCGGCATCGCATGAGGGACGGCCAGCCCACGCTCGGCAAGCTGTTGCGCGGACTGCGCGACCGCAATCGCTGGACCCTCAAGGAAATGAGCGAGCAAACCGGAATCCCGGTCTCGACGCTCTCCAAGATCGAGCATGACCGGCTCACCCTCACCTACGACAAGCTCCTTCAGCTCAGCCGGCGGCTGAATATCCGCATGTCCGAGCTGTTCGCCGAAACCGATAGCGGCGAAACGCAGGTCACGGCACGACGCAGCGTCGGCGACCTGAGCCGCGCCGTTCGGGTAAAGACGTCCAACTACGACTATTTCTACTTGTGCACGGAATTGCGGCGGAAGCGGATGCTGCCGATCATGACGCGCATCCGTGCCAAGACTACCGAGGAATTCGGCGAGCTGGTGCGCCATCCCGGCGAGGAATTCGTCTTCGTCGTCTCGGGCAGGATCGTCGTGCACACCGAATTCTACGACCCGGTCGTGCTGGAGGAGGGCCAGTCGATCTATATCGATTCCAACATGGGCCACGCCTACATCACCGGCGAGGGCTGCGATGAGGCGGTGGTACTCGGCGTCTGCTCGAGCGCCGAGAGCGATCTTATGGATTCGCTGATGAACCTTCATGGCGAGGATGCCGAGACGCAACTCGTCGACGAGTGACGCGCGCGGCGCGATCGGTGTCCGCCACCTGATCTCGCGCGACGTGCCGTCCCCGCCCGTCGCCGCCGTTCCCGCGAGGATGGAGGCCCCCGCTCCCCGGGGTGCGGCGGGCAGCCTGCGTGGACAATTTGCCTAATCGAGCGGCTGCCTGATTTAACCCAATGGCCGAACGTCTCCCGAAGCCCGGATCACTCGATGCGGACAAAGGAATGAGGTCGGATTTCCATGTTTGAGGGCTTAGACCCGATCCTGCTGGCGCGGATCCAGTTTGCGTTCACCGTCAGCTTTCACTTCGTCTTTCCGGCCTTCTCGATCGGATTGGCCAGTTATCTCGCGGTGCTTGAGGCGCTGTGGCTCAAAACCGGCAAGCCGATCTATCTCGATCTCTTCAAATATTGGGTGAAGATCTTCGCGGTGGCGTTCGCGATGGGCGTCGTCTCCGGGATCGTCATGTCCTATCAATTCGGGACCAACTGGGCGGTCTTCTCCGACAAGGCCGGTCCGATCATCGGGCCGCTGATGGCGTATGAGGTACTGACCGCCTTCTTCCTCGAAGCCGGCTTCCTCGGCGTGATGCTGTTCGGGATGAACAAGGTCGGCAAGGGGCTGCACTTCGCCTCGACCCTCGCCGTCGCGATTGGCACGCTGATCTCCGCCACATGGATCCTGTCGGCGAACAGCTGGATGCACACGCCGGTCGGGTTCGAGATCAACGAAGCGGGCCAGTTCGTGCCCGGTGGCAGCTGGTGGACGATCGTGTTCAATCCCAGCTTTCCCTATCGCCTGACTCACACGGTCATCGCGGCGTACCTCACGACAGCCTTCGTCGTCGGCGCGGTCGGCGCGTGGCATCTGCTCAAGGATCGGACCGATCCCCATGCGCGGAAAATGTTCTCGATGGCGATGTGGATGGCGGCGATCGTTGCACCGGTTCAGATCGTCGCGGGCGATCTCCACGGCCTCAACACGCTTGAACATCAGCCCGCCAAGGTGATGGCGATGGAAGGCCATTACCAAAGCCACCCCGACGGTGCGCCCCTCATCCTGTTCGGCATCCCCAACGCGGCTGAAAAGCGGGTCGATTACGCCGTGCAGATCCCCAAAGCCTCATCGCTGATCCTGAAGCATGACGCGGATGCCCCGCTGGCCGGTCTCGACACGATTCCGCCACAGGATCAGCCGCCGGTCGGTATCGTCTTCTGGTCGTTCCGCATCATGGTCGGGATGGGAATGGCGATGCTCGGCATGGGGGTATGGAGCCTGTTCGCACGCTATCGCAAACGGCTCTATGACTGGCCCCTCCTTCACAGGGCAGCGCTGGCGATGGGACCGTCGGGCTTCGTCGCGGTGCTCGCCGGATGGGTGACGACCGAGGTCGGGCGCCAGCCCTTCACCGTCTACCGCTTCCTGCGCACCGCCCACAGCGCCTCGCCGCTGGAGGCACCCGCGGTTGGGGCATCGCTCATCGCGTTCGTGATCGTCTATTTCGCGGTGTTCGGCTTCGGCACCTGGTACATATTGAAGCTGATGGCCAAGGGCGCACATAGCGGCGAACACCATATCGATATCGATGCGCCGATCCGCACCGCGGGCATCACACCCGGCCCCGCGCAGCACCCGGAGGGCGGACGATGAACGCCGTCGATTTCGACCTCGCCACGGTCTGGGCCTTCATCATCGCATTCGCGGTGTTCGCGTACATCGTGATGGACGGGTTCGACCTCGGGATCGGCATCCTCTTTCCCACGTTCAAGGTCGGGCAGGAGCGCGATACGGCGATGAACTCGATCGCCCCGGTCTGGGACGGCAACGAAACCTGGCTGGTGCTGGGCGGCGGCGGGCTGATGGCGGCGTTCCCGCTAGCTTATGGCGTGGTGATGACCGCGCTCTATCCGCCGATCATCGCGATGGTGCTGGGGCTGGTGTTCCGCGGCGTCGCGTTCGAGGCGCGCTGGCGCGATCCCGGTCATCGACGGTGGTGGGACGTCGCCTTTGCCGGCGGCTCGATCGTCGCCTCCTTCTGTCAGGGCGTTACCCTCGGTGCGCTGCTCCAGGGGATCGCGATCGATAACCGCGCCTATGCGGGGGGCTGGCTCGACTGGCTCAGTCCGTTCAGTGTCCTGACGGGCGTCAGCGTGGTGTGCGGATACGCCCTGCTCGGCGCGACCTGGCTGATCTGGAAGACCGAAGGCAGCACACAGGATCGGGCGTTCCGCCTTGCGAAACCGGCCGCATTTGCGACGCTTACAGCGATCGTGCTGGTCAGTCTGGCAACGCTGAACCTCGACTATGCCTATCGCGAAAAGTGGCTCGGCTATCCGGCGGTCCTGCTGACCGCTCAGGTGCCGCTGCTGACGGCGATCATCGCCTTCGCCTTCTACCGCTCGATCCGCAAGCGCCGCGAAGCCCGCCCCTTTTTCCTCGCGCTGGCGCTGTTTCTGATGAGCTTCATCGGCCTCGGCATCAGCATGTACCCCTATATCGTGCCGGACCAGCTGACGATCTGGGAGGCCGCAGCTCCCGCATCGAGCCAGTGGTTCATGCTGATCGGCGCGGTCGTGCTGATCCCTGTCATTCTTGGCTACACCGCTTTCTCCTACTGGGTCTTCCGCGGGAAAGTGACGGCGGAGGGATATCATTGACGATGGACGGCACGAATGCGGGTCCGTGGTGGAAGCGGATCATCTGGTTGTTTGCGATTTGGGCAATGAGCCTCGCCACGCTCGGTTCGGTCGCATTCGTCATTCGGCTTTGGCTGAAGACCTGAGGGTCCGCAGAGCAGCGCGCGGATGCAGCCCCTTCGCAAGCGCAGCACGCATATCGGATTAGATTTTCTATTCTGTTCCTGTGGAATCTAATTTCCTACTCAATTGATAGGAAATGAGTCGGACGAGGCTCATCCAGACAGCGAAATGCCTGTCGAAAACGGAGGAACAGCTTTGGTCGATCATCTTACCCGCCGCCGCAAACCAGCCCCTTTCCGCAGACTCGGCGCGCGATCGACCGTCCTTGCCGGACTGCTGCTGGTTGGCGCCGTTTCGCCCGCGGCGCTCAGCGCGCAGCAAGGCGCAGACGGCAATTTCCGCGATCTGTTCGCGCGCAAGACCGCGTCGAGCGAGCCGCAAGCACCGGTTACGATCGAGACACGCACCACGGCCGAAAGCCGCGCCGGGGTGCGGCGGCTGCGTATCGGGGACTTCCAGTATCTGAGCGACAGCGACCGTGACTATGCCGGGTACGACCTCGGCGCCGGATCGTGGGACACCTTCGCCGCGGTGCTGGGCAGCGCGGTCGCGGACGAGTTCGTGACCCAGGCCGCGATCGCCAAAATCCCCGTGAATTCGATCGAGGTGATCTTCACCAGCCGGCCCGACACGCCCGAGGTCGCGAAGACGCACAAGGTCTCCTACCCCCGCAACCTCGCCTATGTCGCCTATATCGATTCACCGGCAAGCGACGCGCAGCTCGACGCATTGCGCAAGGCGGTCGATCAGGCCTCGTCGGTCCTCAGCATCATCCGCGAGCCGGTTCCGCTTGCCCATGGCACCGTCAACCTCACGGCCAGTCCCGTGAGCCTTGATCCCAATTTACCGCCCGGTCTGCGCGACTTCCTCGTCGAAAAGCGCACCGCCATCCTGCGTAAGCGGCAGCGTGCCGCCGATGCCGCCAGGAGTGGTGCCGCCCAGCCGCCCGCGACCGGGCTTCGCGCCCATGTCCGGGTCGATCCGGTCACCGGCATCCGGCTGAGCAAGACGGGCAATCATGTGATCCTCCACGATGGCTGGCGGCGCCCCGGCGAGGCAGCGCTCGCCCCGAGCGTCGAGCAGCATATCATCGGGGTGCTGGGTACCTGCCTCACGCATATCTTCGAGGTTCAGGCGGCGCAGAAGCAGATCGTGCTCGACGGGGTGGAGCTGCGCACGCGCGCCACGCTGGTCCCGCGCTCGCCCGGCGGGCCGGCACGGTTCCGCGACATCTCCTACAGCGTCGATATCGCATCGCCTGAACCAGCCGCGCGGATCACCGAACTGCGCGAGGCGGTCGAGGGCAGCTGCCCTATCTACAATCTGCTCAAGGACGCACAGGGCATCGAGAGCCGGGTGGTGCGCGGCCCCTATAGCGGTAAATCGGGCTGACGCGCCGGGCAGGCGCGCGACAGGCGCCTGCCCCTGAGTTCATCCCGGCCCGATTTCGGCAACCCGCCAGACGAGCGGGAGCGCAGCGAGAGGATCAAGGAACATGCGCTGGGCGGAACGCGCGGCCGGCACGGCCGGCCGCGTGCCCGAACGCATCACAAATTCCTACTAAATTGATATATAAAAAGGGGTTTCTCGTGTTTCATCGTATCGCTCCGTCCGCCCTCATTCCCGTCATCGCGCTGTTGAGCGTATCGCCCGCGCTGGCGGCCGACGGATCCGATCCCGCCGGGGACCGCCGGCCGGAGGCCGAAGGATCCGGCGAGGACGGCAACGACGACATCGTCGTCACCGGCAAGGTCGAGGAGCCCGCGATCAGTTCCGGCGCGCTCGGCAATCGCAGCGCGCTCGACACGCCGTTCTCGGTCAACACCGCGACGGCGGAGGATATCGAGAAGCTGCGCGCCCACTCGATCGCCGACTATTTCGTGGGCGATGCCGCGGTCACCCGCGATGGCGGCAGCCGCTATAACATCCACGCGCAATGGGTGACGGTACGCGGCGCCGCGGTGCGTACCCAGCTCTACAACGGCACGCCGATCGGAAGCACGCAGGGCGCGGATACGCCGCCGGAGTTTCTGCAGGAAGTCCAGCTGCTCAAGGGCGCCGGCGGGTTCATCTACGGCTTCGGCGTTCCCGGCGGCATCATCAACTACATCACCAAGAAGCCGGTCGAGGGCGACCTGGCGACGGTGACGCTCGGCTATCAGTCCGCCTCGCTGTTCCGTCAGCATGTCGACGTTAGCAAGGATTTCGGGGGCTTTTCCGCACGCCTCAACCTGGTCCAGGAATTCGGCGAAACCTACAACCACGGCAAGTTCCTGCGTCGCGGCGTCGCGCTGGCGCTGCGGGCGGAGCTCGCCCCCGGTCTCGTCTGGCAGGCTGAGGGCTTCTACAACAACAACCGCATCGACCGCGCCGAGCCGAGCTTCGTCGTCGGCGGCAACGCATCGCCCGCGGTGCCGACCTATCAGGACCGCGAGGTCCCCGATCCGGTCAGCGGCCGTACGCGTTTCGCGTCGGACGACACCTACACCGACGGGCGGCTCTACAATGTCAGCACGGGCCTGACCTGGGACCTCGCGTCCGGCTGGCAGGCACGCGTCAGCTATGGCCGGTCGAGCAACGATCAGCGGCTTCCCTATGAGCGGATCATGCTGATCAACCGTGCGGGCGACTATGGCCTGCGCCTGTTCGACGGCCTCAACATCAACGAGAACAATCTCGCTCTCGCCTATCTCGACGGCAGCTTCTCGACCGGCGGCATCAAGCATCAGGTGACCGCCGGCGTCGACTGGCGCGACGGCGTCACGATCGGGGCGCAGAACCTCGCGACGATCCAGGCCGGCTCGAACCTGTTCAACCCGGTGCCGGCGCGCTGGAACTACAACAAGTCGCGCAACATCGAGACACGCCAGACCGGTTGGGAACAGGAAAAGTCAGCGTTCGTCAGCGACACCGTGACCGTGTTCGACACGGTCTCGCTGCTCGCGGGCCTGCGCTACACCGCCTATGAGGCGAAGGCGTGGAACTGGCTCTCGCGGGCGCAGACCAACGATTACAAGAGCGACGGCATCACGCCGACCTTCGCGCTGCTGGTCAAACCGGACAGCGGATCGACCTATTACACCAGCTATATCGAGGCGCTCGGCGCCGGCACCATCGTCGGCAACACCTATGAGAATTTCGGCGACATCCTGCCCGCCCTTAAGAGCAAGCAGTATGAGATCGGCGCCAAATGGTCCCGCACGAGCTGGGAGGCCAGCATCGCGATCTTTCGCCTCGATCGCGGCGCCAATCTGGTAACGGCCGACAACCGGCTGGTCCAGGATGGTGTCGAGCGGTTTCAGGGTGTCGAGGCGGCGGCACGGATCCGGCCGACCGGCGCGCTGTCGTTCGGCGCATCGGGCGCATTCGTCGACGGCAAGCATCACCGCGCGACCAACACCTGGTTGGTCGGCAAACCGATCCACGGCACGGCGCGCTGGACCGGTGTTCTCGATGTCGATTACCGCCCCGAATTCCTCCCCGGCTTCGGCTTTCGCGGACTGCTCCGCTATCAGGGCAAGGCCGCGATCTACAACAATCAGGCGCGTGACTGGACAGTTTACACGCCCGATGTCGTGCTCGCCAATGTCGGCGGAGACTATCGCTTCGATGTCGGCGGTCGCGAGCTGACGCTGCGCTGGCAGGTCCAGAACCTGCTCGACACCAAATACTGGAACAGCGGCACCGCCACCTGCTGCTACTCGCTCTCGCCCGGCCAGCCGCGCACCTTCTCGCTCGATCTGAGCATCGGCCTGTGACGCCGCGCCCCCACACCCCCGCCCTTATCCGGAGACAAGCCATGACCGGCCCGCAAACTCGTGACACGATGCGTATTGCCCTTGCAGGTGCGGCCAGCGCGCTCGCGCTTCTTGCCCTTTCCGCCTGCGGAACGGCCGAAGGGGATCAGGCCGGACAGAACACCGCCCGCGCCGCAGCCGGCACCGACGCTAAGACAACCGAAATCGCGTGGCGGCAGGGCGATGTCGAGGATGCGTTCGCCGAAGCGCGCGAGCAGAACAAGCCCGTGCTGTTATATTGGGGCGCGGTGTGGTGCCCGCCATGCAACCGGCTGAAAGCCGGACTGTTTCGCGATCCCAATTTCATTGCACGCACCCGCGATTTCATCCCCGTCTATCTCGACGGCGATTCCAAGGGCGCGCAGGCCTGGGGCGAGCGCTTCAACATCCAGGGCTATCCGACGCTGATCGTGCTTCGGCCCGACCGGCGTGAGATCACGCGTCTGTTCAGCAGCGGCGACACCGCGCAGGTCGAGGCAGTTCTGGATGCGGTCAAGCGCGGCGGGCGCGACGTCGAAGCGATCTTCAAGGACGCCCTGGCACAGCCCGGACAATTGTCGGCCGACGACTGGACCCTGCTCGCGGGCTATGGCTGGTCGCTCGACAACGGGCGGCTGGTGCAAGGCGGAGACACCGCGGGCGCGCTGCGCAAGCTTGCCGCGGCCGCCCCGAACGGCCCGCTGCAACGCCGCTTCGCGCTGCAGTCGCTGGCATCGCGAAAGCCGGATTCCGCGCCGCTCGACGCAGCCACTCGGGCCGAGGCACGCCGCGCGGTGGAGGCGGTCCTCGCGACCCCGGCCGAGCTGCAAGGCAATCGCGACACGCTGGTCGGACGCGCCGGTCCGATCCTCGAAGCCGCCAGCACCGCCGGCGCCGAGCGAGATCAGCTCGCGGACAAATATGCCGCCGTGCTCAAGGGCTTCGCGGGCGAACCGAAACTGGATACCTCGGAACGTCTCGCGCTGGCGGGTGCCGAGATCGACCTGTATCGTGCCCGTGCCGGCGCGAAAGCGCCGCTCCCGTCGGCGCTGATCGGCAAGATCAAGGCCGAGGTCGCACGAGCCGACAGCGAGACGAAGGACCAGTATGAGCGTCAGTCGCTCATCAGTTCGGCCGCACATCTGCTGTCCGATATCAATGACAAGGCGGGCGCCGAAAAGCTGCTCAAGGCCGAACTGACCAAATCGGCCAGTCCCTATTACTACATGCCCTCGCTCGCCCGGCTCGCCGAACAGCGAGGCGACAAGGCCGGCGCGCTGGCATGGCTGCGCCGCGGCTATGAAACGTCGGAAGGCCCGGCAAGCCGCGTGCAGTGGGGCGTAAGCTATGTCGAAGGCCTGCTCCGCCTCGATCCGGGCGACAAGGCGGCGATCGGGAAGGCCGCGGCACAGGTGGTCGGCGAGCTCGCGGAACAGCCCGCCGGTTACCGCCAGCGCACGCGGCAGCGGCTGGAAGGTCTCGGTAAATCACTCGCGCAATGGAGTGCGAAGCATGACGGCGCGCTGGTGCTCACGCAATTGCGCAGCCAGACCGACAGGGTCTGCGCGAAGCAGGCCGACCAGGGTGCATCGGCCGCGTGTCGCGGCTGGCTCGCCAGCGCCTGAGCGCGGCTGACGGCCGGGCAGGCGAACCTCCTGCCCGGCCGGAACCGATCTAGGACGCGCCTCCCTCGTCCGGGCCGACGCGAACGGTTCCGATTTGCCGGATGTCGTCCGACGATGCTCCGGCCAGGATGCGATACGTGCCCGGCCGGACGCGCCAGCCGCCCGCTTCGGACTCGTAAGCGGAGAACGCCCGCGGATCGAGCGTCAGCGCGACGGTCCGCTTCTCCCCGGCCGGTATCGCGACCTTATGGAACGCCCGCAACGTGCGCGGCGGTTCGCCCGGCCGGGGTTCGACCGGCTCGACATAGATCTGCACCACATCCTGCCCGGCACGCTTGCCGGTATTCTGAACGGTGAGCGTGACCGTCGCGGGCACGGTGCCCGATATGCGCGCCGGCACCTTAAGCTGCGAATAGACGAAGCTGGTGTAGGAGAGCCCGTGGCCGAAGGGGAACAACGGCTTGACCCCGCGCGCGCGATAGCCGCGATAGCCGACCAGCAGCCCTTCCGAGTACGCGCTCTTCGAGGTCTTCAGATCGACCTGATCGTCCTCGGTGCGCTGGAGGAAGGTGACGGGCAGCTTGCCCGACGGATTGACCTTGCCGGTCAGCACATCGGCCAGCGCCGCCGCGCCGCCCTCGCCGGGCAACCACATGCTGACGATCGCCGGCGCTTTCTCGTGCCAGGGCATGGTCATCGCCCCGCCGGCATTGACCACGACCGCGGTCTTCGGATTGGCCGCGACGATCGCCTCGACCAGCCGGTTCTGCTCGCCCGGAAGATCGATACTGGCGCGGTCATAACCCTCGCCCTCGGTGGTCGAGGACGAACCGACGATCACGATCGCCGCATCCGCCGCCCTGGCCGCCGCGACCGCGGCATCGAGCGAGGGCTGCGGCTCGCGCACGCCGAAACTCAGGTTCTCGTACGGCGTGCCGCCATTCGCGTAGTCGATACGGATCGGATAGCCGCGCCCGGCCTCCAGCGTGACCTGCACCGTCCGCCGGGGTACCGGGAAGCCGAGCACGTCGCGATTGTCGGGAACGACCTTGCTCGCCTTCTCCAGAATGACCTTGCCGTCGAGCGTCACGCGCGGCGTGCCGGTGCCGCGCACGCTGAACTCATGCACCCCGCTGGTGCGCGGCCAGAACATCCCCTGCCAGCGGATCGCGGCATAGCCGGTCGCCTTGGGTCCGGCGACATTGCCGCTGATCCAGCGAACGAAGCGCGTGACGCGCTCGGTCCTGGTCGGCGTCCCGCTCGCATCCTCGCTCATGAAATAGCTGCCGGTCAGGCCGGTCTCGCCGCGTTCGGCGTCGGGGCTGAACAGCTTGGCATCGGCGGCGGGCGGAGTCTCCTCGTTATCGACCCCCTGGGCATAGGTGATGCGCACGCCGGGCAGCGCCGCGCGCAGCGCGTCGAGCGGAGTCTGCGTCTCGAACGGCACGACGTTGGAGCTGCCGCCGCCCTGCATCCGCACGACATCGGCATTCGGACCGATCACCGCGAGCGACCGGATCGAGCGGTCGAGCGGCAGCACGCCGTTGTTCTTGAGCAGGACCATCGCCTCTTCCGCCGCCTTGCGCGCGACGGCGGCCTGGCGGAGCGGTGTCGCCGATTCCGGACGCGAGGTACCGCGCTCGATCACGCCGCTGCGCACGATCAGCCGGACCATGCGCCGCGCATTCTCGTCGATCTGTGCCGGGCTGACCTCGCCCGCCGCGACCGCCGCCTTGAGCTTGTCGCCGAAATGCTTGGGCGGCCCGGGCATCTCCAGATCCATGCCGGCATTCACCGCCGCCGCGGTCGAATGCGTGGCGCCCCAGTCGGACACGACGAAGCCCTTATAGCCCCATTCCTTCTTGAGCAGGTCGGTCAGCAGCCAGCGATTCTCCGCCGCGTGGGTGCCGTTGATCTTGTTGTACGACGCCATCACCGACCAGGGATCGGCCTCACGCACCACCATCTCGAAGGCGGGAAGATAGATTTCGCGCAGCGTCCGCTCGTCGACGACCGAGTCGACGACGAAGCGATAACTCTCCTGATTATTGGCGGCGAAGTGCTTGATCGAAACGCCGATCCCCTCGCCCTGCGCGCCGCGCACATAGCCAAGCCCCATCCGTCCGCTCAGCCACGGGTCTTCCGAATAGGTCTCGAAATTGCGGCCCCAGCGCGGGGTGCGGACGATGTTGACCGTCGGCGCGAGCAGCACATCGGCGCCATGCGCCTTGGTCTCGCGCGCAACCGCCGCGCCGACCGTGGCAGCGAGATCGGGGTTCCAGCTCGCCGCCAATGCCACCCCGACCGGAAAGACCGTCGCCGGCTTGCCGTCGGGCGAGCGCACGCCGGTCGGCCCGTCGGTCATCTTGACCGCCGGGATTCCGAGGCGCGCGATCGGATTGAGCGCCATCGAGGATTCGCCCGCCAGCAGCAGGATTTTCTCGTCGAGCGTCAGCCGCGCCATCAGGTCGTCGACCCGCGCCTCCACCCCCGCCTTCGCATCGCGATAGACGGGCGCCGCCTCCTGCGATCCCGCGGGCGCTGCTATGCCAACAACCAACGCGATCGCCGCCCCCTGCGTCAATCTCATTTGATCGCCGCCAGACTGGTCTCGGTCTTGGCGAGCAGTTCGTCGGTCAGCTTGCCGTCCGAATAGGGCTGGAGCTGCTTGAGGCTGAGACCCTTGATCATCTCGAGCTGCGGCAGCTGGGTCAGGCCCGGCAGTTCCTTGTCGAGCACCCCTTTGGCCGCTTCGTTCACGAGCAGCTCGCCGATCGGCGTGTCGAGATTGAACTTCGCGGCGGGCTTGGCGGCATCGGCCGCGGCGGGCGCCGGTGCGGTCTGGGCCACGGCGACGGCGGGGACGAGCAGCGCCGCCCCGAGCATGAGGTGCAATTTCATCACTGATTCTCCTTGGTTTCGGCGGATTGCGCGCCAGATTGGCTGTCGAGCTCGGCGATCATCGCCTCGCGGATCAGGTATTTCTGGACCTTACCGGTCACGGTGGTCGGGAATTCCGCGACGACGCGGACGTAGCGGGGCACCTTGAAGTGGGCGATCTGCCCCCGGCAGAACTCGCGGATCGCCTCGGCATCAGCCTCCGCCCCCGCGCGCAGCCGCACCCAGGCGCACAGCTCCTCGCCCATCCGCGCGTCGGGCACGCCGACCACCGCGACATCCTCGATCGCCGGGTGGCTGTAGAGGAACCCCTCGATCTCGCGCGGATAGATGTTCTCGCCGCCGCGGATCACCATGTCCTTCAGGCGGCCGACGATGTTGGCGTAGCCCGCTTCGTCGATCACCGCGAGGTCGCCGCTGTGCATCCACCCCTCGGCGTCGATCGACTCCGCCGTGCGCTCCTGCTCGTCCCAATAGCCGTGCATCACCGAATAGCCGCGCGTGCACAGCTCGCCCGGCTCGCCGACCGGAACCACCGTGCCGTCGGGCGCGATCAGCTTGCTTTCCAGATGGGGCTGCACCCGCCCGATCGATCCGGTGCGCCGCTCGAACGGATCGTCGAGCCCGGTCTGGAAGCTGACGGGGCTGGTCTCGGTCATGCCGTAAGCGATGGTCACGTCGCGCATGTGCAGGCGCTCGATCACCTCGCGCATCAGCGGCTCGGGACAGATCGCGCCGGCCATGCAGCCGGTGCGCAGCGAGGTGACATCGAGGCTTTCGAGCACCGGATGCGCGAGCATCGCGATAAACATCGTCGGCACGCCGTAGAGCGCCGTGCAACGCTCCGCGGCGACCGCGCGCAGCGCCGCCTCGGCATCGAAGCCGGGCGCGGGATAGATCATCGCCGCGCCATGGGTCAGGCTGGCGAGATTGCCCATCACCATGCCGAAGCAATGGTAGAGCGGCACCGGGATGCAGATCCTGTCCTCCGCGCTCAGCCCCATGCCCCGCCCGACGAAATAGCCGTTGTTGAGGATGTTGCGGTGGCTGAGCGTTGCTCCCTTGGGCAGGCCGGTGGTGCCGCTGGTGAACTGGATATTGATCGGATCGCTCGCGTGCAGATCGTCCGGCAGCGGGCCGGCAGGATGCACCGCGACATCGGCGAAGTTCAGCCAGCCCGGCCGCTCGTTCTCGCCGATCAGGATGCGCGCGCGCAGCGTCGGCAGCCGCTCAGCCCCCAGCGTTTCGACCATCTCGGCATAGACACTGGTCTTGAAGCTCTCCGCCGCGACCAGCGCGGCGAGGCCCACCTTGTTGATCGTGTACTCGACCTCCGACAGGCGATAGGCCGGGTTGATCGTCACCAGAATCAGGCCCGCGCGCGCCGCGGCGAACTGGGTCAGCGTCCATTCGGCGCAGTTGGGCGACCAGATGCCGATGCGCTCGCCCGGCTTGAGGCCGAGCGCGAGCAGCCCCGATGCCAGCGCATCGGTCCGCGCAAGCAGCTCGGCGAAGCTCCAGCGGATATCCTGCGCGAGCGAGACGAGCGCGTCGCGCTCGCCCCATATCGCCGCCGCGCGCACCAGCGCCTCGCCGATCGTATGCTCGATTAGTGGCGGCCCATCGGCGCCACGGACTTGGCTGAGGCCCGGCGTGACGAAGCTCATTTGCCCGGCACCTCGCAGGTGAAGCTCGCCGCATCGTCGGTCGAGCCCTTGCCGTCCCAGCGCGCGACCTTGGGCCAGGCGCAGAGCGGACGCGTACGCTGCGCCTTGGCGGGGAAGCCGAGATAGCCGAACATGTCGTTGTCGAACTTGGTCGCGACGATCCGCTCGGGCGCCGGGCCGCCCTTGTGCCAGACGTCGAGCGTGCCGAGCGCGTCGAACACGTTCGGACCCGGCCCGGCGAGGCAATGCGACATGCCCGGCGCCATGAACAGGCGGATGCGGTCGCGCGCGGCGGAATCATTCGCAAGCACGCGGCCGACAAAGCCGATCGTGTTTTCCGGCGGGATCGCCGCGTCCTGCCAGCCATGGTACATCAGCAGCTTGCCGCCACGGCGGAAGAACGCCTTGAGATCGGCGCTCTCGACGTCCAGCTCCTTGCTGACGCGCACCTTGGCCAGCGCATAGTCGCGCGCGAGATCGAAGCGCGAAGCCGACCATTGCGGATCGCCGTGCACGAAGTAGCGGAAGAACTCGCCCGAGAACTTGGCGTGCTGTGAATCCGCGGCGGTCAGCCACATCCCCCACGTCCCCTGCTCACCCTCGGCGCCCGGCGCGAAGCCGGGGTAGAAGGACTTGCCGTCCGGCCCCTTCGGCCCCTGATAAAGATGCCGTGCCGCCGCGACCTGCGCCGGGGTCAGGCACTCGCCGGTGGCGCCCGGCTTGCACTGCAACTCGCCCGGATCGAAGCGGCACAGGCGCGGATTCTCGATCACCCCGTCAGCCACGCCGTCGAGCTTGTCGCACTTCGCCAGCGACGCCGTCTGCAACAGCTTGAGCTGAGCGGCGCCGAGCGCGGCGCCGGGCTGACGCAGCACCTGCGCGTTGCTGGCGAAGGCGCTCGCCATCCGCGTCCACGGGATCGCCGGGGCGCCCGCGATGATCGCATCATAGTCGTCGGGAAAACGCTGCGCTTCCATCAGCGCCTGACGCCCTCCGTCCGAACAGCCATGGAAATAGCTCGCGGACAGTGGCGCGGGATAATAGGCCGCGATCACCTGCTTGGCGGTCTGCGCCGCGACATGGTTCGCGCGCCAGCCATAGTCCTTGACCTTCTCCGGCGCGTTCAGCGCCCAGCTGCCGTCGACGTCGCTCTTGCCGAAATGCCCCATGTCGCTGCCGACCGAGGCATAGCCCCGCGCCACCGCGCCGCGCATCAGCAATGCCGGGATACCGAGATTGGCGCCGAAGCCGCCATTGCCCGCCCCCATCAGCTTGCCGTTCCATGCCGCCTGTTGGGGCAACCAGACCTCGACCTTGATCGATGATCCGGGGACCGGCGACATGACCGCCTGCACGCGACAAAAGGGCGCGGAGGCTGGCAACCCCGGCATGCCCGGGCCGGTATCGACCGTCGCACCCATCGTCAGCGGCGTCGCGGCCTCGATCTTGCCGTTCGCCAATGCACGGCCGGTCAGCGCGGCGCAGCTATCGGCCTGCTGGCGCGGCGCGGCGACGACCGGCGCTCCGCCTGTGGCCGATCCGGCGGCGAGCGCGATCGCACTCAGGGTTGCGAAGCGAACGCCATTCATTTCCCGAGCACTCCCAGCGCGTTCATCCATGCCTCCATCCGTTCGGTCCACAGGTCGCTCGGCTTGTCCTGACGCTTCATGCCGAAGCCGTGGCCGCCCTTCGGAAAGGTCGCGAATTCCGACCGTGCTCCCGCGGCGCGCCACGCGGCATCGAGCCGGGCGCTGTCGTCGCGCGACAGCTTGTCGTCATCGGCGACAGCGACGAACAGCGGCGGCGCCTTTTCGGGCGCGGCGATCGGGTCGGGGAGCAAGCCGGGATAGATAGCGGCGGCGAAATCCGGGCGGGCATCGGACTTGTTCGCCAGCATCGTCCAAACGGTCACCGCGCCACCCGCCGAAAAGCCCATCAGGCCGACCCGGCCCGGTTTGACGCCGTAGCGCGCGGCGTTGGCGCGGACATGACGCACCGCCTGTTCGCCATCCGCCGTCGCGAGCGGACGCAGCGGCTCGACCGCCACCGCCAGCTTGGGCAGGTTGGTCATATAACGCAGCATCGCAAACGGCAGGTCGCCGCCGGTCCTGAGCAGGCGATACCGCAGCACGAACGCGGTGACGCCAAGCCCGTTGAGCCATTGCGCGACCGCTTCGCCCTCATTCTCGATCGACAGCATGTGGAACGCACCGCCGGGCGCGACGATCACGGCGGTGCCGTTCGCTTTCGCCGGATCGGGCCGGTAGATGGTGAGCGTCGCATCCTCGACGTTGGTGACGACGGTGCCGAAGGGCGCGCGCTTTTCCCGCTCCCCCGGGGATGCGGCGGGCTGGTCCGGCCACAGCCGCACGACCTCCTGCGCGGAGGCGGGCGCCGCGACCGGCATCAGCACGACGGCGACAAGCGCGGCAATCCCCGCCAGTCCCGCGAGCAGGCGCAGCGTGATCTTCTTCATTGCGAATCCCTGATTTTTGCGATGGCCGCGATCGGCGGCGTTGCGGCGGGCGCCATCGCGGTCCGGTCGATGCCGATGGCGAGCAGCGCGGGTTTATCGGCATCGAGCCGCGACCATGCCGCCAGGCCTTCGCCGTTGGGGTTGCCGGTGCGCGCGAAGCGGGTCCAATAGCTCATGATCCGCACCGCGGCCGCGCGGTCGGCCGCACTCGCATCGGCGGGCAGATTGCCGAACTGGAACGGCACGTCGCTGGCATGCGCGGCGCCCTTGCCCGGCTCGCGCTTCGATTCCGTTACATATCCGAAACGATACAGCCATGTCGGCGCGCCGCTTCGCGCGTGACGGCCGGCGAGCGCCAGCGCCGGCTCGCCGAAGATCGCATCACCGGCCAGATAGCGGGCGGCCCTCTCATCGCTGCCATAGGCGATGTTCACCATTTTCGCCCCGTCGCCAAGCTCCTTGAGCACCGGCCCGTTGACCATCGGCAGGAACGGTCCGGGCATGAAGCCGAGCTCGTCGTCGTTGCTGCCGCCGATGAACGGGATCCGCGCCTGCTTGCCCGCGGCGAAGACCATGTCGGCATGGCCGGGCACGATCGTCCCGTCGGTGACCGGGCCGGAATAGAAAGCCTCCTCCTTGTTGAGGATCGTGATTCCGCCGCGCACCGTATCGGCGGGAAGCGCACGCAGCGCGGCGAGGTCGGCGGCCCCAACTTTGGCGGCGAAGGCGCCGCCTTTGGTCTGCGCCTCGGCCAGCGCCGGCCAGCGATCGCGCCCGCCGCCCGATGCGGCGATCGCCTTGGCGAACACGCCATTGGCGACGGGCGATGCCATCAGCCGCGCGACCGACTCTCCGCCCGCGCTCTCGCCAAAGATCGTCACGTTGGCCGGATCGCCTCCGAACGCGGCGATGTTGCGCTTGACCCAGGTCAACGCGGCGATCTGGTCCATCAGGCCCCAGTTCGCCGCCTCCCCCAGCGCCGGATGTGCGAAGAAGCCGAAGCGGCCGAGCCGGTAGTTGAAGGTGACGACGACCACGCCGCGCTTCGCAAGCTGCGTGCCGTCAGTCGTGGCAAGCGCGCCCGATCCGGCGACGAAGCCACCGCCATGGATCCACACCATCACCGGGAGCCTGGCACTCGCCGTTGCCTCGGGCGTCCAGACGTTGAGGGACAGGCAGTCCTCGGCCATCGGCGCGCCATGGCTGACATCGCCCGGCACCGGGTTCTGCATGCAGTCAGCGCCAAAACGCGTAGCGTCTCGCGGCTCGGTCCAGCGTGCGACCGGCGCCGGTGCCGCCCAGCGGCGCTCGCCCAGCGGCGGCGCGGCATAGGGAATCCCCTTGAACGACGCCACGCCATCCGCGGTCGCGCCGTCGAGCGCGCCGCTGTCGATGGTCACCTGCTGCGCGGCGACAGGCGTCGTGGCGAACAGGGCAAGGATCAACAACCGGTTCATGCGCCGCCTCCCGTACGGAACTCGAAGATGCCGGGGCCGGTACGATAGACCGCATAGCCACCCTCGCGCCGGTCCAGCCCGGCCCCCGCGGGCGGAGCGATCGAGCCGAAGCGTTCGGGCACCCATACTTCCCCGCTGGTGTTGGCGGGCACCTCGGCAGTGAGCGTCAGGCGCCCGCCGTCGACCCGCCAGCGCGACACGGCGCGGCCGTGGACCGTCTCCATCACCGCCTCGGCGGAAGCGAGACCGACGGGGATCGCGGGCTTGACCAACACGACCTTGTAGCCCGGCGCACCGGGACGGAGACCGGCGAGCCGCTGGCGCATCCAATCCGCGATCGACGCGAAATAATGATGGTCGCGCGACCGGCTATCCAGACTCCAGCTCTCGAACATCGTCGAGTGCCCGTTGGCGATCCACCAGCCCCAGCTCGGCTCGTCGGTGCGGGTCGCGATGCGATAGGCGAGATCGGCGTGGCCATAGTCGCTCAGCATCTCGAGCAGATGGCGCGTGCCATAAACGCCGGTGCGCAGGCCCTGCTTGTCGACATCGCGTGCGATCGCGTCAGCGACGCCCTGCTCGCGCCCCCTGGGGGCCATGCCGAAGGCGAGCGGGAGGACGTTCTGGATCTGCGTCGCGCGTCCCGCCGCGCCCTTGGCATCGACCGTGCGATACCAGCCATTGGTGTCGTCCCAGTAGCGCGCATTATAGGCGGTACGGATCGCCTCGGCGAGCTGGCCATAGCGTGCCGCATCCTCCGCTTTGCCGATCACCGCCGATGACCGCGCGAGCAGGTCGGCCTGATGGAAGAAATAGGCGGTCGTCACCGCATCGGCGCCGCCGCCGCGCGCGTTGAGGAAGTCGAGCGGACCCGGCGGCATCCACTCGCTCAGCCCCGCGGCGCGGCGATAGTCGGGCGCCTTGATGAAGGTCGCGGTATAATCCACCAGCCGCCGCTGCATGTCGTGGTTCCGCGCCAGGATGCGCGTGTCGCCATAGGTGGTGTGCATCTCCCACGGCAAAATCAGCGCCGCCGCATCCCAGGGCGTCGTCGGGCCCCAGATGATGCTCCAGCCTGGCGTATTCTCGTACCCGTAATAGGGCGTCGCGGGCACGATCTCGGGCAGCTCACCATTGGGAGCCTGCGCATCGCGGAAGTCGGCGAGCCATTTGGTCCAGACGCGCGCGACATCGAGGCTGCGCGCCGCCGCGCCCGCCGAAGCCTGCGCGTCACCTGTCCAGCCATTCTTCTCGAACGCCGGAGTGTCGGTGACGAAGCCGTGGAGGTTGTTGAGGATCGTGCCGGTCGCCGCCGCGTCGATCTTGCCGAGCAGCGGGTTGGCGCTTGCGAAGCTGCCGGTGCGGGCGACGGCGGAATGGACGATGCGCGCCTTGAGCGTCGCGCCGGGCACGCCGCGCAGCTCGACATAGCGGAAGCCGCGATAGCCGAAGCGCGGTTCCCAGCGCTCGGTGCCCCTGCCCGCCAGCGTATAGCGGTCGGTCTGGAGTTGCGCGTGGATCAGGCCCGAGACCGGGACGACGCGACCGTCCGTCGTCAGCTTCTCGCCCGCCATCATCGAGACGGTGGCGCCGCGTGGGCCGCGAACCTCCAGCACCGGGCGGCCGGCGACGATCCGGCCGAAATCGTGCACCCAGATGCCGGGGGCGGTTTCCCTGACCGAAACGGCGTCGATCGTCTCGACCGCCTCGATCGGCTCGGCATTGGCGGCCGCGAGCTTGCCGGCAGGCCCGGCGACGACCGCCGCGGGCTGCCATTTCGCGCGGAAACCGGGACGGTCCCATCCCGAAGGGAGCAGCCGGGCGTCATAACGTTCGCCGCGATGGACGGAGTCGCTTTGTGTCGGCCCGTCGGCCGCCTGCCAGTCTTCGCCGGTCGCCACCGTCTGGCGAGTGCCATCGGCGTAATCAATCTCAAGCTGTGCCTTGAGCGTCGGCGCACCGCGCCACGGCGCCGCGTGGAAATACCATTCGTCGGGATCGGTCAGCGCGTACCAGCCGCGGCCAAGCTCCGCGCCCAGCACATTCTCACCCGCGCGAAGCTGAGCGGTCACGTCATGGGCGTAGCTCAGCACGCGCTTGTCATAGGCGGTGAAGCCAGCACCGAGCGGGGAACCGACCGGCGCGCCATTAAGTCGGATTCGCGGCATCCCGGCCCCGGCATAATAGAGGCGCGCGCGCGCGATCGGCTTGCGCGTGACGGCGAAGCTGCGACGCACCAGCGGCGCGGGCGCCTCGATCGGCAGGACGAAGGCGACGCGAGGCACACCCGCCGGGATGGCCAACCCGTCCGCCTCGACCGAACCGCCGGTGAACGGGTTTTCGTTGCGCGCGAAATCGGTGCGGAACGAGGCGCTGCCCGTGCCAGTGACCGCGACCGAATGGATCGTCGCGGTGTTCGGCTCGGCGGCGGCGAAGCCGATCGTGCCGTGTGCGTGGGTGCCATCCTCCAGCGTATCGATGGTCTTGCCGTCGAGTTGGGTGACGATGCGCGAACCCTGAGCGCGGATCGTCAGGTGGCTGCGTTTGTCCTTGAGCGGCGCGGCGAGCGGGATGCGCTTCAGCACATCCGTCTTGACTGTAGCGCTCGATCCGCCCGGATAGCGGCGCACGCTCGCGGTCAGCGCCGCACCTCCGTTACCGTCGCTCAGCGTCCAGACATAGGTGTCGCCATAGGTCTTGCCGCTGGGCAGCGCCCGGAACAGCACATCGACTGCCTTGCCGGTCAATGTCAGATCGACGTCGAGCGTCAGGTCACGCCAGTCATGCTTTTCCGGCGTGCGCCCGGCGATCCATTGCGCCTGCCAATCCGCGGGCGTGAGCAGCCCCATCTCCCACCCGCCGGGCATGCTCCAGTCGCTCGGACGGTCTTCGGCGTCCCATGCCCGGACGCGCCACCAATAACCCCCGCGAGATGCGAGCGGCGGGCCGCCATAGGCGATCTGGACATTGTCCGCGGACGCGACCTTGCCGCTGTCCCAGACGAACTCACCCTTTGCCAATGCCGCGGGCGAGCGCGCCACCTGGATACGGTATGCTGTCTGGCGCGCGACCGGCGAGCGCCAGGCGAGCCGCGGCGCCGGTTCGTCGAGGCCAAGCGGCGCGGCCGCATATTCGACGCGCAACTCCTCCGGCGCCCCCACCGGGTCCGCGGCCTGCGCGGGCGCCAATGCGGCCAGCAGGAGCGCCCCGGTAAAAACCCGGAAGCGACCGATGCGGTGGCCGCTTCCGGGAAGGGGGAGTGTACGCAACACGCCGACAGGCCCTAGAATTTCGTTCGCACGCCAAAGGAGACCAGCCGGCCCAGCGAGAAGCCGTTGGTGTAACCGGTCGCGCTGTTGAGATACGGCGGATCCTGATCGAACACATTGTCGACATTCACCGTCAGCATCGAATTCTTGAGCACGCCGCCAAGGTCGTAGGCGAAGAACAGATCGACGGTGTTGAAGCTGTCCACCCGGGTCTGGGGTATGACACCCAGCATCGGATACCCGGCCCGATGGTTGAGCGAGGCACGCGCAGTGAAGTCTCCGGCCTTCGCGCCGAGCGCGGCGACGAAGCTGAGACGCCCGGTACCGTTCTTGAGGTTATCGTCGAAACCCGCGCCCCGCACCGCCTGGGTCTTGCGGTTGAGCGTATAGGTGCCCGTGAAGCTCGCGTTGATCGATCCGAACCCGGTCTGGCGCAGATAAGCGAGATTGAAGTCGATCCCGTCCACATGGATCGCGCCCAGATTGGTGCGGCGCGCATCCATGATCACATAGGGTGAGGTGCCGAAATAGAGGCTGTCGAGGCTGGACGCACCGTTGAGCGGCGTGTTGCCGACCAGCGCCCGTACCTGTGCGAGCGTCGGGTTGATGATGTAGAAGCTCTGATAGCCGGGATCGGTGTAGAAGACCGGCGACAGGAAGGGCGGCACCGAAATCGCATCGGTGAACCGGACGTTGTAGTAGGTCGCGCTCGCGACCAGCCCCGGCACCGCCTTGGGCGTCCAGTCGAAGCCGACCGACCAGGTCCTGGCCTTTTCGGGCTTCAGGTCGGGGCTGCCCCCCGCGAGGACGATGGTCGGGCGAAGGATGTCCAGCGGAGAGCTGCCCGGCGCCCGGAAAGGACTGAACAGCAGGATCTGCGCGCGCGCATCCGCCAGGCTGGTCGTATCGGCAAGGCTGGGCGCGTGAAACGAGGTGCCGTAGTTTCCGCGGATCAGCAGATCGTCGAACGGCTTGTAGTTGAAGCCGATCTTGGGATTCGTGGTCCCGCCGACATCGTCATAGCTGTCGTGCCGGATCGAGCCCGAGATCTGGAAGGCGCGCAGGCCCGGCATGGCGTTTCCCGCGCCAACCAGCGGAAGCAGCGCTTCGGCGAACACCGACTTCACATGGCGGCTGGTCACCGATCCCATCGCGTTGGCGAAGACGTTGCGGCGATCGAGCGAGACCAGGGAGTCGAGCTTCTCGAAGAAATACTCCGCGCCGACCGCCAGCCGGATGTCGCCGCCACCGATCGTGGCGACGCGTCCGTCGAGGATCGCGCGCGCCTGCAGCATCTCCTGATCGGCATGGCCGTAATTCTCGAAATCGCGGATCGCAGCGAGCACCGCCGGGTTGCTTGCGCCCGGATCATAGGGATTGAGGGCCGTGGCGAGCGTGGTCCCGGCGAGCGCGGCCGTCGCGGCGCTCGCATTGATCGTCGGCTCACGCACCTGCGAATAGCTGCTGCCGTAATTCGCCTCGGTGCGCAGCTCCCACCGGTCGCCGAGGTCGATCGATAGGCTGGGCGAAACACCCCAACTGTCGAACCGCGCACGGCTTTCCATGCTCTCGCCGAAGGCATCGGCAAAGGAGATCGCCACGCTCTGCACGGGAGATACGCCGATCGGGCGGAAATAGGGATTGGTGAACACCAGCGTGCCGGTGAAGCCCGGTGTCGCGTTGAGCCGCGTGGTGTCGCGTCGCGACCAGTAAGCGGTCGCCTGAAAATCGACGCTGTCGCTCAGCGCCTGAGTCAGCCCGGCAAAGACGGCATGACGCTCTTCACGCGGATAGATGTCGGCATAATCCGTCGTGTCGCACTTGTTGACGGTGTTGGGCGCGAGGCCGGGCGCCGCATGGCTGACGCCGCCCACCGTGAAGTTTCCCGGCGAACAGGTGGTCGCGCGAAAGTCCTGCCCGCCGCGCCCGGTATGATCGGCGCGCACATAATCGCGGTCGATACCCAGGATATTGTCATGCCAGGCGTAGCTGTAGGACGCGTAAATCGATCCGCTGCCCCAATCCTTGCCGACCGTCACATTGCCGTCGATCGTCCGATAATCATCGGCGAAGCCGTAGCGCAGATTGGCACCGATCCCGTCAAAGCGCTTGCGGGTGATGAAGTTGATCACGCCGCCGATCGCATCCGAGCCGTAGATCGCCGAGCCGCCATCGGGCACCACCTCGACCCGATCGATCAGGTCGGGCGGAACCACCGACGGATCGACCGAGGTCTGCAGCACACCCGCGCCCACCATGCGCCGGCCGTTCATCAGCACCAGCGTGGTGGTACCGCCCGAAGCACCCAGGTTGCGGATATTGGGACGGACGATCGGGATCGAGATATCGCCGCTCCCGCTCGGCACGGTGTTGAAATTGCCCACCTGCGGAATCAGGGCGAGCACGTCGTTCGCCGAGCTGGCGCCCGTGGCGAGTATATCCTCGCGCTTCATGCTCACCACGTTGGTGCCGGTCGGCGCCACGCCACGCAGCAGCGTGCCGGTGACGATGACCTCGCCGTCCTCCGCGGCATCGGAAGGCGTACCCTCGACTATTGCGGGCCCGGCGTCAGACGTCTGCTGCGGTCGCGCGGCCGGTGCCGCCTGCATCTCGATGACGAACGCGCCGCCCGAAGTGGGGCGGGCACGCAGACCATGCCCCGCGATCAGCCGGTCGATCGCCTCGGCCACCGAGTAATTGCCCTTGAGCGCCGCCGCATGCTTGCCGCGGACCAGCGCGGGCTTGAAGATGATCTCGGTCCGGGTCTGGCGACCGAGCTGCGTCAGCGCCGACGACAGGCTCTGCGCTTCAAGGCTGATCGGCGCGCGCACGGCGGCCTGTGCCGTCGCAGGTGCGGCCGTCAGCGCGAGCGGTGCGAGGCTGGCGAAGGCCAGCAGATGGATTGCGGATGTACGGCGGCGATTGCGGCGCATGGTTCCCCTCCCTTGCAAGCTGGCTTCTGCCAGTCTTCAAATTGAGAGGACGTGCGCGTTTCAGTTTTCCACACCGGCCGCCGAATTTTTTTTGTCCGAAGGTGATGCGGAGGTGCGGGCGATGACCACGCTGCCATCGGCAAGCCGGTCGACCCGAACGGGAAGCAGCTCGCGCACAAGTCCGGCGAACCGGTCCGCATCGCCGGTCCGGAACACGCCGCTGATCCGCAGCCGCCCCGTTTCGTCGTCGAGCACACGGATCGATGTCGCGGTATAGCGGCTCATCT
>Ga0247822_10000287_pt1 | contig 25609 bp, 22 predicted proteins | sample 13C_Cellulose_Da_FD_192423 | JGI IMG/M metagenome (GOLD analysis project Ga0247822, IMG submission 192423) | Soil microbial communities from agricultural site in Penn Yan, New York, United States - 13C_Cellulose_Day30 | ecosystem: Environmental > Terrestrial > Soil > Agricultural land | place...
GCCTTGATTTCGCCCGGCCGCTACGATACCCAGCACTCTATATGCCCGTACCCGACGCCGCCGTGGTCGAACGCGACGTGACCAAGTTCATCGTCGATAACTTCTTGTTCGGCAACGTGGCCGAAGCGCCGGCGCCGCGGACGTCGTTCATGGAGACCGGCCTGATCGACTCGACCGGCGTCCTCGAGCTGGTCGCGTTCGTCGAGGAGAAGTACGGGGTCAAGGTCGGCGACGACGAGCTCGTGCCCGAGAACCTCGACTCGGTCGCCAACCTGGCTGCGTTCGTGGTCCGAAAGACGGGAGGCTGAAGATGGGATTCTCCGCCGACGTCCTGGTCATCGATCTCGAGGCCGAGGCGGTGCGCATCGCCGCCGAGATCCGCCGCATCGTCGCCCACGAGTGCAAGCGGCGCGGCCTGGTGGTCGCCCTGTCGGGCGGCATCGACAGCTCGTGCGTGGCCGCCCTCGCGGTCAAGGCGCTGGGCGCCGCCAAGGTGTTCGGCGTGCACATGCCGGAGCGCGACTCGTCGTCGGAGACGCTGCGCCTGTCGCGCTCGGTCTCCGACACCTTCGGCTTCGACTCGGTGCTCGAGGAGCTCACGCCGATCCTCGACGGCTACGGCTGCTACGCCCGCCGCGACGAGGCGATCCGCATGGTCTTCCCCGACTTCGGCCCGGGCTGGAAGTCGAAGATCGTGCTGCCCGGCCTCGATGGCGGCGAGCTCAACGTCTACTCGGTCGTGGTCCAGAAGCCCGACGGCACCATCGAGAAGCAGCGCCTGCCGCTCAAGGCGTACCTGCAGATCGTCGCCGCCACCAACTTCAAGCAGCGGACCCGCAAGACGCTCGAGTACTACCACGCCGATCGCCTCAACTACGCGGTCAGCGGCACGCCCAACCGGCTCGAGTACGACCAGGGCTTCTTCGTGAAGGGCGGCGACGGCCTCGCCGACGTGAAGCCGATCGCCCACCTGTACAAGACCCAGGTCTACGCGATGGCCAAGCACCTCGGCGTGCCGGCCGACATCTGCAACCGGGCGCCGACCACCGACACGTACTCGCTGGCCCAGGGTCAGGACGAGTTCTACTTCTCGCTGCCGTACAAGCAGATGGATCTGGCGCTGTGGGCCAAGAACCACGGCGTGTCGCCGCACGAGGCCGCGCCGGTGATCGGCATCACGCCCGATCAGGTCGAGCGCGTGTATCGCGACATCGACCAGAAGCGCGCCACCACGCGCTACCTCGGGCTGGCCGCGCAGTTGTGTGGTGACGTCCCCGAGATCGATCGCTAGACCTACATGTCGACGGAACCGATCTGCTCCGCGGAGCCGATCGGTTCTGCCGTCTCGACGGGATCCCGCGGGGTTGGACGCATGGCCCGGGGGCCTCGGGCTTGCAACTCCGGTGAGCCATGAAGCCCTTTGCCTTCACCCTGCTCGCCGCCGTGTTCACGCTGTCGACGCTCGGTGGCTGCCTCGTGCGCACGACGCCGCGGCATCACCATCATCATGGCCATGGCCATGGCCATGGCCAGGCCCGCGCCCGGCCGGCGTGCGAGCCGAGCCACTACTGGGACGGCCACAAGTGCCGCCACAAGGGCAAGGGCCGCGGCGCACGCAAGCACGACCACCGGTGATCGGCGCCCGTATCGAGTAACGTCGGGGCGGTGGCTGCGTACCTGGTCCATCAGCTCCTCGGGGTGACGGCGCGGCGGACGCCCGATGCGGTCGCGCTGGTCACCCACGCGCCCGGCGAGGCCCGCCTGACCTACGCGCAGGTGGCCGCCGCGGCCCACCGGGTCGCCGCGCAGCTGCTCGCGCTCGGCGTCGCCCGCGGCGATCGGGTGGCGCTGCTCGCCCACAACGGCGTCGAGTGGGTCGCCGGCTGGTACGGCGCGCTGGCCGCCGGCGCGGTGGTGGTGCCGATCAACACCGCCAGCGATCCGCACAGCCTGGCCCACTACCTCCACGACGCCGGCGCCCGCGTGCTGCTGGTCGGCCCGCGGCTCGAGCGCGTCGTCGCTCAGGCCGGCGCGCGCCTCGGCGGGATCACGATCGTGTGCGCCGCCGCCATGGTCGCCAACCTGGCCAGGGCCGTGCCCGAGGCCTCCGTGGTCGCGGCCGCCGCCGGCGACGACGATCCCGGCCCGCCGCCGGTCGCGCTGGTCGATCTCGATCTGGCCGCGATCATCTACACGTCGGGCTCGACCGGGAAGCCGCGCGGCGCGGTGCTCGCCCACCGCAACCTGGTCGCCAACACCCGCTCGATCGTCGCGTACCTCGAGCTCGGCGCCGACGACCGCGTGCTGGCGCTGCTGCCGTTCTATTACGTCTACGGGCTGTCGGTGCTCAACACCACGGTGGCCACCGGCGGCGCCGTGGTGGTCGAGAACCGCTTCCAGTACCCGACGACCGCGCTCGACACCCTCGAGCGCGAGGGCTGCACCGGGTTCGCCGGGGTGCCGTCGACCTACGCGATCCTGATCAACCGGACCAACTTCGCCGAGCGCGCCGCGACCGGCCTGACCCGCCTGCGCTGGGTCACCCAGGCCGGCGGCGGCATGAGCCCGGCGCTGACCCGCCAGGTCCTCGCCGCGCTCGGCCCGCGCCGGCTGTACGTGATGTACGGCGCCACCGAGGCGGCGGCCCGGCTGGCCTACCTGCCGCCGGCCGAGCTGCCCGAGGCGATCGGCGCGATCGGCCGGCCGATCCCCAACGTCGAGCTCACCGTCCGGCGACCGGACGGTTCGCCGTGCGCGATCGACGAGGTCGGCGAGCTGTACGCGCGCGGCTCCAACATCATGGTGGGGTACTGGAACGATCCCGACGAGACCGCGCGCGTGCTCGGGCCGCACGGCTACCGCACCGGCGATCTCGCCCGCCAGGACGCGGCCGGCCGGCTGTGGCTGGTCGGCCGGGCCCGCGACATGTTGAAGGTCGGCGGCCACCGGGTGGCGGCCAAGGAGATCGAGGACGCGATCCTCGAGCACCCCGGCGTCCACGAGGCCGCGGTGATCGGCGTCGCCGACGAGCTGCTCGGCGATCAGCTGCGCGCGTACGTGGTCGCCAAGGCCGACGACCTCGACGGCCAGGCGCTGGGCGCGTTCCTCAAGGAGCGGCTGCCGGCCTACAAGATCCCCGACCGCTTCGAGCTGCGCGCCGATCTGCCCAAGAACGAGAGCGGCAAGATCATGAAGGAGGTCCTGCGCGCCGAGGCGGCCGCGGCGGCCGGCTCGCGCTAACGTCCGCGCATGTCGCGTCTGTCCCTCGTCGTCGCCGCGGCGCTGCTGGCGCTCGCCGGCTGCAAGCAGAAGGAAGCCGATCCGGCCGCGCCGCCCGCGCCGGTCTCGGGCACCGCCGCGCCGGCCGGCGGCACCGCACCGCCCGCACCGACGCCGGCGCCCGCGCCGACCGGCAACCCGATCGTCGACGCCGCCGATCGCAGCCCCGACGATCGCGCGCTCGATGAGGGCCGCAAGCCGGCCGAATTCCTGGCCTTCACCGGCGTCGGCCCGGGGATGAAGGTCGCCGAGCTGATGGCCGGCGGCGGCTACACGTCGGAGCTGCTCGCCCGCGCGGTCGGGCCGAGCGGCAAGGTCTACGGCCAGAACCCCAAGGTGATCCTCGAGAAGTTCGCCGAGAAGCCGTGGGCCGCGCGCCTGGCCAAGCCGGTCAACGCCGGCGTCGTCCGCGTCGATCGCGAGCTCGACGACCCGCTGCCGCCCGAGGCCAAGGACCTCGACCTGATCGTCGCGAACCTCGTCTATCACGACTTCGTGTGGATGAACGTCGACCGCGCCAGGATGAACCAGGCGCTGTTCGCCGCGCTCAAGCCCGGCGGCCGGCTGTACATCGCCGACCACCACGCCGCCGCCGGCGCCGGAGTCACCGCGGTGCAGACCCTGCACCGCATCGAGCCGGCCGCGATCCGGCAGGAGGTCGAGGCGGCCGGGTTCGTGCTCGCGAAGGAGGGCGATTTCCTGCGTCACCCCGACGACACCCGCGACTGGAGCACCTCGCCCGGCGCCGCCGGCGAGAAGCGCGGCCACAGCGACCGCTTCGTCCTGCTGTTCGAGAAGCCCGGCGCCTGACCTCGAAAATCTCCGCGCACCCGTCGCGAAATTCTCGTATCGTCCCCCCGATGCGAACCGTGCAGTCCCTGGTCGCGCTCGGTGTGGTCGTGATCACAGCCTGTGGCGGCGGGGGAGGCGGCGACACGCCCGACGCCACCGTCGACGCCGCGCCCGACGCGGCCATCGACGCCGCGGTCGCCCCGCCGTTCCGCAACCCGGTCGATCTCACCGACGCCGCGCTGGCCCAGCAGGCGGCGGCCGTGCTGGGCGTCTCCGGCGCCATCAACTGCAACGGCTGCCACTCGCTGACCCGGGCCCGCCTGCAGCACTGGGACGACCTCACCGACGCTGGCGAGGCGGCGTGCCTGACCGACCTGAACCCGTCGACGCAGGCGGCGGCGATGACCATCGTGCAGTGTCTGCGCGACGGCACCCCCGATCCCGGCCAGTGGCACCCGAGCCGGATCGGCATCGACGCGACCGCGGCCGGCCTGCCGTGGTTCGAGTACGTGTTCCGCCTCGCCTACGGCGACGGCTGGGAGGCGCCGTTCGCCGACTGGAAGATGCGCGTCGAGATGCCGCGCGGCGAGCACCCGCCGCTGACCCAGGGGCAGTTCGACATCGTCGCCGAGTGGTTCGCGCGCGGTCTGCCGCAGCTCGACGTCGTGGTCCCGTTCGAGCCGCCGCCGCCGCCGTGCACCACCCAGATCATGCCCGAGATCGCCGAGCACGTCGCCGCCATGCGGACCCAGGGCTGGCGGGCGATCAACCGCGACGACGGGATCAACATGTTCGCCTGCCAGGACGCGACCGATCCGCGCGAGTGTCTGGCCGCCTACCCCGACGCCAGCAGCCAGCCGTGGGGCGTGGGCTGGAACGCCGGCGCGCCCGGCAGCCGCATCAAGCTGCTGCGCGAGATCACCTACAGCTCGGCCTTCTGGACCCGCAGCTCGGCCGACGGACGGTTCGTCGCCCACGGCGGCTCGTCGGGCGGCGGCGGCTCGACCGTGATCGATCTGCAGCAGGACCGCGAGATCCGCGCCAACGCGTCGTACGACCCCGGGTTCTTCCCCGACAACAGCGGCTTCATCATCCAGGGCGGCGGCGCCCACTTCTGCCGGCAGACCCTGCTGACCAGCTCGCCGGAGTCGATCACCTTCAACGAGCCCGAGTGCCGCAACCTGTCGAGCGTCGGCCTGTACCAGCACCTCGGCGCGGTGCGCGGTGGCGACTACTGGACCGTCCACGGCCAGTTCTCGAGCGACAACGGCGGCGGCGGCGATCCGGGGGCCGACTTCGGCGGCGCCGCCCAGAACCGGCTGACGCCGATCATCTACGACGGCACCGGCTACGTCGCCAAGCCGCAGATCGCCATCTCGACCCCCAACGAGGGCGACATGGAGATGTCGCCGTCGTCGCGGCTGCTGATCAGCCGGGTCGGCGGCGGCCCCGGCGGCCAGATGACCCGCTACACGATGCGCAAGCTGACCGCGACCCCGGCCGGCTCGACCTACACCGTGAACGCGCCGATCGTCGGCGAGTACTGCGTGCGCGGCGGCAAGCCCGGGTTCAGCTACGACGATCGCTGGATCGTCTACCACCACAACGTCGAGGCCGGCGACTGGGCGTCGCTGGGCTACGCCAGCGCGAGCGAGCCAGGCTTCCTGCAGCTGCTGCAGCAGCGCTCGTCCAACCTGTTCGTGCTGGATCTCACCACCGGCGAGGAGCGCCGGATCACCATGATGGGGCCGGGGCAGCTCGCCCTGTTCCCCCACTTCCGCAGCGACGGGTGGATCTACGCCATCGTGAAGGACCGCAACCGCGGCCGCGAGGTCGTGATCGCGTCCGACGCGGCGCTGATGTTCGAGCAACCCTGAGCGAGACCCGCGTGCGCCGGCGCAGGGCGGCACGCGCCGTGCTAAACGTTCCTGGGTGTCGATGCTCTCCCGTGTGGCGGTGGTGCTCAGCCTGCTGTGCGCCCTGGTGACGGCTGCCACGGCCGACGACCACAGCCTCCACATCACCGGCACGGTGGTCGGCGGGTGGACCGACAACCTGTTCTCGACGCCCGACGAGCCCGTGGTCGGCGTCCCCAACCCGCCGCCGCTCAAGGAGGCCGACGTCTACGCCCAGTTCCGCCCGGGCCTCCTCGGCACGTGGGCGCGCGGGCGCGCGATCCTGCAGGCGACCTACGAGCTCGAGGCCAACCTCTACGCCGACCACGACGAGGCCAACTCGCTGCAGCACATCCTCGGGGTCGGCGGCTTCTTCCTGACCTCGCCGCGCACCGAGCTGTCGACCGGGCTGCGCATGCAGACCGGGACGCTCAACTCGTTCACCACCCGGTCCCTGGCCGCCAACGGCGAGTTCACGGTGCTGCCGTCGGGCGCGTCCGACTACACCTCGGCCGAGGTCAACGAGCTGCTGGCGTTCACCGCCACCCGCGACCTGCGCCTGTCGCAGAACTTCCGCTTCCTGCACTTCTCGGCGTTCGATCCCAACCTCGCCAGCAACCCGCAGCGCAACGTGTCGTCGGGGCAGACCGTGTTCCTCGAGGGCATCGCCGACCGGTCGTTCCGCTACAGCGCGGTGGCGCTGCGGGCCAACGCGGTCCTGACCTCGACCGGCGGGCACAACGACGAGCGCGACTTCGACACCAACCGCCAGCTGACCGCGGCGATCGCCGGCGGCTGGCGGCGCGACTTCGGGCCGCGCTGGACCACCGCGCTCGACGCCGGCGTGACCGCGGTCGTGCCGCTGCAGGAGGTCAACACCAGCTTCCAGCCGACCTTCGGCGCCCAGGTCGGCTACTTCCCGGAGTGGGGCTCGGCCGGCGTCGCGGTGCGCCGGGCGATCGCGCCTAACCTGTTCGTCGGCCAGAACACGATCACCGACTCGGCGAGCATCTTCGGCTGGCTGCCGCTGCCGTGGTTCACCGAGGACATCCGCGAGCCGACCCTGGCCATCGGCGGCTCGGTCGGCATCAACCGCACCCAGCTGCTCGACATCGACACCGGCGACGACGTCGGCACGTACGACGTGATCGGCGGCGACGTCGCGCTGGCCTACAACGTCCGCGAGGGCGTGGTCGTGAGCGCGCGCTACCAGTACCTGAACCAGGACATCGTCGACGCCGGCCTCGGCACCGCCAACATCTGGGGCTACACGCGCAACTCGGTGATGATCACCGTCGGCGGCCGCTTCCCCTACCGCCTGGCCGCCGACCTGCCCGAGCGCGAGACCCTGCGCGTCGATCGCCGCAACGTCGATCCGGTCGGCGAGGAGATCGACGCCAACCGGGCCCCGGGCGCGAACCCCGGCGGCGGCGGCGGCGGCGGCGGACGCTGACGGCGGCGCGGGCCGGCGGCGGTCAGCGCGCCATCGGCGTGTGCGCGTACGCCATCACCGCGATCAGCGACAGGAACACCAGCACGGCCAGCCACAGGAAGATGCGATCGAGGTGACGCACCTCGACAGGATGCGAGGGGCGCTGACCGCCGTCGTGTGGCGGCTGGTCGCAGGTGAGCACGCCGGCCTGCGGTGTCTGGTCGCACGGCGGGCGGCGCTCGGCCGCGTGCGATGATGAACGCGATGGACGTCCTCGACTGCCGGCGGTGCGGCGCGTGCTGCGTCAACCTGCCCGCCAACGCCGCCGAGGGCTTCGTCGGCTGGGTCGAGGTCGAACCAGGCGACCGCTTGCTCGACCAGGCCGAGCTGGCCCGCAAGCTGGTCGTCCGGGACGCGGACGGCGTGCCTCACCTCAAGCTCGCCCCCGACGGGCGGTGCCTGGCGCTGCGCGGCCGGCTCGGCGAGCGCGTCCGCTGCGACGTCTATCACCACCGCCCGAGCCCGTGCCGGCGGGTCCAGGCCGGCGACCCGCTGTGCCGACGCTATCGCCAGGCCCACGGCCTCGACGCCTGAACACGGCGGCCGCGCGCCGTGGGCGCGGGCGGCACGGCCGGGCGGGCCCGCTCGTGAACGGTGGTGGTCGCGGCCAGCGCTGGAGCGCACGGTCGGTGGCACCGCCCCTGCAGAAGGCATCGCCATGCCGACGTCTTATCCCACCCCCGTGTGGAGCCGCCCGCCTCCCCTCGACCAGCAGCCGACGCAGCGGGTCGTGCGGCGCCAGCTCAGCGCGCCGTTCGTGCAGGGCTTCGTCGAGAGCTTCGAGGGCGAGGCCGGCGAGACCTGGTACTGCCCCGACGAGCCGCGGCCGGCGACCGACGTGATCGTCCTCGTCTCGCTGGTGCTGATGTGCAACGGGCTCGGCCTCCTGCTCGGCACGGCGACCGATCGGGACTTCTACGAGCAGCTCGTGGTGCCGTCGTGGGCGCCGGCGAGCTGGCTGTTCGCGCCGATGTGGAGCGGGCTGTACACCGCCATGGCGGTCGCGGCGTGGCTGGTGTGGCGCACACCCGACGGCGCGCCGCGCAACACCGCGATGGGCTGGTTCGCCGGCCAGCTGGTCCTCAGCTTCGTGTGGACCCCGATCTTCTTCGGCGCCCACGCGCTCGGCGCCGGCCTGATCGTCCTCGCCGCCCTGTTCTCCGCGGTCGCCGCGACCACGGCCGCGTTCTGGGACGTGCGCCGGGTCGCCGCCGTGCTGATGCTGCCGTACCTCGGCTGGATCGGGTTCGCGACCGCGCTCAACGCCGCGGTGTGGGCCCTGAACCGCTAACCCCGAGCGCGCCAAGGTAGGCGGCGAGCGCGGCCTCGGCGGTCGCCGCGCACGCGGGCGCGCCGGCGTCGACCGGCCCGCGCGCCTCGCACACGACGGCGATCTGGGTCGTCCCATCATTCCAGTGCAGCTGGTGGAGCTGGTGGACCGCGTCGCCGTCGGCGCGGGTCGCGCGCACCGCGATCGCGGTGGCGCCGGCGAGCGGGACGGCGTCGATGGTCAGGTGGTCGCCGGCCCCGGCGCCGCGCGGCGCCCACAGCGCGGCCAGCTCGGGCTCGCGCGCGCGCCAGGCGGCGACGTCCATCGGCAGGCACCCGAGGCAGGCGCTGATCGTCACCGTGGCCCGACCTCCGTCGGACGCCGAGACGGTGGCGGCGAGGTCGTGGTCGCCGCGGCGGACGAGCTGGACCTCGCGATCGGGGACGCGGACCTCGGCCAGCGCGTCGAGGGTCGTCGCGTCGAGCGGCCGCGCCGGGCGCGCCCCGCGTCGCTCGCCGTCGGCGGCCGGTGGCGACGCCGGCCCCGGCCCGGCGTCGCGCGACCTGCCCGAGCAGCCGGCCCCGGCGACCCCTGCGACGAAGAGGAGCGCCAACCGACGGCGCTTCACGGGGAGGGCGCCTGGGATCTTCTGGTAAGGTGCCGCCACTCTCAGCCGAAGGATTCACATGACCAGACCGATCCGCAAGGTCGCCGTGCTCGGCTCCGGCGTGATGGGCGGCGGCATCGCCGCCCACGTCGCCAACGCCGGCCTGCCGGTGCTGCTCCTCGACATCGTCCCGCCGAAGCTCACCGACGCCCAGCGCCAGTCCAAGTCCGCGCGCGACGCGATCGCGGCCGGTGCCCTCGAGAAGCTCAAGAAGACCAAGCCCGCCTCGTTCATGCACGGCCGCAACGCCGCGCTGATCACGATCGGCAACTTCGAGGACGACCTCGCCAAGGTCGCCGAGTGCGATCTGATCGTCGAGGCGATCATCGAGAAGCTCGAGATCAAGCGCGACCTGTTCGCCAAGCTCGACGCCCTGCTCACCGGCGAGCAGATCGTCGCCTCGAACACCTCGGGCCTGCGGATCGCCGACATGCTGGTCGGCCGCAGCGACAAGTTCAAGCAGCACTTCGTCGTCACCCACTTCTTCAACCCGCCGCGCTACATGAAGCTCCTCGAGCTGGTGGCCGGTCCCGAGACCTCGGCCGAGACCAAGGCGCGGGCCGAGGCGTGGGGCAAGGACGTGGTCGGCAAGGGCATCGTCTGGGCCAAGGACACGCCCAACTTCATCGCCAACCGCATCGGCACCCACTCGATGATGGCGGCGATCCACCTCATGATCGAGAAGGGCCTCGCCCCCGAGGACCTCGACGCGCTGACCGGCCCGCCGATGGGCCACCCCAAGAGCGCGAGCTTCCGCACCGGCGACCTGGTCGGGCTCGACACCCTGGTCCACGTCGTCGACAACTGCCACGCCACCCTGACCCACGACGAGGACCGCGAGGTCTTCACCGTCCCGCCCTACGTCCGCACGATGATCGAGCGCGGCCAGCTGGGCGACAAGACCAAGGGCGGCTTCTACAAGAAGGTGGGCAAGGACGTCCAGACCCTCGACCCCAAGACCGGCGAGTACCGGGCCAAGGGCGGTGACGAGGCGATCATCAAGGCCGCCAAGGCGCTCGGCAAGATCGAGGACGTCCGCGAGCGGGTCAAGAAGCTGGTCGCCAGCCCCGGCATCGTCGGCGCGTTCGCCTGGCTGGCGCTGTCGAAGGGCCTGGCCTACGCCGCCCGCCGCATCGGCGAGATCACCGACGACGTCTTCGCCGTCGACGACGCCATGAAGTGGGGCTACTCGTGGGAGCTCGGCCCGTTCGAGACCTGGGACGCGCTCGGCTTCGCCGACACCACCAAGCGGATGAAGGCGGAAGGGATCGCCCTGCCGGCGTGGATCGACAAGATGGTCGCCGCCGGCGCCAAGGGCTTCTACGACGGTGACCGGGTGTGGTCGGCGTCGCGCGGCGACTACGTCCGCCGCGTCACCGACCCGCGCGAGGTCAGCCTGCCCGCGCTGCGCAAGGGCGACGCGCCGGTGCTCAAGAACTCGGGCCTCGAGGCCTGGGACCTGGGTGACGGCGTCCTCGGCGTGACGTTCAAGACCAAGTCGAACAGCATCGACGCCGACGTCATCCAGGGCCTGCACGACGCGATCGCCAAGGCCGAGGCCGACTTCCGCGGCGTGCTGATCTACAACGTGGGCGAGCACTTCTGCGTCGGCGCCAACCTGTTCGCGGTCGTCATGGCCGCGCAGCAGAAGCAGTGGGACGGCCTGCGCAAGATGATCCACGGCTACCAGTACGCGACCCAGCGCATGAAGTACGCGACCGTGCCCGTCGTGGCCGCGCCGTACGGCATGACGCTCGGCGGCGGCCTCGAGCTGTGCATGGGCGCCGACGCCGTGCAGGCGGCGGCCGAGACCTACTCGGGCCTGGTCGAGGTCGGCGTCGGCCTCATCCCCGGCGGCGCCGGCACGCTGAACATGCTGTGGCGCAGCCTCGAGAGCATCCCCGAGGGCGTCGACATCGACACCTACGCGTTCGTCACCCAGACCTTCAAGAACATCGCGCTCGCCAAGGTCGCGACCTCGTTCGAGGAGGGCAAGGCGTTCGGCTACTTCCGCGTCACCGACGGCGTGTCGTTCGACCGCGCCCGCCAGCTCCACGAGGCCAAGCAGCGGGTGATCGGCCTGGCCGGCGCCGGCTACCACCCGCCGATCCCGCGCAGCCACAAGCTGCCGGGCGAGAGCGGCATCGCCACCCTCAAGATGATGATCAACACGCTGGTCGCCGGCGGCTACGCCAGCGAGCACGACGCCAAGATCGCCGGCAAGCTTGCCGAGGTCCTGTGCGGTGGCATCAATGGCTCGGTCGGCCCGGTCAGCGAGGACCGCATCCTCGAGCTCGAGCGCGAGGCCTTCCTGTCGCTGTGCGGCGAGCCGAAGAGCCAGGAGCGCATGATGTACATGCTCCAGAACAACAAGCCCCTCCGGAACTAGGAGACGACCATGAACGACATCATCATCGCGGAAGCGGTCCGTTCGGCGGTGGGGCGCGGCCACAAGGGCAGCCTCTCGCTCAAGCGGCCCGACGAGCTGGCCGCCGACGTGCTGCGCGGCCTGATCGCGCGCGTGCCGGCCGCCAAGGGCCACGTCGAGGACGTCGTCCTCGGCTGCGCCATGCCCGAGGGCGAGCAGGGCCTCAACGTCGCCCGCCTGATCACGCTGCTGGCCGACTACGGCATCGAGGTCGGCGCCCAGACCATCAACCGGTTCTGCGCCAGCGGCCTGCAGGCCGTCGCCACCGCGGCCGGCGCGATCGCGGTCGGCACCGCCGACGCCATCGTCGCCGGCGGCGTCGAGTCGATGACCTACGTGCCGATGACCGGCTTCCACCTGTCGGCGTCGCCCGAGCTGATGGACAAGCTGCCCGACGCCAACACGCCGATGGGCATCACCGCCGAGAACGTGGCCAAGCGCTACGGCATCGACCGCAAGGCGCAGGACGAGTTCGCGTTCCGCAGCCAGCAGAAGGCCAAGGTCGCGCTCGAGAAGGGCGTGTTCAAGGACGAGATCGTGCCGGTCCGGGCGGTCTCGTACGCCGACGGCCAGCGGGTCTACAAGGACTTCACCGTCGACGAGCTGCCGCGCCCCGACACCACCCTCGAGGGCCTGGCCAAGCTGCCGCCGGCGTTCGCCCAGGGTGGCTCGGTGACCGCCGGCAACTCGTCGCCGATCTCCGACGGCGCCGCGGCGGTGCTCCTGACCAGCAAGGCCAAGGCGGCCGAGCTGGGCATCAAGCCGCTCGGCTACTTCCGCTCGTTCGTCACCGTCGGCGTCGACCCCGCGGTCATGGGCATCGGCCCGCTGCCCGCGGTCCAGAAGCTGCTCAAGAAGAACGGCCTGACCATCGCCGACATCGACATCTTCGAGATGAACGAGGCGTTCGCGTCGCAGGCGGTCTACTGCCAGCGCGAGCTCGGCATCCCCGACGACAAGCTCAACGTCAACGGCGGCGCCATCGCCCTCGGCCACCCCCTCGGGTGCACCGGCGCCAAGCTGACCGCGTCGGCGCTCTACGAGCTGCGCCGCCGCGGCGGCAAGTACGCCGTGGTGACGATGTGCATCGGCGGCGGCCAGGGCGCGGCCGGCCTGTTCGAGCGGGCCTGAGCGCGCTCGATGGGGACGTGGGGCGCCGGCGTCTTCGCAGACGACGTCGCCCGCGACGTCCGCCAGGACTACCTCGCGTCACTCGCGGCCGGTGAAGACCCGGCCCGGGTGACGCGGCGGATGGTGAAGGAGTGGGCCGGACGTGGCAGCGATCGCGACGATCGCACCGTGTTCTGGCTCGCGCTCGCCGCCACCCAGTGGGAGTACGGCCGGCTCGAGCCGACCGTGAAGGCCCGGGCGCTGGCGGTGATCGACCGCGGCGACGATCTCGCCCGGTGGGAAGGACAGGACGGCGCGCGGCGGGCCGTGCTGGGCCGATTGCGCACGAAGCTGATGTCGCGGCAGCCGCGGCCGCGAATGCCACGGCCACCGAAGCCGGTGCCGGAGCCGAAGACGACGACCGTCGTGGCCCCCGGTGCAAAGATCCGCGCGGTGTCGTTCGAGATCGGCGACGACAAGCGCGGCTGGCTCGGCCAGGTCCTGGTCGATGAGCCCGGAGTGGGCGGGGGCGGCGTCTTTGCAGCCGATTGCCGCCAGGACGAGATCGGGCTGCGGTGGAAGGACGCGAGCACGCTGGTCATCAGCTACCCGGCGAACGTGCGGGTCCAGAGCCGGCGGCCCGGCTACGCCCGCTGGGGGTGGAGCATCAAGATCCTCTACCGCGCGATCAAGTCGACCAAGCGGCCTCCTCGTTAGCCACGCGAACCATGTGAACGTTCCGAGTCGAAGCACGGCGCCCGCGGTGCAAGCGAGCACGGGTTGCGGCGCCCTTCGACGTCGGCGTCGGTCGCTGCGCTCCCTCCGCCTCGCTCAGGGCGATCGGGGAGAGAGGACGCGCTCGCCTCACAGCCTGAACGGCACCGACGTCACCAGGTTGAAGCTCCGGAAGCGAACCCCGCGGTGCTCCGGGGTGGTGCGCGCACGAAGGCGTGGGAGGGGCCGAAAGCACGACGAGGTGCCATGCGGACCGCGCGACCTACCGGAGCGCCCACGCCAGGGCACTCCGGGTGGATCGATCACGGCACCCCACGAGGGCCGAGCGGGTGAGATCTCGCCGCGTGAGGAGGGAGCGCGCGGACGCGTGGCACCGAGGCGGGCGGCCCCGGACACGCCGGGGTGGTGGTCGCCGCGGTGGGTGGAACGAATCACCGGATCCACGTCGGCGTACCGCCCCACGCCCTTCGACGACGGCCCTCGCTGCCGCTCGGGCCTACGCTCAGGGCGAACGGGAGAAGGGGGGCGCGCCACGGATTTCATCCGGCTCGGTGAACGGCACGTTCATCCCGTCTCAGCGCGAACGGTTACCGGGCGGGTGCGCGCCGGATGTCCATCCCGTCTGGTGAACGGCAGGTCATGGCGTCTCCGGGCGACCGGGACAGCGTGAGCCCACGGTCGGGCGGTCAGCGCGTGGCTCGCTGCTCAGGGCGCTCGGGAGCCATCGCGCAGCCGCCGCTCGAACCAGAAGGTCCCGAACGGCAGGAACGACGCGACGAAGCCGAGGGCGGCGCGGCGGGTCGGCCACTTCTCGTCGGTCATCGCGCGGAAGAGCGCGAGGCAGAACAGCAGGAAGAGGATGCCGTGGGCCATGCCGACGACGCGCACGGCCAGCGGCTCGCCGGCGAGGTACTTGAGCGGCATGGCGATGCCCAGGAGGATGAGCAGCGACAGGCCCTCGAGGCGACCGACCCAGATCAGCTGGCGCAGGGTGGGCGACATCACAGCCCCACCATCGCCCAGGTCGGGCGCCAGATCATCAACGCCAGCGTGCCGGCGAGCAGGCCGACCACCGGCCCGGTCACCCGGAGGCCTCGCCGGCCGTCGTCGGCGACGCTCCAGGTCAGCACCCCCTGCAGGACGAACGAGAGCGCGAAGCCGCCGAGCAGCCACGGCGACGACAGCGGGCGGGCCAGCAGGTCGGCGAGCAGGTAGCCGGCGACCCAGGTCACCAGCAGGCCGAACGAGGCCACGCGGTGGACGGCGACGCGGCGGGCGGCGAGCTCGGTCGCGAGCAGCGACGCGATCGCGCCGCCGGCGAAGGTGAGCACGCCGGCGAACTTGGCGAACCTGAGCAGCTCGTAGCGGAGCACGGGAAACGATGACCCGAGTCGGCGCGGTCGTCGCCGCCGATCACCCCGGTTGCGTCAGCATGACGCAGCCTTCGGCCGCACATCCACTCCGTCCCGGCGGCCTGCCGGTGGCCTGGACGACCACCCGCATGCCGTCGCGCTTCGCCAGCACGCGCGTCCCACGCGACCACTCGTGCTCGCACGCCACCGCGCAAGGCGGGGCAGCGATTTCGCGGAGTTCGATCGTCGTGCGTGGACGCACGGGGCGCGCGGGGCAAGCTACGGGCATGCGCGCGCTGGCCATCCGTCCTTCCGCCCCGGGCGGTCCCGAGGTCCTCACGCCGTCCAACGTCGAGGTCTTGCCTCCCGGGCCTGGGCAGGTGCGCGTGAAGGTCGCCTTCGCCGGCGTCAACTACCTCGACGTCTACCAGCGGACCGGGCAGTACCCGCTGCCGACCCCGATCCCGCTCGGGTCCGAGGGCGCCGGCGTGGTCGACGCGGTCGGCGACGGCGTCGACGACGTCCGCGAAGGCATGAGGGTGGCGTGGTCCGGGATCCCCGGCTCGTACGCCACCGCCGTGCTGGCGCCTGCCGAGAAGCTGGTGCCGGTGCCCGAGCAGGTCTCGCTCGAGCAGGCCGCCGCGGTGATGCTGCAGGGGCTGACCGCGCACTACCTGGCGACCTCGACGTTCCCGCTGGCCGCCGGCCAGCGCTGCCTCATCCACGCCGCCGCCGGCGGGGTCGGCCTGCTGCTGATCCAGCTCGCCGCCACCGCCGGCGCCGAGATCTTCGGCACGGTGTCGTCGGACGTGAAGGCGCAGATCGCCCGCGAGGCCGGCGCCCACCACACCATCCGCTACGACCAGCTCGACTTCGCCGCCGAGGTGCGGGCGGCGACCAAGGGCGCCGGCGTCGACGTGGTCTACGACTCGGTCGGGCGCACGACCTTCGACAAGAGCCTCGACGCCCTGCGCCCGCGCGGCATGATGGTGCTGTTCGGCCAGTCGAGCGGGCCGGTGCCGCCGTTCGATCTGCAGGTGCTCAACCGCAAGGGCTCGCTGTACATCACCCGGCCCAACCTCGCCGCCTACACCGCGACCCGCGCCGAGCTGCTCCACCGCGCCGAGGCGGTGCTCGGCGCGATCGCCCGCGGCGCGCTCACCGTCCGCATCGAGGGGACCGTGCCGCTCGTCGAGGCCGCGACCGCCCACAAGATGCTCGAGTCGCGCGCGACCAGCGGCAAGCTGCTCTTGCGCTGCTGACCTCGATGGTGTGACGGCATCTCAGTACCGCTCGCACACGAACGGCTTGGCGCCGCTGCACTGGCCGTCGTTGGCGCGGCTGTTGGTGCGCAGCTCGAGGCAGTCTTCGTCGGAGTCGTTGTTGGGCTCGCCGCTGTCCCAGGTGTTGTACAGGCCGCCGACCGGGGCGCCGCCCGAGGTGCCCTGCCAGAACTGGGCACCGTCGGGCCACCGCCACTGGCCCTCGCTGAGGCGATCGTTGCCGCCGGTCCAGTAGTTGACGGCGCCGAACGCGGCGGTCGCGGTGGTGCGGGCCCACGCCGTCTCGGCCGCGTCGTCGAGCCGCTGCAGGCGCATCGCCTCGGCGGTGCAGCGGGCCTCGGCGACCGGCCAGCTGCTGGGCACCGCGCAGAACAGGTAGCGGCGGTTGTCGTCGGGGCGGATGCGCACCACGCAGCCCGACGAGCAGGTCTCGCCGGTGGCCGGGACGCAGTCGTTGTCGAGCCCGTCGCAGACCTCGGCGCGGCCTGGATAGATGTAGGCGCTGGTGTCGTCGCAGTCGTCGGAGCTGGCGACGAAGCCGCCTGGCGCCGTGCACGCGCCCATGGCGCCGGTGGTGGCGCCGTGGCCGTCGCCGTCGGCGTCGGGGAACCACATCGGTGGCGATTCGACGTTATCGGTGGTGCCGTCGCAGTCGTTGTCGTGGCCGTCACAGGTCTGCTCGACCGGCTCGAACCAGGGCTGGCCGGCGCACGGGTTGGCGTCGGGGACGGCGTCGACGGCGGCGTCCGGGCTCGGGCCGGCGCCATCGGGATCGGCGGACGCGCACGCGGCGAGGCCGAGCGCGAGCAGCGACCCTAGCGCGGCGTTCCCGGCGTCCCGCACACGTTCACGGTAGCACGATGGCGGGGCCACCGCGCCGTGCTTGAGCCGCGGCGGGCCAGCCCCGTAGACTTAGGAGAATGTCCGTGACCCCCGCGGTCCCGACCGACCTCGCTCCTGACGCACTATCCGAGCTCGCGCGCATCTGGCGGCGCTACGAGGGCGACCCCGAGGGCGCGATCCGCGTGATCACCGAGACCGGCTGCAAGGCGCTCGGGGTCGAGCGGTGCAGCGTGTGGCTGCTCGACGACGACCGCCGCCACCTGCGCTGCCTCGACCTGTACGAGCGCGGCGCCGGCCGCCACTCGAGCGACCTCGTCCTGCCGGCCGCGACCTACCCGCGCTACTTCGCCGCCCTCGAGCACGAGGAGCCGATCGCCGCCGAGGACGCCCACACCGACGCGCGCACCTCCGAGTTCTCGGACGGCTACCTGACCCCGCTCGGCATCGGCGCCATGCTCGACGCGCCGATCCGTACCGGCCTGTCGCTGGTCGGGGTGGTGTGCCACGAGCACGTCGGCGGCGCGCGCACGTGGACCCGCGGCGAGCAGAAGGACGCCGCGTTCCTGGCCAGCCTGGCCTCGCTCGCGCTCGAGCTGGCCCAGCGCGCCCGCCGCGAGGCGCTGCTGGCGGCGACGCTGGAGTCGACCGGCGAGGGCATCGTCGCCGTCGACTCGGCGCGGGTGGTCGCCTTCAACCGTCGCTTCCTCGAGATGTGGGGCCTCGATCGGCCGCCGACCGAGCTGGCCGCGCTGCGCGCCCACATCGACAGCCGGACCGAGCAGATGGCGCGCTACCTCGCCGACGCCTCCGACATCCTGGCCGGCGTCGACGGCGAGTCGGTCGACGTGCTGGAGCTGCTCGACGGCCGGATCTTCGAGCGGACCGGCCGGCCGCAGGTGCTGCGCAACGAGATCGTCGGCCGGGTGTGGAGCTTCCGCGACGTCACCGGCCAGCGCCGCGCCGAGGCCGCGCTGCGCGCCAGCGAGGCCCGGATGCGCGACCTGGCCATCCGCGACGGCTTGACCGGCCTGTTCAACCGCCGCCACGCGCTCGAGCACCTGGGCCAGACCCTGACCGCGGCCAGCATCGCCGGTGAGCCGGTCGCGGTGGCCCTGCTCGACGTCGATCACTTCAAGCGGATCAACGACGAGCACGGCCACCTGGTCGGCGACGCCGTGCTGCGCGACGTCGGCCGGCTGCTCGGCGATCGCCTGCGCGGCAGCGATCTGGTCGGCCGCTACGGCGGCGAGGAGTTCGTGGTGGTGATGCGGCGCGCGACCAAGGTCCAGGCCGCCGGCGTGCTCGACCAGCTGCGCGACCGCGTCGCCGCGCGCGCTCCCACCACCGACCTGCCGCGCTACACGTTCTCGGCCGGGGTCGCCGAGTTCCCCGGCGACGGCGCCGACGTCACCGCCTTGCTCCAGCGCGCCGACGATCGCCTGTACGCGGCCAAGGAAGCCGGCCGCAACCGGGTCGCGACCGCCGAGTAGCTCAGCCGGACGTCACCAGTCGGCGCAGCGCGTCGTGCTCGGGCATGGCCAGGAACGTCCGCCGCGCGTCCTCGTCGGACAGGCCGGCGGCGGCGGCCTCGATCCGCGTCCACGCCTGGCCGGCCAGGCGCGCGGCCTCGGCCGGCTCGCCGCGGGCGGCCAGGACCCGGGCCACGACCAGGCGGGCGTAGGCGTCGCCCTCGTCGAGCGCGCCCAGCTCGTCGAGGATGCGCTCGATCGCCCGGGTCGCGGTCGCGGCCAGCTCGAGGCGCTCGAGCGCGAGCTCGCAGTCGGCGCGGACGGCGAGCGCGTAGGCGAGGGTCGGCGGGATGCCCGACAGGGTGTCGACCGCGCGGGTCGCCTCGAGGCGGGCGTCGGCGGCGCGGCCGAGCGCGAGCAGGGCGCGGGCCTGGTAGATCGCCGACGCGCCGGCGATGCGCAGCGAGCCCTGGCTGCGCGCCATCTTCTCGGCGGCCTTGGCCAGCGGCAGGGCCTCGTCGGCGCGGCCGGCGTAGAGCAGCGCCAGCGCCAGGTTCTGGGTCGCCATGGTCTGGGCGCGGACCGCGCCGATCGAGTCGGCGAGCAGGCGGGCGCGGCGCAAGGTGGTCTCGGCGTCGCCGAACCGGCCGACCATGATCTCGAGGAAGCCGATGTTGATCAGGCCGGCGACCAGGTCGCGCTGGGCGCCGACCTCCTCCATGAAGCGGGCCGACTCGGTCATCAGCGCCAGCGCGCGCACGTTGTCGCCGCCGACCACCGCCTCGATGCCGCGGGCGCGCAGCCGCCAGCCGGCCGCCATCGGCTCGGTGTCGACGATGTCGGCCGACTCCTCCATGCGCGCCATCAGCTTGCGGGCCTGCTCGCCGTGGCCGGACAGGAACAGCTCCGACGCGACCAGCGCGAACGCGGTCACCCGATCGGTGCGGGCCTCGCCGGGGCGGACGCGGAGCATGTCGCGGGCGAGGCCGACCAGCAGGCCGTGGTTGCCCTGGCGGCCGGCGGCGACGGCCAGCTCGGCGGCGGCGCGCAGCCAGGTGGTCGAGCCCTCGCGGGCGACGTCCATCGCCTCGAGCGCGCACCGCTCGGTCGCCTCGGTCTCGCCCAGCCAGTCGTGGGCCTCGGCGGCGAGCAAGAGCAGGAGGCCGCGCTCGCTGTCGGCGGCGCCGCACTCGAGGCCGCGGGCGGCGCGGTCGATCACCGCGTGGGGGTCGCCGGCGTCGAGGGCCTGCTCGGCGGCGTAGCGGTACCACAGCGCGGCCTTGTCGAGCTCGCCGCCGTGCTCGAGGTGCTGGGCGACGGTGAACGCGTCGCGCTCGCGCCGGGCCTCGAGCCACAGCCCGGCGGTCTTGTGGGCCAGCCGGCGGTCGGCGTCGAGCAGCATGCCGTAGGCGGCCTCGCGGTACAGCTCGTGGCGGAACGCGTACTCGCGCTCCTCGCCGGGCTCGCGGGTCAACAGCTCGCGCGCGACCAGATCCTCGAGCAGCTGCTCGACCTCGCGCTCGGGCAGATCGCGGCCGAGCAGCGCGACCAGCGGCCGGTGGGCGAAGCGGGCGCCGAGCACCGCGGCGGCGCGCAGGACCTGGCGGGCCGGCGCCGGCAGCGCCTCGAGGCGGACCTGGACCATGGCGACCACGGTCTCGGGCAGGCGCTGCTCGCCGGCGGCGGCGGCGCGGACCAGTTCCTCGAGGTAGAACGCGTTGCCGGCGGCGCGCTCGACGATCTGCGCCACCTGGGCGTCGGGCGCGGCGGTGCCGAGCACGTCGCGGACCAGGCGGTGGGCCGCCTTCTTCGACAGCGGGCCGAGCCGGACCTGGGTGGCGTCGCGCTGAGCCCACAGCCGGGGGAACAGGCCGTCGACCTCGGGGCGGGCGAACGCGATCACCACCAGCGCGCCGTCGGCCATCACCCGCAGCGCCTCGTCGATCAGCTCGATCGACGGCTGGTCGCCCCAGTGGAGGTCGTCGAGGATCCACGCCAGCGGCCGGCGCTCGAGGTCGGCCTGGGCGAAGTCGAGGAAGGCGCGCCGCAGCTGATCGCTCATCAGCCGGGGCTGGCGGCGGGCCGCCGTCAGCTGGGCCGAGTGGACCGCCGGCATCGGCGCGCCGACCAGCTCGGCCAGGAAGGTGGTGACCCGCTCGGCGTCGGGCAGGTCCAGCTCGTCGACCGCGGCGGCGACGCAGCCGGCGGTGATCGCGCGATCCTCGTCGGTGAGCAGCTGATCCATGGCGCCGAACCGCCGGCGCAGCGCGCTGCCGAGCAGCGAGAACGGCGAGCCGGCGCGCATGGGATCGCCGCGGCCGAGCCAGATCCGCGGCTGCTCGGTCAGGCCCTCGAGGCGCTCGACCAGCTCGTGGCGCAGGCGCGACTTGCCGATGCCGGCGTCGCCGGTGACGACCACGGCGCGCGCGGCCGGCTCGTCGGCGGCGTCGGTGTACGCCTGCAGCAGCATGTTGAGCTCGCGCTCGCGGCCGACGGTCGGGGTGCGGCGGCCGAGGATCACCCGCAGGCCGTCGTCGGCGCGCTCGCCGGTGATCGCCGGCCGCGGGCCGGGCTCGACCGCGAAGCGCGGGCCGAGCAGGCCGGCGGTGACCTCGTCGACCGCCACCGGGCGCATGGCGTCGCGGCCGGCGACCGCGCGGCGCAAGAGCGTCGCCGCCCGGTCGATGGCGTCGCCGACCGGCACGGTGCCGACGGTGCCGCGGCCCGACGCCAGGCCGATCGCGGCGTCGCACACCCGGCGGGCGTCGAGCGCGCAGCGGGCCGCGCGCGCGACCAGGTCGGTCGCCGACGGCGAGCCGGCGAAGGTGATGATCGCGCCGCCGCGGGCCAGGGCCTCGAAGCCGCCGCCGTAGCGCTCGGCGCACGCCGCCAGCTCGACGTAGACCGGCGCCTCGGGCGAGGTGTCCTCGCGCGAGCCGCCGTCGTCGCTCTCGTCGCCCATCGCGCCGATCATCACGATCGCCACCCGGCGGTGCTCGCTCGACGACGCCAGCGACGCGCCGACCGCGGTGATGCCGGTCGAGTCGGCGACCTCGGGCCGCTCGATCTTGCGCAGCTCGTCGGCGACCGCGGTCGCCGACGCCGGCCGCAGGGTCGGCACCTTCTCGAGCAGGCGGCGGATCAGCGCGACCAGCGCCGGCGGCGCGTCGGGCCGGGGCTGCGACAGCGGCGGCGCCTCCTCGAGCAGGATCTTGCCCCAGGTCGCCATCTCGTCGGCGGCCGAGAACGGCGGCCGGCCCGACAGCGCGGTGAACATCACGCAGCCGAGGCTCCACAGGTCGCACCGCCAGTCGACCATGCGCGCGGCGCGGACCTGCTCGGGTGCCATGTAGCGCGGCGTGCCGACCCGATCGCCGGTGCGGGTGGTGTCGCTGACCATCGTGCGCAGGCGGGCGACGCCGAAGTCGAGCAGCTTGGCCTGGCGGACGTCGCTGTTGACCAGGAACACGTTGGCCGGCTTGAGGTCGCGGTGGATGACCCCGGCCTTGTGGGCGGCGGCCAGCGCCTCGGCGATGCGGATGCCGAGGTCGCGGCCCTCGACGATCGACAGCCGGCCGCGGCGCAGCTTGACCGACAGCGGCTCGCCGTCGAGCCACTCCATGGCCAGCCACGGCTCGCCGGTCGGGCTGACCCCGTGGGCGACGTAGCGGACGATCGCCGGGTGGGTCAGCTCGGCCAGGGCGATCGCCTCGCGGCGGAACCGCTCGGCCCAGCGCTCGTTGGCGCGGGCCAGGAGCTTCACCGCCACCGGCTCGCCGGTCATGCGATCGCGGGCGCGGTAGACCGAGCCCATTCCACCGGACTCGGCGAGCCGCTCGATCTCGAAGCGGTCCGCGATGACCTGCGGCGTCGCCACGCGCCGATTGTGCCAGCAATCGGCCGCGACGCGTGGTCGCGCCGGTGAAGTTGTGAGCCGTATCGCGTGCGTTGCGTTGCCGGCGATGACAAGGTGCGGCGTGCTCGAAGTACTCGTGCTCGCGCTGGCCCTCGCGGCCGACGCGACCGCAGCGGCCGCCGTCCGCGGCATGGTCGCCCCCACCGTCCGGGTCCGGGACGCCACCCTCATCGCCGCGCTCGCCGGCGGGTTCCAGGGCGGCATGGCGGCGCTCGGCTGGCTGGCCGGCGGCCAGCTCGGCTCCTTGTTCTCCACCGTCGACCACTGGATCGCCTTCGGGTTGCTGCTGGTGATCGGCGGCAAGACCGCGTGGGAGGGCCTGCGCGGCGGCGACGACGACGGGGTCGACGCCGGGCAGGCGTTCGCCCTCGGGCCGCTGGTCGTGGTCGCGCTGGCGACCAGCATCGACGCCGCCGCGGCCGGGGTCACCCTGCCGCTGTTCGGCCAGCCGGCGCCGGCGATGCTCGCGGTCATCACCGGCGTGACCGCGGCGCTGGTCGCGGCCGGGGTCTACGCCGGCCGCGCGCTCGGCGCCTGGCTCGGCCGCGGCCTCGACGTCGTCGGCGGGCTGATCCTGATCGGCCTGGGGGTCAAGATCCTCTTCGACCACCACGCCTTCTGAGCGCCAGCCCGACGAGGCTCGCCCCGAGGGTGGCGATCACCGCGATCAGCGCCGCCAGGACCGCCTGGGTCGCGCCGACCGGCAGCTCGAGGAAGAACGCGACCACGTAGCCGCCGGCGCCGGCCAGGGCGCCGAAGATCGCCGCCACCGCGAACGGGACGATCAGCGGGCCGCGGGCGAGCTGGACCACGGCCACGCCCGGCAGGGTCGACAGCGCGAACGCCGGCAGCGCGCCGAGCGTGCGCGCGGCCTCGCCGACGACGACCGCCAGCGATCCGACCAGCGCCAGATCGAGCAGGCGGACCGGCAGGCCCTGCACCCGCGCGGTCAGTGGATCGAAGCTGGCGAAGGTGAAGCCGCGGAACCACCACAGGTGGAGCGACAGGACCGCGCCGCCGCTGATCAGCAGGCGGCGCAGATCGTCGCCGTCGACGACCACCGCGGTGCCGAACAGGATCGCCTGGACGTCGTGGGCCTCCTGCGGGATGCGGGCGCTGGCCAGCACCGCCCCGCCCGCGCACAGCGCGAACACCAGGCCGAGCACCATCTCGCGGGTGAACCCGAGGCGGCGCGGATCGGGGGCGACCACCGCGGCCACCGCCAGCGACATCGCGGTCGCGCCCCAGATCGGATCGAACGCCAGGCCGAGCCGGACCGCGAGGTAGAACGACGCGGCCACGCCGAAGCCGGCGGCCTGGGTCACGCTCGCCGACACGAACACCATCCGGCGCAGGACCACGTAGACCGACAGGAAGCCGAGCACCAGCCCGACCACGCCGCCGGCGAGGATCGGATCGCGGAACAGGTCCCAGCCGTCGACGAAGTCGTGCCAGGTCGGGCCGTGATCGGCGGTGTCGATGTCGAGCGCGTCGTGGCCGCCGGCGGGCGGCGCGGCCTGGTCGGCGGCGAGCGCGGCCTCGAGCTCGGCGAGGTCGTCGTCGCTCGGCGCCTCGACTGCGACGCCGGCGTCAGCCATGGGGCGCCTCCGCCACCACGCCGAACAGCTGGCGGAACGGCGCGCTCGCCGCGACCTCGCCGGGCAGGCCGCGCAGCACGGTGCCGGCGGCGCGGGCGTCGTCGTCGGGGCGGTCGAGCAGCAGGACCTCGTCGCACACGCCCAGCGTCGCCGACACCGCGTGGGTGACGACCACGACCGCCAGCCCGCGCTCGCGGGCCAGCCGGGCCAGGTTGCCGTACACGGTCCGCTCGCCGGCGGCGTCGACGGCCGCGGTCGGCTCGTCGAGCACGATCACGTCGGCGCCGCCGGCCAGGATGCGGGCAAACAGCACCCGCTGGACCTGGCCGCCCGACAGCGCCCGCAGCGGCCGGTGGGCGACCGCGCCCACGCCCATCTCGTCGAGGGCACCATCGATCACCGCGTGCGGCGTACGCCGCCACGGCCGCAGGAAGTCCCAGCCGCGCAGCGTGCCCCACCGGGTCACGTCGCACGCGCGCACCGGGATGGCCGGATCGATCGCGCCGGCCTGGGGCACGTAGGCGCGGCGCACGCCGGGCGCCCACCGCACCCGCCCGGCGATCGGCGCGGCCAGGCCGAGCAGCGTGCGCACCAGCGTGGTCTTGCCCGAGCCGTTGCGGCCGAGCACGAGCAGCAGGGTGCCGCGCCGCAGCTCGAGATCGATCGGCGGCAGCAGCGCGCGGCCGCCGAAGCCGACCTCGAGCGCCTCGGTCACCAGCAGCGGCGGGGACGTCGCGGCCGACATCAGTGGTTGTGCGATGCCGGCTCGACCACGAGGTTGACCGAGGTCACGTCGGGCGAGGTCAGCTCGATCGTGGCGGTCCCGACCGGCAGCGCCACCAGGTAGCGGCGCTGGATCTCGGCGCACGCCGGCGAGCCGGTGCCGCTCTCCTCGGGCGTGACCGCGCCGCTGCCGGTCGCGAACGTGGCGACCACCGGCTGGTCGAGGACGAACAGGTAGTCGATCGCCTCGGGCGCGGCGAACGTGACGAAGCCGCCCTGGCCGATCGGCCGCGCCGGCAGCGTGACCGTGTACGCCTGGTGGTCGGCGCGGATCGCCGGCGCCGCCGACGGGTTGTCGGTCGCGGTCACCGGCGCGAACGGCCCGCCGCCGAGGTGCTCGCAGCCTTCGACGTCGGGATCGTCGTGCTCGTGGCCGTGGTCGTCGCTACACGCGGCCAGCGCGGTGGCGGCCAGCAGGGTGGAGGCGAGGGCGAAGCGCATGGGAGGTCCTTTCGCAGTCACAGGTCAGAACGGGTGGCGGTCGGTCGTGACCGCGAGGGGCAGCTCGGTGAGCGCGGCCTCGACCGCGGCGCGCGCGGTCGCGTCGGTGTCGATCTGCCACGGGCCGGCGCCGGCCTGGGCGAAGTCGATTCCGTCGAGCAGCGCCGCGGTCGGGGCGAAGCCGGCCGCGAGCGTGATGCGCGGATCGTGCCCGCGATCGACCGGCAGCTCGACGTCACCGCGGACCGGGGCGGCA
>Ga0247822_10000288_pt1 | contig 25608 bp, 38 predicted proteins | sample 13C_Cellulose_Da_FD_192423 | JGI IMG/M metagenome (GOLD analysis project Ga0247822, IMG submission 192423) | Soil microbial communities from agricultural site in Penn Yan, New York, United States - 13C_Cellulose_Day30 | ecosystem: Environmental > Terrestrial > Soil > Agricultural land | place...
CATTACTGGCGTAAATTAAACCAAGGAATTGAGGGTAACAATGCGGAAAGTAAGTGAAGCTCGACGGTTTACCACCGATGAGCCAGAAGTGAAACGCACCGCCTACGTTGTTGAAGAACAGGACGTAGGTAAGACCCAGAAGAACTACCTGGGTCAAGAACCCTACACCTTCCAGCCAGACGACGTTGGCCGGGCGCTGGAAGTGGTACAAAACAAGTCCCCAGGCTCCATGTCCTGGCGATTCGGCTCGATGTTCAATGACATCACAGCCGAGTACCCTGAAACCAAACCTTACCTTGGCGCCCCTAGCGCAGGGGAGTAGCTATGCTGAAAATGTTCCAAGTTACCTGGTTTGACGCAGGTAACTGTGAAATTGCCGCTGTCCGCCTGGAAGCGACCTCTATCCCGGGCGCGTATGCCCCGGCTTACCACGGGCTCAACCGCAAGCAGTTTGCGGAGGTCCAAAGCGAAGCTGTCCGCATGACAGTCGAGGAAGTGTAATGAGCAAGAACAATCAGCGTAATCTAAGCGAAATCAACCTGGGCAACCAGACCTATGACCGTGGTTTCGCCGACGGCTTTGCCGGCCGGCCAAAGTCGATCAAGAAGTCCCACCGCCACGCGCATCGTTACCATACCGGCTACCGACATGGGGCCGAAGGCTTTGGAAAATCCAACAAAGAATGGCCACCCTCGCCGGGTATCACCAATGGTAATCTGCCTGGGGTGATTACCCTTATCCAAGGTGAAGGTGCCAAGGCTTTGGCCGATGGCAACAAAATCCTCAAATGGCACCAGCGTCTGCTGGCCTGGTTCCGCAGCTAGGAGAAAACCATGGACATCAACAAGCCGGTGGCACTACCTGCACGAAAGAAATGGGTAACCCCTTTGGGGAGCGCCACGATCGATATCGAGGCTGACGGCTGGAACGCCTGCCTCGACGAAATCGCCAAGCTGGGGCCGCTGTATCCCTGCGCCGATCCTGGCGAGGTTGATCGGCTGCAAGCGGCGCTGCGCACCGAAGTCGAGGCCGGTGACAGCTGGAAGCGTGAAGCGGAAACCCTGCGAGCCCAGCTGGCCGAAGCGCATACGCTGCTGAGTGAGGTGATGGAACCCGCGTGTAAACTACAGCCTATCAGTCATTCACTTATCGATAAGATTGACGCCGCCCTATCCGCCAGCGCAGAGCCAAAACCAGGAGAATAACTGCACTCCGTGCAGTGTTGTGACCGCTCCGGGGAAACCCGGGGCATTAACCTTGGAGAACGACCATGAAGTGTGAAGTCTGCGGCGAGGAGCACTTCACCTCACTCATTGACCCTCGCTACACCCATGTTTGTCATCAGTGTGTTGAAGACGGTATGGCTGGTATCGCTGAAGGTGATGAAGTGTTTCGTGTGATACTTTCCTGTCGATGTGGTAACTCTGGGCCTGTGAATTACGATGACGGGCTATGTATCGGCTATTACTGTGGGAGCAGTCAATTTTGCATACCGTGACCGACAGTATGCTCGAAACCTTACAAGATAAGTGTCGTTTACCCTGGACCAGGTGCCAGATGGTCAAGATGGTCAGTCTTTACCTGGAAGAGGGTAAAAGCTGCAGGGAGATTGCCAAGTTGTATGGGATCTCCTACAACACCTGCCGTAGGATGCTTTCCATCCTGGGCGTCGAATTCCGTACCTCTGGTACATTCCAACGAAAATTTACCGACGAAGACGAGAAGTTCTTCCTTCGTTGTAACCGTCGCGGACTTTCCGTGACCGATTTAGCGACAGTCAAACAAGTGACCGTCGAAACCATGAACAAAAGTCTGCGCCGTGCGCGCATCAAGGAATATAAATGTCCAACCTGAAAAACCTCCCGATCAGCTTGAAAATTGCTGACGAATTCCTGGCCAGTTTCGAAAAAGACCCGGCTGTAATGGCTGCTGCGGCCCGCGCACTCATGGATGAGGTCAAACGTGCTCGCCAGGTGCTCACCGACGGCTACAACCGCAAAGAGCTGACCGTGTGTAACGGCAAGCTGGGTTATGTCGACCCGAAGGATGCTGCGCGCTTCCTATCGGATGAAATCCCGCGCCTCACCATCTACCGTAAGAAGAAGTCGGCGCATAACATGGCTCTCTTCTACCCGAAACCCCCCCGTTTCTACCTGGAGAACCAGGCCAAGGCGAAACCAGCCCGTAAAGGGGTGAAGCGTTAATGGCTCGCCCGTCGTACATCCGCCACGTCAAGATCCGTTCCGAACAACTGCGGGCCATGCTGCATGAAGCCTGGAAACTGGGCAACGAGTCGTATGAGATTCACGAACAGCCTGCCGGTGAAGTTGAACGCCGTGGGCACGTCCTGGACATCATGTTGAAGGCCGGCCTGGCCGAAATGAAGGAGTAAACCATGTGGGTAATCCGTGACAGTGACGGCGCAGAAACCCTGCATGCCATCTACCCAGAATGGGCCAAAGACTTGGAACACCTAACGGTCACCGAATTGGTACCGAAAGCGTTGTACTCGGCCGTGGCCGAAGAGCTGGCAGAGGTTAAGAAAGAGTTGACCACAGCACAGGCCTTGGCCAGGCAGCACATGCGAGCAATGCGTCAGCGTGGTGAGCGTATGCGGGAAATCGAAGCCTGCAACAACAAGTACTACGGCTTGCTGCAGCAATACAACCTCATCGGGAAACCGCTCGATGATTCACCCATCATCAGAGAAAAAGTCTGATAAGGACCAGATATGCATCAGGTTATCCAACCGGTGCACAATCCTGTCTTCCCTGTGTACGACGACCTCCATGACGTGATCATGGAGGCCTCGTATGCCTTGGATGACGGTTTGCTCACCACCAACCATTTACGCCAGCTGTTCGGCAGCTACCACAACACCCTTATTGCCAAGATGACTGCGGCTGATCAAGGGAAGCCTCAACCACCCGTGCCATCTGGTTGATACGCTCTTCCAAGCGTGCAATATCTTGCATGTGCTCGGAGCGCAACATCTCAAACTCCGAATTAACTGCTTGCCGAAGATCATTGAGCTGACGGTCTACTGATGCTTCAAGTGCTTGCACCTGCTCATCGGTGTAACCCTTGGCCCCTGTAACCTCACCCCGGATCTGCTGGGAAAGCTCGGCATACTTCTGATCCGTGTAACTCCACAACTGATCCACTTGAGTCGTCTGGCTTTCAAACTTCGCATCCACTTTGTCCGCGTTCGTTTGCACCACCTTACCCAACTCATCGGTATGCGCCTTAGCGCGCTGTTCCGAAGCGTCAATCTGCGGTTGCCAGTTCTCAGGCGCCAAGCTGTTCAATGCAGCGTAGAGCTGCTCGATATGGTGCTGCATTTCAGCATTCGCTTGGTTTATGCGAACAACCTCAGCATCGGTATACCCTTTGGCCTCCAGCAGGCCCTGCTTGTCGCCATTGTCCACATAGACAGTCCAGCCTTCAGGCAACCCAGGACTTACACCAGAAGATCCCATACCGTACATAGGGAAAACGTCAATATCTCCTTTCACCATGGCTTGAGTAGGCAATTCGCCGGTGAGCATCGAACCATAGACGCTCCAGCCACGCTGAAGCATTTGGTCGATTTGATGCACCATGGTGTCTTCACCCGTCTTGCTCACCAGGCGATACTGAGGCGCTGACGCCACCTTGCCTGTACGGATCATCAACTGGGCCGGCGTGCCGGAAACCAAGGTAGGTGATCCCACGAGCGCAAAACCGAGCTTGGCTGCGTTCTCAACCAGCTCATGCATAGGCACTTGGCCAATTTTCTGAATGACGCGGATGTTTTCGTTCATGTTATTCCCCCGGGTAAAAGAAAACCGCCAAAAGGCGGTTTTCTTCGGCACGTCAGTTTGGGTTGAACCCACCTCCCCCATTTACGGGGCAGTAGCACCCTTTCCCACAATCACTTGGTTCAGAAGAACCTGAGTAGTAGCATGCTGAGCGTTGTTGTGTGCTTCGCTGAGCTGGATGCGCAGCTCAGTGGCACGAGAACGTTCGGCATCCAGCGCCTGTTGCAGAGCCAGCTCGCGGCCCTTCGACGCTTGGTCTTGGATGTTGAAGTTGGTCGCGGCGAAGCCTTGCGAGATGGTGCCACTCAGACCACACAGGGCCAGAGCGTTGGCCGAAGCAGCGTCGGTCACGGCGTCTTTGACGGTACCGAAGCCAATGGCGTTGCCAGCACCCAGGCCAGCGATCATGCCCTGAGTTTGCTCGCGCTGGAAACCAGCGGCCAGCTGATTCAGGCTGTTGTTCATCTGGTCAGGGGTAACAGCACCGGATTGACCGTTGTTACCGCGGCCGCCACCGAAGATACCGTTTTCGCCCAGCAGGAGGCCAGCAACACCGGCAGCCAGAGGACCCCAGGCGGAAGTTTCAGTTTTGGTGTCAGACATGTCTACATCCTTCTCTTTGGTTTGGGACTGCATTGTTTCGGCAGGTGCCTCAACCGAAGTTGCGCTTGCTGCCTGACTTTGCAGGTGATTAGCCCGGCGTTCCCGGGCTCGTTGCTCTAAAGCGGCGAGATCCACGATCACCCCTTGCCAATTGTGCAAGACAGGATTGTCTCGCTGCGGCTATCATATGGCCTCCATGTCTTACGGAAAAACCAACTATGGCCAAGAAAGCGGGGCGACCCCTGTTATATGAGTTCGAAGACAACCCAATGAAGGTGTTTTCGGTGCGATTGAACGTAGTACAAGAGCGTGACGCACTGAAGCTCGGCGGAGGCAGTCTAAGCGATGGCATCCGTAAAGCATTGGAATTCGCAATTCAAAATAAGGGGAAAATTGCATGAACATGCAGCAACTGTTACCAATTATTTCTCAAGTGGTCGGCCGTGATGTTTCCGGTGAGGTGAACTTGTTCATCCGCTCCCGTGAAGCCCTCGGACGTGCACTTAATCCAGAAGGTCAACGGTTTGTGCTGGGCCATTGGCGCCAGCTGCCAGACTTCCTGGAATCCCAGGCTGGACGTGATGCAATGATCGCATTCATCAACTCCTGGATCGTCGGAACCTACCCGCAACTCGCTCCACCGCCTCAAACCACCGTACCTCAACTGCAGGTGCCGGAAATCCCGGCCATTGCACCAGAACCCCCATCCGCTCTATTGAGCTAAACAAAACCCCGCTTCGGCGGGGTTTTTCATTTCTAGGATCTACTATGTCCGCCAAAACTGTTGAGCAAGTCCGTCGTGTGCTTGAAATTCACCAAACCAGTGAAGCGAAGATCAGGCCTCACTTCTTCCTAACTGGCCCGTCCGGCTCGGGCAAGACCTACAACATCCAGGCCATCTGCGATCAGCTGATGCTGCCGATGTTTGAAATCAACTGCGCTGCCCTGACCAAGGAAGGCATCTCCGGCAATTCCCTGTCCAAGGCTCTCGCGCCGGTGGCGCAGTCGGCCTTTGGCCCGGCTGTGGTGTTCTTGGACGAATTCGACAAGATGTTCGTGCAAGGCAACAACAACGCTGTCCTGGCTGGTGATTCCACCTCGGCTATCCAGAATGAGCTGCTGAAGGTGCTGGAAGGTAAAACCACCAGCGTCTACACCGGCAACTATGGCCAGTACGAGCAGATCACCATCGACCACTGCCTGTTCATCTTCGCCGGCGCTTTCAACGGCGAAGGGGATATCGACCTGGACCGCTTGCGCGCCTTCGGCATCAAGACCGAATTGCTCGGACGAGTGGGCCTTTCCTTCAACATGGAAAAGGTCAAACTGGCCGACCTCCTGGCAGCCGTAGAAACCAGTGAATTGCTGGACAGCTACTGCAAGTTGTTCCCTGGCGCTGACCGCGACACTGTTGTCGCTGAGGTGCAGAAAGTGGTCTCCGATAACTACGAGATGAACACGCTCGGCTATCGCCAGATCACCACCCTGATTCACCAGTACTTCATCAACGGTTCGCTGGCCAAGGCCAAGAAGCAACCGGTGTTCAACAAAGCTTTGACCCTCCCAACCCCTACCGACCTGTTCGACAACAACTAAGGAAAATTCCTCATGTCTATGCTCAAAGACTTCGAAATCCCAATGGGCGAAGCCGCTCAACACGTCCGTGATTGCTTGCTGGCCAACCTGGTTCCAATCCTGCGCGGTAGCCCGGGCATCTCCAAATCCGCAGTGATCCACAGCATCGCCGAAGAGCTGAACCTGTGCATGATCGACATGCGCTTTGCTGGCTTCGACCCTACCGACATGAACGGCTTCCCCGGCCTTGACATGGCAGAAGGCATCGCCAAGTACTACCCGCTGGAAGGCTTCCCTCTCGACACCGACGAGCTGCCAATCAACCCAAAAACCCAACAGCCGTACGCCGGCTGGCTGGTGTTCTGTGACGAGCTGACCTCGGCCCCTGAGATGGTTCAGGCTGCATCGTACAAGTTCTTCCTGGACCGCAAGGTGGGCCAGCGTAACCTGCACGAGAAGGCCTACATCTGCGCGGCCGGCAACCATGACGACGACCAGGCGGTAACCGTGGCCATGTCCACTGCGCTGATCTCTCGCCTGGTCAACCTGTCGGTTACCCACGACATGGATCACTGGCTGAAGTGGGCACAGAAGGGCAACATCCGCTCGTTGATCACCTCCTACCTGGAGTGGCGCCCGGAGGCCTTCTACACCTTCGACAACAAGAACCCGGACCAGCCGTTCGCGTGCCCACGTTCGTGGGAATTTGTGAACAAGCTGCTGGATGTGTGGAACGGCAACCCAATCGGTAAGCTGGCCCCCATTGCCGGCTGCGTCAACTCCATCGCTGTCGAGTTCATCGCGTTCGCGGGCATGCGTGCCAACCTACCGAAGAAGTCCGAAGTACTGGCTGACCCGCTCAATGCCAAGCTGCCAGGTAACGGCGACCCAGGCCCGCTGTACGCACTGACTGGTGCGCTGGGTGACTGGTTCGAGCCGGACAACGCCGAAACCATGATGAAGTACATCAGCCGTATCCCGGCCGAGTACCAAATCGTGACCATGCGCAATATCACCCGCCGTCAAGGTATGGCGGTGCTGGGCAATCCGGCAGTAGCGGCGTGGATGAAAGCCAACGCCAGCGACTTCGTAGGCTAAGGCCATGGCGCAGACTTACATAGCTGCGCCTGGGGAGGATCTGCAGCTGCTCCTGGATGCTATAGGGGCAGGTAGGGTCCAGGCCCAGCACAACGTTGATGATCTGGTGGTGTTGGTTTTGAACGGACATGCAGGTAAAAACCTGCAAGTGCTAAAAAAAGCCGGCCTTTCATTCAACTATGCAAGTTTTGCCCATAAAACACCGTGTTCTGCCACAGAAGTAGGGCAGTGCCGCTATGGGCACGACGGCGAAGTGATGTTCCACAATCTTGTGCCTGATCGGGAACTTTCCCAGGCCCTAGTGCGGTTGATAGACCGCAAAGAGTTTGACGGGCCCGAACTGTATCGCATTGTCCTCGTGTGCTGTGGTACCGAGTCCTGGGACAGCCGGCACGAAAACGGGCAGATGTACAAGATGCGCTGCCTACTCTCTGACTAACCAAACTGCCTTGGAGGCAAACCAATGGAACAACATGCTGAATTCTGGAAGGCTGTCACCAAGGCACGTCTTGACCTGATGCAAATGCCTAGTGCCACTTTTGTGACCACTCTGGCCCTGATGATGAAGCAGAAGGTAGATGTCCCTGGCATCGACACTGCGGCCACTGATGGCTTGTCCATCTTCTACAACGCCAAGTTCTTCTTGTCCTTGCCCCGTAAACAGCGCTGCACCCTCATTGCCCACGAGGCCATGCACGCGGCCCTGGAGCACATGGTCTTGGCCAAGGAACACGGCATCACCCCAGAAATGCACCGCAAGTTCAACCGGGCAGCTGACTACGTAATCAACGACTTCCTGGTGCAGGGCGGCTTTGAGCCTATCCCGAAGTGGTGCCACGACGTGAAGTACCGCGGCATGAGCACCCTGCAGGTGTACCGGCTGCTGGAAGACGAGCCTGAGCCTCCTGCCTCTAGTGGGGGTGGTGGAGGGCAAGGCGAAGGGGGAGAAAATCCTTTCGATGATCTGCTTCCGGCTGGTGTCAGCGAGCCAGACATGACCCCCGGGCAGGCTGCCCAGAAGATCCGTGGCAACATCACATCGGCGGCGGTAGCTGCCAAGATGAAGGATGGCGACAAGCCTGGGAGTATTCCGGCCGACGTTCAGGTGTTCCTGGACGGCCTGCTGAAGCCGAAATTGCCGATGGCTGCGCACCTGCGCAAGTTCTTCAACGCCATCGACAAATCCAACTACAGCTGGCAGAAGCTGAACCGCCGGTTCTACCCTCAGCTGATGCCCGGCCTCAAGGGCAAGAAGTTGGGGCATATCGCCTTCGCCTTCGACATGTCGTCCTCGGTCAGCGACTCGGACATCAAGCGCTACGTGACTGAGCTGATGGCCGTGGTGCGCAACCTCAAACCAGAGAAGATCACCCTGGTACAGTTCACCTGTGAGCTGAAGTCGGTACACAAGATCAAGTCGGTACAGGACCTGGCCAATATCGAGCTTCGCGGCCGGGGCGGTACCTGTATCGAGCCCCTGATGGAATGGGCCAAGATCAACAAGCCCACGGCGCTCTGCGTCTTCACGGATGGCGAGTACCCGCATCCATCTTTCAACCCAGGTTGCCCTATCATGTGGATGATCCATGGCTACTCCAAGGACAACTTCCACTGTGACTTCGGCACCACCATCCGCTTTGACGTGGAGGACTGATGAGTGAGTTAATCCTGACCCCCAGCCAAGAGCGGGGCTACGACAAGTTCCAATCGTTCTACCTCGACCCGTCGCAGACAGTCATGCTGCTCAAGGGTTACTCTGGCACCGGCAAGACCACCTTGGTGAAGCGTTTTCTGCAGGATATTCCGCAGATGGACGCGATGGCCAAGTTGATCGCGCCGGACTACCGACCGCAGAAGATTATTCTCGCGGCCACCACAAACCAGGCAGCTGAGGCATTTGCCCTCGCTGTCGACTACAAGTACGAGGTTCGTACCATTCACTCGGTGTGCGAGCTTCGCTTGCAGACCAACTACAAAACCGGGGAGAAATCCCTGATGCCGTATGGTGACGGGGTAGAAGATGCACTCATCTTCTGCGACGAAGCCAGTTTCGTAGACAAGAAGCTGCTGGGGTTGATCCTCAAGCAAATCAAGCGCTGCAAGATCGTCTTCATGGGAGATCCGGCTCAGCTGACACCTGTGGAAGACGATCACATGCCAGTGTTCCTGATGAACGCCTGCGAGGTCGAACTGACCGATCTGGTGCGCTTCGAAGGTGGAATCATGCAGAACCTCATGGGTAACCTGCGTGCTGCCGTCATGGAAGGCAACTGGTCGAAGTTTCCGCTGGTCCCTGGGGTTATTGATCGAGTTGATCGCCAAGCCTTCATGGGAGCGGCTGAGACGCTCTTTCGTGCCCCGGACTCAGGGCAAGTGAAGATTCTGGCCTACACCAACGACCGTGTGGTGAAGTACAACAACTTCCTGTCCCGCAGCATCCTAGGTACCGCAGAACCTCAGGCAGGTCAGCATATGCTGGTCAACGAGGCGGTGAACAACAGCGCCAGCCGGTGCACCAACAACGAAGAGGTGACCATCGAATCCATCGAGCCGGCTACCTCTCACGGGGTCGCAGGGTACGAAATCGTGTTCCGCGGCAAGGGGGGTTACTACTTCATGCCCAAGGCACGAGGGAAGAAGATGGAGGCCCATCGCCGCGCCTCTATGGAGGACGATTGGGAAGCCATGAAGGAGATCCTGGATACCTGGATCGACTTGCGCCCGGCGTTCGCCCAGACAGTCAACAAGTCGCAGGGTTCCACCTACGACATTGGTTTGATCGATCTGGACGACATCTGCGGCCATGCCCGCACACTGGAACAGCTGGCCCGGCTGCTTTACGTCGCACTTAGCCGGTTCCGTAAACGCATCATCTTGACCGGAGACCTTCGGAGGAAATAATGGACGCAAGAACCAGAGCGCGCTTCAAGTCGCTCGTTCGGGAACGTTTGGTGAAATTCATCTACGATCCTGTCGATCTTTACCACAAACGCGAACTCGCGGAGATTATCGTGGAGAACGACGCTCTGGTTGGCGTTCAGTACCACGGGTTCATCTACCGCAACAAGTTCCACACACAGAGCGTATATGTCCGGCCGCCGCAAAACATTCCACGGCTTTTTGAGTCGTTGCATGGGCGGATGGACAAAATGCTCGAAGAGCAACTGTCCATTGACCGGGACGAGAAGCCACTGGTGCTGGGTTACCTGCAAAAGTGGCTCAACTCCTCCAATGATCCAGCTGTGCTGTTCCAACGCCTGCCGACAGCGCTGCGGGTGCCATTCCAGCAAGTCATTGCCGAAAACGGGTGGAGTTTCCCGGAGATGGATATGGATGACGCGGCCCACACAATGGGTATCGGGGAACGGTCACTCGACGCACTGAAACTCAGGCTTATGACCAACCTGATACAAGGGGACCGCTAGTGCGTCATCACTTGTTCTTCCAGAAAAACCAGACGGGTAAGTACCCGGTTGCTGTCCTTATGAAGCAATACACTTTCGACCAGGGGCTGATTCATCAGAATTACATCAAGCCTCTGGTTGATCGTGGCATTCCGCAAGAAGACTGCATCGCTTTCAGCCTCTCGTATGAAAATGCGAAGAAGGTCTCGGCGAAGCAGGTAAAAGAGTACTCTGGCAACCTGCTCAAGGTGCTGGAGCGTGTAGGCACCCGGTACATCTACTGCACCGACGGAACGTACTTCAAGTACCTCACCGGCCAGAAGAAAGCTGAGGTTCACCTCGGTTACTCGCTGCCTTGTGCTGTTCCTGGCTTCGAGCACATGCAGGTGGTCTTGGGCGTCAACTACCAGGTTCTGGTGTACGCCCCGGACAAAGCTGCTCACCTAAACCAAGGGTTGGATGCGCTCTGCTCAGTTTACAAAGGCAATTACATCCCGCCGGGCGATCAGATCATCCATTCCGAGCATTACCCGGAAGGTGCGGAGGCCATTCGCAATGCGCTCGACGAACTACACCGGTATCCTCATCTGGCGATGGACATCGAAGGATACGGACTACGGCTGGATACATCCGGTATCGCGACCTTCGCACTTGCCTGGACCCACCACGATTTCATCGCGTTCAAGGTGGACCTTCAGGATCATCACGGGAAAGACGCCGAGGGTAATTATCATAGCCGCCGGGACAACCAAGAAATTCGAAGTGTCCTCAAAGAATTTCTGCGGCAGTACCTGGGACGTAAACGCTTCCATAGCGCCACTTTCGACGTAAAGCACCTCATCTACAACCTGTGGATGCGCGACCCGCTCGATTATGAGTCCTGCCTGGAAGGTTTGGACATCATGTGCAACAACCTCGACTGTACTAAGGTGATTTCGTACCTGGCCACCAACTCGTGTGCCGGGAACACCCTCAACCTGAAGTATCAGTCGCAAGAGTTCACCGGTAACTACGCCCAGGAAGAGATCAAGGACATTCGCAAGATTCCTGTCCAAGATCTGCTCCGCTACAACGGCGTCGACACCATGGCGACGAACTACACCTACGACAAGCACATGCCGACGGTTATCGCCGATCAGCAGAAAGAGCTGTACGACGGTCTGATGTTGGACAGCCTCAAGCTGATTATCAACGTCGAGCTGGTCGGTCTGCCGATGTGCCCGAAGAAGGTGATGGAAACCAAGGAAAAGCTGGAGAAGCTCCAGGAAGAGTACCTGACGGTCGTTCAAGAACACCCGATGGTGCACAAGCTCAACCACCTGCTCCAGGTGGAGGCCATGGAGAAAAAGAACGCCACGTTGAAGACGAAACAGCATCCGCTGGAGCACTTCCGCGATACGGTGTTCAACCCAGGCTCTCCGCTGCAATTGCAGAAGCTTCTGTACGAACTGATGGATTTGCCCATCCTGGCCCGTACGCCTACCAAGGCGCCGGCCACAGGTGGCAAGATCATCAAGCAGCTGCTCGACCACGAGAAAGCTGTACCGTATAAAGAGCTTTTACAGGCCCTGGTCGACTACTCCGCGGTCACCAAGATCATCCAGGCATTCATGCCGGCCTTCGAGAACGGGCTGCTTAAAGCGGACGGCATGCGCTATCTGCATGGCGTGTTCAACCTCGGCGGTACCGTGTCTGGGCGGCTGTCTTCCAGCGACCCGAACATGCAGAACCTGCCGGCCGGCTCCGCCTATGGCAAGTTGATCAAGGAACTGTTCATGGGTCCGGCCGGGTGGATCTTTGCCGGCGCCGACTTCAACTCGCTGGAGGATTACATTTCCGCCCTGACCACCAAGGACCCGAACAAGCTGAAGGTCTACCTGGATGGCTACGACGGGCACTGCTTGCGCGCATATGCGTACTTCAGTGACCAGATGCCGGACATTGACCCAACCTCGGTTGCATCGATCAACAGTATCGCCAAGAAGTACCCAGATCTGCGCCAGGAGTCAAAGGCTCCAACCTTCGCGCTGACCTACCAGGGCACCTTCGCCACCTTGATGAAGAACCTTGGCTGGCCGGAGGACAAAGCCAAGCGGATCGAGGCGAACTTCCACGAACTGTACAAGGCCTCGACTGAGTACATCATGGACCGCCTCAAGCAAGCTACCATTGACGGTTACGTCACTGTGGCCTTTGGTTTGCGCTTGCGCACGCCAATGCTGGCGCGGTCGTACCTACAGCTGGATTGCACCCCGAAAGAGGTCGCGGCCGAAGGTCGTACCGCAGGTAACGCCATGGGCCAGTCCTATGGTCTGCTGAACAACCGGGCAGCTGCTGCGTTCATGAAACGTGTGCATGCCAGCCCATTCCGCTACGACATCAAACCAGTGGCGTTGATTCACGACGCCATCTACATCTTGATCCGAAACGACCCTGCAGTTGTCGAGTTCTCCAACCGTGTGCTGATCGAAGAGATGTCCTGGCAGGAATTGCCAGAGATCATGCACGACAAGGTGAAGATCGGTGCAGCGCTGGATCTGTTCTACCCCAACTGGGCCACACCGGTAACTTTGCCGGTCGGCGCCGACATTCCAACCATCAAGAAGGTCTGTGCTGAGCACATGGCCAAAATCCGGGAGAAACAAGCAGCATGAGCCAAGTAATTATTCAAGTTATCGTGGACGTACCTGACCTGCAAGAAGGTGATGCAGAGCGCATCGCTGAGGGGGTCGGTAACCTCATCAACGACAGCGGAGAGCTGTCCGGGGAGTTCTACCAGGAGTTCGGCGTGACCGAAGTCACTACTGTGTTTGAGGACGTTGTATGAGCAAACTCTTCTACGAACTTAAGGGTTTCAACCGTGACACCCACCCTATCCGCCGGCTAGGTCCCAACATGATCGCCACAGCTTGCATGATCACATGCAGCGAATGTGGGGAGAGTGTGCGCCATAACGGCGGCCCTGCCCGTGGCGCTAAATGCGTGTCTTGTACGCAAGCCGAGCTGGTAAAACTTTGTGGGGGTGCCGCTCCTGTGGGTATCCAGTGCGTTTATACCGAGCGCCTGGAAGATAAGAGCATTCAAATGTGCGAGGCCAAGCACGCAACATTCTGCTCGGTTTATCTGCGCCTCCCTGTTGGCGAGGTCGTTCCGGTTCACGATTACTACATCCAACCGGAAAACCCGGACCGGGCCACAGAAAGGGCAGCAGATCTGGTCAATGCTTTGGCCTACATCTTCGGCATCGAGCTGGAACCACAAGGAGCACTGGACAGTGATCTTCAACCGTAATTACCTGCTGCAAGCAGCGCCCATCAAGGACATGCTCACCGAAAAGGTGAGCGGTCCTGGCGGCACTAGCTACGGTCTGACCGAGGCCGGGTACGACATTCGCATCAAGCAGGATATTCGTTTCTTCTGTGACGGCGAGCGCCGTCGGGTTTCTGTGGAAACTTTTGACGAATACGGGATCGGCTTGTTGGATGAATTTAACAACGGCCGTTTTGCCTTGGCCTCGGCCATGGAAGAGTTCCTCATGCCCAACTACCTGGTGGGAGTGGTGCACGACAAATCCACCTGGGCCCGGCGAGGCCTGTCTGTGTTCAACACGGTCATCGAACCAGGTTGGAGAGGGTTCCTGACCCTGGAGCTGGTGTACCACGGCGAGGGTGAACTGATCATCCCAGCGGGCGCCGGTATTGCCCAGGTGTTGTTCAGCGAAATCAACGAGCCGGCCAACTATGGCGGCAAATATAACAATCAACCGGATCGCCCGGTGGGACCGATCAACAGTTGATCTTGGTATCAACACTGTATACCATGATTGGATGAAGACCAAAAATACGCCTAATCAGGATCTGCTGAAAGCTTGCCTGAACTACGACCCAGAAACCGGCGCCCTTCTTTGGAAGGTGCGCCCGGAATGGACTTTCCCCCCTCAGCCGGGACGTACACCGTCCCACATAGCCAACGCCTGGAATGCTGCGTGGGCTGGAAAGCCTGCGCTTAACAGTGCCGCCAAAAACGGCTACCTGCGTGGAACTATTAACGGTTCGTTTTACTACGCGCACCGCATCATCTGGAAGTTGGTTCATAACGTCGAACCCGATGATATTGATCACGATGACGGTAACCGCTCGAACAACGTGCTTAAAAATCTATTCGCCCGTACTCGGGAGGATAATTTGAAAAATCGCCGGCTTAGCAAGAACAACACCAGTGGTTATCATGGAGTCTCGTTCAGTAAGCGCCACAAGCTGTGGTCGGCAACAATTTACCACGAAAAGAAACCGGTCCATCTGGGGTGGTTCAAAGAATTCGACGAAGCTGTCGAAGCTCGCAAAGCAGCTGAAATTCAGTATGCATATCACCCTAACCACGGCCGAAATCAAAACCAGGCAGACAATCCAGTCGGCCCAATCGAGAGCACCTAAATGCGAGCATACATCACCAAATACGCCCTGAGTCAGGGCATCTTTTCTGTCGAAGGTCGGCTGCATTCCGGTGAGTATGACATGTTCATCTACCGCACTGCCAATAGCCACTTTGACCAGTACGCCCACGGGAAGGACTTCCACCTAACCCGCAAAGCTGCAATCGAACGGGCAGAGGAAATGCGCAAGCGTAAGCTGGATTCCCTGATCAAGCAGCAAGCCAAGATCAGCAACATGACCTTCGCCGACATCAAGGAACTGTAATCATGGCCCGCACCAAACACAGCCCGGGCAAATTCGGGCATGCACCGGTCAACGGCCGGTACTTCTATGTCCACCGCCAGAGCCGCTGTGTTCGGGTGTGGGACATGACAACACAGCCTGTTCCAGCCTACGGGTGGGAACAGGTTTCCCTGGCAGAGTGGGAGGCTTTCCGTAAGGAAACGCTGACCATTCCGCTGAAGAAGCGAAAGCAACTCCACGCAACACTGTATGAGGAAAAAGAATGTCCGAAGTCGACGAAATCGCTCAAGCCATCAAAGAGCAGCACCCAGGCTACTTCCCCATCCAAACCCGGGCGCACGCGGTCAGCATTGCCACAGGCCAGATGCCGGAAGAAAGTTTCAACATGATTCAGGCAGTTGCTGACGCATTGATGGAACTCTCGGCATAAATCGGTATTACTCCAGTCAATTTGCCACTATCATAGCGGTCGACCGCTTTATGGTCATTTTGACTGGAGAAGTACCATGCCTTGGAAACAAGACCCCAACATTTGGGGAGTTGTTGGCGCTATCCTCATCAGCTTGGTTTCTGGCTTCCTGTCTGTGGCTTCGGCCCTGGTAGGCGGCCATAAATTCTCGTTCTTGTGGTTGGCGGCCCAACTCACCGGTGCCTGCTTGGCAGGCTGGCTCGTTTGGGACATGTTCCCTGCTGTAGAGCCGGACTTGCCAGCATGGATCACCCAACCCATTGCCACCTCGCTTGCTGCTCACTACGGGGGCAAGTGCTTCTCCATTTTGGAGAAACTTGCAGGCAGCCGGCTGGGGATCCCACCACCTAACCCAACCCCCTAACAAAAACCCCGCCAAGTGCGGGGTTTTTATTGGAGCAATCCAAATGCCTAAATATTTCACTGTTGTGTATGAAGTGCATGACGAAGACAAGTTCCGGCAGATCGCCAGCGAAGCGGCTGCTGGCATGCTCAGCCCGCCTGATCGAATTGCCCGCCTGGGCTTCGATATCACCGGTTGCGGCTGGGGCGACAGCATGACTCGCGCAGATGCGCACGCGGCGGTGAGTGATTACTCCGACGAGGAGGCCTTGGATCTTCTGCTGCGCCAGGAAGACGAAGACATCTCGGAGGTTGCTGTTAAGCGGCGGGTGAAGGAGATCGTCGGATGATCAAGTCAGTATTTCTGATGATCTACCTGTCAACCAATGCAGGTTGGCAGATCACCGGTCCTTACACTCAAGCGCAGTGCGAGATACTGAAAGAAGCCGTCCATAAGGCAAAAGAGGAGTCCCGCTGGGGTCTGGTACTGCCCTCGGTAATCAAATGCCAGGACGCAGGTGATAAGTGAAAACGGGGCCTAATGGCCCCGGGCTTTATCGTACATGCGCTCGACTGCTAGTCCGCGGGCGCGAGATTCATCAAAAGCTGCCGCGAGTTCTTGTCGCTCTGCAGTACAGCCTGTGTACAGGTCGGTAAGCACCATTGCGGCGCGGGTAGCTGACGATACTGCACTGGAACTGCCGGCAGACTCACCGGCTCGTTGTAGACGGGTTCGTAGTGCGGCAACTTCGCCGTGCAGGCTGTCAAGCTCATTACGAGCGTCAAGTTGAAGACGCTGCATTTCAGCACGTCGAGCGTCATTCGCTTCCAGCTGGTTTGCGAGGTCATCGCGCAAGTCCTTCTCAATTTTACGGAATTCAGCCTCTTTGCGGCTGAAATCCTGTGCTTGTTCAAGATCACGCTGCTTCCAGCGGATCTCCCATGATTTCTCTTCGCTGCGGGCGCCCCAAGTGTACATAAGCCAACACACCAGGAGCAAACCCAGGGCAACTACCAGACTTGGCCAGTACTTGCCCAGGATTGCTTTTACCATGTTAAGTACCTGTGCCTGCTTGTAAAGGCATCCAATCTACCCCTATAACGTGCTCTGCTCCGGTGACCATACGCAGCCAGCCTACAGTCACTACACGACTGCCCACATTACCGCTAATTAATGGCACAGCAGCATGAACTACATCCCCGTAGATGTAAGTGCCTGTTGTGGGTGCTGTTGTTGCAGTCCGCATAGGTTTGGTAGTGATATTTTTGAATGCCGCTACACTCGGGTCCCCGTTGTAAATTGTGTTGATAAACCGCACACCTGCAGGAATATAGCGCACACCCCGGTTAGTTGCAGTACCATCAAGCCCAGTGCCGCCGTTAGGCTGCCACACAACTTCGTTTGACGGCCCCCACGACATTCGTGACGGGGAGTCAGTGATTCGTGCTGCGTGTGAGAACACGTTACCGTCGGCAGTACCAACAGACTGCGCCGCGCCTGTGTAAATACACGTAGTGCTGCTGGTGCTGCCCCAGGTATTGTCTGCGTTGTGGTCCGGGTGCCGCAACAAGGGGTCAAGGTCTATAACGTTGTTCCGCACACTAGCATTGCGGTGAAGCCCTGCTGCCATTGAAAGGTCTATACCCACGCCCGGACAGTCAATAATTTTGTTGTCGTGTATGGTGTAATCTTCATAAACACCGGAGCTGCTGCTGGAGCCCAGCTTAATGCATGTTTTATCGATGCCTAAACCAGTAAACTCATTAGAACTTACTGTCAAACCGCGTGCAGGGCCTGTAACACGTACACCGTGAATATCGAACATGGTGGCTGTAATGGCTGGATTGTAGAAGCCTGGCGGGTTGTATGCCCCCAAGCGGTCCAAAATCATACCGTCACCCAGGTCAGTCCATACGCCCCCGGCAGGCTGGCTTCGCGATATTTTGTTGTTAGCCACTTTGATACCCCAACCGCCCGGGTTAACACCTTGCCCTGCTTGGAACTCTGCGCCACCAATCCAGTTGTAGTCGAACTGAGGAGCCCCGACGCCAGGGCGCACCGTACTAGGACCTGTACGCTCACGCACGTCAATACGTATTGCCAAGTCAGAGTCGGCGGCGTTATACAACGCCAGCGTATCCATGATCTCGTTATTCTGTACGGAGATATCAAACATCGGTGTATTGCCTTCAGGCAAGTTGCTGGTGCTTCCAACACGAATTGGGTGCCGCAGCATAAACCGCATGTTGTTTCCGTGGATTTTCAGCTGTTTGGCGCCCAATACGCAAATACCCTGGGAGTATTCCATGGTATTGTCAGAAACAACATGGTTATAAGGCAGAAAAACATTACCTCGGGGGTCGGACGAGTGCAGTGCAACACAGTCATCAGCAACCTTAAAGAAGTGGTTGCCTATGACCTTTACGTTACGACTTTGCGTGAAACGTATACCGTCACGCATGCTGTTACGGATGCGGCACCCAACAACCATTGCATCATGCACCCGGCTAAATGCCGTAGACATAAAGCGGCAACCATCAATGGTCACGTTTTCCATGAAGAGGGAACGGAAGTCGTCACCAGTCAAACACTGAGACTGGTTTGTCTCCACAGGAAACTGCTCAACAGTGCCTTTGATACGGAAATCGCGGAAAGACACGCCAAGCTCCGCGCTCGGCTGAATTTGAAGCATGTCTCGCCGTGGGTTAGTTGGCCTATCATCGTGGAAAATAACACTGCGATCACCGCCACCCCGTAGCGTGGTTCCAGGGTAGAAAACCAGATAACCCGTGGTGTCTGCTTTTCGGAACGTATATCCGGGCTGGATATACACGTCAGTAATACCATACCGGTGGGCCTCCAGCAGAGTTTTGTTCATGGCGCCAGTATCATCGACCAGCCCATCGCCAATAGCGCCAAACCAAGTAAACATATAGGGGAACGCATTACGCCGTGCCCACGAACGGCCCAGCGCGTCAACCAGATAAGTTCCGTCGTTGTCCGCAAAAGCCTCTTCGGTGCGGTCAAACGTACCTGCAACAAGCTTGTTGGTTACGTGAATTACCTCAGCGTTGCCGCTGTAGGCGCGCAAAGCGGCGTAGCTCTTCACCACAGCTACTTTGGTGGCTGCGGTTTGAGCAACCTCAGCATAACCAGCAGCCTCGGTGGATGCCGTCTTCGCAGCAGCCTCAGAAGTCGCAGCAGCTGAGGCAGAGGCGGCAGCAGCTTGCTCGCTAACCGATGCAGAGCTTTGTGCTGAGGTTGCCGCAGCCGAAGCAGCTACTGCAGTGTTTTTATCCAGTTCTGTCGCATGTTGGGCTGCCGAAGCCTGGCCAGCAGCAGCAACAGCCTGCTGTGCAGCAGTTTCCGCAGAGGCCACAGAGGTGTTGCCTTTTTGGATAACTACCTTTGCCAGGTCCACAAGTTCGCTGTTTTGCGTAACAAGGGCATCGACAGATCCAGCTAATTGTTCGTAAGACATTCTTGCTCCATAGGCCCCCACAGGGGCCGTTCTCAGTTAGATACCCAATTCTGTACGTGCTGCGCTATAGGCATCTGCCCAAGTGTCCGGGTGTGGCTTGCCTGGGCGCCAGTTTTTTATGTAACAGCCCCAGGCCGCTTTTTCATCGCCTACTTTTGGTAGAGCACCACGGTCGGCAAGCAGCAGCAGTCGAGCGAAGCCTGCAGCCAGTACATCATCCTGCTCCAGCGCTTCCCATACTGCGCGGGAGGTCGGGGCAACATCTCGTACTGCGCACAAGCGTTTTGCCAAAGCCGAAGTGCGTCCATGGTACAAAACTCCCGTAACCCCACCGCCGGATTCAAATTGCCAAAAACCTGTGGCAGGTCCTTGAGGGACAAGCTTACCGTTCTTGGTAATCAGCTGCCGGCGGGTCAAATACTTAGTTTCTTGCCCCCCGATGGCAAGAACTTCAAGCTTTGCGGCCGAACTGCCGTAGTGCTCACCGAGTATCTCAATTGCCTCATTCAAGGCAACGTGGGCCAGTTTGATAGTCATATTAGGTACCTGTCAGTGTGCGGACTTCAGCCCAGTCAGTATTAAGGTTATGGGCAGAGCCTGTGGTCAATCGAACCCAACCGAAGACAATATACCGGCTTCCCGCAGTTCCTGTAATCGCTGGCGCTGTATTACGGCAGAAATGCCCATAAATATAGGTGCCTGTGGTAGGTACTGCGTTAGCTGCGCGCCGTGGGGTGCTGGCAATGTTGGTGAAGGTCGGAGAAGCAGGATCACCGTTATAGATCACATGAATGAGTTCGATTGCCGTAGAGATGGCCCGAACACCTTTGTTTAGTGGCTCATCATTCAAACCTGTACCGGAACCTCCTGGCTGCCACACAACCATGTTGGAAGAGCCCCAAGTCAAGCGGGTAGGCGAGTCGCAAATCTGCACACAGTGTTGGAACTCGTTGTCATCCGCGTAACCCGCAGTACCTGCGTTTCCTGCACGAATTGGCATACAACCCGCAGCCCCGATTGCAGGGACCTCAGTCCAAGTGTTGTCTGCAGCGTGTTTCGGATGGCGGAACAACGGGTCCATGTTGAACTGGTTACCACGGATTTTAACGTACCGAGATGCCCACGCAGTGCGCAGCAAATCAACCCCGATGCCTGGCCAATCGAAGAAGGTGTTGTTGTCCACCAAAATCGAGTCCGCAACCATAGAAGAGGCGTTGCCGTCCAGGATGATGGCCGACTTATCAACGCCCCCGCCGATGAAGTGGTTATGGTGGATGTTCAAGCCTCGGATAGGCCCGTAAATCCGAATCCCATGAGTATCGAAGAAACCAGGGGTCATGATCGGATCGAAGAAGCCTTCATCGGCACTGCCGCCTTTACGGTCAAGCACGTTACCGAAACCAAGGGTGCTGTACGCCTGGCCGTTTGCATCAATGGTGCGCATGATCTTGTTGTCGGCAATGGTCACACCGTAAGCCCCAAGGATTACAGAGTTGCCATCATCGACGTTGTTCGCGTAGTTATACGGGAAGGTTGACGAGTTTACGCCCGGCCGGGTAGGTGCCGCTAAAGGCCCCGAGCTTGTAGGGCGGAACACCATACTGATCACACAGTCAGCCACTGTGCTGCGGTAATTGTTGAACGTGTCGACGAACTGGTTTCCGAGGATGTTGATAGCGAAGATCGCGTCGTTGCCTTCAGCATCGTAGGTGTTGGAGATTACCAGTGGCATCCGGGTCGTACGTCGCATGATGTTGCCGGTAATATTGGCCATGCGCGCACCCAACACCTTCATACCCTGGCAGGTTTCGAAGGTGTTGTTAGCGATCACCAATCCTTGGCCCAATGGTGCGGTTGCTGCGTCTTGCATGTGGCAAGCTACAACGTCGTCGGCTACACGCTTAGCTTCGTTGTGCATGATGCGCACATCTTGCGAATGAGTCAGGCGCCAGCCATCGCGCATGATATCCCGCAGAATGCAGCCTTCAATCAGTCCGCTACGCACATAGTGGAAATTGGTGGCCATGAACCGCAAGTTTTCTTGCGTGACATTGACCATGCGGAAATTACGCACGTTAATGCCCACAATGCAGTTTTTCTGGCCTGTTTCTGTTGGGTACGTTTTCAAAGTGCCCGAAATGCGGAAACCAGAAAGCGTGACACCGATGGTGCCACCTACATCGATCACGTCCTGGCGAACAGTATTTTCTGGGCGGTCGTCGAAGAAGATGTTCGAAGCTTCTCCAATGCCGTGGATGGTGACGTAGTTGCCGGTCTTTACAGAAGGCGTCAAATCGGATTTACGGTAAAGCTTGTTTGGGATGTACACACCCCCACCACCGCGAGAAGCCTGCAAGGTGCAGCACGCTTGCAAGGCTTCGGTGATGTCGTAGGCCATACCGTCTTTTGCGCCTGCCCAGCGAATGTCAACAGACCCTGAATACTGCCGGGCCCAACGACGACCAGAAGCATCAACCCAAATATCAATGCCGTTGTCCGGTTCGGTGGAACTCACGACACGGATCAGCCCACCAGTATCGTGGTCAAGGATACGGCCGGCAATCGCTACGCCAGCATATGCACGCAGTTCAGCGTAATTCTCGAAAGACTTGGTTTTGCCCAGGAACTCTCCGACAGTACTGCCATCGTAGCCCACATGGTTTGCACCGGTTTGGCTGTTTTCGAGCAGCGAAAGGTCCGCCTCAGACAGCACCCACTGAGTGCCGTTGTAAGTGAAGCCCTTGTGCACCATCGTGTTGAAGTACGTGTCGCCTTCCTCCAGCGGGTTACCGTTATCCCGCATGGTAGGGTTGTTCATCGACGGGGAGATGAAGCGCCAGGTTTTTGCCTCAATCTCAAGCTTTGCAGCTTGCACCGCAGCTGCATTGGCCGCTACTTCTGCCCGATCCTCCTCAGTCATCGTAGCGGCATTAACCGCAGCATCCGCCCGGTCGGTTGCAGTCGTTGCGCTGTTTTGCGCCAATAACGCTGCTTCTTCTGCCGCGTTTTTAAACATCTCTGCAGCTGCCGCATCAGCTGCGTACATCGCCGTCTGCAGCCGGTCTGCCTCGGTTTGCTGTGCTGATGTTGCAGCATTAACAGCATATGCCTCAGCCGCGTCTCGTGCATTGAGCGTATTGATCTCGTGCTGTGCCGAGGCCGCAGTATCGGCAGCTACAGCAACGCGATCAGCGGCCGTAGCCGCAGCAGCTTGAGTAGCCGTGCCAGCAGCAGCAACAGCAGCAACGCGGGCGTCAATGATGACGCCTAGAGCTTTTTCGTCCCAGGCCTGAGACCAAGTAGGGTCGGTGACCACCAGGTCGACAATATCTACTGGAGCCGTGGACTCAGGGACCCGGAATCGGAATCGGAAACCAGAAGTGCAGCCATCTTCGTTGCCAGTGCTGCCGCCCAGTTGGAGCGTCAGGTAGTAGGAAAGCTCCAACGGGAGCAATTCCAGCGTGCACTTACCCTCAGCGTCGGTACGGCCGATGACATCATCAGGTACAGCAATGCCTTGGGGAGCATCGTCGAAGAACATGCCCGGTTTCCGCAAAGAAACCGTGAATTCCGCGTCAACCAACGGCTCACCGGTAGGCAGCGTGAATTTGAAAACAACAGCAGTCATTAGCTGCCTCCTATGCAAAAACCGCCCGGAATGGGCGATTTGTGTACTTTACCAGTTTCATGAGCAAAAACCCTATTTTGGGTATTGCTCTTTCACCTTTTTCAGTGCTTCGAAGAAGTCAGGCACCTTTGGAAGCGTCCCATCGTTCATAGCATGCCAAAGCATATCCAACTGCTCTGCAACGGGCGGGTAGTCCTCAGCACGACGCTTGGTGTGGTCAGACTTGTGTTCGATTTTCATAAACCACCTCTTGGTCCATGGCAGGCCACGCTTTGATAGTAATTTTGTAGGTGCCAGGCAAACTAAAGGACAGGGTAATTGTTTCCCCGTTGGCTTGGTAGACAACCCCCTCAATAAGCACAGACGCCCCGGAGGGGACTCCACTTAACTGATCGCCTTCAAGTACCGCCGCCCCTGCAGGACGTGGCAAGATTTTCTCGTCTTGCACAAATTGGGTGTCAGGAAATACGGGATCAGGCAAAACCAGGTAAGGAAGATCACTGTTCAGGTTGAGGGTCGCTTCCACGCTGTTGGGCGGGCCGCTGACCGCCAACATGATTTGCCCTTTTTCATCATAAGCCGCCAGGTGCACAATACTCATTATCGCATAACCCCTTGGGTAAATAAGTTCATCCGAGTAACGCCCACACCGGAGTTTTCACCCCACCACTCCACTTGTACGTTGTGGTTACCGGCCCCAAGGTATTTAGACCCTTGTAGAGACGGGAAGCCATCAGCCCAGTCCCCGCCCCCCATACCCACCACCTCTCCGTCAATTTTTAAGCGGAACATGTACTTTCGTATCCCAGACCCGAAAGATTGAGTGCACCCGAACATTGCTTGCAGATACCCAGGAAAATCCATGTTAACTGCTTGGGCCACCACCAACATCCATTGATCAACGCCTGCGCCTTCAAAGGTGTTTCCATTAGTCACCGAAGAGGGGATAGTGACCGCATTGCCCTTGATTCGTAGCGTGTCTACCTGGGCATCGCCAATCTTTGCTGTGGTGATCGCAGCATCCTTGATCTTGGCCGACGAAATAGAAGCGTTTTCAATACTTGCCTCGTTCACCAGAAGGTACTGAGCCTTCACCCGTCCGCCCTCGACGATAAACGACCCAGACTCATCACGAAGCTTGCTGAAGGTCAGGTAGTTGATTGCAGCTTCGTCGATGTAGACGACATTATTATCAATGATGAAAGGCTTACGTTTGTTGGCGTTGGTACGCCCAATCCAGAACCGGTCAACATCGAATCCCGCCTCCGCGGTCTGCCCGTTGTTGTAGATACCGAAGCCACTGACCAGCCCGTTTACGTTCATCCGGACAGTCCAAAGCGCGCCAATCTCAGTCACCTTACCATTGGTGGTGTCGATCTGCGTCTGCATGGTTTGCTGAACTTGCGCAATGTCATCCCCCAGCTGGGATTCGACCGTGGTCAACTGTTGCGCCAGGCTGCTTACATCAGAAGCCAGAACGGTGATCTGTTCTTGGAAGGCTGCGATGTTACCGTTAAAGTCGGCATACATGGTGTTGACCACACCGACGAATGCTTCGTCTGCTGTGGTTCGCGCCAAAACCTCTTCCTGCAGGATGGCACTAGCGTCACCCAGCTCTGCGGTGATTTGGTTCAGCCGAACACCCAGGGCATCGTCCGCAGCGTCGCGGTCCAGCATCTCTTGAGTGATCTTTAGGCTGTTCAGCTCGATCCGAGCGATCTCAGACCGCAAGTTCTGGGACAACACACCTTCGTCAATCTGTCCGGTCAAATCTTCAATCATCTGCGCAATGCGCGGCTTAGCCGTAGCCCAGGCAGGGCCAATAGGCTCAGACTTGGTGCCATACACCGAAGTGATGATAATCCAGTAGTAATACTGGGTTGGGTCCCGGTTTTCGATTGGGTCGTAGAAGAAGTTCCCGTTCACGGCAGCGCGGTGCACTACGGCGTTCAAGAACGACGAAGAGGTGCCACGGTACAGCGTGGTGTAGGCAACAGCCTCCGGGAACGTGTCCGGATACGTCCATTCAACGTCGATACCTCCGAAAGCCGGCTTTGCGGTGATCAACAGGTTGGCGGTGTTGGGATCTCCAGGTTTGGGCCCGGTCCACCCGCCTGTACCACAGGTGTAGTTGCCATTGGCATCTAGTGTGCAAACTTGGCTCATAAAGCCCCCTTAACGTAAGTGGGCTCGATTGTACACCCCTTTTCCCCCTAGCAAATACTGGTAGCGCAGGGCCAAGCGTTTTCGCGTAGCGAACAACGCGCCAGGCCCGGGAGCGGACAGTATTTGCGTAAACTTGACGTATGTCGATATTCCCCATAATATCGGCACCAGGATACAGGCAATCACCCACAGACTATCCGTGAACATGCAGCCTCATCCTGAAACCCCCATTAATCTGGGGGTTTTTTATTGTTTATTTTTTGATCTGTTCGGTCTCCCCCTCCGTAACCCTTCCGTGCTGCAGTCCGCGCGCCGCTGCGCGTCGTGCTCCTTTGCACCCGGGTTCCGTCGGGTGAGTCCAGTCT
>Ga0247822_10000289_pt1 | contig 25571 bp, 30 predicted proteins | sample 13C_Cellulose_Da_FD_192423 | JGI IMG/M metagenome (GOLD analysis project Ga0247822, IMG submission 192423) | Soil microbial communities from agricultural site in Penn Yan, New York, United States - 13C_Cellulose_Day30 | ecosystem: Environmental > Terrestrial > Soil > Agricultural land | place...
GGCCTGGCCAGAAAGGCCGCCGCCCTTGACGGTGATGACGACATCGTACTGGCCCTTGCGGTCGGTGATGTCGAATGGCTGGTTGATGACCAGACGAAGCGTTGGACGCGCGAAGTAGACTTCCTGGTCGCGGCCGTTGACCTCGATCTTGCCCGAGCCCGGCTTCAGCCAGACGCGAGCGACGGCGTCCTTGCGGCGGCCGGTCGCATAGGCGCGGCCAAACTTGTCGAGCTGCTGCTCGCGAAGCGGCGTCTCGGCCTGCACCGGAGGTGGCGGCGGAGCAGCGGCTTCAGCCGGAGCTTCTGCAGACGGAGCGGGCGCGGGCTGCGCAGCCTGCTGGCCGGTCAGCTCGGCGAGATCGGAAAGGGACTGGCGATTGTCGGACATTATGCGCCCACCTTGTTCTTGCGGTTCATCGACGCGACGTCGAGGACCTGCGGGTCCTGGCCGCCGTGCGGATGCTCGGTGCCGTTGTAGAGGTGCAGTGCACGCATCTGGTCGCGTCCAAGCGGGCCGCGCGGGATCATGCGCTCAACCGCCTTTTCAAGCACGCGCTCCGGGAAACGGCCCTCGAGCACCTTGCCCGCGGTCACGCCCTTGATGCCGCCGGCATAACCGGTGTGCTTGTAATAGACCTTCTGGTTCAGCTTGCGGCCAGTGAAGCGAACCTTGTCCGCGTTGATGACGACGACATGGTCGCCGCAATCGACATGCGGAGTGTAGCTCGGCTTATGCTTGCCGCGCAGGATATTGGCGATAATCGTCGCGACGCGGCCGACAACCAGCCCGTCCGCATCGATCAGATGCCACTTCTTTTCGACCTCAGCCGGCTTGGCCGACTTGGTCGTCTTCATAAGCGCCTTCATGGCGTTTGCCTCTTTTCAAAAACGGGAAAGCGGCACCAAGCTGGCGCCGCCGTCGGCGTGCCCAATGGCAGCAGAGGCCGATTTCGTCAAGCAAATCCGGCCATTTGCGAGCGGGTAAAATAATACCGGAGCTGTCGTAAGAAGCTAGTCCGGAACGGAGGAATGCTTAAGCTCCCGGAGGGGCGGGCGTTTCTACGCTTTTCCAGGCGCAGTAGCTGATCCGACGGGGAGGAGCGAGCGCGGGGAACGCTGCGGTGAAGGCACGCGAGGAACGGCAGAAGGTCATGGTCCGGGCCCGGATGCGTAGCGGCGCGTCCTGGGACGACGTCTGCATCGTAAACCTATCGCTGCATGGCGTCGGCATTCAGGCCGCAAAACCACCGGCGCGCGGGACTTATGTCGAGATCAGGCGCGGGTCGAACGTCATCGTCGCGAGGGTCGCGTGGACGAAAGGTCACAGGGCGGGGCTCCGATCGCAGGACGCGATCTTCATCCATGCCGTGCTCCTGGAACAACCTGCGAACCCGCCGACCGCCGAGAAGGTGGAGCGGCGGAAAATGCCGCGCGCGCCGGTCCTTCGGCACGAAGACAGTCGCCTCGCGGCCCGAGCGATGGAGTTCGCCTGCCTCGCGATTGTCGCCTGTGCCCTTGCCGTGGGAGCTTTCGGCGCAGTCGAGGGGGCCCTGGCTCGCCCTCTGTCGCAGATCAGCGACGCGCTCGGTTAGAGCCCGGCTTCGACAGCGATGCGAATGGCCTCGGCCGTCGTCGCCACGCCCAGCCGCTCAAGCATCAACGCGCGATGCATCTTCACCGTCTTCTCGCTGATCTTCAGTTCCCACGCGATCTGCTTGTTGAGGAGGCCGCGGGCCATCAGCTCGAGCACTTCGCGCTGGCGGTTTGGCAGATCGGCGATCAGTCCGGCCGCCCGCGCCTGCCTGCCGGCGAGCTGGTCAGCGGACGGTTCGCCAAGATCCACCTGCGAACCCAGAAACCAGGCCAGCCCGCCTTCCGTGTCGAACAAGGGCGTGATCATCACGCCGTTGCGGAAGGCGGTGCCGTCCTTGCGGTAATTGAGGATGTCGACAAGCACAGGCCGCCGCTCATTGATCGCGCCGCGGATCTGGTTGCTCGCGGCCAGCTCCGTGCATTCGCCCGCCAGAAAGCGGCAGTTACGGCCCACAATGTCGGCTTCCGGATAGCCGGTGAGGTCGCAGAATGCGTTGTTCACGACTTCCAGCGGGTTATCCGAAACTCGCGGATTGCTGAGCACCATCGCGAGCGGCGAAGCATCGACGGAATCAATCAACTGGCGGTGCTCTTCGGCAATCAAATCACTCTCCTGTGCGTCTTGCACAAACAGCTGATTGGCACCGAGTTCCACAAGCCGCAATTCTCCGCTTGTGGCTGCAGTTCTTAGCTGCCACCAAGGCCGCGCCAAATCTGGGGAGATACGTGTGGCGCAATCGGATCAACGCTCAGCAACTGTGACCAGCGCCTACGCGATCGTCACCTGCCTGTTCTTCGCTTGGGGCTTCATCACTTCGCTGGTCGATCCGTTGGTCGCGGCGGTGAAGGGCATCTTCCAGCTGAGCGACGTTGAAGCGCAGTTGAGCGCGTCAGCGTTCTTCATTGCCTATGGCGTGATGAGCCTTCCGGCGGCGGTCCTGCTCTCGCGCAAGAAGGCTGTGCCGACCGTTCTGATCGCGCTCACCCTGATGGTTGCGGGCTGCATGATCATGCTGGCTGCTGCGAATATCGCGGAATATCCACTTGTGTTGCTTGGCCTTTTTGTACTCGCCAGCGGCATCACGATCCTTCAGGTCGCTGCCAATCCGCTTGCCGCGGCTCTCGGCGCGCCTGAGCGAAGCCACTTCCGGCTGACCTTCAGCCAGACCTTCAACAGTCTCGGTACTTTCATCGGCCCATACCTCGGTGCGGTGCTGTTCCTGAAGGGCGTCGAAGTGAAGGAAGGCACGGTCATCACCGATGCCGTCCGTGAGCAGTCCTTGCTTGGCATCGACCGCGCATTCTTCTGGATCGCGGGTCTGATCATCCTGATTGCGGTCGTGATCTGGATGGGCCGCCGAGTGATTAGCGCCTCTGCTCCGGCTCAATCGGAAGCTGCTGTAGGCGCCATGAGTGCAATCGTGCGGCGTGCGTTTCTTTCCCCTCAGGGACTGATCGGCATTGCAGCGCTCGTCGCATTCCTTGGAGCTTGGCTTGCGGGCATCCTTACAGATCCGGTCGTCACGCTCATCATCGGCGAGGCGATTGTATTCTACATTCTCATTGTAGTTGGCTTGGCGATTGGATCCACGTGGGCGCTCTTCGGTGGCCTCGCGATCTTCCTCTACGTAGGTGCCGAAGTCGCGATCGGAACGCAGATGGCCTTCTTCCTCAACAGCGACCGCATCTGGAGCGTGCCGCTGGAGGATGCTGCCAAGTACGTCAGCCTCTATTGGGGCGGCGCCATGGTCGGCCGTTTGGTCGGCTCGGGCCTCCTGACGCAGTTTCCTGCGCCGAAGCTGCTCGCAGTCTTCACGGGTGCGGCTGCGGCGATGTGCTTCTACGTCTTCGCGGTCGGCGGGGTCAGCGCGGGCTACATCGCTCTGGCGATCGGCCTGTTCAACTCGATCATGTTCCCGGTGATCTTCACGATTACGCTGGAACGGTCGACGGCTTCGGAAGAAGCGACGTCGGGCTTCCTCTGCTTCTCGATCATCGGCGGTGCGGCCATCCCGCCGCTCGTCGGCCTCGTGTCGCAGAACAGCGACTACGTGACGGCGTTCATCGTGCCGGCGATCTGCTACGGGATCCTGCTGTTCTTCGCCCTATCGGCTGGCCGTGCGGCGGCCGCTCGTCGCGCACCGGAAGCTCCAGTCGAACCGCTCTAGGCGTTACCGAGTGGGCCGACGCTCTGTTCGACCCACTCGGCATAGCTGACAAGCAGCTTGTCGAGCGGCCAGACGGCGATGCACGGCACGTCGTAGCTGTGCAGTCCGGCGATGCGGGAGATCAAAGCGTCTGCTGCCTCGCTCGTAGTCTTGAGGATCGCCGGGACCTCGTTGGCCGTCTCGACTGCGCCATCCCAGCGGTAGATGGACTGGCACGCACTCATCACATTGATGCAGGCGGCTAGGCGCTCTTCGACGACCGTCCGGCCGATCCGCTCGGCCTCCTCGCCATTGGCGAAGATGCAGTAGACGGAAACCACGCTCACGCCGTGCGTCTTCCAAGCACGTGCGCGCCCCAGGCGACCGAAGCCACCACGAGAGCCCCGACGGCCTGATGCAGCACGGCCAGCCAGATCGCGACGCCGGTGATTACGGTCAGGATGCCGAGGACGACCTGCGTGCCGAAAGCCGAATGGATGGCGATCGAGGCCCGGCGTCCGCCTTCAAGGGGTCGAACACGACGTGCAAACACGACCAAAGCGGCCACGGTTACCCAGGCCCACCAGCGATGGAAGAAATGGATGAGGAAAGGATCGTGGGTCAGCGCGAAGAGGGGGCCATTCGACCAATCGATGCCCTCCGGGAAAAGACGGCCCTGCATCGTCGGCCAGTCGCTGGCCACGGGACCCGCGTTGAGACCCGCGACCCATGCGCCGAAGAGGAGCTGGATGAACAATACTGCGATTGTCGCAAGCGCCGCGCCGGTCACCCGTGCCGGTCGGTTTACCCCAGTCTTCGCAAACTGTCGCAAGTCGAGCGCCACCCAGACCAACGCCCCCATGATGGCGAAGGCGAGCAGCAGGTGTGCAGAAAGCCGGAAGTGACTGACGTCCGTACGGTCGACCAAGCCGGACATGACCATGTACCAGCCTAGCGCACCCTGCAGTCCGCCAAGGACCAGCAAGCCTACCAGCTTCCAACCATAGCCCTGAGGAATTGCGCGCTTCGCCGCGAACCACAGCAGCGGCAAGGCAAAGGCAACGCCGATCAAGCGACCAATTAGCCGGTGCAGCCATTCCCAGAAGAAGATGAACTTAAACTGCGCCAGCGTCATGCCGGCGGGACCGTTGATCTCAAGATATTCCGGGGTCTGCTTGTAAAGGTCGAAGGCGTGTTGCCAGTCGGCCTGGGTCAGCGGGGGAATGGCGCCGGTTACCGGCTTCCATTCGGTGATCGAAAGGCCGCTCTCAGTGAGGCGTGTGATGCCACCGACGACGACCATCAGGAAGACGAGCGCCGCAACGGACAGAAGCCAGTTCGCGATCGCCAACGGCTGCTTGACTGGCGCAACATCCTCGCGCGCAACGGAAAGTGTCGAGTCCATGAGCGCGGGCGTATCGGACCGCAGAAGAAATTTGCCAAGGCTTGTGCCGAGGTTAGAACTTTTTCGCGGATGTAATGTTGTATCCTGACTGATGTCGCGTTATATCCTGCCCATGTCCATTGCAGTGCAAACCCGCGGGCTCGACCGGCTGGCCATCGGCCTGTCCGGCTTTTGCCTCGTGCACTGCCTCGCCACCGCGATCCTGTTGGGGATGCTTTCGGCTGCGGGCGGACTGCTCGGATCGCCGATGATTCACGAAGTGGGCCTGGGGCTGGCAATGATCGTCGGCACGTTCGCCCTTGGTCGAGGGATCATGGAACATGGTTTCATGATGCCCAGCGCGGTCGGGAGCATGGGGCTCGGCGTCATGGCGGGCGCCCTCAGCATGCCGCACGATGGGACGGAATCACTCTACACCGTGATCGGCGTAGGCATCCTCGCCTTGGGCCACCAACTCAACAGCATCGCCGGCGACTGATCGGCAAGGCCCGCAACGCTTGCGGGTCGATATGCTGAGGACTATCTGCCGTATCGATGGGCGCGCACCAGCATCACGTACATGAAGGCGAGTCGCTGAAAGACGCGGCGCGCGACCAGCTGACGAGCCGCGGCGAACAGTGGACCGACATGCGCGAGTCCGTTTTCGAAGCGCTTGCCAGCTTTGACCGCCCCGCAAGCGCCTACGACATCGCCGAGGCGGTTTCGAACAAGCAGGGACGCCGCGTCGCCGCCAACACCGTCTATCGAATCCTCGATCTCTTTGTCGGTTCGAACCTGGCTCGGCGCGTCGAAAGCGCGAATGCCTATGTCGCCAACGCGCACCCGGATTGCCTTCACGACTGCATATTCCTGATCTGCGACAATTGCGGACAGGCGGTGCACATCGACGACGATTCCTTGTCGGGCGGAGTGCGGAAAGCCGCGGAATCCGCAGGGTTCTCGGCCCAGCGGCCGGTGATCGAAGTTCGCGGCACTTGCGGCGATTGCGGCGACAAGGACGCCTGAGCTTTCCCTGAGCAATTGCTGAAACGGGGACATTCCCGTGACAGGGCCGTGGCTTACGACTAAGCCCAGCTCATGTCCGAACGGCCACAAACACCATTGCTCGACGCGGTTCAGCTGCCAGCCGACCTGCGGAAGCTCGATCGCTCCCAACTTCAGCAATTCTCCCAGGAATTGCGGCAGGAGACGATTTCCGCCGTATCCGTGACTGGCGGTCATCTAGGCGCGGGCCTCGGTGTCGTCGAGCTGACGGTGGCGCTGCACTATGTATTCGACACGCCGAACGACAAGATCATCTGGGACGTCGGCCACCAGGCCTATCCCCACAAGATCCTGACCGGTCGCCGCGATCGTATCCGCACGCTTCGGCAGGGCGGCGGGCTCAGCGGCTTCACCAAGCGGACAGAAAGCGAGTACGATCCGTTCGGCGCGGCGCACAGTTCTACGTCGATTTCGGCTGCTCTGGGCTTCGCCATTGCCAACAAATTGTCCGACGCTCCGGGCAAGGCAGTGGCGGTGATCGGCGACGGCGCGATGAGCGCGGGCATGGCCTATGAGGCGATGAACAATGCTGCGGCGGCCGGAAACCGGCTCGTCGTCATACTCAACGACAATGACATGTCGATTGCTCCGCCGGTCGGGAGCCTGCGGAACTCGCTGGCGCGGCTGGTAAGCTCAAACAAATATCTCGCGCCGCGCAAGCTGGCGCAGAAGCTCGCGAGGGTGATGCCCGAGCCGCTTCACCGCACGGCACGGCGCATGGAAGAATATGCGCGCGGCCTGTTTACCGGCGGCACGCTCTTTGACGAACTCGGCTTCTATTACGTCGGTCCGGTCGACGGCCATGATGTCGACGCCTTGGTGGAAGTCCTCGAGAACGTCCGCGACGCGGAAATTGGGCCCATGCTGGTCCACGTCGTGACGCACAAAGGCAAGGGCTACGGCCCGGCCGAGAACGCAGCCGACAAGTATCACGGCGTGGTGAAGTTCGACGTCGTGTCGGGCAAGCAGGACAAGGGACCGGGCGGCGGTCCGCCGGCCTACCAAAACGTCTTCGGCGAAACGCTGGCCCAGCTAGCGGAAACCGATGATCGGATCTGCGCGATCACGGCGGCCATGCCTTCAGGCACAGGTGTCGACAAGTTCGCGACCGCCCATCCCGAACGTGCGTTCGACGTTGGCATCGCCGAGCAGCATGCGGTGACTTTCGCCGCCGGACTTGCGGCTCAGGGCATGCGGCCCTTCGTCGCCATCTACTCGACGTTCCTTCAGCGGGCCTACGACCAGGTCGTTCACGACGTGGCGATCCAGAATTTGCCCGTGCGTTTCGCGATGGACCGCGCCGGCCTTGTCGGCGCCGACGGCGCGACCCATGCCGGCAGCTTCGATCTGGCGTACCTCTGCACGCTTCCCAATTTCGTGGTGATGGCAGCCGCCGACGAGGCCGAACTGGCGAGCATGGTCAAGACCATGCAGGTGCACGACAGCGGGCCAATCGCAGTGCGATATCCGCGTGGGTCAGGCCGCGGTGTGCCGCTGCCGGCCGATCTGCAGCCGCTAGAGATCGGGAAGGGCCGGATCGTCAAGCAGGGCAACAAGGTTGCGATCCTGTCGCTCGGTACCCGGCTTGAAGAAGCCGAGAAGGCCGCGGAGCAGCTCGAAGCCAAGGGCCTGTCGACGACGGTCGCCGACTTGCGCTTTGCAAAGCCGCTCGACGAGGAACTGATCCGCCGCCTGCTGACGACGCACGAGGTCGCCGTTACGGTCGAGGAAGCCGCTGTCGGCGGCCTCGGCGCGCACGTTCTGACGCTCGCGAGCGACGAGGGACTGATGGATGCGGGCCTGAAGATTCGCACCTTGCGGTTGCCCGACCGTTTCCAGGACCACGACAAGCCGGAAAAGCAGTATGACGAGGCGGGCCTTAACGCACCGGGCATCGTCGAGACCGTGCTCAAGGCCCTGCGCGTGAACAGCGCGGGCATCGAAGAGGTGCGGGCGTAGCAAAGGTTCGCGCAGACCAGTTGCTGGTCGCGCGCGGTCTCGCGGAGAGCCGGACGCGCGCTCAGGCGCTGATCATGGCGGGTGCCGTGTTCAGCTGTGAGAGGAAGCTGGCCAAGTCGGGCGACATGCTCGCCGAAGATGCGGCGCTGGAGGTTCGCGGCAAGGACCATCCGTGGGTTTCGCGCGGCGGGATCAAGCTCGATCATGGGCTGACGCACTTTGGCTTCGACGTGACCGGCGCGATTGCCCTCGACGTGGGTTCCTCAACGGGAGGCTTTACAGACGTCCTGCTCTCCCGGGGAGCGGCGAGGGTTTATGCGATCGACGTAGGAACCAACCAGCTGGCGTGGAAGCTGAGGCAGGACCCGCGGGTGGTCGTTCATGAGCAGACCAATGCTCGGTTCCTGACAGCGGAACAGGTGCCGGAGCTCATCGATATCGTGGTTTGCGACGCGAGCTTCATATCGCTTGAGAAGGTGCTCGGAGCGCCGCTGAAGCTCGCTCGGCCCGGGGCAAAACTCGTTGCTCTCGTGAAGCCGCAGTTCGAAGCGGGGCGCGAGGAAGTCGGGAAGGGCGGTGTGGTTCGCGACCCTGCGGTCCATCTGCGCGTGTGCACCGAGGTCAAAGACTGGGTCGAAACGCAGGGTTGGACCGTTAAGGGCATTGTCGAGAGCCCGATCACGGGCCCCGAGGGCAATGTCGAATTCCTGCTGGGAGCGGAGAAGAATGGCTAAAGCAATCGAACCGCGCAGGTGGGGCAAGATTGCGCTCATCACCGTGCCCGCGATCGTTCTGGCCGGGTCAGCAAGCGGGTGGCTGTCCAATTCCGGCTACGGCAATTTGTGGTTTGACGCGCTGACCAAGCCCATCTTCATGCCGCCGGGTTGGGCGTTCGGAGTGGTCTGGCCGATTCTCTATGTCCTGCTCGGGCTGGCGCTGGCCATGATCCTGGCCGAGCCGCCTTCCGACCGCCGGCGCAATGCGCTTATCCTCTTCTTCATCCAGCTAGCGCTTAACTTCGCCTGGTCCCCGATGTTCTTCGGGGCACACATGATCACTCCCGCACTGATCACCATCGTGCTGATGGCCGGCCTTGCTGCCGTCGCCGCGGGTCAATTCCGGCGCATCAAGCCGGTCGCGGGCTATCTGATGCTGCCCTATCTGCTCTGGCTCTGCTTCGCGGCCACCCTCAACAAGGCGATCGGAGACCTGAACCCCGGCGCGGGCGTGTCGCTCGTCGGCTAGTCGATTTCTGCCTGCCCCAGTGACGGACGTGCTATACGTCCGCCCGCAAAGGGGTGTGGACGATGAGAATGATTCCGGCCGTTGGAGTTCTCCTGCTTGGCGCGGCGGTGCCTTTGTCCGCCCAGTCCCCGAGAACGCAGGAGTTCGAGGCCGTCGCTCAGAAGGAATCTGTCGACAGCACCACCCAAGCGACCGATCTTCGTTTCAAGAAGGACGATTATGACCGCATGACGGTCCCGGTCCGCGTGTCCGGCACGGGCCCATATCGCTTCCTGATCGATACCGGCGCGGACCGCACCGCCATCTCCTCCTCACTCGCGCGCCAATTGAAGCTGAACGAGCGCAAGGACGTAATCCTGCACAGCGTAACCGGTGTGTCGGAGATCGAGACGGCAAACGTCCCCATGCTCGATATCACGGCCAAGAAGGTGCGGAACATCGACGCCGCTTTGCTCGAATCCGAGCATATGGGCGCAGACGGCATTCTCGGTCTGGACTCGCTGCGATCGCAGCGAATTCTGTTCGACTTCAAGAAGCAGACGCTGACGGTCGTTCCAGCAGAGACTTACGTCAAAGACGACAAGGACACGATCGTCGTGACCGCCCGGGTTCGCAACGGGCGCTTGATCCTGACCGAAGCCCGTGCCGAAGGAACTCCGCTGACTCTAGTAGTCGACACAGGCGCACAGGTTTCGATCGGTAATGAGGCGCTGCTGAAAAAGTTGAGCCGCCGCAGCGTGAAGCGCACCGGGCCCGTCGAACTCCATTCCGTCACAGGCAAGACGCTGACGGGTGAATATACGATCGTCCGCGAACTGTCCGTCGGCGGAGTGACGCTGAAGGATTTGCCCATCGTCTTCGCCGACTCGCACGCGTTTCGGAGGCTGGGCCTGGAGGGCAAGCCGGCGTTGCTGCTGGGGATGAACGCCCTACGCGGCTTCGATCGGGTGTCGATCGACTTCTATCGCAAGAAGCTCAAGATCGTTCTTCCCGAGGAAAGCGCTCTGCACATGAGAGCAATTGCCCTTCGGTAATTGCCGCCACTGGCAGGCGCGTTTGCGCTTCCCTATTTGTTGGCGATGTGCTTCGCGGCGGTAAGTACCGCATTCCATTGCCCGAACGCGTATCCAGCCCAGTCGGGCAAGGTGGAGGAGAGATTATGCAGTCCGAGAACAAGCTGTTCGACGACTTCGTCAAGATGGTGAACGGCGTTGCCGGGACCATGGCAGGCGTGGGCCGTGAGGCCGAAGCGAACATGCGCGAGAAGGCTCGCGAATGGATGGCCGGCGCCGACTTCGTCAGCCGCGACGAGTTCGAGGCGGTGAAGGCCATGGCTGCCGCTGCTCGGGACGAGAACGAGATCCTGAAGAGCCGGCTTGCCGCGCTTGAGGCCAAGGTCGCTGGGCCCGCGGCCGGGACCGCCAAGCGCGCGACTCGTCCCAAGGGCGCTCCGGAGGCGTGAACCTGAGCGACGAAGAGGTCCAGGAAGAGCGCGACGACGGCGCTCCCATCGAGGTTCTCGAACAATATTTCGAGGCCCGCGGCTGGGCGTGCGAACGCTCGGGCGAAGGGGAGATCGTGGCTTCCGCGACTGGAAGCTGGACGCAGTACGAGCTGCGCGGTGTCTGGCGACCGGAAGACCAGGTGCTGCAGTTCCTGGCGTTCCCCGACATTAAGGCGACGCCCGAGAAAAGGTCGGCGATCTATGAATCGCTGGGACTGATCAACGAGCAATTGTGGCTCGGCCATTTCGAAATGTGGTCGGGCTCTGGCCTGATTGTTTTCCGCCATGCGACGATCCTCGACACGCGCGAGAATGACGGCCTGACGCTCGATCAGGCAGAATCCATCATCGAAGCGGCGCTGGAAGAATGCGAGCGCTTCTATCCCGTGTTCCAGTTCGTGCTCTGGGGCGGGAAGTCGCCTGGCGAGGCCATCGCCGCGGCGCTCATCGACACGCACGGGGAGGCTTAAACTGGTACTGAATCCGATCTGGTTCGTCGGCTGCGGCAATATGTCCGGAGCCATGGTCGAAGGCTGGCGTCAGGGCGGAGCGGACCTCAGCGACGCCGTCGTCATCCGCCCGAGCGGTCGTCCGGTGGACAATATCCGCACGGTCACGAGTTGTGGGGAGGCAGGCCCTTCTCCGCGTCTGGTGGTTTTGGGCATGAAGCCGCAGCAACTGGATGAGGTTGCGCCCAAGCTCGCCCCGTTCCTCACGTCGCGAAGCATCATCATCTCGATCCTGGCGGGTGTCGAAGCCGTCAGCCTCCGCCAGCGTTTTCCGAATGCCGGCGCGATCGTTCGTGCCCTTCCGAACCTGCCAGTGGCGGTCCGGCGCGGCGTCGTTGCGCTCTACAGCGACGATATTCCCGATGGCCTTCGTGAAGAGGTTTCGCAGCTCTTCGCGATGCTCGGCTACGCGTTGTGGACCAACAACGAAAGCAATCTTGCGGCCATCGGTTCGGTGGCTGGAGCTGGCCCGGCCTATGTCGCCCGGTTCGTCGATGCGCTGACGAAGGCGGGCGTCGATCGCGGCCTTTCCCAGGAACTTGCGTCAACGATCGCACTGGAAACGGTGCTCGGCACGTCCTGGATGGCTGCAACCACCCGAGAGGCAATGGACGATATCGTCCGGCGCGTTGCCAGCCCCAATGGGACGACGGAGGCGGGCCTCGCCGTACTCAGTCGTGATGATGTGCTGGACAAGCTCATTTCGTTGACCATCGCGGCGGCATCTCGCCGTGGCGCCGAGCTTGCGGAAGCGGCCAAGAGCGCGAACCTTGCGGAGCCGCAACGGCTGCACTAACCGCCAGAGCATGGGCGGTCAGGACACTTACGAAGACGGCGACATCATCCTCGCCTTCGAACCGCACGAAAATCCGGTCCCGGATCATGAGCGCGAGCGTCGCCTCGAGGACCCGGGTTTCGGCCGTGTCTTCACCGACCACATGGCCGTCATCGACTATAATGAGGCGCAAGGCTGGCACGGCGCGCGCATTACTGCTCGCAAGGCCTTCGCCATGGATCCGGCATCGCCGGTTCTCCACTACGCGCAGGAAATCTTCGAGGGCCTGAAAGCCTATCACCGCCCGGATGGCGGAGCGGCCTTGTTCCGGCCCGAGGCAAACGCGAGGCGGTTTGCCAATTCGGCCCGTCGAATGGCGATGCCGCCGCTTCCCGAGGACAAGTTCCTGGAGTCGATCCGCGCGCTCGTGCGGGCGGACAGGGCCTGGATTCCGGACGGCGAGGACGGCTCGCTCTATTTACGTCCCTTCATGTTCGCGAACGGCTCGTTCCTCGGCGTGCGCCCATCGCCGGAATATACGTTCGCGGTGATTGCCTCGTCCGTTGGCGCTTACTTCAAGGGTGATGAACCGAGCGTCTCGCTGTGGGTGACGCGCGATTATATTCGCGCCGCTCCGGGCGGGACGGGCGAGGCAAAGTGCGGCGGCAATTACGCCGCGAGCCTTGCAGCGCAGGCGGAGGCTATCCGTCATGGTTGCGACCAAGTTGTCTTCCTCGATGCCGTAGAGCGGCGCTGGGTTGAAGAACTGGGTGGAATGAACGTCTTCTTCGTCTTCGACGACGGTTCGATGGTTACCCCGCCGCTGACCGGCACGATCCTGCCGGGCGTGACGCGCGATTCCATCATGACTCTGGCTCGCGACATGGGGCTGACGGTCCGTGAAGAATCCTATTCGATCGAGCAGTGGGAAGCGGATGCGACTAGCGGCCGGCTTCGCGAAGCCTTCGCCTGCGGCACGGCTGCGGTCGTCACGCCCATCGGGAGCGTCGAGAGCGCCGATGGCAAGTTCACGATCGGCGGACAGTCGTTCGGGCCGCTTACGTTAAGGCTGCGCTCGGCGCTGGTCGATATTCAGCGCGGGACGGCTCCCGATCCCTACGGCTGGATCGAACTCCTCTCCTAGATCTCGCCGAAGATCGAAAGGTCGAGCGGCTCGCTCGGCCCGAACCAGATAACATGTTCGGTATGATCGCTGCGGTCGTCGCCGGTGCTGGCGTGAGCGAAGATCGTCAACCCGCTGCGATTCAAGGCGATCCACTGGGCGAAGTCGCCGAATTGCTCCGGTTGCACAGTCAGCTGGCAACTTCCGCGGGGATGCGGGCCGACGGGGTTCGTATGAAAACGCCCCACCGGAACGCCAAAGCGCTCACGAGCCGCTTGTGCCAGATTCTGAGCGCGATCCAACTGATCGGCATCGAAATAGATATGAGCATGGAAGTCGCGGATCGCAGCGTCGGCCATGGCGCCGTTTAGCAGAGACGGTGCCTCTGCAGCCAGACCTTCCCCTGCGCCCCGAACATCTCAGCACAGGCGTGGAGTTCAGTCTGGAATTTCTCGCTCACCCACGCTCGCGCTTCCGGCGAGACGTGAAGTTTCTTGGATCCGGCTTTGCGGTTGTAGGCCGGGCTGACGATCGGGATGCGCTTTCGATAGTCGGCGCCGATGTAGCGCAGGATGTCTCGGTACGTCTGCTCTGGGGAGGCTGCCAGGTCATCGAACATGAGGATTTTGAGCCGGTCCGTTCCGATTCCGGACTGCCAGCGGGTGACGATCCTGCTTAGAAAGCTCTGCTTCGCCTGATGCTCCAAGACCATTTTCACGAAGTCGAGCGAGCCATAGTCGCCTTCACCGTAGACTCGGTCGCGCCAGAACATGGACAGCGCGGACCAGAAACGCTCGACCGGATCGCGGGCGATCATGAAGACCTTTGCCTTTTCCAGGACGGGCGCAAATTGTTGGATGCGGCTGACATCAAGGTCGGCGTAGTTGGGGGTGATGTCGCCGGTAATCCGGCCCGCAGCGGGCTCGAAGAGCCGTCTGTACCGACGAAGATCGGGCGGGTTGTCCGGAACGCTCGCCAAGTCGCGCGCAGCTGCGAAGAACTGACGGTCGGGCGTAAGCGACAGCCCCTTGTTGCGTACGATGCGCTTGGTGACGCTCCACCAGTCCCAGTGCATTTGCAGATCGGACGAGCCGCGGTAGCGCTCGAACCCTGCATTTAGATAGCCGAGCTCCTGTATCGGAGTCAGCCAGACGTCCCGCTGAAGTTTAAGGTGATCGGCAATCCAAGTGGTCCCAGAATTACCGGGACCGATGCAGAAGAAATTCGGCCCGACTTCACTTGAATTAGTCTCCGGCGACCGTAACAGTCGCGGTAGACGGTTGTCCTGATACATGGCGTTTTCAAACGATTCCCAAACCGTCGCTTTCGCGACTTAATCGTCCGAGCCACCGATTCATGGGAGTGTGAAGGTCGTTTGTCTATTGTCCTGGGTTAGTTTTCAGAAATTTGCGCCACGGGTGACCAGTCGACCGCACTCGCACTGTCCACGTCGCCCGAGATCAGGTTTCGGAAAGCGAGCAACGCCTTCAGGAATGCTCGGAGAGATGCGGGACTGGCTGATGCCCAGGCTGCCCAAGCCAAGGCGCTGACGGAGCGGAAATCGGGCCTAAGAGCTGCATCTGCCAGCACGCGCTTGAATAGTCGAGGATGGCCATTGCCCCAAAGCTCTAGCGAACCGATCGCGATGAAGACTCTTGGATCGAGCTTGGAATGCGACCCCTCACCGAGCAGGTCGTCGTACGCACGGCCTGCTGCAAGCCGATCGACGGAGCGGTACATCAGGTCCACCGCCCGTTCGACCCGCGCTTGATCCGAAGCGACACGAGTACTCACCGGTGAATAGCGGACGCGATAGAGGGTTTCTGAGAGGGTGGCGATCTTGCAGCCGTGCAACAGCATGCGTGTGAAGAGATCCTGATCTTCCCAGAAGGCGCATTCCTCGCGGTAGCCGCCGACGGCGTCGTACTCTTCCCGACGAAAGATGGCTGAACCGTGTGCGAACGGCGCAAACCAAGACTTTCGAGCAAGACGCCAGATGTCGGGCCCGCGAACGAGTTCTCCATCGGCACCGATGACGTCGCAGGAGCAGGCGGCCAATCCGAGGTCCGGGCGTTCGTCCAGCAACTGCAATTGCCGTTCTAGCCTGCGTGGAAGGGCAATGTCGTCGGCGTCCATCCTCGCAATCAATGCGCCTGAAGCGAGTTCAACGACCGACCTCGAGCTTTGCACGGGACCCGGGTCGGCCTTGCTTTCCGACAAGCGAATGCGGCTGTCTCGGTCGGCCCATTCGCGCAGCCGCTGCGTCGACCCGTCCGTCGAGCCGTCGTCGAGGATGACAAACTCGAAATCGGCGAACGTCTGGTCGAGGATGCTTTGAATGGCGGCGTCGAGATGCGGCAACGCATTGTGAACCGGCATGACCACGCTGACTGTCGGGGATTGCCGGACTGAGCCCATGCCGGCGTCTCAGCGGATTATGCCTGCGAGAGCAACTTTCCAGGCATTCTCGCGCGCTTGAGGCCCCGTCCTGCAGTCCAGACCTTCCAAAGAAAGCCGGCGCCGTCTCCGTCGCGGCGGAGGATCTCGATGCGAGGGATCTCTAGGGGATTGGCGGGTTTTTCCACGGCGCCCGGCTCGACCGTGAACGCTGCCCGTACGCCGGCCGCTGCAACCTCACATTCGACGCGTTCGCTGACTTCTCCGTAGGGATAGCAAAAGAGCTTGAGCCCATTGAGGCCCAGCTTTGCCAAGTCCTCGATTGAGCCGTCCACTTCGTCTTGAAGCTCCTGGTCGGGCAGAGAAACGAGTGAGCGATGTGAGCGGGAGTGGGCGCCAACATGGATCGAAGCGTCTTGCAACGCGACTAGGTCGGTCGCGGACATCAGGTGTCTGACCGGCGCGCCGGTGCCGATGTCCCAGTCGTTCGTCTGACCTAGGCGATCGGTTACGACAAAGACGACAGCCGGGACTTCGAATGCCTTCAGGATTGGCCGCACTTCCTCGACGAAATCCGCATAGCCGTCGTCGAAAGTCAGTAGGATCGATCGTCGAGGAAGCTGCGACCGGCCTTCGACGAAGGCGAGGGCACCTTCAGGCGATACGAACGTGAAACCCGCACGTTTCAATATGGCCAACTGGCGCTCCAGCATCTTCGGATGGAGGGAATAATCGGCGAGGGCGCCCCCACCATTCCGGTCGATCGAATGATAACCGAGCACACGAAGGCGGCCATGCTCTGAGAAGCCGCCCTGTTCCGCGACGCCTCTCCAATAGGCCATGGTCTTGCCGACGTGGAAAAGTCGACTGACGGGCCTTGATCGCGGCAATAGATTTGCTGCGGCCACCGCAAGGTCCCCAACGGAACGGGTAGCCAGCTTTCCGATCAGCGGGATGGCGCAAAGCCGTTTGGCGACTCGGTTCAAGGGGGAGGTCATCGACCGCAGGCGGCGGAGTGCAGCAAGCTGCTCCCGGTGAGCCGACGCAAGCGCGACATCCGCTCGCCCGACGTCAGTCCATTGTTCGAGATGCTGGCGAAACCCTACAACATAACGCTGGCGGCTGATGGCTTCCGGGGCGAAGTCGATCCGATGCCCCGCGTTCAAGAGGCGGATGCCGAAGTCGAGATCCTCATTTCCGAACGAACCCCCGCGGGTGAAATCTCGACTGAAACCACCCAGGGCCTCGAAGATATCGCGCCGGATCGAAAGTTGGCCCGTCAGTAGATCGAAGGGCGTGAGCTCGTCAGTCCGGGTCAGTTCTAGATGCCGGTCCTCGGCCCACCTCGCTACTCCGGCGCTGAGGAAGTTTCGCGGTGAATCCGGGTGAAGCGGGATGTGCCCGAGAACGACCGTTGCACCGTCGCGGTGAGCCTCATCGTGTCGCGCCAGGAGAGCGGGATCTGCTTCCATGTCATCATCGAGGAACAGGAGGATCTCGCCCTCGGCGCATGCCGCTCCAGCGTTCCGCGCTGCTGACGCGCCCTGGTTTGTTTGCTCGATGACCCGGAGAGAGAACGAATCAAGTGATCGCAGCGCATCTGCCGACCCGTCGTCGGAACCGTCCACGACGACGATGACCTCGAAATCACCGCTGAATGTCTGACGCCTGAGTGCGTCGACCGAAGGGATGACCGTTTCGCGGCGCTGGAAGGTGGGAATAACTATCGAGAAGCGCGGCGAGTTGGTCACCGCTGCAACACCCGGATGACCCAGGACAGGCCTTGGGCATTGCTGACTCGTGTCTCGTCGACACAAGTGTAGCGCCGTCCCAGCATCTTCCAGATCTTATCGGTTCGGTTCGTATCCCCGCCGACGAACATCGACACGATTATGAAGCCGGTCGGTGTCAGCGAGGCCTCGAACCGTTGAAGTAAGGCTGCCGGATCGTCGAAATATTCCAGGCACTCGGTGAACAGGATGAGGTCGTACGCTTCGGTTGGCTGAAAGTTCAGCGCATCGGAAGCCACAAAGGCCGCATTGGGGACCGACTTGGCGCGAGCGCGCGATATCGCCGTGTCGGAAATATCGACGCCGACATAACTCTTGAATCGCGCTGAACAGAGGCGCTCGGCAAGCAGGCCTTCACCGCAACCGATCTCGAGAATGGCGGGCCTGTCATGCAGATGCTGACAGTAGCCGGCCAACACGCTGAACCTTCCGAGTTCCGGCATACCGGCAAGGTAATCCCACGCACCGTCCGCATATTCGTCTTCAAGGAGACGCTTTCCGCCCGCCATTGGCCGATAGGGTCGCATGGCTGACCAGGCGCGCAGCAGGCGGGGGCGTAGTCCGAGCATTACCGGACCGCCCTCGCAGTGACCGTCACGGGGTAGGCCTGGTCGAGCTTCCGAAGCTTGGCAAGCGACACCTCCTCAATCGCGGCCCCGTGGAGAAAGGCCGTTGCCGCATACAGGTTGCCGTGCGTGGAAACATTGACGCGCTTTGGGTCGAATGTGCGTGTGAGGAGACGCTGAAGTGCAGTGTCGGTGAATGACCAGAACCAGTTGTTGCCCCATTCGCCCCGATCGATCGAAGTGACCCCGGGAACGGTAATCAGCGCAACGCCGCCTGGCCGGAGGGCACTGTGAATCTGCTCGAGGGCCGCTGCCGCATCGAAGATGAACTGAAGGGTCTGCGTGAGGATGATGCAGTCGAAGGTTGCTTCGGGAATAACTCCAGACTGCGACAAGTCGCCGGATAGAGTTGCACCGGGAGAGTGGCTGTTGAGGTGAAGCACATCCTGCTTGGTCACCCGGGCCTCGCCAAAGCGACGGGAATAGCGGTCGTCGCCAATCTCGAGGACATGGCCGCGAATATCGCCACGATGGGCGTCGAGGAATCGCTCAATGTAGAAGCGGTCGATGGGCGTTCCTCGAGAGTAGCCGTAATGTCGGCACAAGGGCCGGTCGCTCCGTATGCGGCCCATGGACATTGCGACACGGCCGCGGACGCGGCGAAAGGGCATTACGAAGCGCTTGAGCAGTTTGCGATCGATCATCGGGCCCCGAGCAGCTTCCGGCTAAACGTCTCCAAGTCCCAGTTCCCGACCGCGATGCGAGGCAATGCGAAGGGGGGAGATGAGTTTCTAACGAACCCATGCTCCGCGGAGCAGGCACAATTGTAACCAACCTTGGCCACGATCTGCCGGCTCTCCTCGTCGTAACGGCCGTATGGGTAAGCGAAAGACTGCGGCATTTCACCGGTCAGGCCGAGGCACGCGTCCATGCTGTCGGCAATTTCGCGCTCCTTCTCGTCTGGTCCCAGTGCGGGAAGATAGGCGTGAGTCAGTCCGTGGGAACCGCACTCCACCCCGAGGGCCGTCAAACTGCGCGCCTCCGCCTCAGTCATCGAACGGTGGCTAGCCCTTGGTTCGGCGCGCATGCCGGTCTGGCCTCGAATTTGGTCAAGCGAGGCCTCTCGCTTCCGATCGGGCATCTTGTGCAAGATTGACCACAATTCTTGGAATGCCTTTTGTCTCTCGCTTCTCGGAGGGGCGTGCGGCTGCCATGCCTCGTCGTCGCTGGTTCGTGGTCCGAGAGATATTTCCGAGCGGTCGATTTCGAGCCGCTCGACGTCGGCCTCAAGCACGAGCCGCTGAATGTCGTCCCACCAGTACTCCCTGCCTCGACCCATCAATTCTGCCGGGATGAAGACCGTCGCTGGAAAGCCGAGCCGATGCAGGATCGGCGCAGCAATCTTGGCGAGGCAGGCGTAGCCGTCGTCGAAGGTCACGGCGATGGAATCCGCAGCAAGAGTGCGGTCGGCCTGCTTTTCAGCAAAAGTCACCAACGGCAGCACCTTCCGGTTCGAGGCCAACCATTCCATCTGTTCCTCGAAGCGCGACGGATGCACGCTCAGTCCCCACGGGTCGAACGTCTCCTCGGCGATGCGATGGTACATGAGAATGGCAGGCCGGACTCGCGGCCTCAGGTGCTGTGCTTGCCGAAGGATTGCAGCGCTTAGACGGTCCATCACGAGCGACGCACCCTGCGCAGTCGGCCAAGGACACGCAGCAAGACGCCTCGCATGCCGGGACGTTGAAGGCTTTGCAGCGCCCGGTCCACTGCTGCCTTCACGGTCCCGCTGTGGTCGACGGGCCGACGTTCCAGATAATCCCTAAACCACTCGAGGAAGTGGCGTCGCACCTCTTGGTACCGTCCCTGACGTATCACTCCACTGACGAACGATTGATCATGGATCCGGTAGTCGAGCCAGATCCGATCCGCGAAATAGATCGTCTTTTCGAGGTAGAATTTGGCAAGGAAGGCCTGATCCTCGTACATCTGCAGCGGCCCGGTAAACGATTCTTCGAAGCCGCCGACGTCCGACACGGCGGAACGCCGGATCATCAAGTCGGAGGGGCAGGGCGCTCCTGCTTGGCCTAGCGGGTATAATGCTAGGCTCGCCTGTGGGGGCGGCACCTGACGATCTTGCACGTGACCAGTCCGGACGATCCTGTCCGGACCGCCATTCCAGCTCTGCCAGTAGCGGACGGTCCCGCATACGGCATCGACTTCCGGCATCGAGTCCAGGATCGCGATCTGCTCGCCGAGCTTGCCCGGCGCCCACCGGTCGTCGGCATCGATGAACGCAACAAATTCCCCGCGGGCCGCGGAGAGACCGAGATTGCGCGTGGCGCTCATGCCGCGATTCACCTTACCCGGATGGCTCAGGTAGCGAATTCGGTCGGGGTCGCTTGCCGCAAAGCCTTGGGCAATGGACGTGCTCTCATCGGTCGACCCGTCGTCGACAAGAAGCAACTCGAAGTCTCGGAAGCTCTGGTTGAGGACGCTGTCGATCGCCTCCGAAAGATAGGCCGAGGCGTTGTAGAAGATCGAGATGACCGACACACGCGGTGCCGGTGATGGGATTTCGCTCGTCACGGCCGGTCCAAACCGAAGCGATGCTCGTGCGCAAATACAGCAGTATTCGCTGGAAAGACGGGGGCCATCATGTTGGATTACCGGCTGTTATCGCCGAGGCGAGTCAAAACGGCGACGGGAAGCCAGCGGCGTAACGAAGGATAACTTCCAACTCGTATTCGCTGGGCTAGCCTTTCCCTCGATCTTGAGGGTGGGGACCTGATGCGACCTTTGTTGATTGCCAGTGGCGTGTTTGCCGTTCTCGGCTCCCTGGCTAACCCCGCGCAATCGACCAGCAACCACTACGGATATGGCGCCGCAGCTTCGCGGTTGCTTGCGGCCCACAATCGTGAGCGCGCCAGAGCGGGCGTCGCGCCGCTTCGATGGGACCCGTATCTGGCTGCGTCCGCCGCGTCATACGGTCCGGCCCTGGCGCGACTTGGCGCGCTCCGGCATTCCGCCCGAGCCAATCGCATCGGGCAGCGCGAGAACCTCTGGATGGGAAGCCGGGGCGCTTATTCCCCCGAGCAGATGGTGGGATACTGGATCTCCGAGAAGGCCCATTACCGCCCCGGCATGCCGTTCCCGCATGTCAGCCGCACAGGAAATTGGGCGGACGTTGCCCACTACACGCAGATCGTTTGGAAGGGTACGACGCACGTCGGTTGCGCGATCTATCCGTCGCCTCAATGGGATTATCTCATCTGCCGTTACTCGCCACCGGGCAATATCGACGGGCGCACCGCGATCTGACCTGCAAATAGCAGTAGGCATTTCGGAGGCGTCGCGGCTAAGCGACGGCGATGTCCGTACTCGTTACCGGAGCAGCAGGATTTATCGGCGCGGCAACGTCCCGCGCACTGCTGTCGCGTGGCGAGACCGTTGTCGGCATCGACAATCTCAATGCCTATTACGACCCGTCGCTGAAGCAGGCCCGCCTCGACGGTCTGGCGAGCGACTTTGGAGACCGCTTCCGCTTCGAAAGACTGGACTTCTCCGATGCATCTGCAGTCGGGGAGCTAGGCAAGCGCCATGATTTCGACCGCATCATCCACCTCGGGGCGCAAGCCGGCGTTCGCTACAGCCTGGAGAATCCGGCTGCCTACGTTCAATCGAACCTGGTCGGCCACGGCAATCTGATCGAGCTTGCCCGTGAGCGGGGCTCAAGCCACTTCGTCTACGCATCTTCCTCGTCGGTCTATGGGAGCAACAAATCGCTTCCGTTCCGTGTCGAAGATCGGGTCGATCACCCGCTTTCGCTCTATGCCGCCAGCAAGAAGGCGAATGAACTCGTCAGCGAATCCTATGCGAATATCCACGGCCTGCCATGCACCGGCCTGCGCTTCTTCACGGTCTACGGTCCCTGGGGGCGGCCGGACATGGCGATGTGGATCTTCATCAAGGCGCTGTACGCCGGTCAGCCGTTGCCCTTATTCAACGGCGGCGAGATGCGGCGGGACTTCACTTACATCGACGACATCGTCAGCGGCGTCATCGCCTGCCTCGACGGTCCACCGGCAAAGGACGACACCGTCAAAGCCGGAGGAAGCAGCGGGCCGCACGCGATCTACAACATCGGCAATCATCGCAGCGAAGATCTCATGCGCGTCGTCGAACTGCTTGAGCAGGCGACAGGCCGAAAGGCGCTGATCGATCCGCAACCGATGCAGCTTGGCGATGTGAAGGACACCTTCGCCGACATCAGCGCGATTGAGCGCGATCATGGATTTCAACCGACGATCACCATCGATGAAGGCGTGCCGCGCTTCGTCGACTGGTATCGCGAATATCACGGGGTCTGATGCTACCGCCGATCCTCCAGAACTTGCGTCTGCCGGTCATCGCCGCGCCGCTCTTCATCGTCTCCAATCCGAAGCTGGTCATCGCCCAGTGCAAGGCAGGCGTCGTCGGCAGCTTCCCGGCATTGAACGCCCGTCCGGCATCGCAGCTGGACGAGTGGATGCACGAGATCACGGAGGCGCTGGCCGAGCATGACCGTGACAATCCGGATGCGCCGGCGGCACCGTTCGCGGTCAATCAGATCGTCCATCGCTCGAACGATCGGTTCGAGCATGACGTCGAAGCTTGCGCGAAGTGGAAGGTGCCGATCGTCATTACTTCTCTCGGTGCCCGCGAGGAGTTGAACCACGCGGTGCATGCGTGGGGTGGGATCACGCTGCACGACATCATCGACGACCGCTACGCCCGCAAGGCGATCGAGAAGGGCGCCGATGGTCTTATCGCTGTCGCGGCGGGCGCTGGCGGTCACGCGGGCCGATGGTCGCCATTCGCCCTGATTCATGAAATCCGCCGCTGGTTCGACGGGCCACTCGCTCTGTCTGGAGCTATTGCGCATGGCGATGCGGTGCTGGCTGCTCAGGCGATGGGCGCGGATCTTGCCTATATCGGCTCGGCCTTCATCGCGACGCCGGAAGCGCGGGCCAGCGACGAGTACAAGCAGGCGATCGTCAGCAGCAGTGCGGCCGACATCGTCTATTCGAACCTCTTCACCGGAATTCACGGCAATTATCTGCGGTCCTCGATCGTTGCAGCGGGGCTCGACCCTGAAAACCTCCCTGCGCCCGGGGCGGAGGCGATGAACTTTCAATCGGCAAGCGGCGCGAAGGCTTGGCGTGACATCTGGGGATCGGGGCAGGGAGTCGGCGCGGTCGATGCCGTGCTTCCGGCTGGCGAGCTGGTCGCGAAGCTGGCCGAGGAATATCAGGCCGCGAAAGCGCGGCTGTGCGCTAGCTGATCGTCTTCAGCTTCGCGCGCCACTCGCTAGGAATCTCCGCAGGCCGTCGTGTGTTACGGTCCACGACGACGTGAACAAACTCACCTTCGGCTGCGGCAGTCTCCGCTCCTGCGGAAAAGATGCCGATGCGATAGCGGATGCTCGACCGGCCAAGCTCTGACACCGCCAAACCCACTTCGACGGGCTGCGGGAATTCCAGTGATGCGGCGTAGGTACAGCGCGTTTCCACCACGAGCGCGATGGGATCGCCGTTGGCAATATCGAGCATGCCTTGTTCGACCATCCAGGCGTTCACGGCACTGTCGAACCACTCATAATAGACGGTGTTGTTGACATGGCCGTAGGCATCATTGTCCGCCCAGCGCGTCGTCATTTTGCGCCACGTCTTGAACTCGGACCGGACGGCCGGCGGCTTCCGGCTCACCAGGCAGCCTCGTAGAGGCGTTGGGCGTCGGCCTCGGTAATTTCACACGGATTGTTCACCAGCAGCCGCGTCTGCTTCATCGCTTCCCGGGCCAGTACCGGTGCTTCCGAAATGTCGATCCCGTAATCGCGAAGACGTGTGTCGATCCCGCTTTCGCGCACCAGTTGGTCGAGCCGGTCGATGAGCATTGCCGCCCGCGCCTGACTGCCTTCCGCCTCGCAATCCGGAATCACGATCGGCGCAAGCTCGGCATAATGGTCGCGCGCAGCCTCCGAATTGTGTTGAAGGACGTGCCTGAGCATTAGAGCGTTGGTCACTCCGTGCGGCAGATGATGCAACCCGCCGAGAGGATAGGCGAGGGCATGTACGCCGGCGACCGGAGCATTGGAGAAGGCGAGGCCCGCGAGGTGCGCGCCAAGCAGCATAGCTTCTCGGGCAGCCAGGTTCTGCGGCTCGGTACAGGCCGTCAGCAGGTTGGTCGTCAGTAGCCTTAGTGCCTCGCGTGCAAGCGCATCGGACAGAGGGTTCTTAAGCCGAGCAGACGTGTAGGCCTCAATCGCATGAACGATCGCATCGACGCCGGTCGCTGCAGTCACTCCGCGTGGGAGGCCGACGGTGAGTTGCGGATCGAGCACCGCCCAGTCTGCCGTTAGAGGTCGTGCATTTACGGCCAGCTTCACGCCACCCTCGCAAGTGATGACGGAGATCGGAGTGGCCTCGGATCCGGTACCTGCCGTCGTGGGTACGAGGATCAGCGGCAGGCGCGGACCCTTGGCGAGGTCGACGCCCCAGACGTCGTCGAGGTTGTCACCCGACCCCAGCAGATAGGCTGCGAGCTTGGCGACATCCATTGGACTGCCTCCGCCAAAGCCGATCACGGAAGTCACGTTCGCGGCACGACCCGCTTCGACCGCTGCCTCCAGCGTCGTCCGCGACGGGTCCGCCTCGACCCCATCGAACAGGACGATGGGGCGTCCTGAGTCCTCCAGAGTCTTTCGGACGACGTCCGTAAGTCCCAGACCCACGAGTTGCTCGTCCGAGACGAATAGGCATGGGCCGGGCGGCAGCAGATCGGCGACCGACTCGGATTTCCCGGCGCCGGCCATCAATCTGGGACCAGGGTGGAAGGTGAAGCTCCGCATGGTGGCGGAGATTAAGGCAGCTTAGCCGAGATTCCCACCGAGACCGCGTTCCAGCCGGCCCATCAGTGCACGAGCCGGGCTTGCCACAGGCTCGTCGGTGACCACGCCCTCGTCGATGCGTTTCACGCGGGCGTAGAGTTCGCTGCTCGTTTCGATGAGCCGACGTGCCGCGGGCGGCAGTTTGGCTACCAGATCGGGTTCGCTGTCCGCGGCATGACCCAGCCGGCGTTCCGCTCGCCGTCCTTCGCGGCCGGGCAACTCGCCCGTCTCGATGGCGCGCTGAGTCAGCAGCCAGGCGACGATGTGCATGATGCGCGTCGTAACTTTCAGCGACTCGCAGGCGAACCCGACTCGAACGAAGGGCTCGAGCGTTCCGCGGTCATCGCGCCCGGCTTCGTCGAAATATGCGCGAGCTTCGTCCGCCAGGAGCATCGCTTCGGTGTAGAGGCTGTCGATCAGGCGCGAGGTTATGCGCGTTTCCGGCTGCGAACTGCTCGAATCATCCATGGCCAAACCCTGCCATTCTTCGGTGCGGGTGAAAACGCCTGTCATCGCCCGTTGGTGGCGCGTCCGAAACGAAAAGTCCCCGATTGAGACAGATTAGCGCGTGTTCTCAGGCGATGATG
>Ga0247822_10000290_pt1 | contig 25566 bp, 12 predicted proteins | sample 13C_Cellulose_Da_FD_192423 | JGI IMG/M metagenome (GOLD analysis project Ga0247822, IMG submission 192423) | Soil microbial communities from agricultural site in Penn Yan, New York, United States - 13C_Cellulose_Day30 | ecosystem: Environmental > Terrestrial > Soil > Agricultural land | place...
GTTGTTTAACAATATAAATGAATTCAAGTTGCCGATGGTCAACCAGTGGTTCGACTTTATTCGCGTGCACGTTTCTCAGATCGGAGGAATAACACCGGCGATGAAGATCGCGCGATTGGGCGAGTGGTTTAATATCAGGACAGCATTTCACGGCCCGGGGGATGTATCACCAGTGGGGCACGCGGCGCATGCGCACATTGATCTTACGGTTTGGAACTTCGGCATCCAGGAAGCAGTGAGCTTTTCTGACAAAATGCTCGAAGTGTTCAGTGGCTGTCCCACGATGAATAACGGCTACATGTCGGTGAACGAGGTGCCCGGCCTTGGCGTAGACATCAACGAGAAGGAAGCAGCCAAGTATCCGATCTCGACGAAGTCGAACTGGCAGGTACGTAAGCGCGATGGAACTTTGATCAGACCTTAGCCAGAGCGTTACACGCACCTGTTACTTTCTTTCCCGGAGACAATACTTACTGTTGAGTACAGTACTTAACCATTGTAAACTAATTAAAGAACACACACTATGATCAAAAAACTATGGCTGCTTACGGCATGCATTTCCGCTTCCATGTTGACCTACGGTCAGCGTGTTGGTTCGTCACCAGAATATATCAGGGCGCTCACCGCTGAATGGAAAGGCGATCGCTTTCCCGATGGACGTCCCAAGGTTTCCGATGCCATACTGAAGCGACTGAAGAACATCTCTATCGAGGAAGCGTGGGGTGTCTTGCGCAACAAAGGATACAACAACCAGTTCGAAGGAGAATGGCAGGTGATCTGGCCGGATAGCGCGATGACGGGGCGTGTGGTGACAGCCCAGTACATGCCCTTGCGTCCTGATCTTCAGGCACAGGTAAAAGATCAGGGTAAAGTAGAAGGTCGCGCGCAGCAGGGCGGCACTAACTCATGGCCTATCGACATCCTTCAACCCGGTGATGTGTATGTCGCCGATGGCTATGGAAAGATTGCCGACGGCACCCTGATCGGCGACAACCTTGGAAACTCGATCTATTCACGTTCGAAGCGTGGTGTTATCTTTTATGGCTCTGTGCGCGACCAGGAAGGCCTCGAAGAGATCAAAGGCTTCAACGCCTGGATCAAAGGACAGGATCCTTCATATATTAAGGACATGATGCTGACTACCATCAATGCGCCCATTCGTGTAGGACGCGCAACGGTGTTGCCGGGCGACGTTGTGCTCGCGAAGAAATACGGCACCATTTTCATCCCCGCTCACCTTGTGGAAAATCTTGTGATCACGGCTGAAGTGACGGCACTTCGCGATCAGTTCGGTCATCAGCGGTTACGCGAAAGAAAATATCTCGCAGGTCAGATCGACAGCGAGTGGACAGAGGAGATCAAAAAGGATTTTCTGAACTGGGTAAACAACTATCCCGGAAAGCTGCCGATGACTAAAAAGGAACTCGACGACTACCTCAAGGAACGCAACTACTAGGCTATCCACAACTTAAGTATCAACCTTAAACCCTTTGTAATCATGAAAAGTGTACTCCAAAAAATCATTAAGCAAAATAAGGAGCGCGAATCGAAGGCCGCTGCCGACCGGCAGGCAGAAATAGATAACCCGCATACCCACGACAACCGTAGAAATTTTCTCAAAAAGACTGCGCTGGGTGGGTTGACGTTGGGTAGTATGATGGGTCTTTCAACGGAGGACACGATCGCACAAACCACTTCTAAAGTGAACAAGTCATCGAATCCTTCTGACCTGAAGATCACCGATCTGCGCTATGCCGTTACAGCAGTTATGGGACGCACCGCCATCATACGGATCGATACCAATCAGGGTATCTATGGTCTGGGAGAAGTACGTGACGGTGCCGACGTTCGTTACGCGCTGATGTTGAAGAGCCGTATACTGGGAGAGAATCCCTGTAACGTTGAAAAGATTTTCAAGATTGTCAAGCAATTCGGTGGTCAGGCGCGCCAGGCCGGAGGCGTGTGTGCAGTAGAGATGGCGTTGTGGGACCTTTGTGGCAAAGCATACAATGTACCAGCATGGCAGTTGCTTGGTGGTCGTTATCGCGACAACATCCGCATCTATGCCGATACGCCGGAATCGAAGAGCCCGGAAGAACAAATGAAGCTGATCAAGTACAGGACAGAGACGCAGGGATATTCCTGGTTGAAGATGGACGTGTCGATCAACGAGATACGCAACATACCCGGAGCGTTGAACAATACACACATTTGGAAAGATGGCAATGCCAGCCAGTGGAGTGGAGGCTTTAGCTCGTACGCCAATACCCGTCACCCATTCACTGGAATTCAAATTACCGAGAAGGGTCTTGATGAATTGGCAAAGATCGTGGATAATGTGCGCAGCATGGTTGGATACGAGATTCCAATGTCGACCGACCACTATGGACACTTCGACGTGAACAACTGTATCCGTCTCGGAAAGGCGCTGGAGAAATATCGCCTGGCCTGGCTGGAAGACATGGTGCCGTGGCAATACACTGAGCAGCATAAAACCATCACTGAAGCCCTTGAAACTCCGACAACAACCGGTGAGGATATTTATCTCCTTGAATACTTTAAGCCGCTGATCGATCAGCACGCTGTTGACATCATCCACCCCGACCTTGCGTCATCGGGCGGACTCCTCGAAACGAAACGAATCGGCGACTATGCGGAAGAGATGGGTATCTCTATGGCCATGCACCAGGCAGGAACGCCTGTGTCGTTCATGGCGAACGTGCATTGCGCTGCAGCAACTCAAAACTTCCTGGCGCTTGAACACCATTCAGTAGACGTACCGTGGTGGGAGGGCCTGGTTAAGACTACAGATGGTCGAAAACTGATCGACAAAGGGTTCGCACCTGTGCCGCTCACAGCTCCCGGCCTGGGCATCGAACTGGTCGACGAAGAAGTGAAGAAACACCTTCATGCTGCTGACCAGTCGTACTTCGCGCCAACAAAAGAGTGGGACGAGAAGCGTTCGCATGATAGAACATATAGCTAAAAATTAGTAATTAGTAATGAGTAATTAGTAATTACATGGCGGCTTTGCGCCGCGGGTTTATTCACGACCGCGGCGCGCGGTCGTGCCGTAAACTGTGCGTAAGCCCGCTCTCCAATTACTATTTACTCATTACTCATTACTAATTTCTTTCATGGACGCACCCAAACTCTATTCCACCCCCAGTGCCAGATTTCTTGGCAATAAGATCGCATCCTTTCTCAACCTGCCGCTCGGAGAAGTATATAGTGAAAGGTTTTCTGATGGTGAGCTCTTCGTTCGTTTCAATGAGAGTGTAAGGGGACAAACAGTTTTCCTTCTCTCCAAAATCAACATGCCTTATGAGCATTTCTTCGAGATGCTCATGACGGTGGATGCCGCCAGGCGGTCTTCCGCGCGTGAGGTTGTGTTGATTATCCCTTACCTCCCGCACAGCAGGCAGGAACGCAGGGACGGTCAACGAACATCGATATCGTCGCGGATGGTGGCCGATATCATTCAGCTCATGGGCGCAGATCGGATCATCACATTGGACCTGCACACTAACGCCATTGAAGGCTTCTATAAGATCCCGGTAGATCCCTTATCGTCCATGCGGCTGTTCGTGGATCATATCAATGCACTTCAACTCGATAACCTCTGTTTGTGTAGTCCCGATTTCGGGGGCATCAAGCGCATCAAACAGTATAAGAAGTTTGTTCATGCCGACATGGCCGTGATTCACAAAGAGCGCCTCAAGGCAAATCAGGTTGCCCATATGGAAGTGATCGGCGATGTGCAAGGCAAGAACATCGTGATCATTGATGATATGGTAGACACTGCCGGTACCTTGTGCGCGGCAGCAAATGTATTGATCGGACAAGGGGCAACTTCTGTTCGCGCATATTGTACCCATGGCATACTGAGCGGAGATGCACTGAACACGATTAGCCAGTCGTCACTTGAAAAATTATGCATTACGGATACCGTCGTCGAATCGGTTGATCATCCCAAAATCGGCATTGTGACTTGTGCCGAATTGCTTGGTCGTGCCATTCAGAATCTCATCAGCAGTCAGAGCCTGAGCTCGATGGGTTGAGAATCTCTAACGCTTGTGTTAACGGTTGCCCTGTACAAAATAAACTATTATTGGGCCCGAATAATGTGCTATGCAAACGTGTGAATTGCACGTATCACTGCTATTCAATGCAACAGCCAACATTTGTTGCAGCGTGAGGCATCCAAATCCTGTTTATATTCGTTTTATCGCAGAGTCACCCTGATACCCCACTCGCCAGTTGATCAGGCCGTTTGAATAAGTCGGGACAGGTTGTCGTTAGGTATTTTTTGCGGCCAAAATCCATCGATTCTTGAAACGACCCTTGAAGCTAACCGAAGAGAAACCATCCGACAAACACGAGGTAAACGTGTGGCAGGACATGTTCACGTCGATCATCGAAGACGCCGACGCAAACATCCTTTTACTGGACGAAGACTTTCGTGTGGTGAATCTCAACTCGGGTTTTTTCTGGATCTTTTACGAGACGTATGGCATAGAGCTGCGCAAGGGCAACCTGCTACTGGAATCACTCGAGCGAAAAAATCCCGATCTGACAAAAGAGTGGAAGGAGCGATGTATTCTCGCATTGAGTGGAACGCCGATCAAGGTCGAAGACGTGTTCGAAATTGATGGACGCAACTACTATTGGGAGATCCATTTTGTGTCCCGGACAAGACCCGACGGTTCGCAACTCATCTCCGTGTTCAGTCGTGATATTACGGTACGTAAAGCTTACCAAAAGAAGATCGTTCAGAACGAGGCTAACCTTCGCTCGATATTCAATACTGTAGATGACAGCATTTGGCTCATCAATACTGACCTGGAGTTAATTGATTTCAATACACAGTTTCAAAAGGTCCATAAGCAGGCGTTTGGTGTTCGACCGATACGCGGCGTGAACGTGTTGACTTTGTTGCCTGCCAGCGATGCTGGTCTCATCGATAAATGGCGTGATCGTTATCAGTCGGGACTGGCAGGAAAGCCGGGGAAATTTCATGAGCTTCTGCCGGGCGAAAAAGAAGTGCGCAATGTGGAGATCAGGACGTATCCCATTGTTGAAAATGGTATGGTGACGGGTCTTACGGCATATGCGCGTGACGTTACACAGCAGGTGCGTACAGAGGGGCTGCTGAAGGCGCAGAACGAGGAACTCACCAAGATTAACTCCGAACTTGATCGTTTTGTTTACAGTGCTTCCCACGACCTGCGCGCGCCGCTGATGTCGGTTAAAGGACTGTTGAACATGATCAATATGGATCCCGACAAGGACCACGTACCGAAGTATCTCGAGCTGATCGATCAGAGCGTGAGCAAGCTCGACCATTTCATTACGGATATTATTCTGTACTCGCGCAATGCGCGGATGGAGGTGAAGCTTAAGGAGATTGACTTCGACGCCCTCTTTGATGAGTCATTCGAGTCGCTGAAGTATATGGATGGCGCGAGCTCGCTGGAGATCACGCGCGAGATAGACAACGCATATCCTTTTTATTCCGATGCCAGCCGCCTGAGCATTATCTTCAATAATATCATTGCCAACGCTGTCCGATATCGTGACACGCGCAAGGCATCACGACTCCACGTCCGGATAACAGCCATGGAAGATCGTGCCGAGCTGCAGTTTGCCGATAACGGCATAGGCATCGCGGAGGAACATCTGGACAGTATCTTCAGAATGTTCTTCAGGGCAAATGCCGATAGCAAGGGATCAGGTCTGGGCTTATACATTGTGAAGGGTGTTGTCGACAAGCTTGGAGGAACCATTCGCGTAGATTCAACGGTAGGGCTGGGTACCACGTTCACCATTGTCATCCCCACGAGGCTTGCTGATCCTGTCCATTAGTCCTATCCTTTTCGGACAGCTACCGTAAATGCCGAGGCAGGATTGGTTACCGTAAGTTGATGCACGTCACTGGATGAAAATCCGGATGCAAGCAGGCGCGGGATCAGTTTCCTGAACAGCGTCGTATATCCGCGTACAGTGCCACCGTTGGGTTTGGCTGGATCGTACCATCCCGCATCGTGCGACACGAGCACGCGCGAAAGAAGGTTTTCTCTCTTCAGGTTTCCGAGAAGCATTGAGTATTGGTCGACGTTGTCGTCTGTGAGGCCGTCGAGACTTACCCAGGCTCCGGCTTTTGCAGCCCGGATGTGGTCATCAGACGTGGCGCCCTGCGCATGAACCCAGATGAACGCGGCAGCGCCAACGCCGTGTTCTTTCAGGATCGCCAACTGTTCGAAAGCAGCAACGGCCGGACCCGTGTGGGACGCGATCGTCAGTCCTGAAGCCAGATGCGTAATTGCTGCAGCCGATGCCAGCTTGCGTGATATCTCTGAAAGGCGGCCAGGATTGACGCTGATCTTAACAAAGCCCGGATAGATATCCATTGCATCCAGGCCAGCCGTTGCTTCCTTAATCCACCGCATGGCCAATTGTTCGGCCGACTCCGAGAAAGCCTGTGGCGGTAAATATTTGTGATCGGATCCTCCGTAATATCCTGTGTTGGTGATGATCTGCAAACCCGATGCCTTGCTCAATTCCCGGAGCAGGGCAGGATCACGGCCGAGGTAATTGGGGGTGCAGTCCACCAGCGAGCGACATCCTTCTTCCGTCAGCGACCGGACGTAGGGCAACATCTTTTGAATAACGTCATCATCAGCCCAGCGATTGGGATCATAAGAATGGAAGCCTGAAAAGTCAACCAATACGTGCTCGTGAATAAGCGTGACACCGAGTTCCGTCGGGGGAATGGCACCCGTAACAGTCACGATCTTGCCTGCAAAGGGTATGTCGTGGAAATGCGTGTTCGCCGTTGAATGCGCGAGAGGGATTGAGGCGAGGGTCAGTTCAAGAAAAGATCTTCTTTTCATCATGCCGGGTGGTTAACCGCCCGGCTTTGAGTTTCGTGGTTTCCGGTACGGATATTTCTTGGTCGTATAGCCCTTGCGTTCGCTGCGTACTTTTTTCTTCTTCTCGACGTCTTTCTGTTCAAAATCGATGTAGCGCGCAATGCCTATAGAGAACTGTGCAAACACATCATGTCTTTGCCCGGGAATATCGTACAGCGTCTCACGGGCGTCCAGTCGTTCAATATAAGATTTTGTGCGCGGATCGAACAGACCATAATTTACACGCAAGTCGAAATAGACGCGCCAGCTGTTACTGACATCCCAGTCGGACTGGAGCCCCGCGCCGGCGAAAATCTGCATGGAACGGAAGTCTTTCTTTTCGGAGATCACATAATCGTTTACCACAGGGACAGCTACGCCATCGTACTCCACATTGTAGCCGGGTGGCAAAATAGGGTAGACGTCTTTGGGAAAAGTCATGATGTCTTCCGAGTGGCTGATGGTCTCTGAACCATCAAGCAGGTAAGAGGCGCTTAGTGAAACGAGGCCACTTATCTTAAGGAATGCGAGGTTCACAATGTGAACTTTAAATCCTACGGGGAGGTTCAGATACTTCAGGTTGTATTTCCGATCGCCGATATCGCCGTCCGACGTATTGAGTACGTAGAAATTTTGACCAACATTTATCAGCGAGGGCGAAACTACAAAGCCAACGTATTCATAGTTCACACTAAAGTTCGCGCCGATAGGAGCGAACTTTACCCCGTAATAGGGTCTGTACCGGGGGTCCCGGGAGATGCCGTTATCCATTGTATAGGTCGACATAATCCCCGTGTGCACACCGATCGACAGGGATAGTTGCTGTGCGTAAAGCACGGCGCCTGGCATCAAAAGCAGGGCTGACAGTAAAGCTCGGTATAAAGACTTTCCAACGGCCATAATCGCTAAATGGTGGACTTCACCAGGTGCTAATTTACGGCAGCGGAAGAGGCTCACTCACACAGAACCGGCAGGGCGTAATATGATCAGCCGGGAAGGCAAAAATGAGACATGGTTTTTGAAGGTACTTGTTACAACCAGGAAATAGTCTTCACGGAGGCGCGGTGCGTTTTGAGGAACGCCGTGACTATGCCAGGTTGTGATACACGTTCTGCACATCGTCATCGGCCTCCAGGGCTTCGACGAGTTTCAGCACTTCATCCTGTTGATCTTCAGGCAGTTCTTTTGTTGTGGTGGGCAGATATTGCAACGTCGCACTCTTTGCCTCCAGGCTGCGCGATTCAAGGAACTTCTGCATGTGGCCGAATTCCGAAAACTTCGTGTAGATCGTCATTTCGTCCTCACCCGGTTCAATTTCTTCCGCGCCGGCATCGATCAGATCCAGTTCCATTTCATCGAGGTTGATGGCAGCTGGATCGAATTTGAAAACGCCTTTCCGCTCAAACATAAAAGCAACAGATCCTGAGTTGCCCATCGCCCCGCTATTCTTGGAGAAGATAAGGCGCATGTTAGCCACGGTCCTCGTCGGATTGTCTGTGGCAGTTTCTACCACGATAGGCACGCCGTGGGGTGCGTACCCTTCGTAGATCACTTCCTGGAAATCCTTTTCCTCTTTAGAAGATGCCCGTTTGATGGCTGATTCAATACGGTCTTTTGGCATGTTTACACCCTTCGCGTTCTGAATACAAACCCTCAGCCTGGGATTATTCTCCGGAAGCGGGCCGCTTTGCTTTACTGCTATGGCAATGTCTTTACCGATGCGCGAAAATGCTTTTGCCATCTTGTCGAATCGTGCAAACATCTTGTGCTTCCTTTTTTCAAATATGCGGCCCATGTTCTGATACTTTTGTTTAACTTAAGCGAAGGCAAAAATAGAGCAGTTATACAATTTGTCAAGGCGGCCTTTCAGCGATAATGAGATCGAATGATCCCCTGTCGAAGTGATTTCTGCCCGGGGGAAATCGACGAAACCTGCCGAAAACATACGTGCAGGCACCCCAGTTGAATTAAAAAAAGTGCTTTGTGTAACGCTCTGACTGTCAGCTGTATCTTTTTATAAATTTCAAATTTGTTGTTTCTCTACTGTTACATTATATGCCCAAACAGCATTTAGTGGGAAAATTATTACTTTTGGCCCGCCTATAGTTATGCCGCTTTGTCGTCAAACACCCCTACTTGTTTGCCTGGTCATTGCTTTGGCGCTGACTACAGGATCGGCCGTTGCAATTGGCGCTAAGAATAGTGCCCATAACAAGGCTAAGTTCGCATCGAATCATACTGCTGGAAACAACGCAGACAACCTCGTTTCCCATACGGGGCATCACAACATTACACCCCATACTGCTGACGCCGGAGCGTTGATCGAAGCGCCGGTGATGATCGTTTCCGGACCGATCGAAACCGATGAAGACACTCCCAGCACTACCGTTACGATTACAGTAACGGATGCCGATACACCGCTCACTGATATTACACTTACGGCTACGTCGGCGAATACTGACCTCATCCCCGAAGGCAACATTACACTGGTGGCAGGCCCTCCGGGTACCTGGACACTTTCCGTGACGCCTGCGCTCAACGCTTATGGTATTGCAGAGATCAACCTTATCGCCTCGGATCTGGAAGGTGACACAGATGAGGAGCCGGTGTCTGTAACGGTAAATGGTGTGAACGATGCGCCGACCCTATCACCAATAGGTGACCTGACGATCGCCGAAGGAGCTGTGGCGGGACCACTCAGCATTACGATCACCGACGTTGATGGCTTCACGGGGCATAACGTTACGGCGGTGAGCAGCAACATCTCGCTGGTCAATGCCTCAGGTATAGCCCTGGGAGGAGGGGGCGGCTCGCGCACCATCACCCTCACGCCTCAGGCGGGCGCCTCAGGAGCCACGACCATTACGGTTACCCTTACCGACGGTCCTTTTACGCTGACGGAAGATTTTGTGCTGACGGTCAACCCGTCGGCATCACCTGTAATTGCTGTTTCCGGTTCCATCACCACCAATGAAGATACGCCCAGCGGTGCCGTTACGATCACGGTAACCGATGCTGATACTCCTGCGGGTAGCCTTACGTTGACGGCCACGACGGCCAACGGTATGCTCATTCCACAGGCCAGCATATCACTGGTAGCAGGTCCTGCGGGCACCTGGACATTGTCGGTCACGCCGGCGCTGAACCAGAGCGGCACGACACAGATCAACTTAGTGGCGGGAGATGGAACCCCCTCTCATAACCAGTCTCAGCCGGTGTCTGTAACGGTGAATGCCGTGAACGATGCACCGACCCTTTCACCAATAGGTGACCTGACGATCGCCGAAGGAGCTGTGGCGGGACCACTCAGCATTACGATCACCGACGTTGATGGCTTCACGGGCCATACTGTTACGGCGGTGAGCAGCAACATCTCGCTGGTCAATGCCTCAGGTATAGCCCTGGGAGGAGGGGGCGGCTCGCGCACCATCACCCTCACGCCTCAGGCGGGCGCCTCAGGAGCCACGACCATTACGGTTACCCTTACCGACGGTCCTTTTACGCTGACGGAAGATTTTGTGCTGACGGTCAACCCGTCGGCATCACCTGTAATTGCTGTTTCCGGTTCCATCACCACCAATGAAGATACGCCCAGCGGTGCCGTTACGATCACGGTAACCGATGCTGATACTCCTGCGGGTAGCCTTACGTTGACGGCCACGACGGCCAACGGTATGCTCATTCCACAGGCCAGCATATCACTGGTAGCAGGTCCTGCGGGCACCTGGACATTGTCGGTCACGCCGGCGCTGAACCAGAGCGGCACGACACAGATCAACTTAGTGGCGGGAGATGGAACCCCCTCTCATAACCAGTCTCAGCCGGTGTCTGTAACGGTGAATGCCGTGAACGATGCACCGACCCTTTCACCAATAGGTGACCTGACGATCGCCGAAGGAGCTGTGGCGGGACCACTCAGCATTACGATCACCGACGTTGATGGCTTCACGGGCCATACTGTTACGGCGGTGAGCAGCAACATCTCGCTGGTCAATGCCTCAGGTATAGCCCTGGGAGGAGGGGGCGGCTCGCGCACCATCACCCTCACGCCTCAGGCGGGCGCCTCAGGAGCCACGACCATTACGGTTACCCTTACCGACGGTCCTTTTACGCTGACGGAAGATTTTGTGCTGACGGTCAACCCGTCGGCATCACCTGTAATTGCTGTTTCCGGTTCCATCACCACCAATGAAGATACGCCCAGCGGTGCCGTTACGATCACGGTAACCGATGCTGATACTCCTGCGGGTAGCCTTACGTTGACGGCCACGACGGCCAACGGTATGCTCATTCCACAGGCCAGCATATCACTGGTAGCAGGTCCTGCGGGCACCTGGACATTGTCGGTCACGCCGGCGCTGAACCAGAGCGGCACGACACAGATCAACTTAGTGGCGGGAGATGGAACCCCCTCTCATAACCAGTCTCAGCCGGTGTCTGTAACGGTGAATGCCGTGAACGATGCACCGACCCTTTCACCAATAGGTGACCTGACGATCGCCGAAGGAGCTGTGGCGGGACCACTCAGCATTACGATCACCGACGTTGATGGCTTCACGGGCCATACTGTTACGGCGGTGAGCAGCAACATCTCGCTGGTCAATGCCTCAGGTATAGCCCTGGGAGGAGGGGGCGGCTCGCGCACCATCACCCTCACGCCTCAGGCGGGCGCCTCAGGAGCCACGACCATTACGGTTACCCTTACCGACGGTCCTTTTACGCTGACGGAAGATTTTGTGCTGACGGTCAACCCGTCGGCATCACCTGTAATTGCTGTTTCCGGTTCCATCACCACCAATGAAGATACGCCCAGCGGTGCCGTTACGATCACGGTAACCGATGCTGATACTCCTGCGGGTAGCCTTACGTTGACGGCCACGACGGCCAACGGTATGCTCATTCCACAGGCCAGCATATCACTGGTAGCAGGTCCTGCGGGCACCTGGACATTGTCGGTCACGCCGGCGCTGAACCAGAGCGGCACGACACAGATCAACTTAGTGGCCGGAGATGGAACCCCCTCTCATAACCAGTCGCAGCCGGTGTCTGTAACGGTGAATGGCGTGAACGATGCGCCGACAATTTCATCTATCGGTCCACAGTCAATTGATCAGAACACATCGACGTCGGCAATACCCTTTACTGTCTCGGACATTGAGACAGCTGCGGGTTTGCTGACGCTGGAGAAAGTCAGCAGCAACACGACGCTTGTTCCTCTTGCAAACGTAATTTTCGGAGGTAGTGCGGGTAGCCGTAACGTTACCATTACCCCGGTGGCAGGTTTGTTTGGCACGGCAAGCATCACTGTAACTGTAAGAGACGGCAGCGGTGCCTCTAATGCAACCGCGCAGACTACCTTCGAGTTAACGGTTCGCGAAGTAAACGCCCCGCCTTTCTTCGTGCAGACAATCGGAAACCGGACCATTGATGAAGACATCGCGACCGGGTCATTGCCATTCACCGTTGGCGACCCTAACACTTCCTTGAATGTGCTTACGGTTAGCGGCTCGTCGTCAAATACGGAACTGGTTGACCAGGGGGGAATTGCTATAGGTGGTGCAGGGGCAAGTCGCAACGTTACGATTACTCCGAATATCAACGCCAACGGAATAACTAACATCACCTTACGCGTAAGCGACGGAGCTTTGTTTGCCGACATGTCATTCGTCCTGACGGTGAACCCGGTCAATGATCTTCCTACCATCACCTCGATACCTCCGCAGAACATCGACGAAAATCAGCAAACAGGCCTGTTGGGATTCACCATCAGCGACCTGGAGACCTTGCCTGTGAACCTTTCGATGATTTCTGCGTCATCGAATGTCGAGCTTGCCGATCAACCTCAGATTGTCCTTGGCGGTAATGGTTCGCAGCGAAGCGTAAACGTCATTCCCAAGATCAACAAATCCGGAACGGCAACCATTACATTGACCGTGCGTGACGAGCATGGAGGTACGGCACAAACAGCATTTCTGCTTAGTGTCGCTGCGATTGATGCGCCACCCACCATTTCTGCTATCAGCGATTTTGCTATCAACGAGGATACGCCCAGTACCGCTATACCCTTTACGGTGAGTGACCTTGACGTGCCGCTTGATAATCTGGTCGTTACTCACACTTCTTCCAATACCGGCGTGGTGGCGTCCGGAGGTGTTGCTCTTGTCGAAACATCACCCGGCAACTGGACGGTACAAATCACGCCCGTAGCCAATGCGTTCGGAAGCAGCCTCATTACGCTTACTGTGGATGATGGTACAGAGCAGGCGACCGAGGAGTTTACAGTGACCGTGAACTCTGTAAACGACCTGCCGGTGATCACACCAGTTATTCCGACACAAAACATTAATGAGGATTCGAATACTGGCGCCATCGGCTTTGCCGTAAGTGATGTGGAAACGCCGGCCGCCAGCCTTACCGTTACCAGGTCTTCCAGCAACACCACGCTGGTGCCCGAAGCCAATATCGTTATCGCCGGTTCAGCGGGATCGCGCACCATAACGGTCACACCGGTTGCCGATGAGTGGGGCAACGCGGATATCACTATCAAGGTTACCGATGCTAACAGTGGCGAAACCACCCAGACATTTACGGTGACTGTCGCGGCAGTGAACGACGCGCCGACCATCAGTGGCATCGCCAATCAGAACATCGACGAAGATCAGGCTGGCGGTACAGGAAGCCTGCCCTTCACCGTGGGCGACAAAGAGGCGGGTACCCTTACCGTTGATAAGGCGTCGACCAACCTCGTTTTGGTGCCCCTGGAGAATATCACGGTAGCAGGCAGTGGCGCCAGCAGAACCGTAACTGTAGTGCCCGTGGCGAACGGATTTGGAACCGCGACGATCACCCTCACCGTAACTGACGAAGGGGGCCTGTCTGGCAATACAAGTTTTAACGTAGTAGTTGCTGCTGTTAATGATCCGCCAACCATCACGACGCCTCCTAATCAGACTATTGCAGAAAACACGTCGACTGGTCCTATACCTTTTACAGTTGGGGACGTGGAGTCGTTAGGTAGCCTTGTCGTTACACGGGCGACTTCCAACACTGCGGTAATTCCACTGGCTAATGTCGTGCTTGCGGGAAGCGGCGCGAGCCGCACCGTGACCGTCTCACCGTTGGCCAGCCAGAGCGGTACCTCGACGATCACGCTTACGGTGACCGATGGAACCACTCCTGTGTCAACAACATTTGATGTAATCGTAACGCCAGTGGAGGATCCGCCGACCATCTCCGCGATTTCCGATGTTACCATCGCCGAGGATGCTGCGACATCCGCAATACCATTCACGATCAATGACCCAGACACGCCGGTCGGCAGCCTGGGGGTCAGTAAAACTTCTGACAATCAGAGTCTGGTTCCCGACGCCAACGTGGTGCTGGGGGGATCAGGAAGTGCACGTACCGTAACCGTTACCCCGCTGCCTAATCAGAATGGAACGGCGACGATCACGATAACGGTGACCGATGGCACCAACGTCGTAACCGAAGCATTCGTTCTTACGGTGACGCCAGTAAACGATGCGCCCACGATAACGACAATTGCAGATCAGACGACAAATGAAGATACACCAACCGGCAGCATCGGCTTTACTGTAGGTGACCTCGAGACAACCCCGGCGTCACTCACCGTGACCGCCACTTCCGACAATGCCACGCTCGTTCCCAATGCAGCGGCAAACATCGAACTGACAGGGGAGGGCGTTGGTGCGGCGCGAACCATTCGCGTAGTACCGGCGGAAAATGCGTCGGGTGTTGCAAACATCACGGTAACGGTGAGCGATGGTACCGCTACGGCTACTCGCATCTTCAAGGTGACTGTATCTCCGGTGAACGATGCACCGACCATCAGTGCGATAGCAGATCAGACGATCAACGAAGACGCGGCTACGGGCGCCCTCGCGTTTACAATCGGCGATATAGAAACCCCAGGTACATTGCAGGTCACGAGAAGTTCCAGCAACACCACCCTGATTCCGATCGCCAATGTTGTTCTGGGAGGTAGCGGCGCGAGCCGAACCGTAACGATCACACCGGCGCTAAACCAGAGCGGCACGTCAACCATTTCCATTACCGTCGACGACGGAACATCAACGACCACTCTGGATTTTGTTGTCACCGTTGTCCCGGTTAACGATCCTCCAACCATCTCCAGCATTACGAACCGAACGATACAGGAAGATGTCTCGACGGGGGCGATTAACTTTACAATCAGCGATCCCGAGACAGCAGCAGCAGACCTCGTGGTAACGGCCACCTCGGACAATACCACACTATTCCCGCTGGCAAATATCGTATTGGGAGGAACGACCGGTACCCGTAACGTTACTGTTCAGCCCGCGGCAGATCTTAACGGAAGCGGTACGATCACCATCAGTGTTTCCGACGGAGTGAACTCCACGGACCGAACGTTTACCATTACCGTCACTCCGGTCAACGACCTTCCCGTCATTACCAGCCAGGAACCCATTGCTGTGAACGAAGGTGTCTCTGTCACACTTGACTTCGTGATGCTTCACGTAACCGATCCTGACAATGTTGTAAGCGAATTAACGTTGATACCTTTTGGTGGTGCGAACTATAGCATCACCGGAAGCTCGACCATCAAACCGGACCCATTCTACAACGGTCCACTTACCGTGCCTGTTCGCGTGGCCGATGGGGGTGGACTGGGACCTGTGTTCAACGTCGCCATCACGGTGAACAGTACAAACGATCCTCCTGTGATCACTGGACAACCAGGCGCCATCACCATGGATGAAGACCAGACTTTCACAGTACCGCTGAGTGCCTTTGCAGTCAGTGATCCCGACAGCGACCCCAGTAAATGGACATTGATTGTTCTGCCCGGAACCAATTATACCGTGACCAATGGCAACCAGATTACGCCGGCATTGAATTATAACGGTCCCCTTAGTGTTTCTGTGAAGGTCAATGACACCGAAGCCGACAGCGCACCCTTTAATGCGACTGTTACTGTAAACCCGGTGAACGATCCACCGACCATCACCGATCAGGTGACCATTTCAGTAAATGAAGACACGGAACTTACGATCAACGCGGGAATGTTTACCATTACAGATCCGGAGGTTGTGCCATTCAACATCGTCCTTGAGCCCGCCGCGCCCGGAGCTTCTTATACCATTACCGGTGGAACGACGATCAAGCCAATTCAGGATTTCAACGGTGTGATGACCGTACCAGTACGCGCTAACGACGGATTCCTGAACAGCGCAGTGTTTAATGCGCAGATTACAGTTATTCCTGTGAACGATCCCCCTGTGATCGTAGGACAATCCCTCATTACTACAGTCGAGGATATCCCTGTAAGTCTGAAATTAGCACAATTGGATGTTACGGACGTAGATAATACTTACCCCACGGGTTTCTCGCTAACGGTATTGCCTGGTACGGACTACACATTTACGCAGGTTTCTACCACCGAATATCTCATTACACCCGCTCTGGACGTCACCGGTAATATTTCTGTTAACGTCCAGGTGAGTGACGGTCTTGCCAGCAGTGCAGTTCGTCCCATCACGATTACCGTCTCCGACGATGCCGATGCGCCTGTGATCACTGGCCCGAAGAATCCCCTCACCATACTGGAAGACCAACAGGGTACGCTTACCTTGAATAACCTTACCTGGACCGATGCCGACAGCCAGGCGGCAGATCTCACTATTGATGTCCTGCCGGGTACGAACTATACTTTCCAGGACGATATCATAAGGCCGGTGGCTAACTACTTTGGTACCCTGACTGTTAACGTGCGGCTATACGACGGAGAGGCCTACAGTAACATATTCCCGCTGGCAGTCGTTGTAACACCCGTTGACGATCCTCCATTCTTCAATGCAATTGCAACCATCAACATTCTTGAAGATGCGCCACTGCAGACGTTAAATATTACCGGAATCAGTGCCGGGCCGAATGAGTCACAAACCATGACATTGTCGTTCATTTCTGATAATACGTCACTGATCCAATCGCCAAACGCACTCACATTGCCACCCGGTACCACTTCAGCTTCCGTAACCTTCCGGCCAAATCCAAATGAGTCAGGCGTCGTCAACCTGAAGGTTTCGCTTGTAGATATCGCGCCGGGATTTGTCAGAGATATTGTCATTAACGTAAACTCTGTAAACGACGCTCCGTCGTTTACCATGACAAGTGAATGGAATATGGACGAAGGTACACCAGAGCAGACGGTGGCGTTATCGGATATTTCACCGGGAGGAGGCCAGCCAGAGGCAAATCAGTCGCTCTTATTTATTGTAGGCACAGACAACAACGATCTGTTCGAAACATTGCCGCAGGTACAAAATCCGGCAGCGGGTCAAACAACGGCTAACCTCGTATTTAAAGCGAAGGAGAATGCGTTCGGAGTAGCGAATATCACGGTACGGCTACAGGACAACGGGGCATCATCTCCGCCACCTAATACCAATTTTGTCGAGAAGACCTTAACGTTAACGATCAATCCGGTGAATGATCCACCCGTAGTGGTCTCCGAACCCCCGGGAGTTGCCGAACCAGGTAAGGAGTACAAGTATGAGCTCATCGTAACAGACGCAGACAACGATGTTATCACCATCACGGCTCCCGGGTTGCCTTCGTGGCTAACGCTTACGCTGGGCGAGAATGGACATGCAACGATCAGCGGCATTCCTCCACAATCAGAGTCAGGTAAGACTATTGCTATCGCGTTGATCGCGACAGATGAAGTAGGCGTCACAGCTTCCGGCAATTATCCGCTTACTTTGAACTCGCGCCCTGTTGTGTCAAATTTCTCCATGGCTGTAGCAGAGGATACCCAACTTTCTATTACCGCCTCCGACTTTAAGCTCGGCTTTTTCGACGCCGACGGTAATGCGATTGCAGAAGTACTGATACTTTCATTACCGGAGCATGGCATACTCAGGACATCGGCTGGAGCTGTGGCCATCAACCAGAAGCTGTCGGCTGACCAAATGTCCACACTTGTATACGATCCCCAGCCCGATTACGCCGGAAGCGATAATTTCTTATGGACGGGGGCAGATGGCTTTGGCGCATATCCTGCGGATGAAAGTGGCGCGATTTTGACTATCACCGTCAACGAAGTAAACGACGGACCAACGTTTGTGATGGAACCAGAAAGCGACACCCTGAAATATGAACTTGGAAGTGAAGAACGGGTGCGTTTGACAAGACAGTTTAAGAGCAGCGATGACAGTGGAGTTATCAGGGGCGCACAAATTGGATTTAACAGAATTGATGGATTCCAGTTTCGTCCGGAAAACGACCAGCTGATCTACGAGCCTTTACCAGGTTCAAGAGTATCCGGAGCATTTGACAATGGTGTATTGACCTTAACAGGGGAGGCGACGACCGTAGAATACGACAGTGCGATAGCGCACATTTTGTATCGGTATACGAACGCCACAGAATTTCTCCTCGATATGCGTAGTGTGTCAATCGTCATTAGTGACGGGTTTCTAAGCAGTGCACCGCAGTCGAGGCTGATACAACTCATCTATACATTCGAAGATCTGGAAATACCTTCTGCATTTTCTCCAAACGAAGGCGACGACGTGAACAACGTATGGAACATCACGTCGCGCAAGGGAGAGGACCTTTATGCCGATGCAGAAGTGAGAGTGTACAATAAGAACGGTGTGCTGTTGTTCCAGACAAAAGGCCTGCAAGATCCCTGGACCGGAATTTACAACGGTTCGTTGTTGCCGACCGACACCTACTATTATACCATTGATTTACATTACAACAAGGTGAGATATAAGGGCGCTGTCACCTTACTGAGATAAAGCAATACATGGCAAGACTTCTACTGACTATACTATTTATCTGCCTATTTGCTGCCGGACTTCGCGCGCAATACGTGCCGGGCACGAACCAGGCGTTTCAATACGCGCCCGTGTTCAATCCTGCGTTCTCAGGGATCGAAGGATATAAAGATCTTAAGCTTAGCTATCGATATCAGTGGACGGGTTTCGGAGGCGGTGCACCCAAGTGGCTCAACCTCGCCTATAACTTCAGGCTTAAAGAGCCCCTCGACATGAACCTGCATGCTTTGCGCACAACGAGTAATGTGAACAAAAATCGCAAGCAGGTCGAAGTACCCCCCATGAAGCGAGCCATACACGGGTTCGGCGTAAACGTTTACAACGAATCTTTAGGTCCCATCGACAGGGTGGGAGGTGGCATAAATTATGCTTTTCACTTTCCTGTGACGAATATCGTGAGGTTATCCGGCGGCGTGGGCGTCATTGTCGACAATACACGCATCGATCTGAATGCACTGGAGCTGGCCTTTCAAACGAATCCCGATCCTTTCTGGATGAACATGCGTGCCAATGGGGCTAACCATACCGACATCAGTGTACGCGCCGGATTGTTACTGTACTCGCCTGATTTCTATGTCGGATTCTCTTACTTGCCCGTATACAATGCCACGCTAAAAACATCTGAGGTGACGGCTGCGGATCCTTTTTATAAAGGAACAATTATGGCTGGAGTTGCCATGCCGCTCAGTCCCGCACTGATGTTGAAGCCCAGCATTCTTGCGTTGTGGCAGATAGATAATAAATTTGCCATCGACTATAACGCAAAGATGTACATAGAGCAGAAAATTTGGTTTGGCGCAACCTATCGCAGCACACGCAATCTGGTTGCTTTACTCGGTTTCAATCTCAACGAAATGTTGGGGGCATCTTACTCATATGAAATTTCAACCGGTGGTATGCAGCAATTCAGCGATGGGAGTCACGAGCTCGTGCTTTCGCTTCGCATGAATAATTTCAAACGACTGAGCCCGCAGACATGGTAAGAATATTGTTTGTGTGGGTATGTCTGCTACCAGCGACAGCGATCGCTCAGGAATGGGAGTTTGGTGTTGCCGAGAAACTGTCCGACAATATCAATTCGGAATGCGACGACGTGATGCCCATTCTGTCGAACGATGGCAAGACGCTCTATTTCAGCCGATCATTTTGTGACTTAAATCGCGGTGGCAAGTACACTGGCTCTGATATCTGGATGAGCATTTTCGATCCTGTTTCCAAACTCTGGTCAAAGGCGACCAATGTTGAGCCGTTGAATGATCGGACTAATAGCGCACCCGTTGGTGTTGGCGAACAGGGTGATGATTTATTTTATATGAAAACGTCATCCTCGAAAAGGCCCGACGGTTTTCATTCTATCTCACGATCGGGAGGGGTGTGGTCGCGGTCCCGACTCTTGTCCGTGCCTGGGCTCGAACCCGATGAATACCTGGGAATGTATGTCACTCCGGATCAAATGGTCATGATCATCTCCATGAATGGTCCCGACAGCCGGGGCCGTGAGGATCTGTACATCAGCGTGAAGAACGATCGCGGCGACTGGACCAAGCCAAGGAATCTGGGATCTACCGTCAACACGACCGGATTTGAGATGTCGCCTTTCCTTTCCGCCAACAAGCGCAGACTTTATTTTACGAGCAGCGGCCACTCCGGTCAGGGCAATGGCGATGTGTTTTACTGCGATCGCCTTTACGACTCGTGGGATATCTGGTCGGCGCCGAAAAACCTGGGAGAGCAGGTAAACTCCAAATTCCTGGATGCCTATTTCGCCATCTATGGAGACTCCGTTGCCTACTTCGCTTCAAACAGGTTCAAGCAACTGGATCTGTTTAAGGTTCAGGTTTTTGAGAAAAAGTCCCAATTTGATATCGATCGGCGCAACTACCTTACAGACGAAGAAATTCAGCGGATTGCCGGACTCACGCTTCAGCCCCTCCTTTACTTCGACGCAGGTACGAGCGAACTCAATGATTATCAGAAACAAAACCTCGTCAGAATAAAAAACGGCCTTGTTAATCAAAAGGATATTAAGTTCAACATCATCGCGATGAAGCCGTCTGACAAGCCCCTGGAAACCTATCAGGCACGCCTCCTGAATATTCTTGATTTCTTCAAACAGGCGGGAATAGAAGGTAATCGAATTATCTTCAGTACTGAACAGTCAGAAAGCACCATTCAAAGCAAAGAAATGGTTAGGATCAGGTTCTATCGATAACTTCGATAAGGACAGTATTGCTTTTCAATCGTTAATGCGGGAATACCTATAAAATGTGAGGCCGGAAGTGCAAAATTTAAGTAAATTGACCGTCTAACATGGCTTTTTTCTCCAGGTCCGGAATATTTAGTTTCAAGTGGGTATTGCTCATTTGCATACCTCTATTGTCCGTCGGGGCCGCATATTATTTGATAACAACGGGCGATAAACAATATCGGTCTACAGCACAGCTGGCTACAGGATTTACAACAGACGATGCAGTGAAGCTCAGCGAAAGTCCGAGCACACCTTTCGATGTCAATACAAACTTTAATAACATCATCGAGTCAATGGGCTCAGTGCCCGTACTTTCGCTCGTATCATACCGGTTGATGCTACACGATCTCGAAGCGGACAAACCGTTCCGTGAATATGATCCAATAAAGGGAGAGGGTTCGCTTGAAACAGAAGAGATCGTGAAGTCGAAGGCGATGTTCCAGGAAAAGCTGGAAAAGTTCAAAACCCTGAATCTCTTCGATCCCAATGACCAGTTGTTGTTTCGCATCATCAAAGGTTATGGTTATGATCATAGCACCCTTTCGAAGACGCTGAGCATTCATCGTCTTGCTGCCTCTGACTTTATCAATGTCGAATTCCTCTCCGAAGAACCATTTCTGTCGGCCATGACTGTTAATGCCGTATGTCAGGAATTTATCCGATATAACAAGACACAAAAAACAGAGCGTTCGTCCGAGTCGCTGGAGTTTCTCGAGAATCTTGTAAATGAAAAGAAGAAAGTTCTTGAAGATAAGACGCAGGCACTGAATAACTACAAGGTTAACAGTGGCGCCATCACTCAGGATGTAGAAAATAAATCGAAGTATGCGCTGATCACCGACTATGAATTGAAGCGTGAACGTCAGACATCGGAATTGAATTCTCACAAACTATCGCTGAACTCCATTGATAAAAGCATAGAACAAAAGAAAACGAGCCTTGGTAAACTCAATCAGGATGAGATTCAGGTAGTCAATGCCCGCATCGTCGAGCTTAAGCGACAGATCAACGAACTTCAAAATGCGGATTCTGAGGGAAATCGTCAGCGTATCTCGCGACTGCGTGAAGATCTTCAAATGGAAAACGCCCGCGTGGAAGAGGTGGCCAAAAACAGACTGATCGCGGAGGAACTCAAAGGCCAGGAAAAACAACGCGATGACCTGAAGCTAAAAATAGAGATCACACAATCGGATCTTGCGAACATCGAATTGTCACTAAGGAAACTCCGTTCGGAAGTATCGAGTAGTTCAACGCGGCAGTTGAATACATCCGATTATGAACGCGAGGTTGAGCTGGCGTCAACGGAATACATTAATGCACAGGATAAATTTAATGCTGCAAAGAATAAGTCGATGGTGATCGGCAGTTCGATCCGGCAGATTCTTCAGGGGCAGCCCAGTTATTCCGCGGAGCAAAATGACAATTTCATGTGGTTGGGAATTGTTGGCGCCGGAAGCTTTATGCTGACCGCCATGGGTATCTTCCTGGTGAACATCATCGATCCGAATATCAGAGTAGGCACGAGGCTGGAAAAAGTTACGGGATTAAAAAATCTTGGATCAGTAAACATACTTAAGAGCAAGGATTTTAATATGCGTGAGATCTTCAGCGATCGCACTGCAAACCGCGAGTATGAAGTGTTTTCTCAGTTTCTGCGTAAACTTCGGTATGAGATTCAGAGCGCTGAAGGCAAAGTAATTTTGATCACCAGCACACAGACAAAGGCCGGGAAGACATTTCTCATCATCAGCCTGGCGTATGCATTAAGCCTGGTGAGCAAGAAGGTACTGATCATTGATACCAACTTCAGACATAATTCACTTACGAAAGCTTTACTTCCCCGCGGTCGTGGTGAGAACAAAAAACTGCTTCGCAAGGCATTGCTGTTTGAAGAAGAGGAAGACGAACTTCTGATCGAGGAAAGTAAAGATGGCCGTGCCATGCAGGATGAGGATGACGCCGTCGCCCGCATGCAGAAGGCGCGGACAAGAGCTTCGATCATTAACAAGACACGCTTTGTGAATGTCGACATTATTGGCAATGTAGGAGGACGAGATTCCCCTTCGGAGATCATGGCCGGTCGCGACTTCAAGGAAATGATCGCTACGCTTTCACAGCAATTTGACTATATCCTCATGGAAGGCCCCGCGCTGAACGACTATTCCGATTCAAAGGAACTGATCGATTTCGCCGACAAGGTTGTTCCAGTCTTCCGCGCAGATACGGCCGTTACCAACATGGATAAGGAGTCGCTGAAATATTTGCGCTCCATCAACGGTCGCCTTATGGGCACAGTGCTGAACTATGTAAGGTTGAAAAACCTCAGCTACTGACAAAATTAGTAATGAGTAATGAGTAATTGGAGAGCGGGCTCACGCCCATGCTCCACGACACGACCTTTGGTCGTGGCATAGGTTTGCGGCGGGTAGCCGGCCCATAATTACTCTTTACTAATTACTCATTACTAATTACTATTTTCGCGCCGATCAAAATCATGATGAAAGACAAAGTCTGGCTTTCCTCGCCTCACATGGGCGAAATGGAGCGCAAGTTTGTAACTGAGGCGTTTGATACGAACTGGATATCGCCTGTAGGGCCACATATCACGGCGTTCGAAAAGGAGTTGGCTCAGGGCGTAGGAATTGAACACTGCGCTGCATTGAGTTCAGGAACTGCGGCTATTCATCTTGCGCTGATCCTGCTGGGAGTCAGGAGTGGTGACGAGGTGATTTGTTCTTCGTTCACGTTTTCCGGCACGTGCAATCCTATAGCCTACCTTGGCGCTACGCCTGTTTTCGTCGACTCCGAGGCGGTGACGTGGAATATGGATCCCTCGTTGCTCGAGGAATGCATCGAAGACAGGATCAGGAAAACGGGGAAGAAGCCAGCAGCGATCATTCTTGTTCATTTGTATGGAATGCCCGCAGATATTGAGTCAATTATTCGCGTGGCGCGCGCGCATAGCATTCCTGTTATTGAGGACGCGGCGGAAGCGCTGGGTTCTACCTTTAAAGGTAAAGCATTAGGTACATTTGGCGACCTTGGCGTCTATTCGTTTAACGGTAATAAGATCATCACCACTTCGGGTGGCGGTGCGCTGGTGTCCAACAACGCTGAGTGGATCGGCAAGGCTCGATTCCTGGCGACACAGGCACGTGATCCCGCTCCGCACTATCAGCACTCCGAGATTGGATACAACTATCGTCTAAGCAATGTTTGCGCGGGCATAGGCAGGGGACAGCTTATGGTACTTGAGGAACGTGTGCATCAGCGACGAAGAAATTTTGAGGCGTACTACGAAGGACTTCGGAACCTGGAGGGAATAACATTTCCACTGGAAGGCGAAAACGCCTACACCAACCGTTGGCTCACGACGATCCTCGTCGACCCGGCGAAATCCCCCACGGACAGGGTTAAGATTGCTGCAGCTCTGGAGAAAGAAAACATTGAGAGCCGCCCGGTTTGGAAACCGATGCACCTGCAGCCGGTGTTTCAATCGGCGCCTGCGTATAGCCGAGGCGTATCTGATAGACTGTTTGAACAGGGTCTTTGTCTGCCCTCGGGCTCGAACCTGTCGGAGCACGATCGCGACAGGGTGATCGACCTGGTGCAAAAATGCTGGTAGCCCGTCGGGATCCGATCCGCAGCGCCTGTTGATGGCATACAGGGTGACGCGGTCAGCATTCTATTAAAGGGATTGAACCTGGGAAGATGTGTGGCAACTATCCGCACCTGAGGCGTTTTTTTGCATCCAACACCCCATCGCCGATCATGAAAGTATAGAGGAGTATAGAGAAGTATAGAGAGAGTCTGGAGAAGTATAGAGCGGGTATAGAGAAAGTATAGAGCAGGCATAGAAGCACTATAGGAGATCTATAGAGAATGTCGCGCACGGTTTAGCACGTATTTGTAATACAGTTATAAAACCACTGGTGTTCAAAGTGCTTAGGTAAACGCCCGGTCTGTGTACTTTCTGGGCTTAAAATTGCACTGATGGGGACAGCTACGACGTGTGCTTTTTTGCCCAAAATGGGACAAATCATTGACGGAGCCAACCGCAGAGAAGTTATTTACGTCAGGAGTTTTGGAGGAGTACCCAGGATGAAATGCCCGAGGCAGAGAACGAAAAAGCAGGGAGGGCGCAGGTGAAGTATAGGATGCGATGGACCGTCGCACGAACCGGATTTACAAGTAGTTGGAAGTGATGTTCAGACGGCGCTGAGGGCGCTGATACCCAGGTCATTGGAACAACCTTGCAGGGGGTAATAATATTGAAGCAACCATTTGGTTACAAGCAATGCAGGAAACCTATGAAACAGGCAAGGTCGTAATGTAAAATGGTAGGAAAACTTTCTTTACTTTTGTTGATAAAGCGCAAATCCGGTCGTATGATGAGAGTGGTTTTTACTCTGGTATTTTGTTTAGGAGTTTCGTATGTGTTTGGGCAGGCAGATGGTGATTACCGAAGCCGGGCTACCGGTAATTGGAATGGCACCACCACTTGGCAAGTCTACAATAGTGGGTGGGGCAATACCACGATTCCTCCCAATCACCTTACCGC
>Ga0247822_10000293_pt1 | contig 25433 bp, 21 predicted proteins | sample 13C_Cellulose_Da_FD_192423 | JGI IMG/M metagenome (GOLD analysis project Ga0247822, IMG submission 192423) | Soil microbial communities from agricultural site in Penn Yan, New York, United States - 13C_Cellulose_Day30 | ecosystem: Environmental > Terrestrial > Soil > Agricultural land | place...
GCATTCGATCGAGCCGTTCGCGCACATCGCGGTGAACGAGACTGTGCGCGTACGCATACGGCAGCGACGCGCTGCGCCGCAGCCCGGGCAGCGGCGACTTCAACGTGGAGAGCTCATGCAGAAGGCCACCGGCGACGAGCCGCTCGATCGTCGCGGCGTCGAGCATGTGGTCGGCGGCCTCGCGCGAGAACACCTCGCCGAGCGCCGCGAGCGATGCGGCGGCGGCCCGGTCGGCGTCGGTGAACGCGACGAGCATCCCCTCGACGAGCGACGTCGCGCCCCGCTCTGCGACGACGGCGAACGACGGCTCCGCGCGCCACTCTCCGCGATCGTCCCGACGCAGTGCCTCCTTGCGCAGCACACCGCGCAGCGCCGAGCGCAGCGCGAGCGGGTTGCCGAGCGTCGCGTCGGCGAGCTGCGCGACAGCGTCACTGCCGCTGCCCGCGCCGAAGAGCCTGCCCCAGAGCGCGGCGATCTCCGCGGGCTCGAGCACTCCGAGCGTGAGCGTCTCGAGCGGCCAGCGCTCGAGCACGCGCCGCGCCGAGTGATCCTGCGTGCGCGCGGTGAGCATGACCGCGACGGGCTCGTCCTCGATCGCTTCGAGCAGCTGCACGAGCTCGCGCACGGGAGCGCCGGCGAGCAGGTGGATGTCTTCGATGATGAGAATGGTCGGGCGCAGCCGCGCCAGGCGTCGCAGTACCGCGGCGGCGGCGGCGAGTCCCTCGTCCGCGCGCGCGATCTGTCGTCCGAGGTCGGTGCGCTCGAGCGCCTCGAACAGCAGCGGCGCGATCGCGGTCGTGAGCTCGGCGTAGAGCTTCGCGTGCACGACCGTTCCCCGCTCGGCGGCGATGCGATCTGCGGCTTCGGCGACGAGCCGGCTCTTGCCGACGCCGGCCTCGCCCTCGACGACGAGCACGCGCATCTCGTCGCCGTGCAGCGCGCCGCGCCAGAACCCGACGATCCGCTCGAGCTCGCCCTCGCGGCCGACGAACGGAAGCGATCCCCTGTCGAGAAACTCGTCGAGTGCTGTCATGGCGCGAAGTTACGACCGAGGCGCGCCTCCATGTGGACGGGGAATTGTCCTCTCTCATAAGGCGCCCCACGTCATCTTCGGCGCAGCCGGAGATCGTTCTTCCGCGGCAGCGGTCCGACCGGCACGGCAACCGCCGAAGAAGGATCCCCGACTCGCTGCGCTCGTCAAGGATGACGGTCGCGGCGCTCCCGGAAAACGAGGCGCCGAGAAACCTGGTACATGGCCAGCCAGAATTGCGTCGCGTTGCCGGTGCAGTATCTTTCCATCCCTCCCCCAACACTCTCCTCTACGCCCATGAACACAATCCGACCCTCCGTACTGACCCTGCTCCTGCTCATCCTCGCCACGAGCACGTCCGCGCTCGCCAACGACTCGGAGGCGTCGCTCGTCGGCGGATCGATCGTTCTGAAGAAATCGACGTCGATCTCGATGGAGGAGGAGGAGCTCACGATCACGCCCGACGAGGTGCGCGTGCGCTACCGCTTCAGGAACCACTCGACGAGCGACGTCGCGACGCAGGTCGCGTTCCCGATCCGTGCGCTCGTGATGCCCGACGAGGTCGGCGACGTGGCCGGCTTCGTGCAGGACATGCGCTTCACGGTCGCGGTCGAGGGCGTCGCCGTCGCGGTCGAGCATACCGTCCGACAGACTGAGGACTCGATCGAGGTGATGTTCCACTGGCCGATGACCTTCCCGGCCGGAAGGACGATCACGGTCACGCACCAGTACGAGACGCGCGGAGGCTACATCCTCCCGGACGGTCCCGGCTACGCAGAGTTCTGGAAGCGGTTTTCGCGGGAGACCTGCATCGGCTCTGCGCTGCTGAAGAAGATCAGGCGCAAGCCGCTCTCGGCGCAGACGGTCGACTACGTGCTGTCGACCGGAGCGAACTGGCGCGGGCCGATCCGGAAGTTCCGCCTCGTCGTCGAGACCGACGAGGACGGACAGGCGATCGCGACCTGCATGAAGGGCCTGAAGAAGTCGGGACGGTCGCGCTACGTGCTCGATCGGAAGAACTTCACGCCGTCGCGGGAGCTGTCGGTCACGTTCGTCAACATCGGACGAGGGGATCGCTGATCGGGGAATTCCTGCCGCCAGGCCGATTATTCGCACCCGTCAGCGCCCTCGGGGCGAATCGTCAGAGGGCTCCGATACCTTGATCGAAGATTCTCGATCAAGTACGACCATCAACGACGGAGACCGATCATGCGAGCCCTATCGACCCTGTTCCTGCTGACTCTGTCCCTGCTGACCCTGACCGCGACCGCGACGGCCCAGACCATCGACGTCGATGTCTCGATCGACACCCGCGCCGGACGCCGCGCGATCAGCCCGCTGATCTACGGCGTCAACAACAGCACGAACCCCGACGCGAACCTCGCGTCGCGCCGCCAGGGCGGCGACCGCTACACGACGTACAACTGGGAGAACAACGCCTCGAACTCGGGACACTGGACCGACGACCCGGCGTGGGTCCACCTCAACCATACCAGCGACGCGAACCTCACCGGCGACGTCCCGTCGTCGGTGCCCGCGAAGGTCATGACCGACTTTCACGACGCGTCGGTGGCCGAGGGCATCTACTCGCTCGTGACGCTGCAGGCCGGCGCCGTCGCGCGCGATCTGCACGGTCCGGTGAGCGAGGCGCAGGCGATCCCCAATCACGACCGCTGGCGCGAGGTGGTCTTCGCCAAAGGGATGCCCTTCTCGGCGACGCCCGACACCGCCGATGCCTTCGTCTACCTCGACGAGCTGCTGGCCCTGCTGATCGGACGCTACGGCACCGCGGCGACGCCGACAGGTATCCGCGGCTACGGCATCAGCAACGAGCCGGGCGCCTGGAACGGCGTGCACCCGCGATCGCATCCGGTGAAGGAAGGCTACGCCGACATCGTCGCGATCACGACCGCTATGGCCTCGACGATCAAGCGGATGGATCCCGGCGCCGAGGTCTACGGCGGCGTCACTTACGGCTTCGGCGAGATGAAGGACTTCCAGGGCGCGCCCGACCGTGCGGCGTTTCCCGGCTACCGGTGGTACATCGACGCGCTGCTGGGCGAGACCCGCGCCGCGTCGGCCGCCGCGGGCATGCGCCTCATGGACGTGCTCGACGTGCACTGGTACAGCGAGGCCGAGGGCGATACGCCGTACGAGTCGGTCGCATGGTCGGACAACACGCCCGACATCGTCGCCGCACGCCTGCAGGCGCCGCGCTCGCTGTGGGATCGCACGTTCGTCGAACGGAGCTGGATCACCGGCGAGCCCGGCCGCTACAGCCACACCGAGGAGGTCTTCGGCGGGCGTGCGATCGCGCTGATACCGCGCCTGCGCGAGTCGATCGAAACGTACAACCCGGGCACGAAGCTCGCGTTCGGGGAGTTCGGCTACGGCGGCTACGACCACGTCTCCGGAGGCCTCGCCGTCGCCGACGCGCTCGGCATCTTCGGCCGCGAGGGCGTCTACTACGCCAACCACTGGGACGAGATCGCGGGCTACGTCGAGTCGGCGTACCGGCTCTTCCGCAACTACGACGGCGCGCGCTCGACCTTCGGGGATCTCTCGGTGGCCGCCACGACGAGCGACGACGCGGCGAGCTCGGTCTACGCCTCGACGAACGCGGCCGGCGACGAGCTGCACATCGTCATGCTCAATCGCAGCATGAGCGCGACCACGCGATCGACGGTCGCGATCGCCTCCGACCGCGCCTGGACCAACGGACGCGTCTGGGGTTTCGACGGCTCGTCGACGGCGGTGCGGTCGATGGGGACGATCGGAGTCGAGGGCGGCGGGTTCACGATGGACCTCGCGCCGATGAGCGCGGTGCACATCGTGCTCGATCGCGCCGCGGCGTCGGCAGTCGCCGGCGAGCCCGGCCGCGACCTCTCGGCGACGGTCGCTCCGAATCCCTGCACGACGGGCACGACGCTCCTGCTCGAGCTCGACCGTCCGCAGCGCGTGGCGATCGACCTCTTCGATGCACTCGGCCGGCGCGTCGCCTCGCTCGGCGACGGCACGCTCGACGTCGGACGCAGCTCGATTGCCGTCTCGACCGAGGATCTTGCGCCGGGCCGCTACGTCGCGCGGATCGTCACCGCGACGCGCACACTTTCACTGCCCCTGACGGTTACCCGATGATCCCCGCGCTGCTGGGCGCTCACCATGACGCCGGTCATAGTTGCCGTGTCGCCGAGGTGGCAACTTGCGACTGTTCGCCGGCGGAGTGCGACGTCACTTCCCCGATCAGTCCAAGAGAGCACCAGAGGAACGAGCTATGACGGTCTCCAAGATGTATGCGATCCTCGGCATGGCGATCGTCGGCGGTCTGACGATCGCCGGCGTCAGCGCCGAAAGCCCGGAGCCGATTGCCGCGGTCAGCGGCGGCGGACACGAGGGTCACGATCACGGTGATGGCGGCACGGCCGACGAAGGCGGAGCCGCAGCCGAGGGCCACGCGAAGGACATGGCGACGTACACCTTCAAGGGCGTCGTCACGGCCATCGACGTCGAGAACAAGAAGATCACGCTGAAGCACGAGAAGATCGGCGACTACATGGAGGCGATGACCATGCCGTTCGACGTTGCCGATCCGGCGATGTTCGAGAGCCTCAAGGTCGGCGACGAGAAAGCCTTCATCCTCCACGTCAACCCGAGCATGACCGCGCTGGTCGGCTTCGGACCCGTCGAAAGCGCGGACGCCGCCGCAACCGGCGCCCACGCAGGCTGCGCCGGGCACAAGGACGGTGAGAAGTGCGCCGAGCACAAGGACGGTGAAGAGTGCACCGGGCACAAGGACGGCGAGAAGTGCGCCGGGCACAAGGACGGTGAGAAGTGCGCAGAGCACAAGGATGGCCAGGCGTGCAAGCATGACGGCAAGGCCGGCGGCGACGCCTGCTGCGCCAAGCACGCAAAGGAAGGGACGAAGTAGCACAACGGTCGAGCGATTCGCCCGGGGCGGCGGCCGACCGCCAGCCCTCGACGGTCAACCCCCCCCGACCAGCGAGCCGTTCGTCTTCAACGCGGGAGCTGCGATTGCGAGTCCGCAGCCTCCCGCGTTTTTCTATGCCCTCGACCGCCGATCGTCGCTCAACGGTGCGCCAGCCACGCCGACGGCGTCCCGACGCGGGGCGAGCCCGACGGAGCATCCGACCGCCACGCGCCGACCAGCAACGGAACAAGGACGAAGAGCACGGCGAGCTCGGTCGACGGATCGGCGTCACTGTACAGCGTGAACAGGAGGGCGCCTCCGAACGCCAGGGCGGCGACCCAGGCCGCGGCCCAGCGCCGGCGCCTGAACATCAGCACCATCGCCACGATCATCGCCCCGAACGACAGCGCCCACGGTGTCATGTCGAGGATCTGCGAACGCAGCCGGTCGTCGTCGCCCTCGACGCGAGCGCGAACGCCATGGAGGATCCGCCGGATCGCGACGTGGTCGAAGAGCTCGGTGAAGCCCTGCAGCAGGATCAGCGGAAACTCGGTCACGTAGTGCAGGCGCACGCGACTGATGAGTCGCGTATGTGCCGAGTCGACGGGCTCGAGAGCCCAGAGGAAGCTGCCGGTCGCGGGTCGATCGTCGCTGCCCCAGACGATGAATCGGTTCGGCTCGATCGCGCGAACGTGCACCCAGGCAACGGCCGAGATCTCGACGCGGTCGCCGACGTGAAGACTCTGGAGCTCGGGGATGATCGTATCGGCGCTGCGAAGGCCGCGAGCGCTGCCGATGTTCTCGACGAGATCGTAGCCGTAGTAGCCTGCCTTCTGAAATCCCATCTGCACGAGCCACGGCCAGATCTGATCGGGCGTGCCGCGGATCGTGATCGCGCGCGTGGCGTCGAGCGACGGGTCGGCGACGAGCTCGTCGCCAGGCATCGCGCGTGCGACCTCGGCGTCGGTCGCGCCCCATCGGCATTGTCCGGGGCGGATCACGGAGATGTAGGCGACCAGGAGAATCGCGATCAGCGCGACGACGCCGCCGATGCGTCGCGCGATACCGGTGCTCGGTGCGTTCATGGCTCCCTCGTGGAGTTCGTCACTGCGACGATAGCACCGCGGCGTGCACGCGCGCGTGATGAGGATCAGGAAACGCCCGTGAGTATCTTCGTAGCCGCCGCGGCGCGATCCGACGCCGCGGCTTCACGATCTCATTGCACCTCGCACATGCGGCGCTTCGCACTCCTGGCGGTCATGGCCCTGTTCCTCTCGGCCTGCAACGGCGACACGTCCAACGACACTCAGCCCGACACCGCGGCCGCGGTACCGACGCCGCCTCCGGTGCCGGAGTTCACCTACCGCATCGTCCACCAGTATCCGCACGACACGTCGGCGTTCACGCAGGGACTGATCGTTCACGACGGACGGTTCTTCGAGAGCACCGGACGCAATGGGTACTCCAGTCTGCGCGAGGTCGAGGTCGAGTCGGGCAAGGTCATCCGTCGCTTCGATCTTCCCGCGATGTACTTCGCCGAGGGACTCGCGCTGCACGGCGACCGGCTGTACCAGCTCACCTGGCAGAACAGCGTCGGCTTCGTTTACGACATGGCGACCTTTCGGCAGATCGACACCTTCCCGTATTACGGAGAAGGCTGGGGGATCACCTCCGACGGATCGCGACTCTACATGAGCGACGGCAGCAACCGTCTGCGCGTGCTCGATCCGACCGACGGGTCGACGACCGCGACGTTCACGGTGAGCTTCGCGGGCGGTCCTCCGGCGATCAATCTCAACGAGCTGGAGTGGGTGGAGGGGGAGATCTGGGCGAACGTGTATACGACCGATCGCATCCTGCGGATCGATCCGACGAGCGGCATGGTCAAGGGGATCATCGACCTGCGGGGATTGTTGCCGGCACAGGGCAGAACGGGTCGGGAGGACGTGCTCAACGGCATCGCGTACGACCCCGCGACGAAGCGCATCTTCGTCACCGGCAAGCTCTGGTCGTTCCTGTTCGAGATCGAGGTCGTGGCGAAAGCGGCGTGATCAGATGGGCTTGAATCCCTCGAACGCCTGCGAGCAGTTACGGCAGTAGTGGATCGTGCGGCAGAGCGTCGGACCGAACGGAGACTGCAGCGTCGTGTTGCGGCTGCCGCAGAACGGGCAGGCCATATCGCTGAGCACGTCGAGCTCGAGGACACCCTCGAAGGCTGGCGGCGGCGCCAGGCCGTGCTCGAGCAGTCGCGCTCGTCCTTCGTCGCTGATGAGGTTCGTCGACCACGCCACGTCGAGATTGATCTCGACGCTGAAGCGCTCGATGCCGAGTGAGCGCAACACCGCCTCGACGTCGCGCTTCATGTAGTCCATCGCCGGGCACCCGACGAACGTCGGCGTCATCAGCACGCGCACCATCCCGTCGTCATCGACCTCGACAGCACGCACCACGCCGAGCTCCACAAGCGAGATCGTCGGGATCTCGGGATCCTTGACCGCGTGAAGGGCGTGGAGGATGGTGTCGGGTGTGTGCATGAGGGGGTGTCGTTCTTATCTCCTTCTCTCTTTCCTCTTTTTCCGGGAATGGGCCCCCTCGTCATTCTCGCGAAGCGGGAACCTTTCTTCGGCGGTAGCCGTGCCGGACGGTACCGCTACCGCGGAAGAAAGATCCCCGCTTCGCTACGCTCGCGAGGATGACGTTTTCGCGCCCGTGAGGGGGAGGAACACGTCACTCCACGAATCATCCTCCCCTACCACTCCGCCGTCGGATCGATCCGGAACACTTCGCCCATCTCCTCGAGCAGGGGCGCCAGATGCTCGGTGTGCAGGCCGACGCGGCCGCCGTAGGCGGGCGTGATGGTCGCGCGATCCGGCAGCGTCAACGTCGCGCGCTCGAGTACCGGAGCCATCGCGGCGAGCCAGCGCTCCTCGAGGACGGCCTCGCCTGCGAAGACGCCCGCGGCATCGAGCAGGGCGTCACGCTCGGAGGGCTCGAAGATGCCGAGTGCGAGCGGGAAGACCTCGTCGACCGCGGCCTGCATGCGCGCGCGGCTTTCGTCGTTGCCCTTGGCGCCGAGCTGCTCCATCCACGTGACCGCGTGGAAGGTGTGGTACTTGATCTCGCCCCGCACCTTCAGCGCGAGCTTCGCAAGCGGCTCGTAGCTCGACTTCTCGAGCATCTCGTAGCGCAGCGACTCGGCGAGGTCGAACATGAAATGCCGCACGAGGCTGAAGGCATAGTCGCCGATCGGATACTCGACGAGCTGGCAGCAGCGGAACGCCGACTCGTCGCGCGCGAACGCGGTCGTGTCGGGCTCGGACTCGCCGAGCGATTCGAGCATCTGGTAGAGCGCGTAGGCGTGGCCGAGCTTGTCCTGCGCGATCGACGAGAACGCGATGTCCTCCTCGAGCAGCGGTCCGAGACCCGTCCACTCAGAGTTGCGATGCGCGATGATCAGCTCGTCGTCCGCCATGCGGAAGAGCAGGTCCTTCAATGCTCCGGTATCAGCCATTGGTACCGCCCTCCGCGGCCATCTTCCGCTTGAATGCCGTCAGTCGTGTTCCGACGCGATAGCCCGCCGCCTCGCGATAGGTCTTCTCCGGCGTCGTCGCGAAGATGTCGGCGTCGTCGTCGCCGCCGATCGTGAAGACATCGGCGGTGCGCACGACCCAGATTCCGAAGCTCCTGGCGCGACGGCCGTACTGCTCCTTGGCGTAGACCAGCGCGAGCTCCGCGCTCGGCGCGTGCAGCGACCCGACGTGCACCGGGTGCTCGCCACGCTTCTCGATGTGGAAGACCTCCCAGGTCTCATGCTGGTCGAGCGGCGCGAGCGTGCTCCAGTCGGTCTCCTCGGGGAGCTCCGAGCGGCTGATGCGTGGATCGAGGGACGTGAGTCTCATGGAATCTGCGGAAGAGGGGACTTACGAAAGGGGCGTGACGTACTTCGCGCTCGGACGATTGAGTGCGAGGCGGACCCAGCGTCCGTTCTCCTCGGCCATGCGTCGGACGGCGAGGCGCTCGGCGTTGCACGGGCCGTTGCCCTTGATGACCTCGAAGAACTCGTTCCAGTCGGGCTCGCTGTAGAGCCACGTGCCGGTCTCGGGATCCTTGCGCAGCTCCGGATCGGGAACGGTCAGACCGAGCTCCCAGATCTTCGGCACGTACATGTCGAGGAACGACTGACGCATCTCGTCGTTGGTCGCGAGCTTGATCTTCCAGCGCACGAGCTTCTCGGTGTGCACCGAGACCTTGTCGGGCGGTCCGTGGAAGTGCATGATCGGCGTCCACCAGCGCGTGAGCGCCTCCTGGACCATCGCGCGCTGCGTCGGCGTGCCGGTCGCGAGCGTGACGACGTTGTCGTAGCCGTACTTCAGGTGGAACGACTCCTCGATGCAGATGCGCTCGAGCGCGCGGCAGTAGGGTCCGTACGATCCCTTGGAGTTCGTGACCTGGTTGATGATCGCGCCGGCGTCGATGAGCCACGCGATGACCGCGGTGTCGGCCCAGGTCTTCGCCGGGTAGTTGAAAACGTTGGAGTACTTCGACTTGCCGCTGATCAGGTCGTTGATCATCGACTCGCGCGACTTGCCGAGAGTCTCCGCGGCGCTGTACAGAAGCTGGCCGTGGCCGACCTCGTCCTGCACCTTGGCCATGAGCGCCATCTTGCGGCGGAAGCCGGGAGCGCGCGTGATCCACGTGCCTTCGGGGAGCGCGCCGATGATCTCGGAGTGCGCGTGCTGCTCGATCATGCGGACGAGCTGGCGGCGGTACTCGGCCGGCATCCAATCGTGCGGCTCGATCTTCTCGCCGCGGTCGATACGCGCCTCGAACACCGCGAGCTTCTCCGGGTCGTCGGCGACGGCGTCGGCCTGGGGCTTGGTATCGACAACAGAAACACTACCGTACATCGGGTTCTCCTCGAATGCGAGCGTTCGAACGGGGGCAGAGACGTAAATCTACGCAAGGGAGAGACGAATCTACGTCCGCGGGCGTGTGAGGATTGGTGCGCCGCTCAGCGCCTGCTCAGGGTGCTGACGGTCCCTTGGAGAGGCGCTGATAGACGAGGCTCGCGGCCGCGGCGATCGCCCGGTCGCGGGCGCGCATGCCGAGGCGCGAGTCCTTGATGAGCGCGGCGATCGCCACGCGCTCACCGTTCGGAAGCGTGACGATGCCCACGTCGTTGGCGACCGAGCCAATCGTCCCGGTCTTGTGAGCGACCGGCGTACCCGGCGGCAGCAGACCGGGAAGACGTCCGCGTCCGGTCACCGCGCGCGACATGATCGACAGCACCGTGTCGGTCATCGCCGGCGAGAGGATGCGTCCGCGCGCGAGCGCGACGAGCAGCCGCGCCAATGGCTCCGGCGGCGCGGCGTCGCGCGGGTCGTCGACGAGCCGCGCCTGCGCAGCCTCCCACGCCTCCTTGCCCGCTTCCTGCATCTTCGCGTACATCCGATCCCGCGTCCACGCGCTGTCGCTCGCCATGGGATCGACGCCGGCCCATTGCAGGATCAGTTCGCCCTCGTAGCTCGAGATGTCGACGGCCTCGAGGCCGATGCGCCGCATCATGTCGTCGGCGACACGGGGACCTCCGGCGAGGCGCAGGATGAAGTCGCTCGCGGTGTTGTCGCTCTCGGCGAGCATCGCGACCAGCAATGCGTGCAGCGAGACCGCGCCGCCGGAGTCGCGCATCGTCCGGTGGTAGACGCGACTGGCGCCGGGGCGGTGGTCGTCGCGCGTCAGGCGCACGGTCGTGTCGAGACGGTAGTGTTCGCTGTCGACCATGCGAAGGAACGCGACGGCCATCGGCAGCTTCGCGACGCTCGCGAGCGGGTAGGTCTCGGTGCCGCCGTAGACCGTGCGCCAGCCGCTCTCCAGGTGGATCGCGGCGAAGCCGAGCCGTCCCCCCGAGCGCGCTTCGATGCGCCGCAGCGAGTCGTGCAGCGTCGTGTCGATGCGCATGATCTCGGCGTCGGAGACGGCCGCGAGCGAATCGGCCGGCACGGCCTCGTCCGCGTCGTCGAGCGCGCACGAACCGAGCGCGAGGGAAAGCAGAAGGATGGAGAGTCGGGCGAGCGCGCGCATCGTCGGTGGTCTACTGGCTGATCCGTTCGGATCGTTTCTCGGCCATCGCGTCGATGTCCTCCGCCGGAGAGCCGTCGGGCTGGACGCAGACCTTCGTGCCGAGCAGGATCGCATTGCTCGTTGGCTCGACCCTGCCTCCCCAGCGATTGGCGTAGACCTTCGTGAACTCCGCACCGAGGAAGAAGATGAGACCCGAGTAATAGACCCAGACGAACAGGACGGCGAGGGATCCGGCCGCGCCGTAGGTCGACGCGACGCTGCCCTGGCCAAGATACAGTCCGATCAGAAACTTGCCCAGCGTGAACAGCGCGGCGGTGATGAACGCTCCGATGCCGACGTCGCGCCAGGAGATCTTCGCGTCTGGCAGCACGCGATAGATCGCGCCAATCAGCAGCGTGAAGATCACGAGCGAGACAATCGTCTGCACGATCTGGATGATGATGATGCTCATCTCCGGCATCACGCGGACCATCCACGTCTCGAGCGCGCTGAGCGCCGCGCTCACCACCAGCGACACCATCAGCACGAAGCCGGTGCCGACGACCATTGCGAAGGACATCACACGATCCCTGAGCATCCCCATGATGCCCCGGCCGGGCTTCGGCTGCACGCCCCAGATGGTGTTGAGGGAATCCTGCAGCTCGATGAAGACGGTCGTCGCGCCGATGATGAGCGCGACGAAGCCGAGGACCGTTGCGAGCACGCCGGAGTCATCCTGCGCCGAGCTCTTGAGGATCGTCTGCACTGCCTCGGCGCCGTCGCGGCCGACGAGTCCCTCGATCTCGGTGACGATCTTCCCCTGCGCCGCTTCCTGGCCGAAGACCATCGACGCGACGCCGATGACGATCACCAGCGTCGGCGCGATCGCGAAGATCGTGTAGTACGACAGCGCCGCGGCCAGTCGCGGCGCCTTGTCGTCGATCCACTTCGAGAACGTCTCGGAGACGACTTCCCACCCGGTCCTGAGAATCATCCACACTGCCCCATTGTTCCGCGGGGACCTCCGACCGATGCAGGGCAAGATGCGTACCGCGGGGCGGCGAAACGACGGGAGGGACCGGCCATCACCCCGGTCCCTCCCGTTGATGTGTCGATCGTGACCCGGACGTTACTGCAGGTCCTGTCCGCCGACGAGCCGCATGAGCTCACGCTGAGGAGTCACGCGGTTGCCGAGATCGGGAGTCGAGCCGGGCGACTGTCGCGGCGCGGCCTGCACGGGCGCGGGCTCGGCGCCGGTGCGCACGCGCACGGTGCGCCGCTCGGCGTCGCGGACGATCTGCAGCTCGACGGTGCCGTCGCGGTCGGCCATGATCGCCTCGACGGCCTGCATCGGACCCGCGACGTCGGCGCCGTTGATTCCGACGATCACGTCGCCGGCCTGCATCCCGGCCTTCAGTGCCGGCGAGCCCTCGGCGACCTCGGCAACGAGAGCGCCGGAGCCGGTGCCGGTGTTGAAGTACTTCGCGAGCTGCGGCGACATCCGCTGCAGCGCGAGACCCGTCGTCGCATCGTACCCGCTGGCGAGGCTGCGCTCGAGGCGGACCTCCGAGACGGAGCTGTTGATCTGGCGGCGTGCATTCTCGAGCTCGCGCTCGACGCTGCTGATGTCGAGATCCCTGACCGCGTCGCGGTGACGCTCGATCTGCTCGCGTCGCTCCTGCTCGATCGCGTTGCAGTCGGGTCCGCCGTAGTAACGCGAGCGGGCGCTGATCTCGGCGTTGACGACGAGGGCGGTGCCGTTGCGGAGCAGGTCGAGTCGAACGGTTGCGCCGGGTGTCTGGGCGAGGATCAGGCGGCGCAGGTGCGCCTCGTTCTGGATCGACTCGCCGTTGAAGGCGATGATGACGTCCTTCTCGAGGATGCCCGCGCGCTCGGCGCCGGTCTGCTTGACGACGCCCTCGACGATCGCGCCGCGACGGTCGCTCAGGCCGAGCGTCTCTGCGGTGCGTCGTCCGATGTTCGTCGGGTAGATGCCGAGGAAGCCGCAGCCGCGTGCCGGGGCCTCGACTCGAGCGGGCGGATTCTCCTCAGCGGTCCGCGTCCCCGCCTGCTGGGCAAGACCGGGGACGGTCGCGATGAACACACCAACGATCGCGAAAGCGGTAAAGACTCTCATGGCAGCTTCTGCCTCCACGCGTATGCTGAATGGGAATGCTGACGATTTCGAGGATACAGGGCTTGAGACGGGGGGCCTCGGGGGATGTTCCCGGGGGAATACAGTACCACAAAGCGCGCCATTGTCATCCCCCTGGGGATCTTTCTTACGGCGCGACGGCCGCGAGGAAGAACACGCAGCGCCCCCATCGCGACATGCGGTGATGCGAACCCAAAGAAAGATCCCCTATCGGGAGGACAGGGGCGAGGAATTCCTGGAGAGTCGAGAAACCGAAGCGCGCGAGGCGCGCTTCGGCTTCTCGCACCAGTACGTCGCGCGATTGTCATCCCCCTGGGGATCCTTCTTTAGATGCGACGGCCGCATGTGGGTCGGTGGGATAATGCGTGGTCGGTGGCCTACGTCGGCGCCCTGCGGCCGCCGAAAAAGAGACACTGCTACCTCCCGACCCGCACCACAACCGCCCCGCGACTCCGCTCCGTGATCCCCTCAACCAGCACCACACCAACAGGCAGCACGCATATCGCGACTCGCGACACCGTCTCGCCATCAACGCGTGCAACCGAACCCACCGTCCGTCCAAGCACATCCATAAACCGTATCGCCCCGGACCGCGACCCGTCACTCGGCCAACGCACGACGAGCACATCCCCATCGAATCCAAACCTGAGCGCATCGTTGCCCGCACCATCGTCGCCCACCCCCGTCTGCGGCGACTCGACGTAGGCCTTGATGCCTCCGGCGAGGTCACCGACGAGCAGCAGCAGGCCGGATGGCAGTCGCAGTGCGACGGGCACCGGATTGCGCGCGACTGCGAGTGCGGGATAGCGCGAGCTGCGGATCCACGCGCCGCCGTCGCGCTCGAAGATGTGGATCGTGTCGCCGCGCGTCGACGCGCCTCCGGTGCGCGCGCCGATCAGCGCTTCGTCGACGCCGTCGCCGTCGAGATCGAAGAAGCGCGGCGATGCGTCGAAGCCGACGTCGAGCGAGTCGAACGGGGACGGCGGCGTCGCGCGCTCGAAGCGTGCGGCGCTCGCGCTGCCACGATTCTCGAAGTAGGTGATCCGTCCGTTCGCCGCGCCCGCGACGATGTCGAGATCGCCATCTCGATCGAGGTCGACGAGCGCGGGCGAGGCGTTGCGCGCCAGGAGCAGCGTGTCGCCGTAGCGCTCGAGCGCGCTGCCTGCGAAGCGGTGGAAGATGATCGCGCCGTCGGACTCGCCGACGACGACCTCGGCGATGCCGTCCGCGTCGAGATCGCCCGTCGCGGGAATCGTCTGGTAGAGTCCGGGCAGTGCGAACGTCGAGGCGATCCGATAGCCGCCGGCTGGGTCGCCGACGATGCGCTCGAAGTACGTCAGCCGTCCGTCGCTCGCGCCGACGAGAATGCCGTTGCGCAGGGCGTCGGCAATGAGCGCGGGAGCCGCCGACTTGCCGAGGTCGATCTCGCTCACCAGGTCGATCGAGCGACGTCGCATCGCCGGATCGGTGCGCGTGCCGACGTTCTCGTAGAGCACGAGCGGCGCGTCGTCGGAGCTCGGGTACAGCGACGAGATGATCGCGTCGAGATCGCCATCACCGTCGATGTCGCCGAGCACCGGCTGGTTGAATCCCTCGCTCTCGACGTCGTCTCCGCTCGGACGAAACGCCGTGTCGAGACGCTCCATCGAGTAGTCCGCCTCGCGCGCCGTGCCGGCGTTGTCGAAGTGCAGGAGCTTGCGGGTGAAGTAGTCGCCGAAGAAGATGTCGAGGTCGCCGTCGCCGTCGAGGTCGGCGAAGTCGAGAACGCTCGCGCCGTGGCGGCTCGAGCGCAGCAGATCGCCACCGTCGTCGCGATCGCGCGTGCGGATCGGAGCGACGACGAGGATGTCCTCGTACTTCGCGGTCTCGAACGTGAGCGCCGGAGCGCCCGCCGTGCCGGTGTTGCGATAGAAGGTGATCGAGCCGTCGAGGTTGCCCGCGAACAGGTCGAGGTCGCCGTCGGCGTCGATGTCGGCAAAGGCCGGCACGGTCTCGCGCTGCATGACGATCGTGTCGCCGAGGTTGTCGAGCAACGCTCGCGCCGGCACGCGGAACGCCGGCGCCGCATCGGTCCCGTCGTTGTCGAGCACCATGACCTCCGAGCGCGGTCCCGCCGTCAGGATCTCCGCCGCGCCGTCGCCGTTGAGATCGGCGAAGCGGAACCAGTTCGCAACCGGCAGCGAGTCGTAGGCGGAGCCGACGATGCGCGAGAACCGATGGTCGCCTTCGTTGCGGTAGTAGCGCAGCTCGCCATCCGGATTGAGCGCGAAGAGATCGAGATGTCCGTCGCCGTCGACATCGCGCAGCCCGATCCGTGGCTGCCACAGGCCGCCGCCGAACGGATTGCGAAGCACGTCGCCGCTCGGGCGCACGACGGGCACCGGCGCGATCGCGCGCACGAGCTGCTGCGCAACCATCGGCGCTGGCAACGCGGCCAGCACGAACAGCAGCGTGAAGCGTCCCAGCATACGCACAGGAGATCCCACGCGTATCAGGTGCGCCGGCCTGGGCATAGGCGATCCCATGCGAATCGGGCGCACCTCCGTGCGCGATTCGCGCGAGTTCGCTTCCGCCGTGGCGTTATCGATCAATCGTCACCTCGACCAGTGGTAGCTTCGCCGTCGCCGTCATGTTCACGCGGCGGCCGGAGACGACGCTGTCGCCGATGATCGGACGCTCGAGCAGGCGCAGCACCGGCGCGGCGACCGCGATCGATTCGGGCTGCAGCGACACGACCACGCCGTAGGCCGAGTCGGTGAGCACCCGCCGCGGCGCCACGAAGTCCTCGCCGGGGAAGCCGTGCGCGGCCGTGCGGTTCGGTCCCGCCGCCGGGCCGGGTCCAGTCAGGTCGGCGTTTGCAGGATTGCGGAAGCGTCCGAGCGAGACGTACGAGACGGAGCCGGCGCCATCGCGCTGGGTGAGCCACGCCTCGTAGATCCAGTTGTCGTTGTCGTGGTTCAGCGGAAGCGCCGGCATGTCGACTCCCGGGGACATCGGGTCGCCGCCTGGGCTTCGGACCTTCGAGAGAAACCAGATCCCCGAGAGCGAATCGGCCGCGTCCTCGGAGGTCGGCGCCTCGAGGACGAACGAGCCGTTGCGCGCGAGCATCGCCGCGGTGTCGAACGTCCTCACCGTCGCTGCTTCGAGCAGCGCGTGCGCGCGCGACGCGGTGCCGGTGAACCGGCCCCAGAGCATCGGAGCGTCCGGTACGGTGTCGTCGTCGACCAGGGGCTCGACGCTGACGATCGCCTCGAACACGAGCGACGGGTTGTAGCCCGTGGGAATCGCGAAGTCCGCCGGCCCGCCGCCCACCGCGCGGATCGCTCCGTCGCTGACGATGAAGCGTCCGGCGCTGAAGTACAGCGGCTCGTCGTGATCGATCACGGGCTCCTTGCGCACCGCCCGCTCCGGCGGATAGCTCAGCCAGAGCTCATAGACCGCGTCGCCGACGAGTGACGGCATGTCGGCGCCGTTGACGGTGATCGAGCGGGCGGGGTAGAGGGGGTCCTCGGTACACGACGCGGCGAGCATGCCCGAGGCGATCAGAAGCACGAGAGCGAGAAAAGGATGTCGCGACATGAATTTCGGCGAGATTTTTGTGCACGATGGTGCGAGGAAACTAATCAAACCCATCGCGGTTTTCCCACTACCCAGGGCGCCCCGATCGCACGACCGCGGCGCGATTCCCGCCACATCATGGAGACCCAGTCATGACCGACCCTCGACCGATTGCCCGACGAAACACGCTCGGACACCAACACGCGAACGTGCGCCCGCACACGCTCGCACGCAGGCAGATGCTCCGACGCACGCTCGCCGCGCTGTCGCTCTGCGCGCTGACGCTTGCAGTGACGGCGATCGGGACGTCGCGAGCGCACGCGCAGGAGTCGTTCCGCGCGACGCATGCCGCCTCGCTCGATGCCGAGCAGGAGACCGCGGACATTGTCGATCCGAACGCCGGCGGCGTCGCGATCTTTCGACTCGATCGAACCGCAGGCACGCTCGAGTACCGCGTGAGCGTTGCGGGACTTATCGACATCATTGGAGCCCACATCCATCGCGGACCGGCCGGTGAGGATGGACCGGTCATCGTCCCGCTCGCGATCAACGACGCGACGCACACGGCGATGGGCGTCGCCAGCGGGCTCAGCCAGACGTTCATGGACAGTCTCGCCGCCGGCATGGCGTACGTCAACGTGCACACGAGCGCCCACTCGGCGGGCCACATCCGCGGACAGATCCTCGCGATCCCGAACGCCGCGGCGCCGGTGATGAATACGACGCAGGAGATGCACGAGGTCTTCTCCGACAGCGGCACCGGCACGACCTTCCTGTACATCGACGAGGCCACGCGCACCGCGCGCTACACCGTCACGTGGTCGGCCCTGACCGGTCGCGCGACGATGGCGCACTTTCACATGGCCCCGCCCGCGAGCTCGGGTCCCCCCGTGCACACGATCGAGCTGTCGCCGGACTCGACGGTCCAGAGCGCCTCGGGCACGTGGCAGATGACGCCGGAGCATCTCGACGCGCTCAAGAGCGGCATGATCTACGTCAACGTGCACACGCAGGTCAATCAGGCCGGTGAGATCAGGGGCCTGGTGGTACCGTCCGACTTCTACTCGGCGTCGGTCACCGCCGCGAACGCGGGACACGGCAGCGCGAGCAGCGCCAACGGCACGGCGACGGGCTTCGTCTTCCGCTCGCCGTTCGCCGGCATCGTCTACCTGACCTCGGTCGTCGACCAGACGACGACGCCGATCACGATGGCGCACATCCATCGCGGCGCGGTCGGACAGGACGGCGGCGTCGTCGTGGCGCTGGAGCAGGGCGCCACCACGCAGATGTGGGACGTTGCCGGCGGCGCCGTGCTGCTCGACGACATCCCCACGTTCGCGGCCTCCGGCATGTACGTCAACTACCATACGTCGACGTTTCAGGCCGGGGAGGCACGCGGGCAGTTGATTCCGGGCGCGACGAACCTCTCGCTGGCGCTCTCGTCTGCGCCGCTGGAGGCCGAGGGACCGGTTGCGATGACGACATGGCACGACCGCGCCTCGGGCTCGCTGTCGCTGCGGCTTCCGGAGGCATCGCGCCTCGCCGGTGTCGTCGAGCTCTACTCGGCGATCGGTGAGCGGATGGCCAGCGCTACCGCGGACGCACCGACGGTGCGCATCGCGACGGCGGGACTTCCGGCCGGCGCCTACTTCGCGCGACTGATCGAGAACGGACGTGTCACGGCGACCGCGCGCATCGCGATCGACTAGCGACGACGAGACATCCCTGAAACAGACAACCCCTTCCAGTCGCCCGGAAGGGGTTGTCTCGTTCGTGCATCGACGCGCTACCGCGTGATCGTCACCGCATGCGAGCGCATGCCCTTGTCGGTCGTGACGCTGACGTAGTAGACGCCGCTCGGCAGCTCGCCGCCCTTGAGCTGGGTGCGGATGCCCTCGGCATCGAAGCGCCCGGTCAGTCGGCGGATCTCCGCTCCGTCGCCGTTGACGACGCGCAGCGTGTACTCGCGGCCGAGCTCGCCGGCCGCCGGTGCGATCATGATGTCGGCGTCACCGCGGGTCGGGTTCGGCACGATCATGAACGCGGCGGTCTCGGCCGGGTCGGCGCCGGGAACGGCAGCCGAGCCGACGATCTTCGCCGTCACCTTGACGGTGTCGATGCCGCGCGGCGTGTTGCTGACGATGATCACCATCGCCGTCTTCCAGCCGTGCGCAACGGTGTCCTCGGCGAAGAACTTGATCTCGAAGGGAAGTCCCTCGCCCGGCGCGATCTCGTCGAGCCAGGAGGCTCCCGGGAACAGCACCGCGTCGTCGCCGGCGACACCGACGTTGAGCGACAGCGGCTCGGTTCCGTTGTTGTAGAAGAAGTCGTCGTAGGACTTCGTGTACTCACGCTCGGAGAGCACGTCGCCGAAGTCGACGACGAAGTTCGCCACCTTCAGCTCGAGCACCGGTCCGCGCAGCACCTCGGCGGTCAGGCGAAGACTGTCGACCTCGTTGCCCGGCGAGTTGCTCCAGACCTTCAGGTACGCCTCCTTGACGCCCGGCGTCTTCGGCGTGAAGCGGATGACGGCCGGGCGCTTGTTGCCCGAGACGGTCACCGGCGAGAGGATGAACGGCGCACCACCCTCGGTGAGCTGGAACTCGAAACGGTCCGGTCCGACGATCGCCGTCGAATCGACGCGCAGCGGCGCGGTGCCGATGTTGATGAACAGCTCCTTCGGCGCCTTGAAGACCGTGTCGATGACGGCGTCGACCTTCACCTTGCCGAAGTTGATGAGCGCGTTGCCGACCGAGCGGAAGCCGAAGGCCGGCTTGTCGTCCTTCGCGAACGCCTCGACGTCGACACGGAAGTGCGTCTCGGTGCCGTAGTTGACGTTGAGTCCGTCATGGAAGATGAACAGCTCGGCGCGATGCGTCGTGTCCTTCGTCGCCTTGAACAGCAACTGCAGGCCGACCGAGTCGCACGAGCGGACGACGAACGGAGTCTCGGGTCCGATGATCTCGAACTGCTGGTAGATGTCACCGGTCAGCGCCATGCGCGTGATCGTGACGTCGCTGTTGCTGCGGTTGGTGAAGTACGCCGGGAACGTGCTGTCGATCGGATTGCCGACGTCGACGACCGGGTAGTGCAGCAGCTCACGCGCGATCTCGAGCTTGCGGGCGTTGCCCGTGCACGCGCTCCACGTCGTCGTGCGATTGCGCAGGAACGGGATCTGGCGCTCGTGGAAGACCATGCGCATCTGCTTGCAGTAGCTCATGATCGTTCCTTCGGAGAGGGTCGTGCCGCTGAAGCAGTTGCCGCTCTCGGCCGAGGCGCACTGGTCGATGGCCGGGTTCCACGTGCAGCTATGGGTGTGGCGCAGGCCGGTCAGATGACCGAGCTCGTGGCACAGCACCTGGATGCCGCCGATCGGATCCCACTTCTTGATCAACTGGAATGTGATCGACTCGCTCGGATCGCAGATCAGGTCGAAGCCGTTAGCGATGCCGATGATGCCGCTCCAGTTCTTGCCGCTGAGCACCTGGCCGAAGCCGCGGTCGACGTTGCCGTAGATCGAGCCCCAGACGCCCTGCGCCTCGTCGAGCGCGATCGGCATGAACGTGCCCTCGTTGTACGGATCGGACTGCGTCGTCCAGATGTTGAGCGCGCTGACGACGATCTGCACGCGGGCGTCACGCTCGTAGATGCGGCTCATGCCCGCGATCAGGCTGATCATGTAGCTGACGGCGCCCTCCTGGCCGCCGCCCTCGATCACCCAGTCCTGGTAGAACTCGTAGTCGGCGTCCCACGCGCCCTTGAGCGAGTAGAGGATCGACGGGCACTCGCCGTCGGCCTGCAGGCCGGAGGCCTCGAGCGACTCGAGCTCCTCCTTCGAGAACGGCTTGTCCTTGACGCCGCAGGTGAACTTCTGGTCCGGCAGGTCGGTCATCGGGAACGTCACCGCCGCAAGCTGGCCCTCGGTCTTCTCCGCGCTGAAGTCGGTCGCGACCTCGTAGGTCACGTCGCCGGTGCGGATGACGCCGACGATCGAGTTGTCGGCGAACGCGAGGTACACGTCGCTCGTCGGGTCGCCGGCGACCGTGCCGCCGAACGTGCGCACCGAGAGCTTCTCCATCGGGTGCCGTCCGGTCGCGTCGGTGTAGGTCACCCGCGACTCGGCCGTCAGCACCGAGAACTCCTTCAGGTCGAGATCGACGCTGCGGTCGTTCGTCAGCGGAACGCCGGCGAGCAGCAGGTGCGAGCCGGTCACCTCGCCGAAGGCCTTCATGTCGACCGACATCGTCACCGCGCGCGCGGTCGTCAGCAGCCCGTAGCCGGTGCCTTTCGCACTGCGCTCGACGCGCGTGAAGAGCTCGTGGCGGCGCTGCTGCGCCTGCAGTGCGGGTACCGCGACCAGCGCGGCGAGCGCCAGCGGGAGCAGGCGGCGCAGGACTGCGTAGGGGTGTAGTGAAAGACCCATTGGACAGTTAGGGAAGTGAGAGTATGGAGAACAGGATTCAGCGTCGTCTCGGAAAGGAGCGGCCGATCAATGGATCGGACTCCCGGCAGGAGCTCGGTGTCGCGCGCGTGGGGACTCGGGGCCGCGAAATCGGCCGGCGGATGGCGTGTATGGTCTGCGCGAACGAAGCAAAATCAGCACGTCGATCCATTCACGCAAGGGAGAACCTGCCGGGGGATGCTCCCGCATGGCCAGGCTCTCCGCCGGCGCCGTGGGGTCGACACGTGAGGCGCGGGAAAGTTATCCCCCGAAACGGGCCATTGCGCCCGGGAAATGCACCACGAGCAGCACGCCCTCGCTGACCTCGACGCGGACGCGGACTCCGAGCGCACGATTCGAAGCGCCGTCGCGAATGCCGATCGCCAGCGTCTCGTCGGTGAGCTCCCAGGCCAGCCCGCGCGTCGTCACCCGCGCCGACGGCAGCGGAATCAGCGACACGCGCTCGCCCTCCGCGGCGTCGAGCTCGAGGTGACCCGTCCGCCGGTCGCCCGTCGTGTCGGTGTCGTCCTCGGTATCGCGTCCGGCGATGCAGTAGCCGATCGCGTCGGCCGATCGGATCGTGAGCTCGAGGCGCCGGGCGTGCCGCGCGAGGACGGAGAAGTTGTTGAGCGTGTGGTCGATCATCCCGCCGTCGATGCCGACGACGGTCGCCGCGACGAGGCCCGACTCGGCGATCCAGACGAGCGCCTTCTCGAAGTCGTTGGACTCCTGGCTGGCCTCCTCGACCACGGTCGCGCCCGACTCCTCGAGCGCCCCGCGCAGCGAGCCGATCGAGTCGAGGTCGCCGATAACGACGTCGGGACGCATGCCGAGCGCATCGAGCGCGATCGCGGCCCCATCGGCGGCGACGAGGGTGGCGTGCTCGCGGCGCAGATCTTCGAGGACTGCGCGATCCGGCAGCGTTCCCGCGAGCGCGACGAGCGCGCGACGCGCGGCGATCACTCCCATCGCTCGAGCGCTCCGAAGTCGATGTCGACCATCGTCGGCTTCTTGAAGAACGCCTTGACCTCCTTCTCGGTCGTGAAGCCCTTCGCCGGCAGTTCATAGACCGGCAGCGAGTACGCAAGCTGCCGCGACATGAACGGATAGGGACGGAAGAGGTAGCCGCTGCCTTCGCGCCGAACGGTGTAGCCGGCGTAGCGCTCCGGTTTCTCCTCGCCCAGCTTCGGCTCGAGGCAGAACTGCAGCGAGAACCAGTCGGCCATGCGGATGAACGAGTAGGGGTGCTCGATGTCGTTGTGCGTGAGGTTCAGGCCGTCGCGCAGCGCGGCGCGGCGTCGTGCGAAGTCGATGAAGAACTGCTTCCACTTCGAGTCGCGGCGGCTGGTTGCCTCGTGCAGCGTATACGCATGATGCGTAATCAGGAGGGCGACGAAGGGATCGGTCTTGATGAAGCGATCGGCGGCCTCGGTCCAGATCGCGCTGGCTTCCTGCGGATTGATCTTCGTGTAATCGACGGGCAGGTGGGACTTGGCGTCGAGCCGGGGATTGGCGTCGAACTTCTTCCAGCCGAGGTCGTGCTCGCGGGTGGCGACGATGATCCGCTGGCGGTCGGGATGGTTGGGGAAGCTGTGGGCAGCCCAGTTCTCGAGGATGAACGCGGCGAGCGCCGCATGATCCTCCTGCTTGACGGCTAGCTTTCCACTGCGCTGTCGCTGAACGATCATTCGCGGGCAGGTTGACGGTTGAAGTATCGACGCTAGCGGAACTCGACGCTGGAGCCCGTCTGCTCGACGAGCATGCCGACGAGCGAGCGGGCGCGCTCCGCCGAGAGCGACAGAAGGGTCGAATCGTCCGCGGCCAGCTCCGCGACGAAGCGCTCGCCCTGGCGATTGGCCTCGGCGAGCAACTGCTGGTTGCTCGAGCGGAACAGTCCCTTCATCTGGGCGACGATGCGTGTATCGGCGGAGACGAGCTTGACGTCGAGGACGGCCGGAGGCGGCAGGGGGACGACGACGGAGCTGTCGGTGCGGGAGATGCGCGCGGCGATGCCGGCCAGGCGCACGCCATAGGTCGCGACGCCGTGGAGCTCGACGATCATCGTCGGATCCTGGAACAGTAGCGACGAGAGCGAGCTCATGCCGACCTCGTCGTCCTGCTGGGCGAGCCGGCGGACGATGACGTTGCCGGACTCCTCGCGCACGACGACGGCGAAGCGCAGGTGGCTCTTGAGCGTCGCGAGCTCCTCGACGCGCTCGATCGAGCGGCCGAGCTCGATGACTTCGGTATCGAAGCGCGAGCCTGGGGCGACGAAGAACTGATAGACGAGCACCGCGACGAGGCCGAGCGCACCGACGAGGATCAGCAGATTGACGAGCGGCGTCCCCGTGGGACCGTGGAGGCTCGAGTGGATCTTGCGGATGTTCGGTTTCGCCGGGCGTGGCGGCTCGGATTCGACGGACGGTCGCTCAGGCATGGGATCAAAGAAGCGGAAACCGGGCGAATCTGGCAAGGGCACCGCCGGCGTGCCGGCGATGCCCTTGCGATCGCTGCTGGTGTGTGCGTTAGCGGCGCGGCGTGCTCTCGACGGTGCCCGGCGTCGCGGTGCGTAGATAGACGTCGAAGACGAGCGTCGAGTTCGGCGGGATCGAGCCGGCGCCGGCGTCGCCGTAGGCGAGGTCGGGCGGGATGATCAGGCGGCGGTGGCCGCCGACGCGCATGTTCGTCGTCAGGCCCTCGTTCCATCCGCGGATGACGTTGGCGCGGCCGACGTTGGTGACCTCGAAGGCCTGGAACGGGTAGCCGCCGCGATCGAACCACCGGCGCGCGGTCGCGTCGCCCGAGGCGTCGGGGAAGGGACGGCCGCTCGGATCGTGCTGCCGCGCGACCTCTTCGATCGACGTGTCGAAAAGCGTCCCGTCGAGAAGGTAGCCGGCGTAATCGACCGTCACGGTGTTGCCCGTCTCGACCATCGGACCGGTGCCCGGAACGACGTCGATGTAGCGCAGGCCGCTCATGGTCGTCACCGTATCGTATGTGCGAACGGCGGATTGGCTCGAAGAGCACGAACTGAGCGTCGCCATCGAGGCGAGCGCGGCAAGCATCGCGACGCAGAGCGCTCCGCGTCTGAAGAGTGTCGGCATCATGGTTCGACTGGTGAAAGGTTTGGATGATCGCCCGGCACCGCATCCGTGGGCAGGGCGGGCATCGAGCGCCCAATGTACGACGCGCAGTGGATTCGCAACGCACGACGGAGCCTGATCGAGACACGGGTCGTTCGAGGCCCCCGCGGGCGATCGTCGCTCAGATTACGGCGAAAGCACTAACTTCCACGCCGTATGTCCACCCGCGAGACCATCTCGAAGGAAGAGCGCCAGCTCCGCAGTCGCCAGGAGGATCAGGAGATGATCACCCGCGCGCTCGGTGGGGACGAGGCCGCGTACGCCAGGCTCCGCAACAAGTACTGGCGGCCGCTGCATGCGATGCTCAGTCGCATGATCCACAACAAGCACGACGCCGACGACCTGACGCAGGAGGCCTTCATCAAGGCCTTCGCGTCGCTGCGCAGCTACAACCCCGAGTACGCGTTCTCGACCTGGCTGTACAAGATCGCCTCGAACAACTGCATCGACTACCTGCGCAAGCGCCGCCTGCAGACGGTCTCGATCGACAACCCGATCCGCCTGCGCGACGGCGAGGTCCAGATGGAGCTCCCCGACCGCGACGCCCCGCGACCCGACACGCCGATCACCTCATCGGAGCGCACGGCGATCCTGACCGAAGCCGTCCGCAACCTCCCCGAGAAGTACCGCAAGGTCATCGAGCTGCGCCACACCCACGAGCTCGAATACGCCGACATCGCCGAGCGCCTGAACCTCCCCCTGGGCACCGTCAAAGCGCACCTCTTCCGCGCCCGCGCACTGCTGCTGAAGCGGTTGCAGGGGAAGTTGGAGCATTTTCAGGATGACTGAGATGTTGGATGTTAGAGGTCAGATGTTAGATGTCACAATGCGGCCAAAGCCTTGTGACATTTAACATCTGACATCTGACTTCTAACAAATCCGCCACTTCCCAACCTCCTCATACATCCCCCCCATCCCCGAACGCAACAGAACAACGCTCTGAATCTTCGACACCGGCGACTGACACTCTCTTGTCGTGATGTCGTCGATGAGCTCGCGGAGGCGGTCGCCGGGGCGGCGGATGCGGCCGAGGGTGATGTGCGGACGGAAGCGGCGGTGTTCGGCGGCGACGCCGGATGCGCGCGCCCATTGTTCGGTGTGTGATTGCAGCTCTTCGA
>Ga0247822_10000294_pt1 | contig 25425 bp, 16 predicted proteins | sample 13C_Cellulose_Da_FD_192423 | JGI IMG/M metagenome (GOLD analysis project Ga0247822, IMG submission 192423) | Soil microbial communities from agricultural site in Penn Yan, New York, United States - 13C_Cellulose_Day30 | ecosystem: Environmental > Terrestrial > Soil > Agricultural land | place...
TTCGCGGGGCGCGATCAGAGCGCGGTGAGACTGCGGGTGCCTGCTGCTCGCTGCCGCATTTCTGGGCGATGAGTCTGTCGCGACTTGCTTGCATTCCCGGTCCTCGGTGGGCGCCCTCTTCCTCGTGTGCTCTCCCGCGTGCGAGCGCCTCGAATACGCCGAGTTCGCGGCGCGGTGACGCACAGGCGCGCCGAATGCATGCCTTCATTCCCGCGCCAAGCGTCGGGAACTCACACCGTCGCGCTGGGTGTTACAGTGACTGGCAAGATCGTGCGGCGAGGCGTTTTCCCGAGTGAGAACGGCCTTGATGCGCATGCAGGCTGACGGAATTGTCGCGCAGGATTTACGCAAAGCGTACATGCCCCTTGCGCGAAGAAATTTGCTCGGTTACTATTGCTTTCTCTCCCGGAAACGCGGGGGAGCAGACAGCGCCGCGGGAGGAGAAGCCCGCACGTGTCTCCAGGCCAAACCGGCCGAAAGAAGATTGGAGACAGGGGTTGACAAGGCAACGCTGAATGGGTATTGTTGGAGGCTACCGCGGAATGCGGTGGTGAACGACCAAAACAACGCTGATTGACAATCGATTTTGAGAGAGATCGCAAAGTGTGCGAGGCGAACTCTATGATCCTTGTCCCGTTCGGGGGCGAGGGGAGAGTTCAGACCTGAACAATTTTTGTGATTCCGAATAACGCTGTCATGCGAGACAGCGTGACAGCGATTCGGTAGAGCTGATTAGACACTCATTGGAGAGTTTGATCCTGGCTCAGGACGAACGCTGGCGGCGTGCTTAACACATGCAAGTCAAGGGGGCTCAGCAATGGGCAACCGGCGAACGGGTGCGTAACACGTGAGCAAGCTACCGATTTGTGGGGGATAGCCGGCCCAACGGCCGGGTAATACCGCATACGTTCACTAGGCGGCATCGTCTGGTGAGGAAACCTCCGGGGCAAATCGAGGCGCTCGCGGCCTATCAGCTAGTTGGCGGGGTAACGGCCCACCAAGGCTATGACGGGTAGCTGGTCTGAGAGGATGGCCAGCCACATTGGGACTGCGACACGGCCCAGACTCCTACGGGAGGCAGCAGTGGGGAATATTGCGCAATGGACGAAAGTCTGACGCAGCGACGCCGCGTGTGGGATGACGCCTTTCGGGGTGTAAACCACTGTTGCCCGGGACGAAACTCCTTTTTCGAGAGGATTGACGGTACCGGGTGAGGAAGCACCGGCTAACTCTGTGCCAGCAGCCGCGGTAATACAGAGGGTGCGAGCGTTGTCCGGAATCACTGGGCGTAAAGGGCGCGTAGGTGGCTTGGTAAGCGTGTGGTGAAAGTCCGGGGCTCAACCCCGGATCTGCCGTGCGAACTGCTGAGCTGGAGCACTGTAGAGGCAGGTGGAATTTCGGGTGTAGCGGTGGAATGCGTAGATATCCGAAAGAACACCAGTGGCGAAGGCGGCCTGCTGGGCAGTTGCTGACACTGAGGCGCGACAGCGTGGGGAGCAAACAGGATTAGATACCCTGGTAGTCCACGCCGTAAACGATGGGTACTAGGTGTCTGGGGGAGCGACCCCCTGGGTGCCGACGCTAACGCATGAAGTACCCCGCCTGGGGAGTACGGCCGCAAGGCTGAAACTCAAAGGAATTGACGGGGGCCCGCACAAGCGGTGGAGCATGTGGTTTAATTCGACGCAACGCGAAGAACCTTACCTGGGCTTGACATGCTGGAGAAAGCTTGCGGAAACGTGAGCCCCTCTTCGGAGTTCCAGCACAGATGCTGCATGGCTGTCGTCAGCTCGTGTCGTGAGATGTTGGGTTAAGTCCCGCAACGAGCGCAACCCTCGCCCTTAGTTACCAGCGGATAATGCCGGGGACTCTAGGGGGACTGCCGGTGCCAAACCGGAGGAAGGTGGGGATGACGTCAAGTCATCATGGCTCTTACGTCCAGGGCTACACACGTGCTACAATGGGCCGGACAGAGGGTCGCCAACTCGCGAGAGTGAGCCAATCCCCAAACCGGTCCTCAGTTCGGATTGTAGTCTGCAACTCGACTACATGAAGCTGGAATCGCTAGTAATCGTGGATCAGCTACGCCACGGTGAATACGTTCCCGGGCCTTGTACACACCGCCCGTCACGCCATGGAAGTTGTGAGCGCCCGAAGTCGGTGTCGGAACCCGCAAGGGACCAAGCCGCCTAAGGCGAGCGCAATGACTGGGGCGAAGTCGTAACAAGGTAGCCGTAGGGGAACCTGCGGCTGGATCACCTCCTTAACGGAGCAGCGAGTAGCCATCTTCGGATGGACGAAAGCGCTACCGGTTAGTCGCTCGCCTCGTACGCCGAGCGCTCTCTCTCAATCTCGATCCTATAGCAGTCTGGCGAGCTCCCCGGTTCACTCCGCGGAGCTCGTGCACGACCCGCTTATTGACAACGGAAGATGGTAGTGTTCGTGGGACAAACGAATCACACTAGTGACACGATTTCGACGATGTACAATGGCGGCCCGGGTAACCGTGCCGTCCACCGATATCTGATCACTCGTTGTAGATCGCGCGTGCTCTGCTGGACCTTTTGTTGTGGTCAAGCGAGCGAAAGCATGTCGAGGATGCCTAGGCACACGAAGGCGATGAAGGACGCGGTAAGCTGCGATAAGCCCGGGGGAGCGGCACACACGCTTTGATCCCGGGATTTCCGAATGGGGAAACCCAGCCGTCAGGAATGGCGGTTACTCCGCAAGGAGAGCTAACCCAGGGAACTGAAACATCTAAGTACCTGGTGGAAAGAGAAATCAACCGAGATGCCCCAAGTAGCGGCGAGCGAAACGGGTAGAGCCCAAACCGAGGTCCTTGTGGCCGCGGGGTTGTAGGACCCACATACGCACATCGAGACAACAGCCAAAGTCCGCTGGAACGCGGCGCCATAGACGGTGACAGCCCGGTCGGCGAAGTTCATGAACGATGTGTAGTGGAGATCCTGAGTAACGCCCGACTCGAGTAATCGGGCGTGAAACCGGGGGGACCACCCTCCAAGGCTAAAGACTCTCGTGTGACCGATAGTGAACGAGTACCGTGAGGGAAAGGTGAAAAGCACCCCAGTGCGGGGAGTGAAATAGATCCTGAAACGACATGCTTACAAGCGGTAGGAGGTTGGGCTGGAGCTTGCTCCAGTCACGACTGACTGCGTGCCTTTTGCATTATGATCCGGCGAGTTACTCCTCAGGAGCGAGGCTAAGCCGTTAAGCGGCGGAGCCACAGCGAAAGCGAGTCCTGTAACGAGGGCGAATGAGTTCCTGGGGGTACGACCCGAAGCCAGGGCGATCTACCCATGAGCAGGGTGAAGCTGAGGTAACACTCAGTGGAGGCCCGAACCGGTATGGGTTGAAAACCGTTCGGATGACTTGTGGGTAGGGGTGAAAGGCCAATCAAGCCTGGAGATAGCTGGTTCTCCCCGAAATCTATTGAGGTAGAGCCTCGAGGAATTGTATACAGGGGGTAGAGCGACTGGATGGGCGCGGGCTGGCGTAGCCGGTACCAAACCCAACCAAACTCCGAATACCTGTTATATGTATCTCGGGAGGCAGTCGCTGAGCGATAATGTCCAGCGGCGAGAGGGAAAGAACCCAGAACCACAGCTAAGGCCCCAAAGTGGCCGCTGAGTATAGCGAAGGATGTGTTTCTACACTGACAACTGGGAGGTTGGCTTAGAAGCAGCCACTCCTTTAAAGAGTGCGTAATAGCTCACCAGTCCAGTGGGAATGCGCCGAGAATGGTCGGGATTAAGCGGCCCGCCGAAGCTTGGTCTTCATACGTATGTATGAGGGGTAGGGGAGCGTTCTGTTCGCCTTGAAGCGGTCGTGGAAACGTGCCGTGGAGCGTTCAGAAGTGAGGATGCCGGAATGAGTACGCGCAAATGCGGGTGAAAACCCCGCACACCGTAAGCCCAAGGATTCCTGCGCCATGGCAATCAGCGCAGGGTGAGGCGGACCCTAAGTCGAGGCCCCAGAGGCGTAGACGATGGACAGCCGGTTAAAATTCCGGCCCCGTCTGTAGCGTGTTAACAACCCTGGAGGGACCCAGGAACGAAGCGTGAGCGGTCTTGTGGATTGACCGTCCAAAGGTGTAGGGAAACCGAGACCTGAGTGCAACTGTGCGGGGCAACCCAATCGGGAGTCATGTAGAGTCGACTGGCAAGAAAAGCTCCAGTGGGGAATGCTGCAGATGTCCGTACCGCAAACCGACACAGGTGGGCAAGGCGAGTAGCCTAAGGTGAACGAGTGAAACCGGGTCAAGGAACTCGGCATAATGATCCCGTAACTTCGGAAGAAGGGATGCCGATTGAGGTAGGCGACTTCGCGTCGTCCGCTTCGATTGGTCGCAGATAATCGGCCCAAGCGACTGTTTAGCAAAAACACAGGTGAGTGCCAAGCCGCACAAGGCGCCGTATACTCACTGACTCCTGCCCGGTGCCGGAAGGTTAAGGGGAGATGTTAGCCGCAAGGCGAAGCATTGAGCCGAAGCCCCGGTAAACGGCGGCCGTAACTATAACGGTCCTAAGGTAGCGAAATTCCTTGTCGGGTAAGTTCCGACCTGCACGAATGGAGTAACGACTTGGGCACTGTCTCGACCCGGTGCTCGGCGAAATTGCAGTCTCGGTGAGGATTCCGAGTCCCCGCGACAGGACAAAAAGACCCCATGCACCTTTACTGTAGCTTGTCATTGGACGTCGCATGTGACTGTGTAGCATAGCTGGGAGACTATGAGGCCCGGGCGCTAGCTCGGGCGGAGTCATCAGTGAAATACCAGCCTGGCTCATGTAACGTCCTCACCACGCTCTAGCAAACCTAGGCTGGGACCGTGGCAGGTGGGCAGTTTGACTGGGGCGGTCGCCTCCGAAAGAGTAACGGAGGCGCGCGAAGGTTCCCTCAGCGCGGACGATATTCGCGCTCTAGAGTGTAACGGCATAAGGGAGCCTGACGGCGAGACCGACGGGTCGAGCCGCCACGAAAGTGGGCCGTAGTGATCCGGTAGCCCGGTGTGGATCGGCTATCGCGCAACGGATAAAAGGTACGCTGGGGATAACAGGCTTATCGCGCCCGAGAGTTCACATCGACGGCGCGGTTTGGCACCTCGATGTCGGCTTATCACATCCTGGGGCTGGAGAAGGTCCCAAGGGTCCGGCTGTTCGCCGGTTAAAGTGGTACATGAGCTGGGTTCAGAACGTCGTGAGACAGTTCGGTCTGTATCCGTCGTGGGCGTTGGAGAGTTGAGGGGTGCGGACTCTAGTACGAGAGGACCGAGTCGGACGACCCGCTCGTGTCCCGGCTGTCACGCCAGTGGCACCGCCGGGTAGCGATGGTCGGCACAGATAACCGCTGAAAGCATCTAAGTGGGAAGCTGTCCCCAAGATGAACTCTCCCTGGGACCTTGAGTCCCCTGAAGGGCCGTGGGAGACCACCACGTCGATAGGTGGGGAGTGGAAAGTGAGCAATCACCTCCGAGCTAACCCATCCTAATCGCCCGTGCGGCTTGACTACTCCCCCCTTCTTCGCAAGAAGATCGGGGCAGGAATACAACCGCAGAGCAATCGCACGATCTATAAAATGGATTCTTAAATCCAACGAACACTACCATCTCCGTTGTCACCTCTTTGCAGGTGTTACAACCGTTTTTTCGCTGGCGACTAGAGCGTAGGGGCCACACTCGTTCCCATCCCGAACACGATCGTTAAGCCCTACAGCGCCGATGGTACTCCGTCCGAGAGGACGCGGGAGAGTAGGCCGTCGCCGGCACCTCATTGGAAGCCCCAGTCGTTTACTCGACTGGGGCTTTCATGTTTTCCCCCATCGTGAGCCACGTCACTCCTTTGTTCCGCTCCACCTCACTCAGTCGTCGCTCACCGATGCTCCCTAAGACCAAAGCCGGATTCGTCACCATCGTCGGCAAGCCCAACGCCGGCAAATCCACGCTCCTCAACCGGCTCGTGGGTGAACGTCTCGCCATCGTCTCCCCCAAGCCGCAATCCACCCGCGACCGCGTCGTCGGCATCCTCTCCGACGAGTCGAGCCAGCTCATATTCCTCGACACCCCTGGCCTACTCGAGCCGCGTTACGCGCTTCATCGCTCCATGCAGCACGCCTCGCAGAAGGCCATTGGCGACGCCGACGTCATCATCCATCTCGTGGACGCGGCAGAGGACGAACCCGGTGACCTGGTCGCGCTGGCGCAGTTGCCCAGCGCCCCCCGGGCGCCCGTGATCCTCGCGCTCAACAAGGCCGACCGCCTGAGCGACGCGGGCCGATCCTCCGTGCTGGCGCGGCATCCGCACGCGCTCATGCTCTCGGCCGGCACCGGCGAGGGGGTGGAGGATCTGCTCGCCTCCGTGCGCGCCAAGCTACCCGAAAGCCCGTTCCTCTATGACGCCGAGGATGTGTCCACGCAGCAGGTGCGGTTCTTCGTGTCCGAGTTCCTTCGAGAGACGGTCCTCGAACAACTCGACGACGAAGTGCCTTACAGTGTGGCGGTCGCGATCGAGGAGTTCCGTGAGGGGAGCACGCCGGTATACATTCGAGCAGTGATGTATGTCGAGCGCGAGAGCCAGAAGCCGATCCTCATCGGCGCCGGCGGCAGTCGCATCAAGGCGCTCGGCCAGGCGACTCGCGCGAAGATCGAGCCGTTGGTCGGTGGCCCAGTGTTTCTCGATCTCTGGGTGAAGGTGTTGCCCAACTGGCGTCGCAACGCCGGAGCGCTCGCCCGACTTGGTTACCGCCTCCCTGACGAGACCAGGAAATCGTGACTACGAATAGCGAAGTGGGATCCGCGATCCCGGCGGCCATCAGGGAACTCCTCGTCTGTCCGAAGTGTCGTGGACGACTCGACGACGCCCCCGCCAAGGACGCGTTGAACTGCGCTGCGTGCTCGCTCAGCTATCCCGTGCGGGACGGCATTCCCGTCATGCTGATGGACCAGGCGACAAGGATCCGTTCGTGACAATGGCGCGCAAATGCTTGCGGTGCCGTGGTTTGACAGCCCTTCGGCGAGCCCGTATCTTGCTCGTTCCCTCTCTTCGCTGACCGCCTTGTCGCAATCGACCGCCCTGATATTCGCGCCGGACGGCCAGTCGCTGCCAGATACGATTCGCGCCTGGCTCGACAGCCGCCGGATCCCGACGCGCGGCGTGGGCTCGTCGGACGAAGTCATGTCGGCGGCGCTGCGCAGCCGTCCGCGCCTCGTGCTCGTCGATGCGCGCAGCCATCCGGTCGCGGGACTCAAGATCTGCCGGCGCCTCAAGCAGGACTCCTTCACCGGCGTGATCCCCGTGGTGATCGCGACGCGCGCCGAGGATACGGCGTTCGCGGCGGCGTTCGATGCCGGTGCCGACGAGGTCGTGCGCGAGGGCGTGTCGCCGGCCGAGGTGCAGCTGCGGCTGGACGCGCTCCTCCGGCGCAGTGATCGCGACACGTTCGTGCATCCGTCGACGCGACTGCCGGGCACCATCGAGATCGAGACGGAGATCATGCGTCGCATCGACGCGAGGACCCCGTTCGCCGTCTGCTACGCGGACCTCGACCACTTCAAGGAATTCAACGATCGCTATAGCTACTATGATGGCGATCGGGTCATCCGCATCCTCTCGAAGATCCTCCACGACGTGGTGAAGGGAACGAGCGGCGAGCAGGGATTCGTCGGGCATATCGGCGGTGACGACTTCATCTTCGTGGTGCCGGTGGACGACGTGCCCGCGACCTGCGGCGAGATCGTCGACGTCTTCGATACGCTGATCCCCTACCAGTACTCGGAGCAGGACCGCCGGGCCGGCTATTACTTCGGCAAGGACCGCCGCGGCCAGCTGCACAAGGTGCCGCTGATGACGGTGTCGATCGGCGTGGTGACGAACGAACGCCGCCAGTTCACCCACGCGGGGCAGGTGAGTGAGCTCGCGACGGAGATGAAGAGCTACGCCAAGACGCTGCAGGGGTCCGTCTACTCTGTCGATCGTCGTGGTGATGGACCCGCGGGAGACACGCCGTCCCCGCCGGTCGTACCAGCAAGCGTGTCGGAGGATCGTTGAACGTTTCGTGCGTGGAATGCCAGTCCGTGTTCAGGGTCGATCCGGCGAAGGTTCCGCCGGACGGCGTGCGAGCGCGGTGTTCAGTGTGTGGCGCGGTCATCCGCGTCTCGCTCGACCAGCCGAACGTGCGCGCGAGCGGGAGCGCGGGCGGCGCAGCCGGCAACGATGGGTGGGACGCATCCGAGCGCGCGCTGATGGAGTCGGACGCCGAGGCCGCGCCGGAGACGTTCGAGCCGTCGCCGAGCCGCCGCACACCGCGATCGGTGACGCCTGCTCCGATGTCGGGCGGCGGGCGGCCTGCGTCACCGACGCCGGTGGCGTTCCAGCCCCCGGTGCGTGCGGCAACACCCGCCATGCCGCCGCGCGCGGTGACTCCGCCGCGCGCACCATTCGCGGCCTCGATGCCGCCGGCCGCTCCGCGTCCGATGACACCGCCGATGCCGGCTGTCGCTTCGCCGATCGCGACGCCACCCGCGGCGGCCGCGCCTGTCGAGCGTCCGCGCGTGCCCAGCGCGACGCCGGCGACCGCATTCGTGCTGGGCTCGCGCGCCCCGACCGGCAACACTTCGCCGCCGCGGCCCTCGTTCCCGAAGCTGACCCCGCCGATCCCTGGTGCGGCGATCAGGCCGGTTCCGAGCGCGCCTACAGCTGCTTCTGCTCCGGTGCCGCGGCCGACACTGCCGGGACGCGCGATTCCGCCCGCGATGCCGCCGCGGGCGATGCCACCGTCGATGCCGCCGGCGGCTCCGCGTACGGGGCAGCCTGGCGCTCCTGCGATGCCTCCCAGGGCGATGCCACCGGTGATGCCACCGCGGTCCATGCCGCCCGCGATGTCCCCGCGGACCGTGCCCTCGGCCGCGCCTCCGGCCATGCCTCCGCGTGTGTCACCGGCGGGCGCATCGGCGGGCGCATCGGCGGCCACGCCGCCCCGCATGCCGTCCATGCGCCCCACGACCGCCACGCCGGTGAACTCGCTCCCCGCGATGCCACCAGCGCCCAAGCCGCCGGCAGCCGCTACAGCCCCGGCAGCGCGCGGCACCCCGGCGACCGTCACTCCGATCACTGGCGCGACGCCGGCTGGCGGCGTGAAGCGCTCCATCAACCCGTTCCTCGCGAACGATCCGAACCAGAAGGGGCGCCGGCTCGCGCGCGCGCTCGTGTCGGACATGATCGCGTACCAGCCGGGGAAGAAGGAGGAGGGGTTGCGCGACGGTACCCTCAAGGCGCTCTTCCGCGAGGAGATCAAGAAGAGCTACGAGGAGTACGTCGACCAGATCGGCAAGGAGTTCGCCGACAGCACCACGCACTTCCAGGACGCGCTCAACGAACTGCTCGGGGGCGGACAGAAGATTTTCTAGCCGCGCGACGTTACATTCCACGCATCGCCGAGCGAGCCGTCTCCCGACGAGGAGTACGGCTCGCCGCGCATCCGACCACAGGACACCGCCGGCCATGGCAGACCACAGCCTCATCACTTCGCTGAAGCACGACGAGTCCAGGCTCGCCGAGCTGCGGAGGTACCTTTGACCTCGAGCGCAAGCGCGACCGCCTGAACGCGCTCGAAGGCGACATGGCCGATCCCGGCTTCTGGAACGCCCAGGAACACGCCCGGGAAGTCGTGCAGGAAGTGAAGACCCTCAAGAACTGGTTAGAGCCATTCGACCGTCTGGTCGAACGGATCTCCAGCGCCCAGGAACTCGCCGAGCTGCTCGCGATGGAGCCCGACGAGGAGATGTCGGCCGACCTGGAGCGCGAGGTGGCGGCGGTCCACGAGGAGACGGGAGCGTTCGAGCTCAAGTCGCTGCTCCAGGGCCGGGACGACTTCCGTGACGCGCAGCTCGAGATATCGGCCGGCGCCGGCGGTACCGAGGCGCAGGACTGGGCACAGATGATCATGCGCATGTACACGCGATGGGCGGAGAGAAAGGGCTTCGAGGTCGACATCCTCGACCTCTCCGAGGGAGAGGAGGCCGGCATCAAGGGCGCGGTGCTGGAGATCCGCGGGCCGTACGCCTTCGGCTTCCTCCGTCCCGAGGCGGGCGTGCACCGCCTCGTGCGGATCTCGCCGTACGACTCGCAGGCCCGGCGCCACACGAGCTTCGCGTCGGTGTTCGTGTATCCGGTGGTGAACGAGGAGATCAACATCGAGATCCGCGAGGAGGACCTGCGGATCGACGTCTATCGCGCGTCCGGCGCAGGCGGCCAGCACGTCAACAAGACCAGCTCGGCGGTGCGCATCACGCACATCCCGTCGGGGGTCGTGACGGCGTCGCAGGCGGAGCGGTCACAGTTCAAGAACAAGGCGACCGCGATGAAGCAGCTCAAGAACAAGCTCTACCAGATCGAGGCCGACAAGCAGCACGCGGCGAAGGCCGCGCTCGACGCGACCAAGATGGACGTCTCATTCGGCAGCCAGATCCGCAGCTATGTCTTCCAGCCCTATACGATGGTCAACGACCACCGCACCGAGCTCAAGCTCACCGACGTGCACAAGGTGATGGACGGGGCGATCGACCCGTTCATCGAGGCGTACCTGAAGCAGACGGGCGCGCCGCCGGAGAAGGTCGCGTGACGGACGACCTGAACTTCGTGATGAAGGCGCGTCGGGAGAAGCTCGACGCGCTGGTCGCATCGGGCGCCGCGCCGTTCGCCTACTCGTTCGACCGCTCGCACGGCTGCGGCCCGGCGGTGGGCTTGATGCCGGTGGCGCCGGCCGAGCCCCCGGCGCCCGGCACCGAGGCACCGCACGGCCCGGTGGTGCAGCTCGCCGGCCGCATCGTCGCATGGCGCGGGCACGGCAAGACGGTCTTCGCGCACCTCGCGGACGACACCGGCCGCATGCAGCTGTACTTCCGCAAGGACTCGCTGCCGGAGGCGCAGGTGGCGCTGCTCGCCCACCTCGACCTCGGCGACGTGATCGGCGTGCACGGCCCGCTCTTCCGCACGCGGACGGGCGAGGTGACGGTGCGCGTGGACGACGTGCGGTTGCTGGCCAAGTCGCTGCGTCCGCTCCCGTTCGGCAAGGAGGAGGTCGTCGATGGGCGCACGGTGCGCCACTCCGGGTTCGCCGACGGCGAACAGCGGTCGCGCCAGCGCTACGCGGACCTTGCGGTGCACCCCGAGGTGCGACGGCACTTCGCCGCGCGGTCGCGCATGACGACGGCGCTGCGCCGCGCCCTGGACGACCTCGGTTATCTCGAGGTGGAGACGCCGGTGCTGCAGCCGCTGTACGGCGGCGCCGCGGCCAAGCCGTTCTCGACGCACCACAACGCGCTGGACATGCCGCTCTTCCTGCGCATCGCCGATGAGCTGTATCTCAAGCGGCTGATCGTCGGCGGCTTCGACCGCGTCTATGAGATCGGGCACGACTTCCGGAACGAGGGGATCGACCGGACGCACAATCCCGAGTTCACGATGCTGGAGTTCTACGAGGCCTACGCCGACTACACGGTGATGATGGGGCGCGTGGAGCAGCTGCTGATCAACGCCGCGACCGCGGTGCGCGAGACGTTCGGTGACGAGCCCCGGCGTCGCCCCGATGGTTCGGACGCCGCGCCGGTGCCCACGTTCCAGCCGCCGTTCCCGCGCATCGAGTGGGTGCCGGCGCTGTCGGCGGCGCTCGGCGTCGCGGACGTGACGGCCATGAGCGACGCGGAGCTGCGGAAGGCCGCCGAGCGCGCCGGCGTGCACGACCTCGCCAAGCTCTCGCGGCCGAAGCTGCTGGACGAGCTCTTCCAGGCGCATGTCGAGTCGAAGATCGACCTGCCGACCTTCGTCGTCGACTATCCGGTGGAACTCTCGCCGTTGGCCAAGCCCCATCGCAGCAAGCCGGGCCTCACCGAACGGTTCGAGCTCTTCGCCAAGGGCAAGGAGCTCGCGAACGCGTTCTCCGAGCTGAATGACCCGATCGACCAGCGCGCGCGGTTCGAGGCGCAGGCACGGCTCAAGGCGGCGGGCGACGAGGAGGCCACCGGCGTGGACGAGGACTACCTGCGCGCGATGGAGTATGGCATGCCGCCCACGGGCGGCGTGGGCATCGGCCTCGACCGGCTGTTCATGTACCTCACCGACACGCCCCATATCCGCGACGTGATCCTGTTCCCGCTGATGCGCCCCGAATGAGCCGTCTCGAGCTCTCCATCGCGTGGCGCTACCTGCGCAGCCGGCGTGGTTCGAGGCTGCTCTCGTTCATCAGCGTGATCGCGGTGGCGGGCGTGGTGGTCGGCGTGAGCGCGCTGATCGTGATCATCGGCGTGATGAACGGGCTGCAGACGGACCTGCGCGAGAAGATCCTGGTCGGCAGCCCGGACGTGCGCGTGCTGACGTTTGGCGAGGGACTGCGGGTGGACGACTGGCGCACGGCGATGGCGAAGGTGCGCGCCGTGCCGGATGTGGTCGACGCGGCGCCGTTCGTGCTCTCGCAGGGCCTGGCCACGACCGGCCACAACTACCACGAGGCGGTCTCCATCTCGGGGATCCTCGCCGGCGACTCCGGCTCGGTGCAGGTGACGAGCATCCGCGACCATGCGCGCGAGGGCGACTTCAGGTTCCGCGACGACACGGGCGGGACTCGCGGAGTCGTGCTCGGCCACTTGCTCGCCGACCGGCTGAGCGCGTACCCGGGGTCGAAGCTCACGATCGTCGCGGCGACGGGCGGAACGGCGAGCCCGTTGTTCGGCGGGCTGATCCCGCGCTACTTCGAGTACGACGTGACGGGCGTGTTCGAGACGGGGATGTACGAGTACGACAACAACTACGTGTACATGGACCTCGCGGCGGCGCAGGAGTTCGCGGGAATGGACACGTCGGTGACGGGGATCGAGGTGCGCGCCACCGACCGCTGGGCGGCGCCTGACGTCGCGGAGCGGATCACCGAGGCGCTGGGCTTCCCGTACCGCACGGTCGACTGGCAGACGCAGAACAGCTCGCTCTTCCGCGCGCTCAAGCTCGAGAAGCTCGGCATGGCCGTGATCCTGACGCTGATCATCATCGTGGCGGCGTTCAACATCGTGAGCACGCTGACGATGGTCGTGCGGGACAAGACGCGCGAGATCGGCATCCTCAAGGCGATGGGCATGCGGCCGGACTCGATCCGCCGGATCTTCCTGCTGCAGGGCGCGTTCATCGGCTTCGTGGGCACCGGCCTCGGGCTCGTGATCGGCGTGGTGGTGGGCGTGGCGCTCGAGCGGTGGAAACTGATCGCGCTCGACCCATCGGTGTATTTCATCGATCATCTCCCGGTGCAGCTGCAGGCCGGGGACGTCGGGCTGATCGTCGCGCTGAGCGTGCTGGTCGCGATCCTCGCGACGTTGCATCCGGCGTCGGTCGCGTCGAAGCTCTACCCGATCGAGGCGATCCGCAGCGAATGAGTGAACCGGCCATGGCTTCCCTCGCCTCCATCACCCCGATCACCCCGGTGCTCTCCGCGAGCGGCGTGGTGAAGGGCTACCGCGGCGGCGACGGCGGCGAGATCCACGTGCTGACTGGCGTCGACCTCGCGGTGTCCGCCGGGGAGATGGTGGCGGTGGTGGGCGCGAGCGGGGCGGGCAAGAGCACCTTCCTGCACGTGCTCGGTGCGCTGGAACGGCCCGACGCCGGCGAGGTGCTGCTGGCGGGAGAGTCCACCGCCGGTGCCAGCGACGAGAGGTTGGCGGAACTTCGCAACCGCACAGTGGGATTCGTATTCCAGTTCCACCACCTGCTCAAGGAGTTCTCCGCTCTCGAGAACGTCATGATGCCGCTGCGGATTGCCAACCGTCCTCCGCGTGAGGCGAGGGAGCGCGCCGAGTCGTTGCTCGAGCGCGTGGGGCTCGCCTCGCGCCGGCACCACCGCCCGTCGGAGCTCTCCGGCGGCGAGCAGCAGCGCGCGGCCGTGGCGCGGGCGCTGGCCGCCGAGCCGCCGCTGTTGCTGGCGGACGAGCCGTCGGGGAACTTGGACCATCACAACGCCGAGCGCCTGCACGACCTGTTCGCGGGGCTGGCGGCGGAGATGCGCCTCGCGCTGGTCGTCGTGACGCACAATCGCTCGCTGGCGGCGCGCGCGGACCGGGTGCTGCACCTCGAGGACGGCAGGCTGCAGCAAGTGGCCGCATCCGAAGGAGGTGTCTGATGCTCTGCGACCAGTGCCACGAACGCGATGCCATCGTGCACCTCACGCAGATCGTCGAGAGCGTGGTGACGCAAGTGCATCTCTGCGAGCGGTGTGCCGCGGAACGCGGCATCGAGACGAGCGTGAACGTGCCGAAGAACCCGCTGGGCGACTTCCTGCAGGCGGTGCAGCAGCAGGCGGCCCAGATGCCGGGCGACGCCGCCCGCTGCGCGTACTGCGGCACCTCGCTGCGGGACTTCCGCGCGAGCGGCCGCCTGGGCTGCGCGCACTGCTACGGGGCGTTCGAGCAGAGCCTCCGGGAGCTGCTGCGCCGCGTGCACGGCGGCACGCGTCACGAGGGTTGGCGCTACGGCGTGCGAGACCCCGAGCTCATGACCCGCGACCTCACCCTGCACGACCTGCGCGAGAAGCTGCACCGCGCGGTGGAGCAGGAGGAGTTCGAGACGGCGGCCACGCTACGGGACCAGATCCGGGGGCTCGAATGACACTCGACCTCACGCTGCTGCCGGATGGCGGCCTGCATTGGCTGTCGGCGTCCGGCGACCACTCCGACATCGTGCTCTCGTCGCGCATCCGCCTCGCGCGCAACCTGGCCGGGTTCGCGTTCCCGACGCGCGCGCGCGAGGGCGAGCGGCTTCGGGTGCTCCATCAGTTGCGCGAAGTGGCGCCGCGCGTCGAATCGCTGAGGCACGCGGCGCTGGTGCGGGTGGACGAGTGCACGCCGCAGGAGCGCTTGCTGCTGCACGAGCGTCACCTCGTGAGCCGCGAGCTGGCCGGGCTCGACCAGGGGAAGGAAACCCAAGTGGCCGGTGCCGGTGCCGTATTCGTGACGGGTGACGCCGGGTTGATGGTGAACGAGGAGGATCACCTGCGACTGCAGGTGTTCCGCTCGGGGTTCGATGTGCCGGGGGCGCTGCGCGAGGCGGAGAAGATGGACCGCGAGCTGGGCGCCGAGTTGCCGTATGCCTGGCATGGCGAGTTCGGGTTCCTCACGGCGTGCCCGACGAACACCGGCACGGGCATGCGCGCATCGGTGCTGATCCACCTGCCGGGACTCGTGCTTACGCAGGAGATCGCGAAGGTGCTGCAGGGCCTGCAGCACATGGGGTTGACGTATCGAGGGCTGTACGGCGAGGGCAGCGACGTCCTGGGGAACTTCTTCCAGATCTCGAACCAGACGACGCTCGGCCGTTCAGAGGAGGAACTCGCGGACCAGCTGGTGCGCGTGGTGAAGCGGGTGATCGAGCGGGAAGAGGAAGCGCGGCGGGTGTTGTTGCGTGACGCCGGTTATATTATCGAGGACAAGTTGTGGCGCGCGTACGGCACCCTCCGGCATGCGCGCAACTTGCCGGCGGACGAAGCGATGAACCTGCTCAGTGGTGTTCGGCTGGCCGCCGGCCTGAACCTGGTGTCCGGGCTCAGTGTATACACGCTCAACAAGCTCCTGATCTTCAGCCAGTCGGCGCACCTCGCCCAGATCGAGGGACGGGTGCTGACCGAAGGCGAGGCGAACCTGGCGCGGGCCCGCTACGTGCGACAGGTACTGGCCAACGAGGCGCGCCTGCCCGGTTGACCCCTGGGACGGCAGAGTCGAGGCGACTGATGAACGGCTACAACTTCACGGAGCGAGTGCGGAAGGTCCTGGCGATGGCTCGCGAGGAAGCCGCACGTCTGCATCACGAATACGTCGGGACGGAGCATATCCTGCTCGGCCTCATCCGCGAGGGTGAGGGCGTCGCCGCGGCCGTGCTGCAGAACCTGAGCGTCGACCTCGAGGAGATCCAGCAGAAGATCGAGGAGACGGTGAAGAAGGGGAAGGCGGCGCAGGCCACCGGCCCGGACCTCCCGTACACGTCGCGTGCGAAGAAGGTGCTCGAGCTCGCCATGGGCGAGGCTCGCGAGCTGAATCACAGCTATGTCGGCACGGAGCACCTGCTGCTCGGCCTGCTGCGCGAGGAGAAGGGGATCGCGGCGCAGGTGCTGACCGACGCCGGCGTGAACCTCGAGGCCGCGCGCGCCGAGACGCTGCGCCTGCTCGGGACCGAGATGCCGCAGGGCGGCGGCTCGGGCCAGGGCGTGACGCCGCCGGCGCCGGCCGCCGCGAAGGGCGAGAAGAAGTCGAAGACGCCCGCGCTCGACCACTTCTGCCGCGACCTCACGACGCTCGCGTCCGAGGGCCAGCTGGACCCGACGATCGGCCGGTTCAAGGAGATCGAGCGCGTGATGGAGGTGCTGTCGCGCCGCAAGAAGAACAACCCCGTGCTGATCGGCGAGCCCGGTGTGGGCAAGACGGCGATCGTCGAGGGCCTCGCGCAGCTGATCGCGAACAACGAGTGCCCGGACTCGCTGCGCGACCACCGCGTGCTCTCGCTCGACATGGCGGCCGTCATCGCGGGCACGAAGTACCGCGGCCAGTTCGAGGAGCGCCTCAAGGCGGTCATGAACGAGATCGCGCAGAACAAGCAGATCATCCTGTTCATCGACGAGCTGCACACGCTGGTCGGCGCGGGCGCGGCCGAAGGCGCGATCGACGCGAGCAACATGCTCAAGCCGGCGCTCGCGCGCGGCGAGCTGCAGTGCGTCGGCGCGTCGACGCTCAACGAGTACCGCAAGTACATCGAGAAGGACGGCGCGCTCGAGCGCCGCTTCCAGACGGTGGTCGTGGACCCGCCGTCGGTGGACGAGACGGTGGAGATCCTCAAGGGCCTGCGCGCGAAGTACGAGGACCATCACCGCGTGACGATCCCCGACGAGACGCTCGCGATCGCGGCCAAGCTCTCGGAGCGCTACATCACGGACCGGTTCCTGCCCGACAAGGCGATCGACGTGATCGACGAGGCGGGTGCGCGCGCGCGCCTGGCGGCGCAGGTGTTGCCGCCGGCGGTGGCGGAGCTGAAGACGAAGCTCGAGGCCGTGAACGCCGAGAAGGACGCCGCGGTGCGCGACCAGAACTTCGAGCGCGCGGCCGGCCTTCGCGACACCGAGCGCGAGCTGCAGGCGGAGATCCGCGCGCGCCAGGAGGAGTGGGAGGCGCGGCGCCAGTCGTTCCGCCCGGTGCTCGGCGAGGAGGAGATCTCCTTCATCGTGAGCCGCTGGACGGGCATCCCGGTGACGCGCCTCCAGGAAGCGGAGACGGCGCGCCTGCTGCGGATGGAGGAGGAGCTCCACGAGCAGGTCGTGGCGCAGGACGACGCGATCAAGGCGATCTCGCGGTCCATCCGGCGCAGCCGCGCCGGCCTCAAGGACCCGCGCCGCCCGATCGGTTCGTTCATCTTCTCCGGCCCCACGGGCGTCGGCAAGACCGAGCTCGCACGCGCGCTCGCCAAGTTCCTGTTCGCCGACGAGTCCGCGCTGATCCGCGTGGACATGAGCGAGTACATGGAGAAGTTCTCGGTGTCGCGCCTGATCGGCGCGCCCCCGGGCTACGTGGGTTACGAGGATTCCGGCACGCTCACCAAGGCGGTGCGGCGGAAGCCGTACAGCGTGATCCTCCTCGACGAGATCGAGAAGGCGCACCCGGACGTCTTCAACATCCTCCTGCAGGTGCTGGACGAGGGCCACCTCACCGACAACTACGGCCGCGTGATCGACTTCAAGAACACGGTCGTCATCATGACGTCGAACGTGGGGGCGAAGGACATCATGAAGAACCGGCAGCTCGGGTTCGGCTCGGTGGACCCGACGCAGAACTTCGAGCGCCTGGCCGACAAGGTGAAGGAGGAGATGCAGCACGTCTTCAACCCGGAGTTCCTGAACCGGCTCGACGACGTGATCGTGTTCCACCCGCTGAGCCGGGAGCACATCGCGCAGATCGTCACGATCCTGCTCAAGGATGTGCAGTCACGGCTCGGCGACGAGGAGCTGACGCTCAAGCTGACCGACGGCGCGACGGAGTTCCTCGTCAAGAACGGATATGATGTGAGCTACGGCGCGCGCCCCCTCAAGCGGGCCATCCAGCGCTGGATCGAGGATCCCCTCTCGGAGAAGATCCTCCTCGCGGAGTTCAGCCGCGGGGATGAGATCGAAGTCGACGTGTCGACGGACGGCACGAAGCTCGAGTTCAGGGTCCCGGCCAGCTCCCCCAAGGCCTGACCCGCGCTTCAACCTGAACGAGGGTCCCGGCACCGGACAGGGTCGACCTGTCCGGTACGGACTCGTGTATATTCCGCCCATGCAACGTGTTCCGATGGTCGCGCTCGCCCTGTCGCTGCTGGCGGGCGGACCTTTGTTGGCCCAAGATGCCGCCCTCGCGGGTCGCTGCCTCGTCCCTGACTCCATCGATGTCAGGGGCGCGTCGCGCGTCTCCCGTCAGGCGATTCTCGCCACGAGCGGATTCACGGTGGGTGACTCGCTGAACTTCCCGTCGATCCAGCGAGCCATCCGCGACCTGTTCGGCACCGGCGACTTCGACGACGTCCAGGTCACCTGCGGTCTTCCGGCGGAGGGAGCCGGCGCCATCCTCCAGATCGACGTGAAGGAGCGCCCGCTGCTCGGCGTGGTCCAGGTGGTCGGGCCGGAGCAGGTGTCCAAGCGGACGGTCGAGGACAAGGTCGACCTGCTGCTCGGCCGCCCGCTCGATCCCAACGGCATCGCGCTCGCGATGCGACGCATCGACTCGCTCTACCAGTCGAAGGGCTACTACCTGGCCAAGGTGCGGCCCGAGACCACGTTCGTCGGCGACCGGGTGCACCTCGTGCTCAACGTCGAGGAAGGCCGTCGCCTCGCCATCTCCGGCGTGACCGTCACCGGCAACGAGCGCGTCTCCGACGGCGCCATCGTCGGCGCCATGAAGACGAAGCCCGAGGGCTTCCTCTGGTTCCGGAAGGGCGAGTTCGATGAGGACAAGTACGCGGCCGACCTCGGCGAGAAGATCCCCAAGCTCTATGCCGAGCGCGGCTTCGTCGACTTCCAGCTCGATCGCGACACGCTGCTGGTGGACGCCGAGCGCGGCAAGGCACAGATCGAGCTGACGGTGCGCGAGGGCGACCAGTACAAGGTGTCGGGCTTCGAGGTGGTGGGGAACCGCCGCTTCGACGCGGCGCAGATCGCCGCCTACTACCCGTTCACGGACCGCGCGCCGTCGCTCACCGAGCGCCTGCGCGGACTCGTGCGCCGGCGCGCGCCGGCCACCGACGTGTTCGACCGCACGCGCTGGGAGGAAGCCACCCAGTCGGTGCAGACGCTCTACAGCAACGAGGGCTACATCTACGCGCAGGTGCGCCCGGTGGTCGAGCGTGACCCGACCGACTCGGCGCGCGTGAACCTGCGCTGGGACATCATCGAGAACAATCCGGCGGTGATCAACCGCGTGGACATCCTCGGCAACGACTATACCGTCGAGAACTGCATCCGCGACCAGCTCGTGATCATCCCGGGCGACGTGTTCAACCAGGAGCGCCTGATCCGGAGCTACCAGGGCATCGCGAACCTCGGGTTCTTCGAGACGCCGCTGCCGTTCCCGGACACGCGCCAGGCCAACGAGCAGGGCGACATCGACATCATCTTCCGCGTGAAGGAGAAGCGCAGCGGCCAGGTGACGTTCGGTGCGTCGATGGGGCAGGGCACCGGCCTCGGCGGGTACATCGGGCTCGAGCAGCCGAACCTGTTCGGACGCTGCAAGCGCGGCAGCGTGCAGTGGCAGTTCGGCCAGTACATCAACGACTTCAACGCCTCGTACACGGACCCGGGCATCAAGGGCTCGCTGATCTCGGGCACGGTGACCGGCTACCGGTCGCAGGCACGGTTCCGCATCGCCGACCTCGGCCGCACGACGCGCACCGGCGGCTCGCTGCGCGCGGGCTTCCCGTTCCCGCGCTCGCGCTTCACCCGCATCTTCACGTCGTACGGGCTCGAGTCGGTGCGCTACGGCAGCGACGGCCTGCTCGGCAGCATCTCCACGAACTCGTGCCAGGGCTGTCTCCGGAGCACGTTCGGCGTGGACGTCAGCCGCGACACGCGCGTCGACATGCCGTTCGCGACCGAGGGACAGCTGCAGTCGGTGAGCGCGCAGTTCAACGGCGGTCCGCTCGGCGGCAGCGCGACGTTCCAGCGCTACACGGCGGAGTTCAAGAACTACGCGCTGCTGGCGCGCATCGGCGGCAACAAGCCGGGCTCGCAGCCGCTGCGCCTGACGTTCGGCCTCACCGGCCGCTCGGGCATCGTCGTCGGCGACCCGGGTGACTTCTTCTGGTCGCAGCAGTTCTCGCTCGGTGGCGTGCAGTTCGGCGAGATGCTGCGCGGTTATCCGGAGTTCTCGATCACGCCGCGCGGGTTCTCGACCAGCACGGGCACGTACAACGCGCAGCGTGAATCGTTCGGCAGCGCGTTCTTCTCGTCCACCGCGGAGCTCGGCCTGCGCTTCAACCAGGCGCTCTACGTGAGTGCGTTCTACGACGCCGGCAACCTCTGGGCGCGGCCGCGGGACTTCGATCCCACGCGCCTCTTCCGCGGCGCCGGCCTCGGCATCTCGACCGTGACCCCGCTGGGCCCGCTCGGGCTCGACTGGGCATATGGCTTCGACCGGCGCGACGAGTTCGGGCGCCCGGACCCCAAGTGGCAGCTGCATTTCCGGCTCGGACAGCTCTTCTAAACCTCCAGGAGTATTCATGATCGTCGGTTCACGCGGCCTGTTGGCCGCATTCGCACTCCTCCTCGCCGCTGCCGCGCCCCTCTCGGCGCAGCAGAAGTTCGGCTATGTCGACAGCCGCCGGATCATGCAGGAGATCCCCGGCCGTGCGCAGGCGGAGGCCGCGCTCCGCGGCGAGATCGACAAGCTCGGCGCGCGCGAGAAGAAGATGGTCGACTCGCTCAACGTGATGATGAACGCCTTCGAGCGCGACTCGGCGAAGCTGACGCAGCCTGAGCGCGTGACGCGCTTCACGGTGCTGCAGCAGTACGACGCGCAGTACCGCGACACGCTCGAGGCGCTGCAGGCCGAGGCGCAGCAGCTCCAGCAGGAGGCGCTGGCGCCGCTGTTCGACCAGGTGCGCATCGCGCTCGAGGACATCCGCATGGCCGAAGGCTTCGCGATGATCTTCGACGTCGGGGCGCAGGTGAACCCGATCGTCGCGATGGACAAGAATCTCGACCTCTCGGACCGCGTGATCGCGCGCATCCGGACGATGCCGGCGGCGACGCGTACGCCGGCCGCCCGGCCGACCGCCACTCCCGCGCCCAAGCCCGCCGGCCCGGTGACGCAGCCGGCCGGCGTCGGCCGCAAGCCGTAGTCCCGCGACACCGCTCTCCCCCACCAGGGCGATGTCCGTGAAGGGACCTTCCGCGCTCCGGATCGCCGACGTCGCTGCTGCCGTCGGCGGTTCGCTCGTTGGTGACCCGGAAACCGTCGTGAGCGGCATCGCGCCGCTCGACCGCGCCGGCCCGGGCGATGTCACGTTCCTCGCCTCGGCGCGCTATGCGTCGATGCTGGCGTCGAGCAATGCAGGCGCCGTCCTCGTGTCGCCGCAGCTGGCGGACACGCCGGGCACCTGCCGCAGCCGCATCGTCGTCGACAAGCCGCACGAGGCGATGCTGACGCTTCTGCCGCTGCTGTACACGATGCCCGACCGCCCGTTCGCCGGGGTGCATCCCTCAGCGGTGGTGGCCAGCACCGCGGTGATCGCCCCTGACGCCTGCGTCGAGGCGTTCTCGGTCGTCGGCGCGGGTGCGCGGATCGCCGCCGGCGCGTGGATCGGCCCGTTCAGCCACGTCAGCGACGGTGTGGCGGTGGGGCCCGGTTCGCGGCTCGTCAGCCACGTCACGCTGTACGAGGGCACGCGGATCGGCGCGCGCACCACGCTGCACGCCGGCACGCGCATCGGCAGCGACGGCTTTGGCTACGTGTCGGGCAAGGACGGGCATCGCAAGGTGCCGCACGTCGGGCGCTGCGAGATCGGCGATGACGTCGAGATGGGCGCCAACTGCACCATCGACCGCGGCAGCCTCGACGCGACGGAGATCGGGGACGGCTGCAAGTTCGACAACATGGTGCACGTCGGGCACAACTGCCGCGTCGGGCGCCTCTGCCTGTTCACGGCGGGCACGATGGTAGCCGGCAGCACGAACATCGGTGACGGCGTGGTCCTGGCGGGGCAGGTGGGCGTCGCAGGGCACGTCAACATCGGGTCGGGCGCCATCCTCACGGCCCGTGCGGGCGTCATCAGCGACGTGCCCGCGGGAGAGACCTGGGGAGGGTTCCCGGCGCGACCGCACAAGCTGGCCATGCGTGGTTACGGCGCGCTCGCGAAGCTGCCCGATTTCATGAAGCGCGTGGAGCAGTTCATGAAGGATCGTCGCGACTCGTGAGTGACCTGCCGCGACGGACCATCGGGAAAGCCGTCTCCCTGAACGGAGTCGGGTTGCATATGGGCAGTGACTGCGCGTTGACGTTCCGGCCGGCCAAGGCGGGGAGCGGCATCCGCTTTCGCCGCGCGGACCTGCCGGGCGCACCCGAAGTGCGCGCGCATGTCTCGCTGGCCATCGCGGCCGAACGGCGCACGCAGCTGGGCGAGGGCGCGGCGGCCCTGCACACCGTCGAGCACGTGCTGGCGGCGGTCGCGGGCATGGGCATCGACGACATCATGATCGAGATGAACGCGGCCGAGCCGCCGATCATGGACGGCTCGGCCGAGCCCTACCGACTGCTGCTGCAGTCGGCCGGCGTGGTGGAGCACGGCGGCCGCGCCGAGGTGCTGCGGCTGAGCGAGAGCGTGCGTGTGGTCGACGGCGAGTCGGTGTATGTCGCGCACCCGGCGAGTTCGCTTGAGCTCGACGTGCAGATCGACTTCGACCACCCGCTCATCGGTGCGCAGCGCGGGCACTATTGCGTCACGCCGGAAGCGTTCGCGCGGGACCTCTCGCCGGCGCGCACCTTCGGCATGCTGAGCTGGGTGGACGAACTGCGCGGCAAGGGGCTCATCCAGGGCGCGTCGGCGGAGAACACGATCGTGCTCGACGCGCAGGACGTGGTCGGCACGGCGCTGCGCTGGCCGGACGAGTTCGTGCGGCACAAGGCGATGGATGTGGTGGGCGACCTGGCGCTGGCAGGGATGCGCGTCGCGGCGCGGATCTCGGCGACCAAGCCGAGTCACAGGGGGACTGTCACGCTCGTGCGCGAGATGCTCGCGCACGCGCTGCCGAACAAACCGGAGGAGCGAGTGCTCGGAATCGAAGACATCATGCGGATCCTGCCCCATCGTTATCCGTTCCTGCTCGTGGACCGGATCATCGCGATGGAGGAGAAGAAAAGCATCGTCGGCATCAAGAACGTGACGATCAACGAGCCGTTCTTCCAGGGCCACTTTCCCGGCCACCCCATCATGCCGGGCGTGCTCATCGTCGAGGCGATGGCGCAGGTGGGCGGCGTGCTGCTGATGGGCACGGTGGACGACCCGGAGAGCAAGGTCGTGTACTTCATGTCGCTCGACAACGTGAAGTTCCGCCGGCCGGTGAAGCCGGGTGACCAGATCCGGTTCGAGGTCGAGATCGTCCAGCTGCGCAAGCAGGTCTGCCGGATCGCCGGCGTGGCCAAGGTGGACGACGCCGTCGTCTGCGAAGCGGAGATGGCGGCCGTGGTCCGCGACCGATGAAGTCACGCATCCATCCGACCGCGATCATCGACCCGGGCGCCCAGCTCGCGGACGACGTGGAAGTGGGTCCCTGGGCGTTCATCGGACCCGACTGCACGGTTGGCGCCGGAAGCGTGATCCAGATGCGCGCGACGCTCGAGGCGAACGTGCACCTCGCGCCGAACGTCACCGTCGGCACGGGCAGCGTGCTGGGCGGCCTGCCGCAGGACCTCAAGTTCAAGGGCGAGGTCACGACGGTCGAGATCGGAGAGGGGACGGTGATCCGCGAATACACCACGATCAATCGCGGCACCTCCGAGTCGCACAAGACGACCGTCGGCAAGGGATGCTTCCTGATGTCGTATGTGCACCTCGCACACGACTGCCACGTCGGCGACGGCGTCATCATCTCCAACGGCACGCAGCTCGCCGGCCACGTGCGCGTCGACGACCGCGCGATCATCTCCGGCCTCTGCGCGGTGCACCAGTTCGGCAAGATCGGGCGCCATGCCTTCATCGGCGGCATGTCGCGGGTGGCCAAGGACGTGCCGCCGTTCGTGAAGGCCGTCGGCAACCCGGTGAAGCTCTATGGGCTGAACTCGGTGGGCCTGCAGCGCAGCGGGTTCAAGGAGGACGTGGTGTCGGAGCTGAAGAAGGCGTACCGCCTCTTCTTCCGTTCCGACGTGAACATCACGCAGGCGCTGGAACGCGCGGCCGGCGAGCTCAAGCCGTTCCCCGAGGTGCAGGCGTTCATCGCGTTCGTCGAGGAGAGCGGGCGCGGGATCGTGACGTGAGCGCGCCGATCCGCTTGGGCGTCGTGGGCACCGGCAGCCTCGGCTACCACCATGCGCGCATCCTCAAGGACCTCGGCACCGTCTCGTTCAGCGGCTTCTTCGAGGCGAACGGGGAGCGCGCCGCCACGGTGGCGCGCGAACTCGGCATCCGCGCCTACGACTCGCTCGCTGCGCTCCTCGACGACGTCGACGCCGTGTCGATCGTGGTGCCGACGCCGAAGCACCACGAGGTCGCGATGCAGGCGCTGGCGCGCGGCAAGCACCTGCTGATCGAGAAACCGATCACCGTGACGCTGGCCGAGGCCGACGAGCTGCTCGCGCTCGCGGAGAAGCAGGGCGTGATGGTGCAGATCGGCCACATCGAGCGCTTCAACCGGGCCATCCGCGCCGCGCTCCCGCATGTCGACCGGCCGCTGTTCATCGACAGTGATCGCCTGGCGCCGTTCAACCCGCGCGGATCCGACGTCGCCGTCGTGCTCGACCTGATGATCCACGACATCGACCTCGTGCTCACGCTGACGGGCGCGGCGGTGCGCGAGGTCTCGGCCGCCGGCCTGCCGGTGCTGACGCCGAGCGTCGACATCGCCGACGCGCGCATCACGTTCGAGACGGGTGCGGTAGCGACGATCACCTCGAGCCGCGTGTCGAAGGAGCGGATGCGCAAGCTCCGCATCTTCCAGCGCAACGGCTATCTCTCGCTCGACCTCGCCGCGGGCACGGGCGAGATGTACCGGATGCGGGGTGACGTGGACCTCGTGGCGCTCGCGCGGCAGGCGCAGCCGCTCGAGGCGTTCGTCGAGCGCGTGGTGATCGATGCCCCGGAGGGCGAGCCGCTCCGGCTCGAGCTCGAGAGCTTCGTTGCGGCGCTGCGCGGGGAGTCACCCGTGGCGGTGGACGGC
>Ga0247822_10000298_pt1 | contig 25341 bp, 21 predicted proteins | sample 13C_Cellulose_Da_FD_192423 | JGI IMG/M metagenome (GOLD analysis project Ga0247822, IMG submission 192423) | Soil microbial communities from agricultural site in Penn Yan, New York, United States - 13C_Cellulose_Day30 | ecosystem: Environmental > Terrestrial > Soil > Agricultural land | place...
CGGGCCCGGTCGCCGCTGCCGGGCCCGTTCAACGTGGCCAACACCCTGGCCGCGATCGTCGCCCTGGCCGTCGCCGGACTCGACCCGCAGGCCGCCGCCGACGGCGTCGCCGCCGTGCCGGGCGTGCCGGGCAGGCTGGAGCGGGTGGACGCCGGGCAGCCGTACCTGGCGGTGGTGGACTACGCCCACAAGACCGACGCCGTGGAGTCCGTGCTGCGCGCCCTGCGCAAGGTCACCGAGGGCCGGGTGCACGTGGTGCTCGGCTGCGGCGGCGACCGGGACAAGACCAAGCGGGCGCCCATGGGCGCCGCCGCCGCGCGGCTCGCCGACACCGCCGTACTGACCTCCGACAACCCCCGCTCCGAGGACCCCCTGTCGATCCTCGCCACCATGCTCCACGGCGCCGCCACCGTGCCCGCCCACGAGCGCGGCGAGGTGCAGGTCTTCGAGGACCGGGCCGCCGCGATCGCCGCCGCCGTCGCCCGGGCGCAGCCCGGCGACACCGTGCTGGTCGCCGGCAAGGGCCACGAGCAGGGCCAGGACATCGCCGGGGTGGTGCGTCCCTTCGACGACCGCCAGGTGCTTCGGGAAGCCATCAAGAAGACCCAGGGATGAACTTGTGATCGCCCTCTCCCTCGCCGAGATCGCAGAAGTCGTCGGCGGGCAGACGCACGACATACCGGACCCGTCCGTCCAGGTCACCGGACCGGTCGTCAGGGACTCGCGGGAGGCGGGTCCGGGCAGCCTGTTCGTCGCCTTCGTCGGCGAGCGCGTGGACGGCCACGACTTCGCGGCCCGGGTCGTCGGGGCAGGCGCGGTCGCCGTGCTCGCCTCGCGGCCCGTGGGGGTGCCCGCGATCGTCGTGGAGGACGTCCAGGCGGCCCTCGGGGCCCTCGCCCGGTACGTCGTCGGCAGGCTCGGGACCACGCTCGTCGCGCTCACCGGCTCGGCCGGCAAGACCAGCACCAAGGACCTCATCGCGCAGGTCCTGCAGCGGGCCGCGCCGACCGTCTTCACCCCCGGCTCGCTCAACAACGAGATCGGGCTGCCGCTCACCGCGCTCACCGCCACCGAGGAGACGAAGTTCCTCGTGCTGGAGATGGGAGCGCGCGGAATCGGCCACATCCGCTACCTCACCGGTCTGACCCCGCCGAAGGTCGGCCTGGTCCTGAACGTCGGCTCCGCCCACATCGGCGAGTTCGGCGGCCGGGAGCAGATCGCCCAGGCCAAGGGCGAGTTGGTGGAGTCGCTGCCGCCGGCCGAGGAGGGCGGCGCCGCGGTCCTCAACGCGGACGACCCCCTCGTAAGGGCCATGGCGTCCCGTACGAAGGCGAAGGTGATCCTTTTCGGAGAGTCCGGCGAAGCGGACGTTCGGGCCGAGAACGTGCGACTCACGGACAGCGGACAGCCTTCCTTCAGGCTTCACACACCCTCCGGTGCATCCGATGTGACCATGCGCCTGTACGGTGAGCATCACGTGTCGAACGCGCTCGCCGCGGCCGCCGTCGCCCACGAGTTGGGCATGTCCGCAGACGAGATCGCCCGCGCGCTCTCCGAGGCGGGCTCCCTCTCCCGCTGGCGCATGGAGGTCACCGAGCGGCCGGACGGCGTGACGGTCGTCAACGACGCCTACAACGCGAACCCCGAATCCATGAAGGCAGCGCTGCGCGCGCTGGTGGCCATGGGCAAGGGGCGTCGTACGTGGGCGGTGCTCGGCAGGATGGCCGAGCTCGGGGACGAGGCGCTCGCCGAGCACGACGCGGTCGGACGGCTCGCCGTCCGGCTCAACGTCAGCAAGCTCGTCGCGGTCGGGGGCAGGGAAGCCGCCTGGCTGCAACTGGGCGCATATAACGAGGGTTCGTGGGGTGAGGAGTCGGTGCACGTGTCCGACGCACAGGCGGCGGTCGACCTGTTGCGCAGCGAATTGCGCCCGGGGGATGTCGTACTCGTGAAGGCATCCCGTTCGGTCGGGCTCGAGAGCGTGGCGCAGGCGCTGCTCGAGACCGGTGCCGAGGGTGAGGTCGCCGCCCGATGATGAATCAGATCCTGTTCGCAGGAGTCATTGGCCTCTTCCTCACCCTGATCGGCACTCCGCTGCTGATCAAACTGCTCGCCCGCAAGGGGTACGGGCAGTACATCCGCGACGACGGCCCGCGCGAGCACGCCAGCAAGCGCGGTACGCCGACGATGGGTGGCATCGCCTTCATCCTGGCGACGCTCGCCGCCTACTTCCTGTCCAAGGTCATCACCGGTAAACCCCCGACCTTCTCCGGGCTGTTGGTGCTCGGCCTCATGGTCGGCATGGGCATGGTCGGCTTCCTGGACGACTACATCAAGATCGTCAAGCGGCGTTCGCTGGGTCTGCGGGCCAAGGCGAAGATGGCCGGCCAGCTGATCGTCGGCATCGGCTTCGCGGTGCTGTCGCTCCAGTTCGCGGACTCCCGCGGGCAGACCCCGGCCTCCACGAAGCTGTCGTTCATCACGGACTTCGGCTGGACCATCGGCCCGGTGCTGTTCGTCGTCTGGGCGCTGTTCATGATCCTCGCCATGTCGAACGGCGTGAACCTGACCGACGGTCTGGACGGCCTCGCCACCGGCGCCTCCGTGCTCGTCTTCGGCGCCTACACCTTCATCGGCGTCTGGCAGTTCCAGGAGTCCTGCGCCAACGGCGACACCCTGACCAACCCGGGCGCCTGTTACGAGGTGCGCGACCCGCTGGACCTCGCGGTCGTCGCCTCCGCGCTGATGGGTTCCTGCCTCGGCTTCCTGTGGTGGAACACCTCCCCGGCCAAGATCTTCATGGGCGACACCGGTTCGCTGGCGCTCGGCGGCGTGCTCGCGGGCCTCGCGATCTGCTCCCGCACCGAGCTGCTGCTCGCCATCCTGGGCGGTCTGTTCGTCCTCATCACCATGTCGGTGGTCATCCAGGTCGGCTCCTTCCGGCTCACCGGGAAGCGGGTCTTCCGGATGGCGCCGCTCCAGCATCACTTCGAACTCAAAGGCTGGTCCGAAGTCCTTGTGGTGGTCCGCTTCTGGATCATCCAGGGCATCTGTGTGATCGTCGGACTGGGTCTCTTCTACGCGGGATGGGCAGCGGACAAGTGACCGACTGGCAGGGCAAGCACGTCACCGTCGCCGGACTCGGCGTCTCCGGCGTACCGGCGGCCAGGGCGCTGCACGGGCTCGGCGCGGAGGTCACCGTCGTCAACGACGGGGACGACGCACGGGCGCGCGAGCAGGCCGCCGAACTGGAGGCGCTCGGCGTCACCGTCCGCCTCGGTGACGGCGAAACCCTGCCCGACGGCACCGAGCTGATCGTCACGGCCCCCGGCTGGAGGCCTGACAAGCCGCTGTTCGCCGCGGCGGACCGGGCCGGGGTGCCGGTGTGGGGCGACGTCGAACTCGCCTGGCGGCTGCGCGGCCCCGACGCGGCCCCGTGGCTCGCGGTCACCGGCACCAACGGCAAGACCACGACCGTCCAGATGCTCGCCTCCATCCTGGAGGCGGCCGGACTGCGCACCGCCGCCGTCGGCAACATCGGCGTCTCCCTCCTCGACGCGGTGCTCGGCGAGGAGCGGTACGACGTGCTCGCCGTGGAGCTGTCCAGCTACCAGCTCCACTGGGCGCCGTCCCCGCGCGCCCACTCGGCGGCCGTGCTCAACCTCGCCCCCGACCACCTCGACTGGCACGGCTCCATGGAGGCGTACGCCAGGGACAAGGGCCGCGTCTACGAGGGCAACCGCGTCGCCTGCGTCTACAACGCGGACGCCACCGGCAAGCCCTCCACCGAGGACCTGGTCCGCGAAGCCGACGTGGAGGAGGGCTGCCGCGCCGTGGGCTTCACCCTCGGCGCCCCGGGCCCCTCCCAACTCGGCGTCGTGGAGGGCATCCTGGTCGACCGCGCCTTCGTCGAGAACCGGCAGCGCAACGCCCAGGAGCTCGCCGAGGTCTCGGACGTGAACCCGCCAGCCCCGCACAACATCGCCAACGCCCTTGCCGCGGCGGCCCTCGCGCGGGCCTACGGGGTGCCGGCGAGCGCCGTACGGGACGGCCTGCGGGCCTTCACCCCGGACGCCCACCGCATCGCGCACGTCGCCGACGTGGACGGCGTCACGTACATCGACGACTCCAAGGCCACCAACACCCACGCCGCGGAAGCCTCGTTGGCCGCCTACGACTCGATCGTGTGGATCGCCGGCGGGCTCGCCAAGGGCGCCACCTTCGACGAGCTGGTGGGCGGCGCGGCGAAGCGGCTGCGCGGCGCCGTGCTGATCGGCCGGGACCGCGCCCTGATCCGCGAAGCCCTCGCGCGACACGCCCCGGAGGTACCCGTCGTCGACCTCGACCGGACCGACACTGGGGCGATGCTCCAGGCAGTCCAGGAGGCCCAGCGGCTGGCACGGCCCGGCGACACGGTGCTGCTGGCCCCGGCCTGCGCCTCGATGGACATGTTCGCCAACTACAACAAGCGCGGTGACGCGTTCGCCCAGGCGGTGCGCGAGCTCGGCGCCTGACCCCGGACCGCCTGGTGCCGGGCGACCTTGGGAGGGACGCGTGGGACCGTCGACGGCGTACAGCGGAGGCCCGGATGCCCAGTAGCCGTACCGGCCGCCCGCCCGTGCGGCGGGCCGAGCGCGGTCCCGCCGTGCCCGGGCCCCGCGACAACCCCGTGCGCACCCTGTACATCCGGGCGCGCAAGGCCTGGGACCGGCCGCTGACCGCGTACTACCTGATCCTCGGCGGCAGTCTGCTGATCACCGTGCTCGGTCTGGTGATGGTCTACTCGGCCTCCCAGATCACGGCGCTGCAGATGTCGCTGCCGGGTTCGTACTTCTTCCGCAAACAGCTGCTGGCCGCCGCGATCGGCGGCGTACTGCTGCTGGCGGCCTCCCGGATGCCGGTGAGACTGCACCGCGCGCTGGCCTACCCGATCCTCGCGGGCGCCGTCTTCCTGATGGCCCTGGTGCAGGTGCCGGGGATAGGGGTGGCGGTCAACGGAAACCAGAACTGGATCGCCCTCGGCGGCTCCTTCCAGATCCAGCCCAGCGAGTTCGGCAAGCTGGCGCTGGTGCTGTGGGGCGCCGATCTGCTCGCCCGCAAACAGGACAGACGGCTGCTCTCCCAGTGGAAGCACATGCTGGTGCCGCTGGTCCCGGCCGCCCTGATGCTGCTCGGCCTGATCATGCTCGGCGGCGACATGGGTACGGCGATCATCCTCACGGCGATCCTGTTCGGCCTGCTGTGGCTGGCGGGGGCGCCCACGCGGCTGTTCGTGGGGGTGCTCTCGGTCGCCGCGCTGATCGGCGTGTTCCTGATCCGCACCAGCCCCAACCGCATGGCCCGGCTCGCCTGCCTCGGCGCCACCGAACCCCAGTCGGGGCCGGTCGACTGCTGGCAGGCCGTGCACGGGATCTACGCCCTCGCCTCCGGCGGCATCTTCGGATCCGGACTCGGGGCGAGTGTGGAGAAATGGGGCCAACTCCCGGAAGCGCACACGGACTTCATCTTCGCCGTCACCGGTGAGGAACTGGGTCTGGCGGGGACGCTGTCGGTGCTCGCCCTGTTCGCGGCTCTAGGCTATGCGGGTATCCGCGTGGCCGGACGCACGGAGGACCCCTTCGTCAGGTATGCCGCGGGAGGCGTGACCACCTGGATCACGGCCCAGGCCGTGATCAACATCGGTGCGGTGCTCGGCTTGCTGCCGATCGCCGGAGTCCCGCTCCCGCTGTTCTCCTACGGGGGATCCGCCCTGCTGCCGACCATGTTCGCCATCGGGCTGCTGATCGCCTTCGCGCGTGAGGACCCCGCTGCACGGATGGCGCTTGCCATGCGGCAACCCCGCTTTGGTAAAAAGCGGAACGGGGGTTCACAGCGGCCCCGGAGATGGAACACGATGCGACGGCGCGCCCCGGTGGCGCGTTCGTCCGGAGAGCGGTGAATTTCGGTGCATGTCGTACTCGCCGGCGGAGGAACCGCGGGCCACATCGAGCCCGCGCTCGCCCTCGCGGACGCCCTGCGCAGGCAGGATCCGACCGTGGGCATCACGGCCCTGGGGACGGAGCGAGGCCTGGAGACCCGTCTCGTACCCGAGCGCGGGTACGAACTGGCGCTGATCCCCGCCGTGCCGCTGCCACGCAAGCCCACCCCCGAGCTGATCACCGTCCCGGGCCGGCTGCGCGGCACCATCAAGGCGGCCGAGCAGATCCTGGAGCGCACCAAGGCGGACGCCGTGGTCGGCTTCGGCGGCTATGTGGCCCTGCCCGGCTATCTCGCGGCCAAGCGGCTCGGTGTGCCGATCGTGATCCACGAGGCCAACGCCCGGCCCGGACTGGCCAACAAGATCGGCTCCCGGTACGCCGCGCAGGTCGCCGTCTCCACGCCCGACAGCAAGCTGCGCAACTCCCGCTACATCGGCATCCCGCTGCGCCGCTCCGTCTCCACCCTCGACCGGGCCGCCGTGCGCCCCGAGGCCCGCGCCGCGTTCGGCCTCGACCCCAACCTGCCCACGCTGCTGGTCTCCGGCGGCTCGCAGGGCGCCCGCCGGCTCAACGAGGTCGTCCAGCAGGTCGCTCCGTGGCTGCAGCAGGCCGGGATCCAGATCCTGCACGCGGTCGGCCCGAAGAACGAACTGCCGCAGGTGCACCAGATGCCGGGGATGCCCCCGTACATCCCGGTAAGTTACCTGGACCGGATGGACCTCGCGTACGCCGCGGCCGACATGATGCTCTGCCGCGCGGGCGCGATGACCGTCGCCGAACTCTCCGCCGTCGGGCTCCCGGCCGCCTACGTCCCGCTGCCCATCGGCAACGGCGAACAGCGGCTCAACGCCCAGCCGGTGGTCAAGGCCGGCGGCGGACTGCTGGTCGACGACGCGGAGCTGACGCCCGAGTGGGTGCAGCAGAACGTGCTGCCCGTGCTCGCCGATCCGCACCGGCTGTACGAGATGTCCCGCGCCGCCGCCGAGTTCGGCCGCCGGGACGCCGACGACCTGCTCGTCGGCATGGTGTACGAGGCGATCGCCGCCCGTACGCACCGCTAGAGGCGCATGACGGAGGGCAGGCAGCATGGCCGGATCGACCACCGCCGAGCGTGGTGAACGCAAGCGGGAGTCGTCCGGCCCGCCGCCCGTCCGGCGGTTCAAACGACGACAACTTCGTCTGATCATCGTTCTGGCCGTCGCCCTGGTGTTCCTCGGCAGCGGCGCCTTCTGGCTGCTCTACGGGTCGGACCTGGTGCGGGTGGAGCGCGTGTCGGTGTCCGGAACCGGCGTGCTGACCGCCGAACAGGTGCGCCGGGCCGCCGAGGTCCCCCTGGGAGAACAGCTGGTTTCGGTCGACACCGATGCGATCGAGGCGCGGCTTTCCGCCGCCCTGCCCCGCATCGACACGGTCGACGTGGTGCGCGACTGGCCGCACGAGATCACCTTGAAGGTGACGGAACGGACCCCGGTACTCCTCGTCCGCAAAGGCGGGAAGTTCGTCGAAGTGGACGACGACGGTGTCCGGTTCGCCACGGTCTCCAAGGCGCCGAAAGGCGTGCCCGCTCTTGAATTGACCGTCTCCCGCACCGGTTCCGCGGCGGCGAGTCTGCGCCGCTTCGACGAGGACCGGCTGACGCGTGAGGCGGTGCGGGTGGCCGGCGCGATTCCGGCCACCGTGGCGCGGGCCACCCGCAGCGTCAAGGTCCGTTCCTATGACGACATCTCGCTGGAGTTGGCCGACGGCCGCACGGTCGCCTGGGGAAGCAGTGAGAAGGGCGCCCGGAAGAGCCGTACTCTCACCGCGCTGATGAAAGCGGAGCCCGGCGCGCGGCACTTCGACGTCAGCGTTCCCACGGCCCCGGCGTCATCAGGGAGTTGACGCACATCAGCGCAGGCCAGCACCCTGGTTGGGCACCGCTATGGCTGATCACATAGGGTGAAAAGAAAAACGGGAGGTTCGGCGTGTTCGTTGAACGGGCGCCACTTGTCGACTTAGTGTCCTGTTCAGAAGACTCCAGGGAACAGACACACTGGTAACCCTAAACTTCAACGTTAGGGTTCGGGTCGGCGCTACGGACCGTCCCATTCGGCATCAGTCGTCGGATCGCGAAGGCATCAGTGCTTCAGCGGTCGGGCGACACGTAACTCGAGGCGAGAGGCCTTCGACGTGGCAGCACCGCAGAACTACCTCGCAGTCATCAAAGTCATCGGTGTCGGCGGCGGTGGTGTCAATGCCATCAACCGGATGATCGAGGTCGGTCTCAAGGGCGTCGAGTTCATCGCCATCAACACCGACGCGCAAGCCCTGTTGATGAGCGACGCCGACGTCAAGCTCGACGTCGGCCGGGAACTCACCCGCGGACTCGGCGCCGGAGCCAACCCGGCCGTCGGCCGCAAGGCCGCCGAGGACCACCGCGAGGAGATCGAGGAGGTCCTCAAGGGGGCCGACATGGTCTTCGTCACGGCCGGCGAGGGCGGCGGCACCGGCACCGGCGGCGCGCCCGTGGTGGCCAACATCGCCCGCTCGCTCGGCGCCCTCACCATCGGCGTGGTCACCCGCCCGTTCACCTTCGAGGGCCGGCGCCGCGCCAACCAGGCCGAGGACGGCATCGCCGAGCTCCGCGAAGAGGTCGACACCCTCATCGTGATCCCGAACGACCGGCTGCTGTCCATCTCGGACCGCCAGGTCTCGGTTCTCGACGCCTTCAAGTCGGCGGACCAGGTGCTGCTCTCCGGTGTGCAGGGCATCACCGACCTCATCACCACGCCCGGCCTGATCAACCTGGACTTCGCCGACGTCAAGTCGGTCATGTCCGAGGCCGGTTCGGCCCTCATGGGCATCGGTTCCGCCCGCGGCGACGACCGCGCGGTGGCGGCGGCCGAGATGGCCATCTCCTCGCCGCTGCTCGAAGCCTCCATCGACGGCGCCCGCGGCGTGCTGCTCTCCATCTCCGGCGGTTCCGACCTCGGTCTGTTCGAGATCAACGAGGCCGCCCAGCTGGTCAGCGAGGCCGCCCACCCCGAGGCCAACATCATCTTCGGCGCGGTGATCGACGACGCCCTCGGCGACGAGGTGCGGGTCACCGTGATCGCCGCCGGCTTCGACGGCGGCCAGCCGCCCTCCAAGCGGGACAACGTCCTCGGCTCCTCCTCGGCCAAGCGCGAGGAGCCCGCCCCGGCCCGCCAGCCGGAGAGCCGCCCGTCCTTCGGCTCGCTCGGCAGCGTCACGCCGAAGGAGGACCCGGAGCCGGTGGCGCCGGAGCCGGTGCGCGAAATCCCGGCCCCCCAGCCCCCGGTCCCGCCGTCGCGGACCTACGACAGCGCGGCCGAGGAACTGGACGTACCGGACTTCCTGAAGTGATAGGACAGCGCGAGAGCGTGAGCGGCGCGCACTTCGCCTTCACCGACCGGTGGGGCGGGGTGAGCGCCGCTCCTTATGCGGAGCTCAACCTCGGCGGAGCCGTCGGCGACGAGCCCGGCGCCGTACGCGCCAACCGCGAACTCGCCGCCAGGTCGCTCGGCGTGGACCCGGCCCGGGTGGTCTGGATGAACCAGGTGCACGGGGCCGACGCGGTCGTCGTCGACGAACCCTGGGGCGGTGAACCGGTCCCCGAGGTGGACGCGATCGTCACCGCGCGGCGCGGGCTCGCCCTCGCCGTGCTCACCGCCGACTGCGTGCCGGTGCTGCTCGCCGACCCCGTCGCCGGGGTCGTCGCCGCGGCCCACGCGGGCCGGCCCGGGCTGGTGGCCGGGGTGGTCCCGGCCGCCGTACGGGCCATGACCGGGCTCGGCGCCGACCCGGCCAGGATCGTCGCCCGTACCGGGCCCGCCGTCTGCGGCCGTTGCTACGAGGTGCCGGAGACGATGCGCGCCGAGGTGGCCGCCGTCGAGCCGGCGGCGCACGCCGAGACCGGCTGGGGCACCCCGTCGGTCGACGTGGGCGCGGGCGTGCGGGCGCAGCTGGAACGGCTGGGGGTGCGCGACCGGGAGCAGTCGCCGGTGTGCACGCTGGAGTCGGCGGATCACTTCTCGTACCGCCGCGACCGCACCACCGGGCGGCTCGCGGGCTATGTGTGGCTGGACTGATGGGGCATGACGGACCGTAAGGACGAACTCGCCGCGAACCTGGCGAGAGTGGAGGAGCGGATCGCCGCCGCGTGCGCCGCCGCAGGACGCGCGCGCGAGGAGGTCACCCTCGTCGTGGTCACCAAGACCTACCCCGCGGACGACGTGCGCGCCCTGGCGGAACTCGGGGTGCGCCATGTCGCCGAGAACCGCGACCAGGACGCCGCCCCCAAGGCCGCCGCATGCGCGGATCTGCCGCTCACCTGGCACTTCGTCGGTCAGCTTCAGACCAACAAGGTCCGTTCGGTGGTCGGTTACGCCGACTTCGTGCAGTCCGTCGACCGTTCCCGGCTGGTGACGGCCCTCTCCAAGGAGGCCGTGCGGGCCGGCCGCGAGATCGGCTGTCTGATCCAGGTGGCGCTCGACGCCGGCGAGGGCGGCAGGGGCGAGCGCGGAGGCGTGGCGCCCGGCGGCGTCGCGGAGTTGGCCGGGCTGATCGCGCGCTCCGAGGGGCTGCGGCTGGGCGGGCTGATGACCGTAGCCCCGCTGACCGGCGAGTACGCGGGGCGCGAACAGGCGGCGTTCGGGCGGTTGATGGATTTGTCGACCGACCTGCGCCGGACCCATCCGACTGCGAACATGGTCTCGGCAGGCATGAGTGCGGACCTCGAACAGGCCGTGGCCGCCGGAGCGACACATGTGCGCGTCGGCAGTGCGGTACTCGGAGTCCGCCCCAGGCTCGGGTAACGTCGCCAGGAAGTCGGACCACAGCAGAAAATATGGTCAGTTCCGCCGAACAGCGGACATAAAGACCTAGTGGATCGCGGGCACTTGGCGGTCGTCAGCGGATCCACCACAGAGCGGAGGACTAGGAGCATGGCCGGCGCGATGCGCAAGATGGCGGTCTACCTCGGCCTCGTGGAGGACGACGGGTACGACGGCCGCGGATTCGACCCAGACGACGACTTCGAACCCGAACTCGACCCGGAGCCCGAGCGGGACCACCGGCGGCACGAGCCGCCGCACCAGTCACACGGATCACATCAGTCCCAAAGGGACGAAGAGGTACGAGTCGCACATCCTCCCGCGCCGCGCGAGCCGGTCGCCCGAGCCGCTTCGCTCCCCGCGGAATCGCCGCGCCCGGCGCGCATCGCGCCCGTGGCATCCATCACACAAGAACGCGCCAGCCTGGAGAAGAACGCACCGGTGATCATGCCCAAGGTCGTGTCGGAACGAGAGCCTTACCGGATCACCACGCTTCACCCCCGGACCTACAACGAGGCCCGTACCATCGGGGAACACTTCCGTGAGGGCACTCCGGTGATCATGAATCTGACCGAGATGGACGACACGGACGCGAAGCGACTTGTCGACTTTGCGGCCGGTCTGGTGTTCGGTCTCCACGGCAGCATCGAGCGGGTGACGCAGAAGGTGTTCCTGCTGTCTCCTGCTAACGTCGATGTCACGGCGGAGGACAAGGCCCGCATCGCAGAGGGCGGGTTCTTCAACCAGAGCTGAGACGCAGGACCGGATCAAGAGCGGTACAGGGGAGAGGGAAAAACAGACCATGAGCGTGTTCGCGCAGGTGATCTACATCGCGCTGATGGTGTTCCTCATCGTGCTGATCTTCCGTTTGGTCATGGATTACGTGTTCCAGTTCGCCCGCTCGTGGCAACCCGGCAAGGCGATGGTGGTCGTCCTGGAGGCCACCTACACTGTCACCGATCCACCGCTGAAGCTTCTGCGGCGGTTCATCCCGCCGCTGCGTCTCGGGGGCGTGGCGCTCGACCTGTCCTTCTTCGTCCTGATGATCATCGTCTACATCCTGATCTCGATCGTGGGCAATCTCGCGAGGTGACTGTGGACGATACGGTCTTGCCGACTGCCGATGACTACGTTGAGGTGAAGAGATGCCGTTGACCCCCGAGGACGTGCGGAACAAGCAGTTCACGACCGTCCGCCTCCGAGAAGGCTATGACGAGGACGAGGTCGATGCCTTCCTCGACGAGGTCGAAGCCGAACTGACGCGCCTGCTGCGCGAGAACGAGGACCTGCGCGCCAAGCTGGCCGCGGCCACGCGCGCCGCCGCCCAGAACCAGCAGAACATGCGCAAGCCTCCTGAGCCACAGGACCAGCAGCAACAGCAGGGACCGCCCCAGGGCATGCCCCAGCAGGGGATGCCCCAGCAGGGCATGCGAGGTCCCGGCGCTCCGGTGCCCGCCGGCATATCGGGCCCGCCGCAGCAGCAGATGGGTGGCCCCATGGGTGGCCCGCCCCAGCTGCCGAGCGGTGCTCCCCAGCTGCCCGCCGGCCCCGGCGGACAGGGCGGCCCGCAGGGTCCCGGCCCCATGGGCCAGGGTCCCGGGCCGATGGGTCAGGGTCCCGGCCCGATGGGCCAGGGCGGCCCGATGCAGGGGCAGATGGGCCCCGGCGGCCCGATGGGCGGTCCGATGGGCGGCCCCATGGGCGGTCCCGGTCAGGGTGGCCCGATGGGCGGCCCCGGTCAGGGCGGTCCCGGTGGCGACAGCGCCGCGCGCGTTCTGTCGCTGGCCCAGCAGACCGCCGACCAGGCGATCGCGGAGGCCCGTTCCGAGGCCAACAAGATCGTGGGCGAGGCGCGTTCGCGTGCCGAGGGTCTCGAGCGCGACGCCCGTGCCAAGGCCGACGCCCTGGAGCGGGACGCGCAGGAGAAGCACCGCGTCGCGATGGGCTCCCTGGAGTCCGCCCGCGCCACGCTGGAGCGCAAGGTCGAGGACCTGCGCGGCTTCGAGCGCGAGTACCGCACGCGGCTGAAGTCCTACCTGGAGTCGCAGCTGCGTCAGCTGGAGACCCAGGCGGACGACTCGCTCGCCCCGCCGCGCCAGCCCGCGAGCGCCGCTCCGTCGCTGCCGCCGTCCCCGGCGCCCTCGATGGCTCCGGCCGGTGCCGGTGCGCCGTCCTACGGCGGCAACCAGGGCATGGGTGGCGGTCCCGGCGGCCCGTCCGGTCCGTCCTACGGCGGCCAGCAGCAGATGCAGCCGGCGATGACCCAGCCGATGGCGCCGGTGCGTCCGCAGGGGCCGTCCCCGATGGGGCAGGCGCCCTCGCCGATGCGCGGGTTCCTCATCGACGAGGACGACAACTGACGGCCCTGTGGCCATGAGTACGGCGTAGCGGTCGGCAGCGTTCAGGGCGGGGCCCCGGGTTCACCAACCCGGGGCCCCGCCCTTTCGCTACGCGTGTTCACGGTATATGCGCTTCTTGTTCGCACCTGGGTGTGATGTCCGGCGCCCGCGACGCCGAAGGCCCGGGTCCGCCAAGCGTCTTGGCGGACCCGGGCCTTCGTGCGGGGAAGGGCCTCCCGGCCCCGTGCCCTACGCCTTGCGCAGGCGGAACGTCAGGGACAGGCCCTCGTCCGAGAACGGGGCGCCGTACGAGTCGTCCGCCTCGCCCTGGGCGAAGTCCGTCGCCAGTACCTCGTCGGCGATCAGTTCCGCGTGTTCCGCCAGGGCGGCGATGGCCGCCGGGTCGGTGGCGGTCCAGCGCAGGGCGATCCGGTCGGCCACGTCGAGGCCGCTGTTCTTGCGGGCCTCCTGGATCAGCCGGATCGCGTCACGGGCCAGGCCCGCGCGGCGCAGCTCCTCGGTGATCTCCAGGTCCAGGGCGACCGTCGCACCGGCGTCGGACGCCACCGACCAGCCCTCGCGCGGGGTCTCCGTGACGATCACCTCGTCCGGGGCGAGGGTGATCGTCTCGCCGTCGACCTCCACCGAGGCCGTGCCCTCGCGCAGTGCCAGGGACAGCGCGGCGGCGTCCGTGTTCGCGATCGCCTTCGCCACGTCCTGGACGCGCTTGCCGAACCGCTTGCCGAGCGCGCGGAAGTTGGCCTTCGCCGTGGTGTCCACCAGCGAACCGCCCACCTCGGACAGCGACGCCAGCGACTCGACGTTCAGCTCCTCCGTGATCTGCGCGTGCAGTTCGGCGTCGAGGGTGCCGAAGCCGCCCGCGGCGATCAGCGCGCGCCTCAGCGGCTGGCGGGTCTTCACCCCCGACTCCGCGCGCGTGGCGCGGCCCAGCTCCACGAGCCGGCGGACCAGCACCATCTGCTTCGACAGCTCCGGGTCGATCGCGGACAGGTCCGCCTCCGGCCAGGAGGACAGGTGCACCGACTCCGGGGCGCCCGGGGTGACCGGGACGATCAGGTCCTGCCAGACCCGCTCGGTGATGAACGGGGTGAGCGGCGCCATCAGCTTGGTCACCGTCTCCACGACCTCGTGCAGGGTGCGCAGCGCGGCCTTGTCGCCCTGCCAGAAGCGGCGGCGCGAGCGGCGGACGTACCAGTTGGACAGGTCGTCGACGAACGCGGAGAGCAGCTTGCCGGCGCGCTGGGTGTCGTAGGAGTCCAGTGCCCGGGTCACCTGGTCGGTGAGCGCGTGCAGTTCGGACAGGAGCCAGCGGTCGAGCACCGGACGGTCGGCCGGGGCCGGGTCGGCCGCGCTCGGCGCCCAGTCCGAGGTGCGGGCGTACAGGGCCTGGAAGGCGACCGTGTTCCAGTACGTCAGCAGCGTCTTGCGGACGACCTCCTGGATGGTGCCGTGGCCCACCCTGCGGGCCGCCCACGGGGAACCGCCGGCCGCCATGAACCAGCGCACCGCGTCCGCGCCGTGCTGGTCCATCAGCGGGATCGGCTGCAGGATGTTGCCCAGGTGCTTGGACATCTTGCGGCCGTCCTCGGCGAGGATGTGGCCGAGGCAGACCACGTTCTCGTACGACGACTTGTCGAAGACCAGGGTGCCGACCGCCATCAGCGTGTAGAACCAGCCGCGGGTCTGGTCGATGGCCTCGCAGATGAACTGCGCCGGGTAGCGGGCCTCGAAGAGCTCCTTGTTCTTGTACGGGTAGCCCCACTGCGCGAACGGCATCGAACCCGAGTCGTACCAGGCGTCGATGACCTCGGGCACACGGGTGGCCGTGCGGCCGCAGCCGTCCTGCGGGCAGGCGAAGGTGACCTCGTCGATGTACGGGCGGTGCGGGTCGAGGCCCGACTGGTCGGACCCGGTCAGCTCGGTCAGCTCGGTGAGCGAGCCGACGCAGGTGAGGTGGTCGTCCTCGCAGCGCCAGATCGGCAGCGGGGTGCCCCAGTAGCGGTTGCGGGACAGCGCCCAGTCGATGTTGTTGTTCAGCCAGTCGCCGTAGCGGCCGTGCTTGACCGTGTCGGGGAACCAGTTGGTGTTCTCGTTCTCCTCGAGCAGACGGTCCTTGACCGCGGTGGTGCGGATGTACCAGGACGGCTGCGCGTAGTACAGCAGCGCCGTGTGGCAGCGCCAGCAGTGCGGGTAGCTGTGCTCGTACGGGACGTGCCGGAAGAGCAGGCCGCGCGCGTCGAGGTCGGCGGTGAGCTTCTCGTCGGCCTTCTTGAAGAAGACGCCGCCGACCAGGGGCACGTCCTCCTCGAAGGTGCCGTCGGGGCGGACCGGGTTGACGACGGGCAGGCCGTAGGAGCGGCAGACCTTGAGGTCGTCCTCACCGAAGGCGGGGGACTGGTGGACCAGACCCGTGCCGTCCTCGGTGGTGACGTACTCGGCGTTCACCACGTAGTGGGCCTCGGCGGGGAACTCCACCAGCTCGAACGGCCGCCGATACGTCCAGCGCTCCATCTCCGCGCCGGTGAAGGACTGGCCGGTGGTCTCCCAGCCCTCGCCGAGCGCCTTGGCGACGAGCGGCTCGGCGACGACGATCTTCTCCCGGCCGTCGGTGGCGACGACGTAGGTGACCTCGGGGTGCGCGGCGACCGCCGTGTTGGAGACCAGGGTCCACGGGGTGGTCGTCCACACCAGCAGCACGGCCTCGCCGGCCAGCGGGCCGGAGGTGAGCGGGACGCGGACATAGACGGACGGGTCGACGACCGTCTCGTAGCCCTGCGCCAGCTCGTGGTCGGACAGGCCGGTGCCGCAGCGGGGGCACCAGGGGGCGACGCGGTGGTCCTGGACCAGCAGGCCCTTGCCGAAGATCTCCTTCAGCGACCACCAGACGGACTCGATGTACTCGGGGTCCATCGTCCGGTACGGGTCCTGGAGGTCGGCCCAGTAGCCCATCCGGGTGGTGAGCTCTTCGAAGGCGTCGGTGTGCCGGGTCACCGACTCGCGGCACCTGGCGTTGAACTCGGCGATGCCGTACGCCTCGATGTCCTGCTTGCCGGAGAAGCCCAGCTCCTTCTCGACGGCCAGCTCCACCGGGAGGCCGTGGCAGTCCCAGCCCGCCTTGCGGGCCACGTGGTAGCCGCGCATGGTGCGGAAGCGGGGGAAGACGTCCTTGAAGACGCGGGCCTCGATGTGGTGGGCGCCGGGCATGCCGTTGGCGGTGGGCGGGCCCTCGTAGAACACCCATTCGGGGCGGCCCTCGGACTGCTCCAGGCTCTTGGCGAAGATCTTCTGCTCGCGCCAGAACTCGAGCACGGCGTGCTCGAGGGCGGGCAGGTCGACCTGGGCGGGTACCTGGCGGTACGTCGGCGTTGTCATCAGCGGGCTTCCTCCGGCGGACTTGCTGCCTTCCGTCCGGAGGGACGAGAGCTGTGTCGATCCCTGCGCCGTCTTCGGCGCGCTCCCGCGGTACCACCCTCCTTGGCCCCCCGGTGCGTCGTGTGCTCCGGTGAGCCCCCTCATTGGGGTCGCGATGCCGGTTCTACTCGCCGCTGCCGCGGCTTTCCTCCGGCGGCTCCGGGGTGATCTTCACGTCGCGCTCGCCCCCGGGCTCACACCGTCCCCGGGTCGCTCTCGGCCGCGTACGCCGCTACTCGTCCCCATCCACGCTTTTCGCTCCGCCCAGTGTACGGCGCGGCGGGGACGGCGGCCGACCGGATTTCCGTTGACCCCTTTATGTCCGGACATGACCCGGATGGCCCCCTGTGCGGACTCGCGTTCGGGTACCTCGGCCCCGGTGGCATACCCGGCGGGGAGCTGGGCACAACGCAGGCAGGTTCGCCGCGCGGTGTCCGCGGGGCGAGGAATCGGGCGGTGTGCCCCGTTGCCGCGGGACGCGAGTCGATTTATCGTCCCAGCACGATTCGCGTACAAGATCTCAATATGTGAAGGGGCCGCGGCCATGGTGGCGAAGAAGACCGCCGTACAGCACTCGGCGCGGTCCGGCACACCCGGAACGGCTTCCGCCGGTGGCGCCGGGCAGGGATCCGCGCGGAGCGCGGCGACGCGGGCGGCATCCGGCGGGCATCCGGCGGACCCGGACCCCACGACGGCGAACCCGGCCGTGAAGAAGCCGGCCGCGGCGAAGCGGACGCGGAAGACGGCGCCGGCCGGCGAGGCCGCGCCCCACGACGAGACACCCGCGTCCACGCCGCCGCCGGGGAAGGCACCGGCCAGGAAGCCCTCGACGAAGAGGACACCCGCGAAGAAGGCTGCCGCACGGAAGGCGGCCACCGGGCGCGCGTCCGCCGGGAAGGCGGCGGGCCGGGCGGCCGGGGAAGCGGGGGACGGCGCGGTCGGGGCCGGTGGGGCCCCTCAGGATGTGGCCGGGCGCAGCGCGGCCGATGACGCGGACGCGGCCGACGCCGCGGCGCAGACGGGAGCGACCACGGTGGGTGCGAAGAAGACCCCTGGCACGGCCACGGCGGCGAAGAACGCCGTACCCAAGGCCCGGATCGGCGCGGCGGAGCCGGGCGAGCTCGCGGTGCGTCCGGGCGAGGAGCCCTGGACCACGGAAGAGGTCGAGGAGGCACGGGCCGAGCTGATGTCGGAGGTGCTGCGGCTGGGCGAGGAGATCACCTCCTCCGAGCAGTCGCTGGCCGGCCTGATGCGGGACTCCGGCGACGGCGCGGGCGACGACGACGCCGACACCGGCACCAAGAACATCACCCGCGAGCACGAGCTCGCGCTCGCCGCCAACGCGCGCGAGATGCTCACCCAGTCCGAACGCGCCCTGCAGCGCCTCGACGCGGGCACCTACGGCCTCTGCGAGAACTGCGGCAACCCCATCGGCAAGGCCCGGATGCAGGCCTTCCCGAGGGCCACCCTCTGCGTCGAGTGCAAGCAGAAGCAGGAGCGGCGGTACTGATCGTCGGGCGCGCGGGGCGTGCCGTACCCTCGTGCTCAGTCAGGTACCTAGGTTGAGGGACTCACGTGGCAGAGGCGGAGCGCATCATCGGTACGCCGGACACCCCGGACGCGGACCGGGAGGAGCAGGAGCGGACCGGCACCGGGGCGACGGCGGAGGAGGCCGGTCGGCCCCGCGGCAAGCGGCGGATCGCCGTGCTGTTCGCCGTCGCCGTGATCGCGTACGCCCTCGATCTGATCAGCAAGATGATCGTGGTGGCCGAGCTGGAGCACCAGGAGCCCATCGAGATCGTCGGGGACTGGCTGCGCTTCGAGGCGATCCGCAACGCGGGCGCGGCCTTCGGCTTCGGCGAGGCCTTCACCGTGATCTTCACGGTGATCGCCGCGGTCGTGATCGTCGTGATCATCCGCCTCGCCCGCAAGCTCTACAGCCTGCCCTGGGCGATCGCGCTGGGCCTGCTGCTCGGCGGCGCCCTGGGCAACCTCACCGACCGGATCTTCCGCTCCCCGGGCGTCTTCGAGGGCGCGGTGGTCGACTTCATCGCGCCCAAGCACTTCGCCGTGTTCAACCTGGCGGACTCGGCGATCGTGTGCGGCGGCATCCTGATCGTGCTGCTGTCGTTCCGGGGCCTGGACCCGGACGGCACCGTCCACAAGGACTGAACGCGCGTACGGCGCCGCCCGGCCCGTCCGGCATACTCGACGGGTGAGCACGATTCCCGAGATCCGTACCCTGCCCGTGCCCGACGGCCTGGAGGGCGAGCGCGTCGACGCCGCCATCTCCCGCATGTTCGGCTTCTCCCGCACCAAGGCGGCCGAGCTCGCCGCCGCGGGGAAGGTCACGGTCGACGGGTCGGTGGTCGGCAAGTCCGAGCGGGTCAGCGGCGGCGCCTGGCTCGAGGTGGAGATGCCGGGCGCCCCCGCGCCGGTGCGGATCGTCGCCGAACCGGTCGAGGGCATGGAGATCGTGCACGACGACGACGACGTGGTCGTGATCGTCAAGCCCGTCGGCGTCGCCGCCCACCCCTCGCCGGGCTGGACCGGCCCGACCGTGATCGGCGGGCTGGCCGCCGCGGGGTACCGCATCTCGACCTCCGGCGCCGCCGAGCGCCAGGGCATCGTGCACCGCCTCGACGTCGGCACCTCGGGCCTGATGGTCGTCGCCAAGTCGGAGTACGCGTACACGTCGCTGAAGCGCCAGTTCAAGGAGCGCACGGTCGACAAGCGCTACCACACGCTCGTCCAGGGCCACCCCGACCCCACCAGCGGCACCATCGACGCCCCCATCGGCCGGCACCCGCAGCACGACTACAAGTGGGCGGTCACCGCCGAGGGCAAGCCGTCCGTCACCCACTACGACCTCATCGAGGCCTTCCGCGCCGCCTCCCTCCTGGACGTCAAGCTGGAGACCGGCCGCACCCACCAGATCCGCGTCCACATGGCCGCCCACCGGCACCCCTGCGTCGGCGACCTGACCTACGGCGCCGACCCGACGCTCGCCAAGCGGCTCCACCTCACCCGCCAGTGGCTGCACGCCGTACGGCTGGGCTTCGAGCACCCGGGCGACGGGCAGTGGGCGGAGTTCTCCTGCGACTACCCGGAGGACCTGCAGAAGGCCCTGGACCAGGTCCGCGAGGAGACCTACGCGTGAGCGGCTCCCCCGTGGTCCGGGTGGCGGAGGGACCCGCCGACCGGGAGGCGTGCTTCGCGGTCCGTAAGGAGGTCTTCGTCGCCGAGCAGGGCGTCCCCGAAGACGTCGAGTACGACTCCTACGACGCCGGCGCCGTGCACGTGCTGGCGGTCGGGCAGGACGGCACACCGCTCGGCACCGGCCGGCTGCTGCACGGCGCGGCCGCCGCGGCGAAGAACGGCGGCGACCCGGCGGTCGGCTCGCTGGGACGGCTCGCGGTGACCCGGCGGGCGCGGGGCCTCGGCGTCGGCGCCGCGCTGGTGCGGGCCGTCGAGGAGGCGGCCCGTGAGAAGGGGCTCACCGCCGTCGACCTGCACGCGCAGACCCACGCCCTCGGCTTCTACGAGCGGCTGGGCTACGAGGCCTACGGACCCGAGTTCCCGGACGCGGGGATGCCGCACCGGGCCATGCGGCGCGTTCTGTAGCCGGGGGCCGCGCACAGCCGGGTGAGGGTGGCGGCGTGGCAGGGTGGAGGTCCGCCTTCCGCTCGCCGATCCGCCCGGAGTGCCGACCGTGAATCAGTTGACCCTGCTGTTCGCGCTGTTGCTCGGGGCAGTGGTGAGCGTCCCGGTCGGGGAGCGGCTGAGGCTGCCGGCGCCGGTGCTGATGACGGTCCTCGGGATCGTCCTGGCGCTGCTGGAGTTCGTGCCGAACATCGACGTCCCGCCGGACCTGATCCTGCCGCTGCTGCTGCCGCCCCTGCTCTACGCCGCCGTACGCCGGACCTCCTGGCGCCAGTTCGCCGCGAACGTCAGACCGATCCTCCTGCTGGCGGTGGCACTGGTCTTCGTCACCACCCTCTGCGTGGCCGCCGTCGCCCACGCGATCGTGCCGGGGCTGCCGCTGGCCGCCGCCGTGGCCCTCGGCGCGCTGGTCGCACCGCCCGACCCGGTCGCGGCGACCGCCGTCGCCGGGAAGCTGGGGCTGCCGCGCCGGCTGGTGTCGATCCTGGAGGGCGAAGGGCTGTTCAACGACGTCACGGCGATCGTGCTCTACAACGTGGCGATCGCCGCCGCCGTCAGCGGTTCCTTCTCGGCCTGGGCGGCAGGCCTCGACCTGGTGCTGTCGGCCGTGGTGGCGGTGGCGGTCGGGCTCGCGCTGGGCTGGGGCGCCAACAAGCTGATGGACCTGCTCGGGGACGCCACCCTGCAGATCGGGCTGAGCCTGCTCGTGCCGTACGCCTCCTACGTGCTCGCGGAGGAACTGCACGGCTCGGGCGTGCTCGCCGTGCTCACCACCGCGCTGTTCCTCGTCGAGTACGCCACCGACGCCGACGACGTGATGACCCGGCTCGCCGGGCACGCCTTCTGGGACATCGTCGACACCCTGGTCACCGGGGTCGCGTTCGGACTGGTCGGACTCGAACTGCACAACGCGGTGCGGACCGCGGCCGGACACTGGGGCGAACTGCTCACCTGGGCCGCGGTGATCGTCGGCGTGGTCGTCCTGGTCCGGCTCGTGTGGCTGCTGCCGGCGACCTGGCTGACGCAGCGGCTGCACGCCGCGCGGGACACCGCCGAGGAGATCCCGGTGAGCTGGCGCGAGACCGTGGTGATGTGGTGGTCCGGAATGCGCGGCGTCGCCTCCGTCGCACTGGCGCTGGCGATTCCGCTGGAGACCGACTCCGGGGGCGACTTCCCCGGGCGGAGCGAGATCATCTTCATCGCGTTCGGTGTGATCATGGCGACCCTGCTGGTCCAGGGGCTGAGCCTGCCGTGGCTGGTGGGACGGCTCGGGGTACGGGCCGACACCGACCGCGAGAAGCGGTTCGAGCACGACCTCGCGGTCCGGGCGGCCGGGGCGGCGAAGCGCAGGCTCCGGGAGATCGAGGAGGTCGAGGACCTGCCCGAGGAACTCTCCGAGCAGATGCTGCGCAGCGCCTTCGACATCGGGGTGCGGATCAGCCCGGACCTCGCCGACGACGAACGGCGGGAGGCGCACCGGCAGCGGGCGCGGCGGCTGAAGCGGGTGCGCGGGATCCAGCGGGAGATGCTGAGCGCCGCGCGGCACGAGGTGCTGGCGGCGCGCAGCGAGGCGGGGGCGGACCCGGAGGTCGTGGACCGGGTGCTGCGGCACCTGGATGTACGCAGCCTGCGGTGAGCTTCACGGCCCGGGCGGCCCGGTGTTCCGTAAGGTCGCTCCCATGACTCGCAACGTTGTGATCAGTGGAGGCGGCACCGGGATCGGACTGGCCACCGCGCGGGCGTTCGCCGCCGACGGGGACCAGGTGCTGCTGATCGGGCGGCGCCGGGACGTCCTGGAGGGAGCGGACGTGCCGGGCGCCCTGACCTACGCCGCGGACCTGGCCGACCCGGAGGCGGTGCGCGGCGTGGCCGGTTTCGTGGGCCGGGAGTTCGGCGCGGTGGACGTGCTGGTCCACTGCGCCGGCGGCAACGGACTCCTCGAACCCCCGGTCGGCGGCGACGATCCGCTCGACGCGGTGGCCCGTGACTGGACGGTCAACTTCCGGCTCAACACGCTGACCGCCGTACTGCTCACCGAGGCGCTGCGGGAACGGCTCGCGGAGCCCGGCGGGCGGGTGCTGTTCCTCAGCTCCATCGCCGCCTACCGGGGCTCCGGCCGCGTCTCGTACGCGGCGGCCAAGGCGGCGCTGCACCCCTACGCGCACGACCTGGCACGGGAACTGGGGCCGCACGGCATCACCGTGAACGTGGTCGCCCCCGGCTACATCGAGGACACCGGGTTCTTCGGCGACGGCATGGACGAGGAGCGGCGGGCCCGGCTCGTCGCCGAGACGTCCGACAAGCGCGCCGGGACGCCCGGCGACGTCGCCGCGACCCTGCACTGGCTCGCGTCCCCGGGCGCCGGACACCTCACCTCGCAGATCATCCAGGTCAACGGCGGTGCCGAGCGCGGCCACTGAGGCCCGCTCAGCGCTCCCTGGGGTGGTTGTGCACCCTGCGGGCCGCCGGTATGCCGTCCGGCGCGCGGCGAGCGTGGTGGCCGGGCGGCAGCACCGCGTCGGCGGCGTTGACCCGGGGCATGGCGTAGGGGTGCTCGGCGGCCAGCCAGCGGAGCATCTGCTCGCGGACCGCGACCCGCACCGTCCAGATGTCGTCCGCGTCCCTCGCCGTCACCAGGGCACGCACCTCCATGGTGCTCGGAGTGCTGTCCGTCACGGTCAGGTTGAAGGCGCGGCCGTCCCACGCCGGGCACTCCCGGAGGATGTCGCGGAGCCGCTCGCGCATCGCGTCCAGCGGCGCCGAGTGGTCGAGGTGCCAGAACACGGTGCCCGTCATCTGCGGCGTCCCGCGCGACCAGTTCTCGAACGGCTGGGACGTGAAGTACGACACGGGCATGGTGATCCGGCGCTCGTCCCAGGTGCGCACGGTCAGGAAGGTCAGCGTGATCTCCTCGACCGTGCCCCACTCGCCGTCCACGACCACCGTGTCGCCGATGCGCACCATGTCGCCGAAGGCGATCTGCAGTCCGGCGAACAGGTTGCCCAGCGTGGACTGGGCGGCCACACCGGCGACGATGCCGAGGATGCCCGCCGAGGCCAGCAGTGAGGCGCCGGCCGCGCGCATCGCCGGGAAGGTCAGCAGCATCGCGGCCACCGCCACCACCCCGACGACCGCGGTGACCACCCGCCGGATCAGCGTCACCTGGGTGCGCACCCGGCGCACCCGGGCGGGGTCGCGCTCGCGATGGGCGCTGGCGTAGCGGGTGTACGTGGCCTCGACGACCGCGGCCGCGATGCGGATCGCCAGCCAGGCGGCCGACCCGATCAGCACCAGTGTCAGCAGCCTGCCGATACCGACCTTGTGGTCCTGCAGCAGTTCCGCCTCGTCGTACGAGCCTCTCAGCAGCGCCGCGCACAGCACCAGCTGGTACGGGACCCGGGCACGGCGCAGCAGCCCCCACAGCGGTGTCTCGTGGTGGCGTTCGTCGGCCTTGCGGAGCAGCAGGTCGGTGACCCAGCCGAGCGTCAACGTGAGCACGACCGAGCCGCCGACCACGATCAATGGGCGGAGCACGTCATCCATGCCACCGAACCTAACCGGCTCCGGGGGCGCATGAACATGTGACTTCCGCACGATCCCGGGTAGTGCCGCGATCCGGTGCCGTCACACCGGCTGGCACCATGGACCGCATGAACATCATGCTCTTCCACTCGACCTACGGCCTGAGGCCCGCGGTGCACCGGGCCGCGGACCGGCTGCGCGCGGCCGGACACGAGGTCTGGACGCCCGACCTCTTCGAGGGCCGCACGTTCGACACGGTCGAGGAGGGCATGGCGTACAAGGACGGCACCGGCAAGGACGAGCTGCTGAAGCGGGCCGTGCTGGCCGCCGCGCCCTACTCGGAGCGGGGACTGGTGTACGCCGGGTTCTCCTTCGGCGCCTCCGTGGCGCAGACGCTCGCGCTGGGCGACGGCCACGCGCGCGGACTGCTGCTCCTGCACGGCACGTCGGACATCGCGGCGAACGCCTCGGTGGACGGACTGCCGGTGCAGCTGCACGTCGCCGAGCCGGACGCGTTCGAGACCGACGACTGGCTCAGCGCCTGGTACCTGCAGATGGGCCGGGCCGGCGCCGACGTCGAGGTGTACCGGTACGCCGGCGCCGGTCACCTCTACACCGACCCCGACCTCCCGGACTGGGACGAGGAGGCCGCCGAGGCCACCTGGCGGGTGGCGCTCGGCTTCCTCGACTCGCTGGAAGGGGATCAGCCGGCGCGGTAGGCGGTCCAGCTCTGCTGCATGCGCGTCACCTGGCCCGCGGTGAACTGGTACATGCACGCGTCGTACGTGTAGTCCATGAAGTTGTGGATCGGGTCGGCGCCCGCCTTGCGGGTGCAGGTGTCGCGGCCTTCGGGGCACTCGTAGGCGGCGCTCTTCTCGGCCGGGGTGTCGTCGACGTAGTCGCCGCTGCCGTTACAGCCCCCCTGGAAGGTGTGGTACAGGCCCATCCAGTGGCCGACCTCGTGGGTGGCGGTGTCGCCCTCGTCGTAGTTGGTGGCCGAGCCGCCCGGCAGTGAGGCGTTCAGAACGACCACGCCGTCCATCGCGGGGCTGGACTTGTACGAGCTGGGGAAGGTGGCCCAGCCCAGGAGGCCGTCGCCGATGTTCGCGGCGTAGAAGTTGAGCGCGTTGGCGCCGCCCTTGTGCAGGGCGGTCTTCATCGCCTTCTCCTCCGGCGAGCCGTACCCGACGGTGTACCAGGCGGCGTTGTCGGTGTAGTCGGTGCCGGCCAGTGTGAACTGGAAGCCCGAGTCGGTGTTGCCGGTGCCCTGGCCCGCGTAGGCCGCGTTGAGGACGTCCATCTGGGCGGAGACGGCGGCGGAGTCGAGCTTGCCGGCCTCACCGTTGTGGATGACGTGGAAGTAGACCGGGACGGTCGTCGAGGCGGCGGCCGCGGTGCTTCCGCCGGCGGAGCGCAGCTTGTCGAGCTTGGCGCGCAGCTCCCGGTCCATGGCCTGGGCGCGGGCCTCGCTGATCTCGTTCGGCTCGGCGGTGTGCTCGCCGTGGCCGGGACGGGCCTCGCGGGCCGCGGTGGGGGCGTCGTCGGCGCACTCGGCGGTCCGGGCGCCTTCGGCGG
>Ga0247822_10000300_pt1 | contig 25263 bp, 16 predicted proteins | sample 13C_Cellulose_Da_FD_192423 | JGI IMG/M metagenome (GOLD analysis project Ga0247822, IMG submission 192423) | Soil microbial communities from agricultural site in Penn Yan, New York, United States - 13C_Cellulose_Day30 | ecosystem: Environmental > Terrestrial > Soil > Agricultural land | place...
GGTTGAGATGCAGCGCCTCGTCGACGCGGCGCTGCATCTCAACCTGCTCGCCCACCAGGACGTGCCGCGGCTGCGCGAGTACTTCGAGCGGAAGGGACCCTACATGGGCGCCGCCGCACTCGCCGGCGAGACGGACCTGCGGCCGCTGCTCGCCGACTTCGTCGCCAACGGCAGCGGACCGCGCGCGCGCGGCGACTCGCTCGCGGACCTCTGCCGTTTCGATTTCGGGACGCGCATCCCCGACGACCTGCTCGTGCGCACCGACCGCGCGACGATGGGCGCGTCGATCGAGACGCGCGTGCCCTTCCTCGACCACGACCTCATCGAGCTCGTGAACCGGATGCCGCGCGCGGCGCGCATGATGCCGGGCATCAGCAAGGTCGCGCCGCGACTCCTCGCCCGGCGGTGGGGAGTGCCGCGTCAGACGATCATGCACCGCAAGATCGGGTTCCAGTTGCCGCTCGGCGCATGGTTCCGCGGGCCGATGCGCGGGTTCTGGGACGTCGTGCTGCGCGAGCGCGCGGTGCCGGGCATCCAGTACGACGAGGTCGCGCGGATCCACGACGCGCACCTCGCGGGCCGCGGCTCCCACGAGGAGATGCTGTGGCGGGTCGCCGCGCTCGAGTCGTGGCACCGCCGCTGGATCGCGGGCACCGCCGGAGACGCGGCGCGCGCTCCCCTGCCCGACCCTGTCACGACCACGACCGACGAACGCGCTCCGGCGCTGGCACACTCATGATAGACCGTCCTCGCGATCGGCTGCTCACCTTGGTGAAGGAAGACGGCGGGCGTTCGGGCGCTCGCGAGCCCGTCCAACGGCGGCCGCGACTGCTCCTTCTCTCGCAGACGCTGCCCTTCCCGCCGGACGGCGGCGTCAACATCCGGATCTACAACATCCTGCGCCTGCTGGCGCGCACGCACGACGTCACGCTGCTCTGCTTCATTCGCCGCGCGGAGCGGAAGGCACCGGGTGCGGTCGCGGCAGGCATCGCCGGGCTGCTGCCCTACGCCGATGTCGCGGTGTTCCCGATCCCGCAGGAGTACAGCCGCCTGCGCTTCGTGTGGGACCACCTGCGCAGCGTGGTCATGCGTCGCGCCTACACCTGGTACGCCTACGACTCGCACGCCTTTGCCGAGCGGCTCCAGGCGCTCCTCGCCGAGCGACGGTTCGATGTCGTGCAGCTGGACAGCCTCGACCTCGCCTGCTACCTGCCCACGCTCACCGGCATCCCCGTGGTCTGCGTGCACCACAACGTGGAGTCCATGCTCCTGCATCGCCGGGCGCAACTGGAGAGGAGCGCGGTGCGTCGCTGGTACCTGCACCACCAGGCGCGGCTACTCACGCGCCTCGAGCGGGACTGGTGCGCGCGCGTCGCGCTCAACGTCGCCGTGTCGGACGCCGACCGGCTGGCGCTGCAATCAGGAGCGCCGGGCGGGACGTATGCGACGGTGCCCAACGGAGTCGACACCGAGCGCTTCCAGCCCACCCGCGCGAACGAACAGGGGATCGTGTCCACCGGCGGCCTCAACTGGTTCCCGAACGCCGATGCGCTTCGCCACTTCTGTGACGACATCCTGCCGCGCGTGCGCGCCCTCGCGCCCACGACGGACGTGCGCTGGATCGGCCGGGCCGGCGACGCCGACCGCGAGCGAGCGTGGGCTGAATCACGGGTGCACCTGACCGGGTACGTGGACGACATCCGCCCGCTGGTGCGCGAAGCCGCGTGTTTCGTCGTGCCCCTGCGCGTCGGCGGCGGCACGCGACTCAAGATTCTCGACGCGTGGGCGATGGGGAAGGCGGTGGTGAGCACCTCCGTCGGATGCGAGGGGCTCAGGGCGGAGGACGGCCAGAACATCCTGATCCGTGACGACCCGCAGGAGTTCGCCGAGGCGGTGGTCCGGGTGCTGCGCGACCCGGCCCTGCGCGCGCGGCTCGGCGCCGCCGGACGCCGCACGGTCGAGGAGGCCTACAGCTGGGACGTGATCGGCGCAGGGCTGCGAGGCGCCTTCGACGCGCTGCGACGTCGGCGACTCACGCGCACCATGCAGGCCACGTGATGGCGACGGCATCCCGCAAGCCATGGGACGGGCTCCGGATCGCGCTCGCGGCCGCGCTGCTCGCGTCGGTATGGCGCGTGCAGGACCTCTTCCCGCCCCTCGCACCGCTCAAGCTGCCCACGCTGATGGTGCTCGTGCTGATCGCGCTGATGGTGGTGAGCCCGCGCGAGCAGGCGCGTGCCGCGCTCGTGAGCCGTCGCCGCGTCATGCAGGGCCTGTACGTCCTGATCGCGCTGGCCGTCCTGAGCATCCCGACGAGCCTCTACTTCGGGCTGAGCGTCGAGTACCTGGTCAAGAACATCATCCCCTCGATGTTGCTCGCCATCGCCGCGGCCGCGGCCGTCTACACGGTGTCGGACGCCCGCCGCGTCGCCGCCATCCAGGTAGGCGGCGCCGTGCTGTATGCGATCGTGATCCTCGCGCGGTTCGACGTCGGCGAGGGAGGCCGCCTCGGCAGCCTCGTCTACTACGACGCCAACGACCTCGGCATGCTGCTGGTCTGCATGCTGCCGGTGGCGCTCTACTTCGTCGGCAACGCGCCGCGCGGGTGGCAGCGCGTGGCCGCCGTGGCGGCCATCGGGCTCTTTCTCGCGACCATCGTCAAGACCGGCTCGCGCGGCGCGTTCGTGGCGCTCATCGGCGTCGTGATCTACATGCTGCTCCGCTACACGACCGTGCACTGGAGCCGGCGGCTGGTGACGGTCGCGGCCCTCGCGGTGGTGTTCGTGGCGTCGACCGGCGCCCAGTACTGGGACGCCGTCCGCACGATCCTCGAGCCGAAGACCGACTACAACTGGATCGGCAAGTCCGAGGGTGGCCGGATGGCCATCTGGAAGCGCGGCATCGGGTACATGGCGGACCGGCCGCTCACGGGCGTCGGACTCGCCGCGTTCCCCACGGCCGAAGGCACCATCTCGCCGCTCGCCGACCGCCAGATGTTCGGTCGCGGGGTGAAGTGGTCGGCGGCGCACAACTCGTTCGTGCAAGTCGGCGCCGAGCTCGGCGTGCTGGCGCTCGTGGTCTTCACGGCGACGGTGTTCGGCGCGCTGCTGATGATGGGGCGACTTGCCCGCGACGCCCTGGCCCGCGGGGACCGTGGCATCGCCGCGTTCGCCCGTGCGCAGGGTGCGGTGATGGTGGGTTACCTCGTGGCCGGGTTCTTCCTCTCGCAGGCGTACGCGCCGTTCCTCTTCGTGTCGCTGGGCTTGATCGTCGGGTTCGACGTCGCGGTCCGCCTCTCCTGGCGCAACGCCGCGCTGGCACGGGCATGACGACACCCACCGGCGCGCCGCGCGGCGTGCCCACGCGTGTGCTGGTGACGGACGGTGACTCGCGGACCGCGCTGGCCTGCGTGCGGTCGCTCGTGGCCGCGGGTCACGAGGTCTGGAGCGCCGGCGAGCATCGGCTCACGCTCTCCGGCGTCTCGCGCGGCGTCCATGCCGAGCGCGTCTTCGCGTCGGCGCTCGATGACCCCGCGGCCTTCGCCCGCGAAGTGAGCCTCGTCGCGCAGCGGAACCGGATCGACGTGCTGCTCCCCGTCTCCGATGCCTCCGTCGATGCGCTGCTCCTGCATCGCGACAGGCTTCCGCCGCGGGTCGCGCTGCCGCTGCCACCGCGGGATGTGTTTCGCGCGGGCACCGACAAGGCGGGGATGATGGCGATGGCGCGCGCCGCGGGTTTCGCGGTGCCGGCGTCGTCGCTGGTCGCGCGCGCCGAAGACCTCGACGCCGCAATGGAACGTGCGGTGTTCCCGGCGATCCTCAAGCCGCATCGCTCCGTCGTCACGGACGCCAGCGGTCGATGCCACAAGCTCGACGTGGAGTATGTCGAGACCGCCGACGCGCTGCGTGAGGCCGTGCGCCGGCTTCCCGCCGATGCGTTCCCGGCGATGCTCCAGGAGCGGATCCGCGGACGCGGCGAGGGACTCTTCGCGCTCCGCTGGAACGGCCACACGGTCGCTTCGTTCGCGCATCGACGGTTGCGGGAGAAGCCACCCGCCGGCGGCCTCAGCGTGTATCGCGAGAGCATCGTGCCCGACGAGGTGCTCGTCGCGCGCACCGAGGCGCTGCTCGGGGCACTCGACTGGCAGGGCGTCGCGATGGTGGAATGCAAGGTGGATCGCGACACCGGGGAGCATGTGTTCATGGAACTCAACGGCCGCCTCTGGGGCTCGCTGCAGCTCGCGATCGATGCGGGCGTGGACTTCCCCGCCCTGCTCGTGGCCTGCGCGACCACCGGCACCGCTGCGCCGCAGCGCGCGTACAAGGCCGGCGTGCGCAGCCGCTGGTGGTGGGGCGACGTCGACCATCTGTACGCGCGGCTCGCCAAGTCGGCGAGCCGGCTCCATCTCGAGGCGCCGTTCCCGTCACGGGCCCGCGTGCTGCGGGACTTCCTGCGCCTGCCGTCGCGCGACGAACGCGCGGAAGTCGAGCGCTGGGCCGACCCGTTGCCCGGCGTGCTCGAGGCCGCGCGACGACTCAGCGTCGCTCGACGGACGCGGGCTCGAGCGCGATAGCGACTTCGTCCCACGCGCGGTGAGTCTCGCTCGCCGCCAGGGGCTTGGCGGGCATCGGGTGCGGCGGCGGACCCACCACCGAGTCGAGTGCGCCGAAGAACGCGGCGGCCCGCGCGCGACGGCTGAATCGCCGGTCGATCGCCACGGGCGTTCCGCGCTCGCCACGCTCGAACTGCTCGTACCGACGCTTGATGGCCTCGGCGACGCCCTCGACATCGGAGGACGAGATGACCTGTGCCGCGCTGCCGCGCAGCAGGCGTGCGACCGCGCCGTCCTGCTCGGCGAGTGCGAGGATCCATGCATCGAAGCGCATGTACTCGTAGAGCTTCCCGGGGATTACCATGTCGGCATCCTGCGGCAGCATCACGAGCATCGAGGCGCCGGTGAGGAACCGGATCGCCTCCGAGCGTGGCCGCGTCGACAGCACGCGCACATAGTCGCCGACGCCGCACTCGGCCGCGATCGTCTCGACGGGCACGCCGTCGGCGCGATCGACCAGGCCCATGAGGTCGATGCCGATCCGTTCCGGAGGAAGCCCCAGCTCCTCGACGACCTTCGCGAGCGCCAGGAAGAGCGACCGCGGGTCCCGGTTGAAATAGATCGTTCCCGCGTACGCGATCACGAACCGGTCGCGTGGCGCCGGCGGCGGCAGCGGGTCCTCGTCGTAGCCGTTGGGCACGTCCAGGATGCGCGAGCGCGGGTACAGCTGGCGCATGGCCTCGCCCACCGGCGCGGAGTTGGCGACGACGAGCGCGGACTCCGCGACCGTGCGACGCTCCTCGTGCGCGTTCAGGCGCAGCATCACCGGGCTCGCGAGCGACTCCGGCATCCGCTGGATGACGCTCCACGGGTCGCGCAGGTCGATGATGAGCGGGATGCCGGTCGCGCGCTTGACATGACGGCCGGCGATGCAGGCGCTGTACGGCGGTCCACAGCCGATCACCGCCTTGTACCTGTCGCGATCGGCGGAAAGGGTCTCGAGCGCGGCCTTGGCGGCATCGCGCGCCCAGCGCCGCTGGCGCAGGTGATGGACATAGGAGAAGTAGGCGCGCAGCAGGTCACGTCCGCTGCCCGCAGCCCGCACGCCCTCGGCGGAGAGCGACTCGGCGGCGTCCGGCGCGCGCGGAACGATCTTTCGGTATGCGCGGGCGAGGCCATCCTCGAGCGTCTCGAACCAGAGCGGGCGGTCGGGCACGCCGATGCGGCGGAGACCCGGGGGCAAGTCCGCGAGCCGCTCGGGATCGGGCGACTCGATCGAAGCCTCGTCGCGCATGATCACGTCGAGCTGCCAGCCGCGCTCGGCGGCGTGGCGCGCGAACTTCTGCCAGCGCAGGCTCCCGATCGCGGGGTCGGGCGGAAAGTGATAGCTGATGAGCAAGAGACGACCGCGCGACGCCGGCGCCGGGCGATCGATCGCGGCGCCCGCGGCATCCGCGGCGACCACGGCCATCGGTTCGACGGCGGCACCATCGCCGCGCAGGAGTTCGACGACCTCCCGCAGCTTCGGGCGATGGAATGCGAGGACCATGGCGCCGTACGCGAACGCGCCGGCGAGGACGAGTATCGCGAGTTGCCACGCCTCGGCGAGCGAGGCGGGAAGCGCGTAACGGACCAGGGCGACGGCGGCGGCCATGACCGCCGTGGCGACGGCCGCAGGCGCGAGCGAACGGGCGTATGAGTGCATGGAGAGGCTGATGGAGGCGCGAAGGAAGCGCAGGTAGGTGGCGCCGGAGAGCAGCGGGAACGCGACTGCCCAGGCAAGGGCGACGCCGGAGGTCCCGCCCCACGTCGCACCGGCGATGAAGAGCGGCACGAGCACGACGAGCATGAGGAGGTTGAACTGCATGCTCTGGCGCGCGCGGCCGGTGTAGACGAGCAGTTGCGGCAGGATCACGAAGATGCAGCGGGCGGCCGCGTAGATGGCGAGCAGGCGCATCGGCGCGATGGCCGCCACCCACGCGTCCCCGAGCGCGACGTTGACGATGAGGTCGGCGACGAGCGCGACGCCGATGCAGATGGGCATCGTGATGAGCGCGAGGCCCTCGGTGAGCCGGTAGACGTAGCGACGCAGCGCGACGTGGTCGTGCTGCACCTTCGAGAAGATCGCCGGCGTCACGCGGCCCATGAGCGCCGCGACGCGCTCGACGGCGATGCTCGCGATGACCCACGCGAAGCTGTACGCGCCGAGCGCGACGGTGCCGAGCATGCGGCCGACGACGACCATGTCGGCGGTGGAATAGAAGTACCACGCGACCTGCCCACCGAACACCTGGGCGCCGAACGTGAGCGAACCCTCGAGCTCGGCCACGCGACGGGGGAACCGCACCGGGTGCGGATACAGCAGCACGAGCGCCACCGTGCTCACGGCCACGCCGGTGAGGGCGCCGAACACCAGCGACCAGTGGCGAAGGCCGAGCAGGGCGTAGCCGAGCGTGGAAAGCGAGGTGACGATCGCCTCGGCGCCATCGACCCAGGCGATCTGCCGGAACCGGAGCGCGCGCGTCAGCATGGCGCGTCGCATGACCTGGATGCCGCGCAACACGAACGAGACGCTGAGCGCCATCACGATCCACTGCACCACGGGTTCGCGGAAGAACACCGCGATCAGGCCGGCGGCGCCGACGGTGAGTGCCGCGATGCCGGCGGAGATCATGATCGCGGCGCCACCCAACCGCGACGCGAGCCGGTCGCTGAGGTCGGGCGCCTGGATCATCGTGGCGGCGAGCCCGATGTCCGACGTCAGTTGGGCGAGCCCGATGAACACCATCGCCATGCCGAAGAGCCCGAACTCCTGCGGCGTGAGCAGCCGGGCGATGAGGAGGGTGATGGCCCACGTGATGAGCGAGGTGAACCACTTCACGCCGCCGGTCCAGGCGATGCCGCGGGCGAGCGAACGGTCGAGGTGGCTGCCACTGGTCATGTCGCCGACAGGGAGCAAGAGCGGGGCCAGCAGCGGACGCGCCATGAATTGCGGCAGTCGCGACGCACGCGCGGCGTGGCACTTCCGTCGCAGCTGTCGCGCGCGGGCGACCGCGGGCGCCCCGCTGCAGTTCGGCGCGCACGACGCCGCGTGATGCGGCCATGAGAGGCGTCGACCGCGAGACCGCCACATCGAGCGCGTGCGCGCCACAAGACGGCACGCAACTTGACTGGGACCAGGTCATGACGTCGCTCGGAGCACCCATCATCGCGGACCGCACGCTGCGCGCCTCCTTCGTCGGGCTCGTGCAGAGGCACCCGAACCAGGGCAAGCCGCCGGCGTTCCCCGTCGACGAGGCGCACGAGCCTCACCTGCGCGCGGCGACCGACTGGCTGGTGCGAGCGCAGGACGCCACGCCCACCGGCGGAATCGCGCGGGGGTTCAGTCACGCGCATCATCGCTACTTCCGCGCGCGCGGCTGGCAACCGGAGTATCCCGAGACCACGGGCTACATCATCCCCACGCTCTTCGCGCTCGCTGATCGCCTCGGGCGCGAGGAACTCGCGGCGCGCGCCCTGCTCGCGGCCCACTGGGAGTGCGCGATGCAGCTGCCCGATGGCGCCGTGCAGGGCGGCGTGGTCGGGCAGGATCCATCGCCGTCCGCATTCAACACGGGACAGGTGATACTCGGATGGCTCGTGGCGTTGCAGCGCTCCGGCGACATCCGATTCGCCGAGGCGGCGCAATCGGCGGCGCGCTTCCTCGCGGCGACGATCGACCGCGACGGCATCTGGCGACGCGGGCACTCGCAGTTCGCGCTCGAGGGCGCCACGCTCTACAACACGCGCACGGCGTGGGCCCTGCTCGAGACGGCGCAGGTCGTCGACGCGCCCGGCGCACGCGATGCCGCAGCCCGCTCCCTGCGCGCCGCGACGCTGCGCCAGCACGCGAGCGGATGGCTCCCGGCGTGCTGTCTCAACCGGCCGGAGCAGCCCCTGCTCCACACGCTCGCATACGCGATCACCGGCTTGCTGGAGGGCGGGCGGCTGCTCGGCGACGATCGCAGCATCGCGGCCGCCGCGGCCGCCGCCGCGGCGCTCGCGGACCAGGTGGATGCCTCCGGGCGACTCGCCGGCCGCTACTTCGCCGACTGGCGCCGGGCCGTGAGCTGGAGCTGCCTCACCGGCGAGGCGCAGATGGTCACGGCGTGGCTGCGCCTGCATGCGATCACGGGCGACTCGAAGTGGCTCGAGCCGGTCGCTCCCGTGCTGCGACACCTCAAGGGCACGCAGGATCGGGACTCGACGGTGCCGGGGATCGCCGGTGGCATCAACGGGGCGGATCCCATCGACGGCGACTACTGCGCGCACGAGACGCTGAGCTGGGCGACCAAGTTCTTCGTCGATGCGATGCTGCTGGACGAGCGGCGGCACGGTCATGCGTTGCCCGCGAGCCCCCCGGCGCTGCTGGGCTGACCGATGACTCGCGTCATGCATGTGCTCGCGCCGGCTCCCGTCGGCGGGCTCGAGCGCGTGGTGCAGGCGCTCGCCTCCGCGCAGCGCGATGATGCGTCGTGCGAACAGGTCACGCTGCTGGCACTGCTCGCCGCGGGCGATGACGGCGCGGAGGAGTTCCTCATGCCGCTGCGCGCACGGGGCGTGGATGTCCACCTGGTGGTTACGCCCCCGCGCTCCTACCGGCAGGAACGCGCGGCCCTCGCGGCGCACGTCAGGCGACATCGTCCGATGATCGTGCACACGCACGGCGCGCACGCGGACGTTATCGCGGCCGGCATCGGGCACGAGTGCGGCGCCGCGACCGTGACGACGATGCACGGGCTCGTGGGCGGCGACTGGCGCAATCGCGGCTATGAATGGCTGCAACGGCGCGCCTGCCGCGGTCGTGACGCCGTCGTGGCCGTGGCGCGGCCGCTCGCGACGCGACTGATCGCCGGCGGCATCGCCCCCGAGCGCATGCACGTGGTGCGCAACGCCTGGCGGAGCGCGACGCAGCCGCTCTCGCGCGAGGAGGCGAGGCGCCGGCTCGGGCTCGACGCGTCCGCGTTCGTGCTGGGCTGGGTGGGGCGACTCACGCCGGAGAAGGGTCTCGACGTGCTGCTGCGCGCCTGCCCGGCGCTCGCGACATTCGCCTGCCACGTCGCCGTGCTCGGCGAGGGAAGTTCGCAGCGCGAGCTGCAGCGCCTCGCGGGCCACGTGGGACTCGGGTCCAAGCACTCCATCTCGTGGCATGGCCGCGTGAGCGATGCCGCGCGCCTCCTCACGGCGTTCGACGTCCTGGTGATCAGCTCGCGCACCGAGGGCACACCGATGGTCCTGCTCGAGGCGATGGCCGCGCATGTCCCCGTGATCGCCACGCGCGTCGGCGGCATCCCGGACATCGTGGGCGAGGACGAGGCGCTGCTGGTGCCGAGTGAGGACCCTGCCGCGCTCGCGCAGGCGATCGGAGCGGTGCGGGCCGACCCTGCGGCGGCGCACCAGCGCGCCACCGACGCCCATGCGCGTCTCCAGCGCGAGGGCGACACGGCGCGCTGGGTGGCGCGCTACCGATATGTGTACGAGGCGGCGCGCGCCGTCAGCGCGCGCCCTTCCGCCCGAGCATGACCGGCAGGGTGCGCGCCATGATGCGCAGATCCTCGGTGAGCGACTGCTTCCCGATGTACTCGAGGTCGTACTGCAGCTTGCGCTTCGCGTCCTCCTCGCACTGGTCGTAAGCGAGGTTCACCTGCGCCCAGCCCGTGATGCCGGGCCGCACCAGCTGCCGTCGCGCGTAGCGATTGATGCGACCGCGCAGTCGCGCGAAGATCGCCGGCTGCTCCGGGCGCGGCCCCACGACGTTCATCTCGCCGCGCAGCACGTTGAAGAGCTGCGGCAACTCGTCCACGCGGTACTGGCGCAGCACCCGTCCCACCGCCGTGATGCGCGCGTCACCGGCGCTCGCCCACCGCTCGGTCTGGTCCTGCTGCACCTGCATCGTGCGGAACTTGTAGATACGGAACGGCTGCCCACCGAGGTCGCGGCGCCGCGTGCCCGTGTCGGGTGCGCTGCCGCGGCGCCGGCGATCGAGACCGATCCGCGTCTGCGTGAACCGCACCGGTCCCGGCGATGTCATCTTCACGATGGCCGCGATGAGGCACATCACCGGCACCATGACGATGATCCCCACGAGCGCGACGAGGATGTTCAGGAACCGGCGACTGCCGCCCTCGCGCGGCACGGGAAGCGTGAGGTCGGCGATTAACTGGTCTTCGCGTGCGCGCTCCGGTGCGCGCGAAGTTGGTTGCGTCTGCTCGCTCGGGGCGTTGACCGGATAAGCGCGTGTCGTCATGCCCGCTGCAAGGGCAATCCCCGTGCCGACCGATGTAGCGGTGCGGAGGGATGCCCGCGCGCGACACCGCCCTGACTTCAAGCGGAATTACGCGACCGCCGCGCGCGCGCGGCGCGTCGGCGTCGCCTCAGGCGTCGAAGCGGGGAAGCGACAGCGTGAAGTGGAAGCGCGAGCCGTGCTCGGGCCGGGAGTCGAGCAGCAACTCCGCACCCATCGCCGTGACGAGCCGGCGGCACACCTGCAGCCCGAGGCCGGAACGGGAGAAGCCGTGCGCCTGACCCGCGGCGGCGACGGGGAATGGGTCGAGCAGCGCACGCGCCGCGGCCTTGGAGATGCCCCGCCCCGTGTCACGCACGGCGAAGCACGCGCGCATGCCGTCGCCATCGACGGGCCGCGCCTTCATCTCCACGGTGCCATGGTCGGTGTACTTCACCGCGTTTGTGACGAGGTTGAGGAGCACGCGCTCGATGGCGCGCGGGTGCCCGTGGCGGCGCCCCTCGACGCTCGACGAGACGTCCAGGCGCAGTCCCTTGGCGAGGGCCATTGGCCGCGCGAGCTCGGCGACGGTCTCCAGCACCGGCGCGACGTCGAACGCGACCGCCGTGCCCGCGAGTTCCCCGCCGCCGCGCGCGACGTCCACGACGTCGTCCGCCACGACGCACAGCGAGCGGACGGCGCCGAGGATCAGCCGCAGTTGTTGCCGCTGGAGCGGATTGAGGGGACCGAAGCGCCCTCCCTCGAGCAACTCCGCCAACACGAGCACCGAGGAGAGCGGCGTGCGGAAATCATGGGCCATCTCGATCACGAGGTCGAGCGCCCTCGGCTCCGCGAAGACCTCGGCGGGGCCGGACGCGGGAGGGGCCGCGAGCGTGAGCGCGCGGACACCCTCCACGGTGGAGGTCATAGCGCCTGCTGCCCCCGGTTCTCCTGAGCCGCCGTCGCCGGCGGTGCCACCGGCGAGAGCAGGCCCTGGGTGGGCGTGCGTTGCAGCCCATGCCGCTCCATCAGCCGGTAGAGCGTCGTACGGTCGACGCCGGCCAGCCGCGCCGCACCGGACATGTTGCCCTTCGTCCGGCCGACGAGCGTCGTGAGGTAGCGCGTCTCAAAGAGCGCGAGCACGCGATCGCGCGCGTCGTGGTACGGCTCCTCGAAGCTGGTGGCGCCGAGCGCGACGTTCGCCGGGCTCTCCTGCTCGGACGGCTCGTCGAGCATCAGCAGGTCATCGGGCTCGATCGCCTTCCCCGGCTCGGTGAGCACGGCGATGTTCTCGATCACGTTCTGCAGCTCGCGCACGTTGCCGCGCCAGGCGTGCGACGCGAGGGCAAGCTCGGCGGCGGGGCTGAACACGGGCGGCTGCGAGCCCTTCTCGCGATGGCGCGCCCAGAACCGCTCGAGGAAGTGCCGCGCGAGCACGGGGATGTCGGCCGGCCGCTGGCGCAGCGGCGGCAAGTGGATGCGGACGACGCGCAACCTGTAGAAGAGATCCTCGCGAAGGTCGCCGCGCGCCACGAACACCTCGGGGTCGCCATTGGTGGCGGCGATGAACCGCACGTTGACGATGGCGTCGGTCTTCTCGCTGCCGACGCGCCGCACGATGCCGTCCTGGATCACGCGCAGCAGCTTCGCCTGGCTGGACTTCGGCATCTCGACGAGCTCGTCGAGGAAGAGCGTGCCGCCATCGGCCATCTCGAGCAGGCCCGGCTTGTCGCGCACCGCGCCGGTGAAGGCGCCCTTGCGGTGGCCGAACATCTCGGACTCGAGCAGCATCTCCGGAAGCGCCGCGCAATTGACGGCGACGAACGGCTTGCCGGCGCGGTTGCTCTTCTGGTGGATGTAGTGCGCGAACATCTCCTTGCCGCTGCCGCTCTCGCCGGTGATGAAGACGGACGCATCCGTGGTCGCGACCTTCGCCGCGAGGTCGACGGCGCGCCGGAACACCGGCGTCGTGCCGAGCAACGTGACGCTCTCGTCGGTGGGCACCTCGCGGATCACCTGGCCGAGGCCCGGCGTCGAGCGCCGGCTCAGCACCGCATGCGCGCCGCGGCCGACGAGCAGCTGCAGGTGCGTCGCCGAGAACGGCTTCGGCAGATAGTCCCACGCGCCCTCGCGCAGCACGTCCACGTTGGATGCGACGGACGGCTCGCCGGTGGTCATGACGACGAGCGTGTCGGGATTCGTCAGCAGCGCGGCGCGCATCAGCGCCAGCCCGTCGACCTTCGCCATGCGCAGGTGGATCAGCGCGATGTCGAACGCACGTCGCCGAAGGAGCGTCTGCGCCTCGTCGCCGCGCGCGACCGTGGTGACGTCGTAGCCTTCCTGGCGCAGCGCGGTGGCGCAGGCCTCGCGCAGCGCGTGGTCCTCCTCGGCGACGATCACGCTGATCGTCGCGTTCTGGCTATGGGGTGCGGCGCGCAGCGCGGACTTCTCGCGCGCGGCGATCGAGTCCTGTGATGCCGGGTCGGCGTATCCGGTGCCGCGGCCACTGTCGGTTGGGTTCCACGCTCGGTTCACTCGTGCCTCTCGTTGTCAGGGATATGAGTCTCGTGGCGAGCAAACGAGGCATGAATCGGGCCACCGCGTCGCATGCGTGCACCGCCTGTTTCGCATGCGCGTTGCACCACTTCACCCCAAACCACGCGATGTGGCGGCCCCGCATTGGAGCAATCGCGTGTGCGGCGCGCGAACGCCACGTGCGATGCCGTCGCGACCCGATGCGCGAGTCTCGCGATGCACGCAGGTGCCGGTCACGGCGGTATCGGACTTGCATTGGTGCACGGCATGACAACGTTCCCGTCCATCTCGGGCGGCGTGCTCTCTCCGCGCCCGATCATCATCCCGGCGCCCTCGCGTGGTCCGATTTCCGACACGGACAATCTCGCCGTGCCACCGGGCCCCGATTGGCAGCGCATGCGCCACGCGCTGCGTCGCTACAAGTGGTTCATCCTGCTCGTCACCGCGGCGTGCGTCGGGCTTGGCGTGTTCGCCACGCGCGTGCTGCGTCCGGAGTTCACCGCCGACACGATGCTCTGGATCGACGGCGGCACGCGTGAGAACTCGACGGAAGGGCCGATCCGCCCGGAGCAGTCGTTCGACGCCGAAGCCTGGACCTCGCTGCTGCGTTCGTACGCGGTGCTCGAGGGCGTCGTGCAGGACCAGCGGCTCTATCTCCAGTTGCGCGCGCCCGACGCGGCGGCGCTGCGGCAGCGCTTCGCGCTCCAGCCCGACTTCACGCCCGGCGAGTACCGCCTGACGGTCGACGACGAGCTCAAGGGCTGGACGCTCGCGCGGGCCGGAACCAGCGACGGTGCCGCCGCGCGCACGAAGATCGAGACCGGCGCCGTCGGGGATTCCGTCGGCCGCGCGTTCGGCTTCAAGTGGCTGCCCCCGCCGTCGTCCATGTGGGCCGACCGCGACCTGCGCTTCATCGTCACGTCGCCACGCCAGGCGGCCGCGGCGCTCCGCGAGCACCTCGAGGTGCGCATCGACGAGGAAGCGAACTTCCTGAGCGTGGAGCTCACCGGTCCTGATCCCGTGCAGCTCGCCGCGACGCTGAACTCGCTCGGCCGGCGCTACGTGGCGCAGGCGGCGGCGCTCAAGCAGCAGAACATCGGCGCGAAGAGCGAGATCCTCGCCGAGCAGGTCGCCTCGGCGCGCGAGAGCCTCACGTCCGCCGAGCGGGCGCTCGAGGAGTTCCGCATCCGCACGGCGACGATCCCCGGCGACATGGAGTCGGTGCGTGGCGGCCCGAGCTCGACCGGCGGCGTCCGGCAGCTCGACGGCGAGGGTCCGCGCGGCGAGGTCTATTACAACCTCGTCGCCGCACTCGAGGCGAGCCGGCGCGAGCGCGCCGCGATGGAGTCCGCACTCTCCACCGAGAGCGGCATCTCGATCTCCACGCTCCAGCGCGTGGCCAACGGCGAGAACGCCATCGACCTCACCGACGCGCTCGCCGAGCTGACGGTCAAGCGCAACGAGCTGCGCGCGCTCCGCTACCGCTATGCGGACGCGCACCCACCGATCCAGCGGCTGCTCGGCGAGATCGCGACGCTCGAGAACGAGACGATCCCGCCGCTCGTCGCGGCCGCCGCCAACCGCATGCGCGAGCGCGAGGGTGACCTCTCGCGGCGCGTCGGCGCCACGGTCGGCAGCATGCGGCAGATCCCGACGCGCGACCGCGACCTCGCGCGGCTGCAGCGCAACGCGCTGCTGGCCGAGCAGCTGTACGCGCAGCTGCAGGCGCGCTACGACGACACGCGCCTCGCCGAGGAGAGCGCGGTCGCGGAGGTGCGAGTGCTCGACGAAGCCGTCGCGCCGGCATGGCCGACGAAGAACAGCCAACCGGCGATCCTCCTCTTCTCGCTCTTCGGCGGGCTCGCGCTCGCCAGCGGCATCGCCGTCGCGCTCGACAAGTCGGACAAGCGCTTCCGCTATCCGGACCAGGTCACGAAGGACCTCGGCCTGACTATCCTCGGTGCGGTGCCTCACGTGAAGCCCGGGAGCAACGCGCTCGTGCGGCAGAAGGCGAGCACGCCGTTCCAGGAGGCGCTGCGTGACATCCGTCTCAACCTCTCGTACGCCCACGCGAGCAGCGGTCCGCTGCACCTCACCATCACGAGTCCCGGCAGCGCCGACGGCAAGTCCTTCCTCTCCACGCACCTCGCGCGCGTGTTCGCGGAGGGCGGCGCGCGCACGCTGCTCATCGACGGCGACCTGCGCCGGGGCATGCTCAACGAACGGTTCAACCATCCGCGCCGCCCCGGTCTCTCCGAGTACCTGCGCGGGGGCGAGCCGAAGGACCGCGTGATCCAGAAGACCGTCATCGACCGGCTCGACCTCATCACGTCGGGCAGCCGCCAGCGCGAGGCGCCGGAACTGCTCGGCGGACCGCTGCTCGAGCGCCTGCTCGCCGACGTGCGCGCCGACTACGACGTCGTCATCTGCGACAGCCCGCCGCTGAGCGCCGGCGTCGACGCGGTGATGATCGGCGCCGCCACCGAGAACATCCTGCTGGTGGTGCGCACCGGCGTGAGCCTGCGCGAGGTGGCGGCGGCGCGGCTCGAAGTGCTCGGCCGACTGCCCGTGCGCGTGATCGGGGCGGTGCTCAACGACGTGCCGCGCGACAACGCCTACAGCTACTACACGCACTACGCCTTGCCCGGCTACGAGTCGAGGACCGAGGAAGAGCCCGTGACCGCCGAAGTCCGCTGACCACCCGAGCAAGCGAGAACGAACATGTGCGGTATTGTCGGATACGTGGGACAACGCGAGGCGTCGGACGTGCTGCTCGACGGGCTGGAACGCCTCGAGTATCGCGGCTACGACTCCGCGGGGATCGCGGTACACAACTGCCGGACCTTGCAGGTGCGCAAGCAAGCGGGGCGGCTGGAAGGCCTCCGCGAGATGCTGCGGCGCGAGCCCGCGGCGGGGTCGTGCGGCATCGGGCACACGCGCTGGGCCACGCACGGCGCGCCCAGCGCGCTCAACGCCCATCCGCACACCGACTGCCGCGAGACGATCGCCGTGGTCCACAACGGCATCATCGAGAACGCGGAGGAACTGCGCGTCGAGCTCGAGCTGACGGGCCATACGTTCCGCACGGAAACCGACAGCGAGGTGATCGCGCACCTGATCGAGGAGGCGCCGGGCGCGACGCTCGAGGAACGCACGATGACCGCCCTTGCCCGCGTGACGGGCTCATATGGCGTCGCCGTGATCGGGCTCGGCGAGAACCGGAAGATCGTCGCGGCGCGGCGGGGCACGCCGCTCCTGCTCGGCGTCGGGTCGGGCGAGGTCTTCATCGCCTCCGACGCGTCGGCGGTGCGCGCGTTCACGCGTTCCGTCGTGCACCTGGGCGACGGTGACCTCGCGACGGTCACCGACGCCGGCTATCGCATCACCGACCCCAAGGGCATCGAGCTCGTGCGGCCGCCGGTGCAGGTCCAGTGGAGCTCGCGCGAGCCGGATCGCGGCATCCACCCGCACTTCATGCGGAAGGAGATCGCGGAACAGCCGGATACGATCCGCGACGCGATGCGCGACCGCCTGCACCGTGAGGACGGCACGGCGCGGCTCGACACGCTCGGGCTGATGCCGGAGGAGATCGTCGAGATCCGGCGCATCGTCATCGTCGCCTGCGGCAGCTCCTGGCACGCCGGGCTCGTCGGCCGCCACTACATCGAGGAGATGGCCGGCATCCCGGTCGAGGTCGAGTACGCGTCCGAGTTCCGGTACCGGCACTCGCCGCCCGTGCCGGGCACGCTCACGCTCGCGATCTCGCAGTCCGGCGAGACCGCCGACACGCTCGAGGCGATGCGCGAGGCGCGCAAGCACGGCTCGCGGGTGATCAGCATCGTCAACGCCGAGGAGAGCACGATCGCGCGCGAGTCCGACGGCGGCATCATGCTGAACGCAGGCCCCGAGATCGGCGTCGCGTCGACGAAGGCGTTCACCTCGCAACTCGTCGCGCTGATGCTGCTGGCCCTGCACCTCGGCCGGCACCGCGGGATGCCGCGGGTCGTCGGGCGCGCCATCGTCGCGCAGATGCTCGGCCTGCCGCGGCTCGTCAGCCGCGCCCTCGAGCTCGACGGCGAGATCCGGCGCATCGCCAACGTCTACGCGCCGTCGCAGCACGCGCTCTACCTCGGCCGCGGGCAACACTTCCCGGTGGCGCTCGAGGGCGCGCTCAAGCTCAAGGAGATCAGCTACATCCACGCCGAGGGCTACCCGGCCGCCGAGATGAAGCACGGGCCGATCGCGCTGATCGACGCGGAGATGCCGGTGGTGTTCATCGCCCCGCGCGACGAGGGCTATGCGAAGGTGATGTCGAACATGAAGGAAGTGAACGCCCGCGGCGGCCGCATCATCGCCGTGACGACCGAGGGGAACAACGACCTGCGCGGCCTCGCCGCACACGAGCTGCACGTGCCGGACTGCGCGCCGCTGATGATGCCGATCGTCGAGTCCGTGCCGCTCCAGCTGCTTGCCTATCACATAGCGGTGCTCCGCGGATGCAACGTGGACCGGCCGCGCAATCTCGCGAAAAGCGTGACGGTGGAATGATGACCCAGCTCTCCCGACTCATCCGGCGCGGACTCGCGTTCGGCGCAGGTCTCTTCATCGTGACCGCCGTCCCGGTGGCGCCACTCGAAGCCCAGCAGCCCGCCGCGCGCCCCGCGGGAGGCCTCAGCGCCGGCCAGCTCCGGGTCGGCGACCGCATCGTGCTCAGCGTCGAGGACGAGCCCACGCTCACCGACACGTTCACCGTGCGCACCGGACCGGCGATCGACCTGCCGAGGATCGGCGAGGTGCCGCTCGCCGGCGTCAGCCGCGGCGGCGTCCAGGCGCACCTCGAGACGGCGATCGGCAAGTACATCAAGAACCCGGTGGTGCTCGCCCGCACGCTCGTGCGCGTCGCCGTGCTCGGCGAGGTCACGCGGGCGGGCTTCTTCGCGCTGCCCGCCGACGCCCCGATCTCCGACGCCATCAACGAGGCCGGCGGCCTCACGACGGAGGGCGACATGCGCAAGGTGCAGCTCAGCCGCCGCGGCAAGGTCGTGCAGAAGGGCGGCAAGCTGCGCAACGCCATCGCGGCGGGTTCCACGCTCGACGACCTCGGGATGGAGGCGGGCGACGAGATCATGATCCCGCGCAAGCCCGACACGGAGCGCATGGTCCGCATCCTCAGCCTCGTCGTCGCCATCCCGCTCACCGTCCTCGCGCTCGGGAGGATGTGAACCCCGGATGAAGATCATCTCCGTCGTCGGGACGCGCCCGAACTTCATGAAGCTCGCGCCGGTGGCGCGCGAGCTCGAGACGCGCCCGGGCGTCGAGCACATCATCGTGCACACCGGCCAGCACTACGATGCCGACATGTCGGACGACTTCTTCGACGAGCTCGACATCCCGTCGCCGAGTTATGAACTGGGCGTCGGCTCCGGGACGCACACGGAGGTCACCGCCGCCGTGATGTCGCGGCTCGAGCCGGTGTTCGCGTTCGAGCGCCCCGACCTCGTGATCGTGTACGGCGACGTGAACTCGACGATGGCCGCCGCGATGGCAGCCGCGCAGCGCGGCATCCGCGTGGCGCACGTCGAGGCCGGCCTCCGCAGCCGGGACCGCACGATGCCCGAGGAACTCAACCGGCTGGTCACCGATCACATCGCCGACCTGCTGCTCGCGCCGTCGGCCGACGCGGTCGCGAACCTCGCGGCCGAGGGCATCGACCGCGACAAGGTGCACTTCGTCGGCAACGTGATGATCGACTCGCTCGTGCGGGCGCTTCCGCGCGCACGCGGGGGACGCGACGACCGAGGCCGCCGCTTCAACGTCGACGGACCTTACGTCGTCACCACGCTGCACCGGCCGTCGAACGTGGATGACCCCGAGCACCTGCGCGACCTGCTCGTCTCGCTCGAGGAGCTCAGCCGCGAGACGACCGTCCTCTTCTCGATGCACCCGCGCACGAAGCGACGCCTCGAGGAGATGCAGCTCAAGCCCAATGGCGGCGGCGCGCTCCGGGTGCTGGACCCGCTTGGCTATCTCGACATGCTCGGGCTCGTCTCGTCGGCGAGCCTCGTCATCACGGACTCCGGCGGCCTGCAGGAGGAGACCTCGTTCCTCGGCGTCCCCTGCATCACCGTGCGGCCGAACACCGAGCGTCCCATCACCTGCTCCGAGGGCACCAACGAGCTCGTGTCGCCGACGGGCGCAGGCGTGCTCGGCGGCGCGCGCAAGGTGCTCAATCGCAAGGGGCCGCGCGTGCGTCCCGTGATCGAGCGTTGGGATGGGCATGCGGCCGAGCGTATCGCGGACGTGGTCTGCGACGGCGCCCGCTTCTGACCGGCGAGCCACCATGATCGCGAATCCCACCCCGCCCCCAGGCTCCGGCGCGCCGCCGGCCGAACGCGTGCTCGGCGTCCTCGTGGACGGCGCCGCAGACCCGCGAGGTTCGCTGCGCAAGCTCCAGCATTGGGCGACCGAGGCTGGCGCGCATGCGGACACCGTCACCGGCCTCGCCAAGGCGCGCGTCAAGATCGGCGAGGGCAAGTGGGACCTCGTGTTCCTCGTGCTCGGTGACAAGCCGATCGCCGAGCTCAGCTCATCGATCGAGGCCCTGCGGGACCTGCCGTCCGCGCCGAAGGTCGTCGCCGTCGCCGAGCGTCCGTCGATGGAGACCGTGGTGCACGCCGAGCGCCTCGGCATCACCGACGTGCTCCCGATGCCGCTGCGGCGCGAGGACGTCCTGCGCGTGCTCCAGGGCGGCGCGCGCGACGACGACACCGTGGTCCCCTTCCCCGACGTGCGCACGGACCTGCCCGGACGCTTCTCGCTGGTCGGCGAGCACACGTCGATGCTGGAGATCTTCCGGCTGATGGCGCGCGCGGCGCCCACCAACGCCAACGTGCTCGTCATCGGCGAGCCCGGCACCGGCCGCGAGACGATCGCGCGCTGCATTCACTTGAACAGCCCCGTCGCGGCGGGACCATGGGTCGTCGTCAACTGTGCCGCGATGCCGGAGGACGCACTCGAGGCGGACCTGTTCGGCCAGGAGCGGGCGGCGGCGAACGGCGGCCTGGCCCGACGCATCGGACGGTTCGAACAGGCGCACGGCGGCACCATCTTCCTCGACGACATCGAGACGCTGAGCATGGCGATGCAGGCGCGGCTCCTGCGCGCCGTACAGGAGCACGAGGTCGAGCGCGTGGGCGGCGGCGAGATCATCAAGGTCGACGTGCGGATCATCGTCAGCTCGTCGCACGACCTGCGCAAGTCGATCACCGACGGCACCTTCCGCGGCGATCTCTACTACAGGCTCGCGATCGTCACCATCCGCGTGCCGCGCCTCGCCGACCGCGGCGGTGACCTGTTGCTGCTCGCCGCGCACTTTGCGCAGCAGTTCTCGCGCGCCAACGTGCGCAAGACGGTGACGGGCATCTCGCGCCGCGCGCTCGCGACGCTCGAGGCGCACCGCTGGGAAGGCAACGTGCGCGAGTTGCGGAACGTGATCGAGCACGCTGCGATCGTGACGCAGGGCAAGACCATTCGCGTGAGCGACCTGCCGGACGACCTGCAGGCCGAGGCTCATGCGCTCGGCGGCGCCGCGCCGTCGGCACTGCCGTCGCTGGCCGAGGTCGAGGCGAGGCATATCGCGACCGTGCTCGAGCACACCGGCGGCGTCATCCATACGGCGGCGGAGATCCTCGGCATCCATCGCAACACGCTCGCCCGCAAGGTCAAGGAATACCGGCTGTAGCTACTCCCCGTCCCAGGCCAGCCCGCTCGCGAGATACCCGGCCGAGAGGACGTCTTCCGGTGCCGGGAACCGTGAGAGGCAGAAGCGGTCCTCGGCGCTGCAGGTGCGCGGGTCGACGTAGCGCCGGCGGAACGCCACCGCGCCGGACATGCCTGCGTCGCGCACGATGCCCATCTCGCGCGCGCCGAACGAATCGAGCGAGCCGTTGGGATAGCAGAACAGGGGCGCGGGGTCGGCGCACTCGCGGCGCAGGACGTCCCAGGAACCGGCGATCTCGAGTCGCGCCTTCTCATCGTCCACCCGGCTGAGCACGGGATGCGTGAGCGAGTGCGGGCCGAAGTCCACGCCTTGGCGCTCGAGCGCGCGCACATCCTCCCACGAGAGCGGCGCATAATCCGCCGTCGGCAGCGCCGGGACGTCGATGCCGAGCAGGGCGCCGATGCGATCGACGACGCGAAGCCGCTCCGCATCGCTGACCCACTTGAGCGACTCGATGAATTCCGTCGCCCGCGCATCGCGCTCGGCCGGCGTCCCGAGCAGGCAGGAGAAGCGACGGTCCTCGACGCGGATCGACACCGCCATGAGCGGCGAGCGCAGGAACGCCAGCCGCACGCGGTCCCACCAGTTCCACTGGCGGCCCCCGACGAACTCCGTCACGAGGAACACCGTGGGCGCGCAATCGAACCCGGCGAAGATCGGCGCCGCCAGGTCGGCGAAGTCATGGTAGCCGTCATCGACGGTGAAGACGGCGGTCGGCCGCCGCAACTCGGTGCGCGACTCGACATGCGCCATCAGGTCCCGCAGGCGCATGAACTGGACGCCCTGGCGCCGCAACGTGGCGAGCATGCGCCGCAGCATGGCCACGTCGGTGCCGTAGGCGGGGCTGCCCCCGTCGGTGAAGCGATGCAGCATGAAGATCGTCGCGCGGCGCACGCCGAGGATGCGGGCGACGTTCAGCGCGGGGCGCGAGGCGATTCCGGCCTGTGCGACGCCCCGCGCCGCGCGAAGGACCGCCCGAGCGAGGCGCTCGCCGACCATCATGTGTTGTTCCATGTCAAGGTGTTCGAGGGCAAGCAACGTGCCGCGCCCCTCGACGAACATCGCACCCCCGACTATCCTGCCCGCATGGGAACCAAGCGTGTGATGGGAGCGGCGCTCGCGCTCTCCCTGCTCGGCGCCGCGTGCGCGCGCCCGAGCGAACCCGGCGCCGCCTCACCGATGTCCGGCAAGCGCACCGAAGGGAGGCGCGGGATGGTGTCCGCCTCGCAACCCGACGCCGCTGCCGCCGGCGCCACCATACTCCGGCGCGGCGGCAATGCGATGGACGCGGCGGTCGCCACCGCGTTCGCGCTCTCCGTCACCGACATCTCGCAGACCGGGATCGGCGGGGGCGGAGCGCTCACCTGGTACGACGCCCGCGCCCGCCGCGCCGAGCATCTCTCGTTCTACGCGCGCACGGGCGAGGACACGGCGTGGGCGGCCGACGACTCCGCGCTCGACGACGCGACGCGGCGCGTGCGCGGCGCGGCGACTCCCGGGATGGTCGCCGGGTTGCTCGAGGCGCATTCGCGCCACGGCCGGCTGTCGCGCGCCGAGGTCATGGCGCCGGCGATCGCGCTGGCACGAGACGGGTTCGTCGTGACGCCGCTGCTTGCGCGCACGATCACCAGCGCGCGCGAACGCCTGCGCACCGACAGTGCGGCGGCGGCGCTGCTGATGCCGCGCGGCGAGGCGCTGCGGCCGGGAGAGCGGCTCGTGCAGCTCGAACTCGCCTCGACGCTCGAGCGCATCGCCTCGGAGGGCGCGCCGGCGTTCTATACCGGCGCCATCGCCCGGCAGTTGAGCGCCGAGGTGCGATCGCTCGGCGGTCTCATCACCGAGCGCGACCTCGCGGTCTACCCCGTGGCGACGATGGCGCCGCTCTGCGCCGAGTGGCGCGGCCACGCCGTGCTCGGGGCGCCGCCGCCGATGGGCGGCGCATCGGTGCTGGCGATCCTGCAGATGGCCGACGCCGCAGGCGTGGCCGACTCCCGTCGCGGCCTGACCGACGATGCGCAGGCGGTGACGGCGCTCGCCGGCATCCAACGCCTCGTCGCCGCCGACGGCAGTTGGTGGCGCGGAGACCCTGCGGTGATGGCGGTGCCGGCGCGCGGCTTCGCCAGTCGCTCCTACGCGGTGGCGCGCGCGGCCGGCGTCGGCAGTGGCGTCGTGCCGGACACGGCGCGGCGCGGCGACCCGTGGTCGCACGAAATGAGTGCGTTGCCCTCGTCGTGCCCGCGCGACACTTATCCTTCGGCGGTGCCGTCCTCACCTGATGCGCGCGACACCGACGTCGTCGACGTCGCGCGCGATGGAGAGAGCTTCACCTCGCACCTCTCCGTGGTCGACGCCGACGGCAACGCGGTGTCAGCCACGACCACCGTCGGCGTGCTGTTCGGCTCGGGCATCTACACCGGAGGGTTCTTCCTCAACTCATCGGGCAACAACCTCGACGCGCGCACGCGCGGCACCGATCGCTACGCCAATTCGACGATGTCGCCGACCATCATCCTCGAGGGCGGCAAGGTGCGACTGGTGATCGGCGCGGCCGGCTCACTCTACATCCAGCCGGCGACCGCGCAGGTGACGATGCGCATCCTCGCACATGGCGAGGACGCGGGGCTGGCGATCGCCGCGCCGCGCATCCAGGTGAATCCGCTGCGGAGGGACGTCGAGGTGGAGCCCGGCTTCAGCTCGGCGGTCTATGAGGCGTTGGTGACGCGCGGATATCGCCCGACAAGCCGCGTGGCCGACCTCTCCTTCGGTGCGGTGCACGCGGTGCACGTGCACAACGATGGGCGCCGCATAGGCGTAGCAGACCCGAGACGAGATGGCGCAGCGGTGGCGCAATAATGGTGATAGCGTTTCGGACCTTCCCCAGAGCTGCCCGCACAGCATTTTGTCCAGTTCGGCAGATCGTAAATCCACCTTTGGAGGCATGATGTCGCTTCTCCGTCGTCTCGCAGCGCTGTTGGCGCTCGCGACGCTCTCCGCCGTACCGGCAGCCGCACAGGCAACCGGGCGCATCACCGGCACCGTGACGGATTCGGCCACCGGCCGAACGCTGTCCGACGTGCAGGTGTACGTGACCGGCACGCGCACGGGCGCCAGCACGGACGCCGCCGGGCGCTTCACCATCGTTGTCGAAGCCGGCACCGTCTCGCTCGACGCCCGTCGCATCGGCTTCCAGCCGACTGTCGTGCGCGGCATCGTCGTGCCGGCCGGTGGCTCGGTCACCGCGGATATCGCCCTCACGGCGGCCATCCTCAACCTCGAGGCGATCGTCTCGACCGGCGTCGTCGACCCCACGTCCGGCACGCGCGTGCCGTTCACGGTCGGCCGCGTCGACGCGGCGGCGCTTCCCGTCCCCGCGAACAACGCGCTTGAGTCGATCCAGGGCAAGATGTCCGGCGTGACGGTGGTGCCCTCCGGCCAGCCGGGCAGCGGCACGAACATCATGCTGCGCTCGCCCACCAGCATCACCAAGTCGAACTCGCCGCTGGTGGTGGTCGACGGCGTCATCCAGACCACCGCGTTCGGCGCCTCGAGCGCTGACCTGCAGTCGCTGGACATCGAGAGCATCGAGGTCGTGAAGGGCGCGGCCGCCGCATCGCTCTACGGTTCGCGCGCGCAGTCGGGCGTCATCCAGATCCGCACCAAGCGCGGTGCCGGCATCGTCGAGGGCGCGACGCAGTTCACGCTCCGCAGCGAGATGGGCTCCAACTCGCTCGGCGGCAAGCTGGACTTCGCCAAGCACCATTTCTACCGCACCAACGCGAACGGCGAGTACGTCGACACACTGGGCGTCGTCACCACCCGCGACCGCCGTGTCGACCGTCCGGCCTACACGCGCTTCCAGGACGTCGCCTACGCCGACCCGATCTACGACCAGGTCGACCGTTTCTTCGACCCGGGCCAGTTCTACAAGAACTCGATCAACATCGCGCAGAACCACGAGCGCACGAACTGGTTCATGTCGATCGTCGACGCGCGCGAGGACGGCGTGGTGCTCAACAGCGGGCAGTACGGCTCGCGCGACGTGCGCCTCAACCTCGACCACCGCCCGAACGACAAGCTCAGCTTCTCGGCCAGCGGCTACCACAGCTCGTCAGACCGCAAGGAACTCTACGGCGA
>Ga0247822_10000302_pt1 | contig 25227 bp, 22 predicted proteins | sample 13C_Cellulose_Da_FD_192423 | JGI IMG/M metagenome (GOLD analysis project Ga0247822, IMG submission 192423) | Soil microbial communities from agricultural site in Penn Yan, New York, United States - 13C_Cellulose_Day30 | ecosystem: Environmental > Terrestrial > Soil > Agricultural land | place...
GGGAGGGCAGGTCCGTCATACGGACGCCTTAGCGCGTGGCGCGCGCCGCCGCCATCTCTGAAGCCAGTCGCACGGCGGCGATGAAGCTGTCGGCGCGGGCGATTCCCTTGCCCGCGATGTCAAATCCGGTGCCGTGATCGGGCGAGGTGCGGACGATGGGCAGGCCGAGCGTGGCGTTCACCCCGCCCCAGAAGTCCAGCGTCTTGACCGGGATAAGCGCCTGATCGTGATAGAGACAGACGGTGGCGTCATAACGGGCGCGAGCCTCGTCGTGGAACAGGGTGTCGGCGGGCAAGGGGTCGGTGATGTTGAGCCCCTCGGCGCGCAGGGCGGCGGCGGCGGGGCGCAGGATCTCAATTTCCTGCAGGCCGATCGACCCGCCTTCGCCGGCGTGGGGGTTGAGAGCCGCCATGGCCAGACGCGGCGCGGCGATGTCGAAATCGCGCTTCATCGATTCATGAACGACGCGGGCGACACGCATGACGCGGTCGGCGGTCACGAGCTCGGGCAACTGGTCAATGGCGACGTGGATGGTCACAAGGCAGGCGCGAAGGTCCTTGGCCGTCAGCATCATGACCGGGCCGCGCGTGCCGTTGAACGGCATGTCGGCGGTCAGTTCGGCGATGAACTCGGTGTGGCCGGGAAAGCGGAAGCCCGAGGCGTACATGGGCGCCTTTGCGATGGGCGCGGTGACGACGCCAGAGCCTTCGCCCGAGATGACCAGGTCGACGGCGCGTTCGATCCAGTCAGCCACGGCAGGCGCGTTACGCGGATCAGGCTGGCCCGGCGTGACCGGCGCGGGAGCGGGCTGGTGCAGGACAGGGATGGCGCGGCCAAAGACCGGTCCGGCGTCGGATGGGCTGAATATCTGTTCGACCTTCACGCCTTGGGCAATGAGCACATCGGCGTCGCCGACAACGGCGAAGGGCGCGACGGGGGCGAGAGGGCCGGGCGGCATGGCGAGGATCGGCCAGGCCTTGGCGATGATCTCCGGCCCCACGCCGGCGGGGTCGCCCATCGTGACGATGAGCGGCCTTCCGGTCATCACTGCTTGACTTCGATCAGGGCGTCGGCCCGCAGGTCGCGCAGATAGCGACGGCCCAGCATGGCGTAGTTCTGATTTTGCAGGCGGGATTCAACGTCACGAGCCGAGGGCGCTTCCGGTCCGCCGAGGCGACGGCCGCAGACCGCGAGAAGGTGGACGCCCAGCGGGCTGCGAACCACGCTGCTGATCGAGCCGACGTCAGACGAGCGGGCGACTTGCTGGAACTGCGGCAGCAGATTGGCCACATCGCTTTCCCCCAGGTCTGCGCCCAGAACGCCCTGCTCGGCGCGAGCGCGTTCGAGGATGTTGTCGCAGGTCAGACCGGCGCGCAGGGCTTCCAGACGTTGGGTCGCCGAGGCCACGTCCGCCTCGCTGGCGGTTTCCGGCAATTCGACCATGACCTGCTTCATCTGCACCAGGCTGGTGGCCGCGCCCGAACGCTTGTCGCGCATGTAGAGGATGTAAACGCCGCCATCGACAGGGATAGGGTTCGACAATTGGCCGACGTCCAGCGTCTCCATTGCCTGTTGGAGGGCTGGCTGGACCGTGCCCTGAACCACCCAGCCGGCGTCGCCGCCGCGGGCCGCCGAAGGGGCGGCGGAGAACTGACGGGCGACGGCCATGAAGGGCGCGCCCTGGATCATCTGCTGGACCAGTTGGCGGGCGCCGTTCATGGCTTCCTGCATCCCGCCCACGCGGTTGGCCTCGATGTAGATCTCACCGACGAGATATTGCGGCTTTGTGGCCGATTCGGTCAGCTGACGCATGGCTTGGTCGACCTGGGTGCGCGTCACCTTGGCGCGGTCACGGAAACGCCCGCCTACGAGCTCGCGCCAGCCGATTTCGGTGCGCAGTTGTTCTCGGAACGCCTGGGGACGAATGCCGCCCTGCTCCAGGAAGGTCATGTAGTTCTGGGGCGTCGTGCCGGCCTCACGGGCCATGCCTGCGATTTCCTGATCCACCTCGGCGTCGGAAATCTTCAGTTGCTCGAACTTGGTGAGTTCGGCGGCCTGCAGGTGCTGCTCGATCAGGTCGTTCAGGGCCTGTTGCTGAATAGCGCCGATGTTTTCCTCGGTCGGCTGGACCTGGGTCATGGCCATCAGCACCAGCATCCGCTGACGCAGATCGAAGCCGGTGATGATCCGGTCGTTGACGGTGGCGATGATGCCGTCGGACATCCGGAACTGCGGCGCAGCCGTCGGCGCGCGTTGGGGCGCCTCCTCGGCGGCGGGATTCAGTGTGCCAGCGGCGGGGACCGGCGCTGTCTGGGCCATGGACTGTCCGACAGCCGTGCAGGCCATGAGCGCGGCAATTGCAACGCCGGTCGTGTAACGCATCAAACGCATCGTCAGTCCTGATTCCCTAAAGCGGTCTCTACCCGGTCCGGCGGCGCCATGCGACGTTCCGGGCCTTGTCGGGCGCACGCCCCTGCACGCCATGCTTACCGCATATCATTTCGATCATAACCTGAACCTCCGAAAGTGGCGAGGTTAAGTCGGACATAGACGCCTTCGGAGGGACCTGTGGGACGGACCGTCGTATTGTCGCGGCGCCAGCCCAGTTCGAAGCGGAAGCAGTCATCGTCGAACAGCAGGCCGACTTCCGAACGCGTGATGATGTCGCGTTCCAGATCGGCGATGCCGTTGACCGCGACGCCCCAGTTGCCGTGGACGAATTGCTGGCCGGAAAGCTGGACGAATTCGTAGTTGCGGTTGAGGGGGCCTGCAACAGGGTTCGAGCGGTCGATGATGTAGCTCATGCTGGCCGCATTGCGACGACCCCAACGTCCATCAACGGTCGTCTCCGCCCGGCGAACTTCGCCATTTCCGTCCACGGTGGCGTGGAACCAGCCTCGAATGCGATCCGACGGCGAGAAGGTCGCCTGAACCACCCAGTCGGTCGTACGCGAAGCAACGCCGGCGGGGTCATACAGGTTGGCAGGCAGGTCGGGGACAGGCGTCAGGAATTCGCGCTGATCGTCGGCGCGGATGCTGCGGCCTACAAACAGGCTGGCGGAACGAACATCGTCCCAGCGAAGCGTGGCGCGGGCGCCGGCGGTGAAGCGCAGTCCGCCTTCCATCAGGTCCTGACCCGGGAAGCGATCCATGCGGAACAGGGAGGTTTCGTCCAGTTCCAGCGTCTGGCTGTCTTCGTTGGGGATGCGGGGGTCCAGATCGGCGTCGGTCGAGGCTGAAAACTGGGCCATCGGCTCCAGAACCAGATCCGAAGAGGCGCTGAGGCGACGGTACAGCGGGTAGCTGACGTCCACGCCGGCGCTGGCGCGGCCGCGCGACAGCACGTCGGAGGTCTTGCCCAGCAGAGGCGGCAGGTCGTCCACGGAATAGACATCCAGACGGGCGTCCACGAAGGGTTCCCATCGCAGGCCCATCGGCGAAATGAAGGCGCGCCGCCAGTCCAGCTGGCCCGTGACGCGACGGCTGTCCACGCCGGGCAGACCGTCGGTCGGGCCTGATGGAATCAACTCCGGCCGCAGGGTGGGAAAGCCGACGTAGGCGTCGCGGGTCAGGGCCACAGCCGATCCGCGCAGACGCAGGCGCCCACCGAGGACGGGGCCTTCCGGCTCCCATCGTGCGTCGATGATAGGCGCCACCAGGGGCAGGGTGTTTTCGCGTTCAAAGACCTTGAAGCCGTCAGGGTCGCGGAAGTCTGTCGCCGAAAAGCGCGGGTCCAGACGCAGGCTCTGGATCGAGAAGGCGGCGACCGACAGATAGGACCTTTCCGTCTGGCGTTCGGCATAGACCTGGCTGATCAGGCGACGACGGTCGCCGTAGTAGAGGCCGTTGTCCTGATAGGGCGAATTGACATCGTAGCGATCAAACAGGGTCTTGTCGGACACGCGCTCGGCGGTGAAGCCGAAACGCCACGGGCCCTCAATGTCGAACTTGCCGTGGGCCAGAAGATAGCTGCGGCTGGTGCGGTCGCCGAATCGGACGTTGCTTTCCGTGTCGCCGTCGCCGTCCAGATCGAAGTCGCCGAAGTTGCGACCGTAGGTGTATCCGCCGCGCGCCACGATCGTTCCGTTGTCGAACCGGCGACGCCACTGCAGGTTCAGCAGGGGCGCGACCTTTGTGTTGATCTGCGGGCTGATCAGCCAGTCCTCGGACGGGGACACCACCAGAAGATAGGGAATCTCGACAGAGCCGCCCCGGCCCTCGTCCCAGTCCACGCGGGGAATCAGAAAGCCCGAGGCGCGATCGACGCTGGGGTCGGGGTGAGCAAAGGCCGGCAGGTAGAAGACCGGTACGCCGCCAACGCGGAAGACGACATTGCGGTAGAGGATGGCGCGCAGGTCCTGATCCTGCACCGCCTTGTCGGCCTCAATCGAGACGCTGGGTTGCTTCGGGCCGTTGACGTCGCAGATCGGGCAGGGGGTGAAGATGACCCGGTTCAGTTCGCTGACGTTTTCCGAGCGGCGCACGGCGGTGGCCGCCATCAGGCTGGCGCCGTTGGCCAGGCGCATGGCCAGATTGACGGCGACCCCGGCGGTGAAGTCCGAATCCAGCTCGACGCGGCTCGCGTGAAGGACGGAGCCGTCCGGAGCGACCACCTCGGCATGGCCGGCAGCAGTCGCGACGCCTGTTTTCAGGTCGTAGGTGATTTCTTCGGCGCGAATGCTGTGATCGCGGGTCCGGGCGAAGACGCGATCATCCGGCGTGCCGCTGGCGGTCACGACATCGCCTTCGCGGCTGGCGGCGTCGGCGTTCACATACAGGCTGCCTGGCGTCAGGCCGTCGCTGCCGGGCGCGTTCGAGCCTGGCGAGACGACGGGGGTCTGGGCGAGCGTGGCGGCGTCCTGCGCCATGGTCGGCAAGGCGGGCATGCACGCGATCAGCGCCGCGCCGGCCAGGAGCCGGACGCGCAGGGCTCCCTCACGGGGAATGCGGCGATCACTCATGCGGAATCCACTCAATTGCCGGGCGACCGGAAACCGTCCGATTAGCCGTCTTCGGTATAGAACAGCAAGGTAAAGGCGGCGAGGGCCGTCAACACAGGCGGCAACCAGGCTGCAAGGAAGGGCGGCACGACTTCAGCCGAGCCCATGGCCGACGAAAACTGGTTCACGAAGAAGAAGGCGAAGCCCAGAACCACGGCGGCCACGGTCATGCGCGCAAGGTCGCCCAGACGCATAAGACGAAGGGAAAAGGCCGCCGCCAGGATCGACATGGCGGCGAACATCAGCGGCGTGGCCAGCAGCTGTTGCAGGCGAAGACGATATGCGGTCGAGGCGAACCCGGCGTCCTCGATTCGCTGGATCTGGTTCGGCAGGGACCAGAAGGGAGTCGACTGCGGACGGGCGAATCGCTGGAAGGCCTCCTTGTCTGCAAGGTTCGACGGCAGGTCGAGCGTGGCGTAGCGCACCGCGCGCTGCCCCGTCTGGGCTCCGGTGGCGTCGGTCAGGCGCCAGCGGCCGGCGGTCAGCGAAGCCGTGGTCGCATCGATGCGCTCTGTGAAGGTGCGGCGACCGTCCGGGGTGGTGGTGTAGATGAAGAAGCTGGCGTCCAGCAGGCGACCGCTGGCCGGGTCCTGTCGTCCGCCGCGAATGATCATCTGCCGCGCGGCGTCGCCTTCACGAAGCCAGACCGCCTGTTGCGCCTCCGAGCCGGGCGTCGAGCCGGAAATGCGGCCGCGCTCGCGCTGCCACAGGCCATCGCCCGCCGCAGCCATGGGGCCGAAGACGGTGACGCTGAGCACGCCCAGAACCAGGGCGGCGCCCGCAGCCGGCAGGACGAAACGCCAGGCGGAGACGCCCGCGGCGCGCATGGCGATGAGTTCACTGCGACGGTTCAGGCCGACGAAGGCCGCCAGGGTGCCGAACAGGAAGACAAAGGGCAGCAACTGGATGATGACGCTGGGCGACTTGACCAGCACGAGGCCAAAGATGCGCGCGCCGGACAATTCGCCAGAGGCGTTCAGCCCGCGCGACACCTCGACGAAGTCGATCAGCATCACCAGGGCGGAGATGATGGCCAGGGCGACGGCCAGGGCGCGGAACTGCTGGATCAGAACATAACGCTCGATGCGGCCGAGACGGAGCCTCATGCGAACCTCGCCTTGAAACGCTCATAGGGGCCCCAGGCGCGCCGCCGATGCGGCTTCAGCGAACGGAACAACAGGCGCAGGGCCACGAAACAGGTTCCGAGCGGCAGAAGATACTGCAGCACGTTCAGCGCCCCGTTCCAGGCGCTCGCCGCGACCAGCCCGTAGCCGATGACGCGCACCACCAGGAAGACCCCGGCCGCCTTGGCGATGCGGCCGCTATATCCGGTGCGGCTGAAGGATCCGCCGAGTATGGCCGTCAGAGCCAGCGCCATCGCCGCCAGAGCGTAGAGAGGCGAGGCCAGGCGGGAATGGGCCTCGGCCAGCAGCTCTCCGCGCGTGCCCGCGCTTTCCAGCTGGGCGGGCGTGGGGGCGAACAGCTCGGTCAGCCACATGTCCGAGGGCTTGAAGCGAATGCGCTCCGTGGTCTTGGTGTAGGGCGACAGGTCGAACACCTGCTGGTCGAACGACAGCTGGTTCAGCACGTCGCGCGACGAGTAGCGCTGCATTGACCCGTTCTGCATGGTCAGGATCGGCACCCCGTCGATGCGGCCGAAGCGGGCGGTCTCGGCGTCCCAGGTGGTGACCGTCTTGCCGTTGTCCAGATAGACGAAGAGGTTCTTCAGCAGACCATTCTGCTCGATCTGCTGGACATAGACGGTCAGCCCGCCAGGGCCCTGAACAAAGCGGCCTTCCTCGACCAGCAGGGCGGCCAGGTCGGTGCGGATGGCGAAGGCCTGGCGACGCGCTTCACGCTGGGCCCAAGGCTGGACGAAGACATTGGTGACCAGGGCGACCACGGCCACGATGACCGCGATCTGGACTGCGGGGCGGATCAGGGACCAGCGGCTAACGCCCGCGGCGTAGGCGGCGGTCAGTTCCTGTTCGCGCTGCAGGCGCGTCAGGGCGATCAGGGCGCCGACGAACAGGCCGATGGGCAGGATGACGGCGATCAGCTGGGGCAGGGCCAGCACGGTCAGCTTGGCCATGACCCAGATGCTCTGGCCGCGTTCGACGATGACCTCGAGCTGATCCAGGCTCTGGCTCAGCAGGCCGATTCCGGCCAGGGCCGCGCACGCCGCCACGACGGGCAGACCGATCTGGCGGAAAAGATAGCCCTGAATCAGCGTCATGGTCTGGAAATAAAGGGTTTCGGGGGCGAGCGAGTTGCAGCCGCGGGCGATGCGGGCCATGTAATACACATCCCAACGCGACGGTGAAACAGCCGCTGCGTTATGTCCGATTCAAGCACGACCGGGGCACAGAACCTCGGCCTGGAGTAGGTTTCATGAAAATCGAGTTCGTCGCTTCCCCCAGCGCCGCTCAAATCCTTGCCGTTCTGGTTCACGAAGGCCGCGCCCTGGCCGGCACGGGGGCGGCCCTGGACGCCGCCGCATCGGGCGCGCTGACCAGGGCGATGGCCAATAGCCGCTTCACCGGCGCCGCCAACAGCCATTTGACGGTTGCCGCTCCCGCTGGCGTGGACGCCGACTCGGTTCTGCTGATCGGCGCGGGCGCGTCGGACAAGTTTGACGATCTGGCGGTCGAGACAGCCGCCGGCGCCGCTTATCAGGCCGCCAAGCTGTCGGGCGCTGAAGTCCTTACCATCGACGCGGCCCACCTGTCGGCTGAACAGGCCGCGCGCGTTGGCTTCGCTGTACGCCTGGCTGCCTATCGCTTCGCCAAGTACCTGACCAGGCAAAAGGCCGACAAGATTCCGTCGGTCACGACGGTTCGCGTCGTGGCATCCGACGTCGCCGCCGCCGAGGTCGCCTTCCAGCCTCTGTCGGCTGTGGCCGACGCCGTCCTGTTTTCGCGCGATCTGGTCGCCGAACCGGCCAACGTCCTCTATCCCGCCGAGTTCGCGCGTCGCGTGAAGGAACTGGAAGCCTTGGGCGCCAAGGTCGAGATTCTGGGCGAAGCCGAGATGGAAAAGCTGGGCATGCACACCCTGCTGGGCGTCGGCATGGGCTCGGAGCGTGAAAGCCAGCTGGCCGTCATCCAGTGGAACGGAGGCAAGCCGGGCGAGGCTCCCATCGCCTTCGTCGGCAAGGGCGTCTGCTTCGACACCGGCGGCATCAGCCTGAAGCCCGCCGACGGTATGGAAGAGATGAAGTGGGACATGGGCGGCGCGGCCGCCGTGGCCGGGCTGATGCACGCGCTTGCGGGCCGCAAGGCCAAGGTCAATGCCGTCGGTGTCCTGGGTCTGGTTGAAAACATGCCTGACGGCAAGGCCCAGCGTCCGGGCGACGTGGTCGTGTCGATGTCGGGTCAGACGGTCGAGGTGCTCAACACCGACGCCGAAGGCCGTCTCGTTCTGGCCGACGCCCTCTGGTACACGCAGCAACGTTTCCAGCCGAAATTCATGATCGATCTGGCTACCCTGACGGGCGCCATGATCATTTCGCTCGGCCTGGAATACGCCGGTGTGTTTTCGAACAATGACGATCTGGCGAACGGCATTCTGGCCGCCGGCCCGAAGGTCAGCGAGAACGTCTGGCGCATGCCTATCCCGACGCAGTACGAACGTCACATCGACAGCCCGATCGCTGATGTGAAGAACACGGGCAACGGCCGGGCCGGCGGCTCGATCACCGCCGCCCTGTTCCTGCAACGTTTCACCAACGGCACGCCGTGGGCGCACATCGACATTGCGCCGACCGCCTGGGTCAAGGACAGCCGCAATCCGACCGTGCCGGACGGCGCCGTGGGCTGGGGCGTGCGTCTGCTCGACCGCATGGTCGCTGACAAGTACGAAGCCTGATCTGACGCATTCAGGGGTAGGACCGGGTGTCTGACGCAAAGCCGGAAATCTGGTTCTACCATCTGGAGCGCTCGACGCTCGATCAGGTGCTGCCGGGCCTGCTGGAGAAAACTCTTCAGCGGGGCTGGCGCGCCCTTGTGCGAGGGGCGGCTTCACATCGCCTCGATGATATCGACGAGCACCTCTGGACCTATCGCGCCGACAGCTTCCTGCCGCATGGTCTGGCATCCGAGGCTCAGGCCGTTCGCCAACCCATCCTTCTGTCCGAATCGGGCGAGAACCTGAATGGTGCTCAGGCGCTGTTCATCGTCGATGAGTCAGAGCTGGGGGCCACGGAAGGGTACGAGCGGTGCTTCATCATTTTCGACGGTCGAAACGAACAGGCGCTGCATCAGGCGCGCGAACGCTGGCGCATGCTGAAGGCTGCCAACGCCAACCTGGCCTACTGGAAGCAGACGGACGAAGGGCGCTGGGAAAAGGCGGGCTGATTCTGGGCGTGGGCCTGGTCGCTCTTGCGGCCTGCGCATCGCCTCCGCCGACACGTTCCGACGTCCGGGCTGGCGCGCCCACGATGACGCGTGCTCCATCCCCTACCGAGAGACCTTATCTGTCCGAGCCCGGCGTGCGCGCCGCCGACGCCGACATGTGCAAGGCGGGCGAGCTTCAGTGGCTGGTCGGGAAACCTCGCACCGAGATACCCGTTCCGGTGGACGTCGTGAACCGTCGGGTGGCTTGCACCACCTGTCCTGTCACCGAAGATTATTCGCCTTATCGATTGAATATTTTCTATAATCAGCAAACCGGCCTCGTCGAGCGCGTGAGCTGTGGCTAGGCCAACAAACGAGAGGGACGCCATGAAAACGATTCTGATGGTGACGGCATTCGCAGGCGCCGTGGCGCTTTCGGCCTGCGCGCCGACGCAGGAAACCGCCCCCTCGCCGGGCGGAGAGGCGGCGCCTGTGGCCTGCAAGGCCAGCGACTATCAGGAATATGTGGGGCGTAACCGCTCGACTATTCCAACGGCTCCGGCCGGCCGCATTTTCCGCGTCCTGTGCAGCAGCTGCGCCGCGACGATGGATTATCGCGATAACCGCGTGAGCTTCACCTACGACGACAAGACCGACATCGTGACGCGCGTCAGCTGCGGTTGACGCGTATCTAGTCTGAACGACGACAGAGCGGGACGGGCCTAGCGGCCCGTGCCGCTTTCGCGTTCAAGGGCATAGATGGCGTCGGCGATGTCTTCGGCCTTGGCCGTGACCACGGCCTGGGCGTCGGCCAGGCCGCGATTGTAGAACCAGCCGCCGATCTGCCCGCCAAAGAACTCCAGCACCATTTCGGCCTGAAGCTGGCTGATGTCCTGATCCAGCTCCTTGCTGAAGAAGTCGCGGATGCGGCCGCCGATGGCGACGCGCTCGTCCCTGGTGAACTGGATCGGCTTGGTCATCAGGAGCCTCTTGTCGTCAGGACACGGCCGCCAGAGCTTCCTCGGCTTCCATCCAGGCGGCCTCGGCGGCCTCCAGATCGGACTGGGTCTTGGCGCGAGCGCGCGTCAAACCTTCCAGAGCCTTGGGATTGGAAACGGCGGCGTTGGCCAGGTCGTCGTCGATGCGGGCGACTTCGGCCGCCAAGGCGGCCATGCGCTCCTCGGCCTTCTTGACCGCGTGACGCAGGGTTGAGGGCGAGGGCCCGGATTTCTTGTCGTTTTTCTTCTTGCCGCTCTGAGCGGGGGCGGCCGTAGAGGCGGCTTCCTGCTTGATCTGGCTGGGTTTGACGGCGGCGGCCTTGGCGCGGTCGAGGACGAACTTCTGATAGTCGTCCATGTCGCCTTCATAGGGCTTCACCGTGCCGTCGGCGGCGAGCCACAGACGGTCGGCCACCAGTTCCATCAACGAACGGTCGTGGGTGATCAGGATGACGGCGCCGCTGTACTCGTTCAGCGCGTCCAGCAGGGCGCGGCGGCTGTCGATGTCCAGGTGGTTCGTCGGTTCGTCGAGGATCAGAACGTGGGGCGCCTCCATGGCCACCATGTTCAGCAGCAGGCGAGCGCGTTCGCCGCCCGAGAGGCTGTCGACCGTGGTTTCTTGCTTTTCAAAACCCAGGCCGAATTGGGCCAGCTTCGAGCGGCGGCCGCTTTCGCTGGCGTCCGGCATGGCCCGGCGGATGATCTCCAACGGGGTGTCGGTCGGGTCCATGGCCTCGATCTGGTGCTGGTGGAACCAGCCCACGCGCATCTTCCGGTCGCGGTGCAGTTCGCCTTCCGAGACGTTCAGGGCGCCGGCGATCATCTTGGCGAAGGTCGACTTGCCCGCGCCGTTGACGCCCAGCAGGCCGATGCGGTCGTCCAGATCCATGCGCAGGTTCAGATTACGCAGGATGGGCTTGCCGGTCTCGTAGCCGACGTTGGCGCGTTCCAGACGGATCAGCGGCGGCGCCAGCGGGCGCGGCGGCGAAGGCAGGGTGAAGGGGGCGACGCGTTCCTCGATCGTAGTCGAGACCGGCTCCATCTTGGCCAGACGCTTCATCCGCGACTGGGCCTGGGCGGCCTTGGAGGCCTTGGCCTTGAACCGGTCCACGAAGGCCTGCAGATGGGCGCGCTCTGCGTCCTGCTTGGCTTTGGCCGACAGTTGCAGGCGGGCCTTCTCGGCACGCGCCTTCTCGAACATGTCGTAGCCGCCCGTGTAGAGTTCCAGCTTGCGGTTCGCCAGGTGCAGGATGTGGGTGCAGCTGTTGTTCAGCAGCTCGCGGTCGTGGCTGATGATCAGGGCAGTGTGCGGATACTTCTGCAGGCGGCTTTCCAGCCAGAGCGCGCCTTCCAGGTCGAGATAGTTGGTCGGTTCGTCGAGCAGCAGCATGTCGGGCTCGGCGAACAGGGCCGCCGCCAGCGCCACGCGCATCCGCCAGCCACCCGAGAACTCGGACATGGGGCGCTGCTGGTCGACCTGGCTGAAGCCCAAGCCCGCCAGGATTTCGCCAGCCCGGGCCGGCGCCGAGTCGGCGTCGATGTCGATCAGACGCGCCCAGATCTCGCCCATCTCTTCCGGCTCGGCGGTTTCCAGCCGGTTCATCAGCTCATGACGCTCGACGTCGGCTTCCAGAATCGTGTCCAGTACGCTGTCGGGCGTGGCGGGGTGTTCCTGATCCACCGATCCGACGCGTGCGGTCTTCGGAAGGCTGACCTCGTCGCCGTTGGCGGCGAGTTCACCCAGAATCAGCTTGAACAGGGTCGACTTGCCGATGCCGTTGCGACCTACCAGGCCGACTTTCGAGCCGGGGGGCAGGCTTACGGAGGCGTCGTCGAGGAACTGGCGGCCCCAAGCGTTGAACGTCAGGTTGTTGATCTGGAGCATGGAAAGCGTCTGACGTTGAGGTGGCGGTTGGAAAGCGGGGAGGGCGCCGCTATAAGCCCGCGACCCTCAAACTACCAAACCGCAAAGAGTCTTCCCATGACCGAACGCACCTTCTCGATCATCAAGCCCGACGCCACGCGCCGCAACCTGACCGGCGCTATCAACGCTGTCATCGAAACCGCCGGCCTGCGCATCGTCGCCCAGCGTCGCATCAAGCTGACCGAAGCCCAGGCCAAGAAATTCTACGAAGTGCACGCCGAGCGTCCCTTCTACGGCGAACTGGTTTCGCAGATGATCGCCGAGCCGGTCGTCGTGCAGGTGCTGGAAGCCGAAGGCGCTGTCGCCAAGTACCGTGAAGTCATGGGCGCCACCAACCCGAACGACGCCGCTGAAGGCACCATCCGCAAGCTGTTCGCCCTGTCGATCGGCGAGAACTCGGTCCACGGTTCGGACTCGCTGGAAAACGCCGGCATCGAAATCGCCCAGTTCTTCACCGAGGCTGACATCGTCGGCTAAGGACCTTCTTGTCAGGCTCCAGTCAAAAGGCTCCGCCTTTTGGACTCAGCGCAGCCTGACGAGCGCATAAAGACGGCCCGCTTCCGGAACCGGTGGCGGGCCGTTTCGTTTTCACGGTCCTGTTATTTGTTCAGCCATCAAGGAAGACCGCCATGAAGACGATCCTCAAACTGGCTCCGGTTATCGGTGTCGTGGGCCTGCTGGCCGCTTGCGGCACCACCACGGAACAACGCGCGGCCTCGGGCGCTCTGGGCGGTGCTGTCGCCGGTCAGGCCATCGGGGGCAACACGGGTGCGACTGTCGCCGGCGCCGCCATCGGCGCTGTGGCCGGCGCCGTGACGACGCCGAAGAAGCCGAACTGATTTCATCCGGGATCGTCCGGATACAAGAACGGCGTCAGCTGTGAAGCTGACGCCGTTTTCGTGTCCGCTATCGGACGCGCCGATTACCAGATGCGCGCGCGACTTTCCGGGGCGATGTACTGCGCCTGATCCGGGGTGACGCCGAACGCCGCGTACCAGGCGTCGATGTTGCGGGGCGGGGTCGAGGCGCGGGCGGCGCCCGGCGAGTGCGGGTCGGTCGTCAGTTGCTCCTTCAGAGCCGCCTCGCGCGACTTCTCGCGCCAGACCTGGGCCCAGCCGAGGAAGACCCGCTGTTCGCCCGTCAGACCGTCGATGACCGGCGCCGGCTGACCGTTCAGGCTGCGGTGATAGGCGTCCAGCGCCATCAGGAGACCGCCGAGGTCGGCGATGTTCTCGCCCATCGTCAGCTCGCCGTTGATGTGCGTGCCGGGGATGGGCTCCTGAGCGTCATAGATGGCGCCCAGCACCTTGGCGCGTTCCTCGAAGCGGGCGGCGTCTTCCGGCGTCCACCAGTCGCGCAGAACGCCGTCAGCGTCCGACTTGCGGCCCTGATCGTCGAAGCCGTGGGTGATTTCGTGGCCGATCACGGCGCCGATGCCGCCATAATTAACCGCGGCGTCCGCGTTCGGATCGAAGAAGGGCGGTTGCAGGATCGCGGCCGGGAAGACGATCTCGTTGCGGGGCGGGTTGTAGTAGGCGTTCACCGTCTGGGGCGTCATGCCCCATTCCAGCGGATCGACCGGCTGGCCGATCTTGCCGCGCTTCCAGGCCCAGTCGAAGGCCGAGGCGCGCTCGACGTTGCCGTAGAGGTCGTCCGCCGACAGTTCCAGGCCATCATAGCTGCGCCATTTCTCGGGATAGCCGATCTTCACGCCGAACTTCGACATCTTGAGCAGGGCCTGCTCGCGCGTCGGCTCGCTCATCCAGTCGAGGGCCTTCAGGCGTTCGGTCATGGCGGCGCTGAGGTTGGCGACCAGAGCCTCCATCTGGGTCTTGGACGAGGCGGGGAAGTGCAGGCGGACGTACTCCTGACCCAGAACCTCGCCCAACTGGCTGTCGACCAGGGCCACGCCGCGGTTCCAGCGCGGACGGTTTTCAGGCTGGCCGCGCAGGGTCTTGCCGCGGAACTCGAAGCGCGAGTCGACGAAGGCGTCGGACAGATAAGGGCCGGCCTGATCGACGATCTGGAAGGCTTCCCACGCCTTCAGCGTGTCCAGCGAGGTTTCGGCGAAGACCTCGGCGATGCCCGGAATAGCCGTGTTTTCCATCAGGACGATGGTCGGCACGTTGCTGATCCCGGCCCCTTGCAGGAAGGCGGCCCAGTCAAAGCCGGGCGCCAGCCTGGTCAGGTCGGCCGTCGGGGCCGGGTTGTAGATCTTGTCGATTTGGCGACGCTCGACCGTGGTCCAGTGCTTTTCAGCCACCCTAGTCTCGAAGGCCAGGATGTCGGCGGCGGCCTGGGCCGGGTTCGACCAGCCGGTGGCGGTCAGGGCGCGGGTCACGTAGGCCATGTAGGCTTCACGTTGAGGCGCGAAGTCGGCCTTCAGGTAGTAGTCGCGGTCAGGCAAGCCCAGGCCGCCCTGGCCCATGTAGGCGGAGTTGAGGTTGGGATTTTGCAGATCCTCGAACACATCGACGCCGAACAGCGAGCCGCCGAAACCGGCATGGCTCTCGCCCATGAGGCGGGCCATCCCGCTATGGTCGGCAACGGCGCGCACGGCGGCCAGGTCAGCGGCCAAGGGCTGGGCGCCCAGCTGGTTGACGCGGGCCTCGTCCATGAAACTGGCGTAGAGGGCGCCGACCTTCTGCGCATTGGCGTTGGTCGGGTTGGCGGTGCTGGCTTCGATGATCGACTTCAGCTGGCTCTGGGCGTTTTCGTAAAGCACGTCGAACGGGCCGAAACGGGCTTTGTCCGAGGGGATCTGAGTGTCCCGCAGATAGGTTCCGTTGGCGTACTCGTTGAAATCATCGCCCGGCTTCACCGCCAGATCACGACCGTTCAGGTCGAAGCCCCAGGGGTGGATCAGCGGCGCGTTGGCGGCCGGCGCGACGGCATGTGCGGCGTGGGCGTTCTGCGCCGAGGCGGCTTGTGCGGAGAGCGCAAATGCGAGCGCAAGGCCGGCGGCGCCCATCAGGCGAGTCTTGGACATCGAATCTTCCCATGTGGAAACAGCGATCGGTCGCCAGCAGAACTGGTCCGATCTTCGCGGGGAAACTGCTCCCCCCTGCGACGCCCTGTCGCATTAAAAATCGTTAAGGTTCGCTGCGGTTCAGCGGGTGACGAAGGCCGCCAGCGTCTGCGGGTACAGTACATGCTCCGCCGTCTTGACCCGTTCGGCCAGGATATCGGGGGTATCTCCCGGCAAGATCGGCACGCGGGCCTGCCCCAGGACGGGGCCTTCATCGACGCCTTCGGTGACGATGTGGACCGTGCAGCCGGCCTCGGCGTCGCCGGCTTCGATGGCGCGGGCGTGGGTGTTCAATCCGGGATAGAGGGGCAGCAGCGAGGGATGGATGTTCAGCATCCGGCCCGCCCATTTCCGGACCAGCCAAGGGGTCAGCAAGCGCATGTAACCGGCCAGAGCGATGACCTCGACCTCGCGTTCGACCAGCAGGGCGTCGATGGCGCGCTCATGCGCCTCGCGGTCCTTGCCGAAGGGCTTGTGTTCGATTGTCACGGCCTCGACGCCAGCGGCGCGGGCTTTTTCCAGACCAGTCACGTCAGCGACGTTGGACACGACCACCACGACTTCATAGGGCGCATCCGCCGCCTGACCCGCTGCGATCAGCGAGGCCATGTTGGTGCCGGAACCGGAGATCAGTACGGCCACGCGCGTCTTGGTCCGGGCGGTTGGGGTCGACATGGGAGCGGCTCGGGCGTCGGAACGGAAGAGGAGGCGAGGGATGCGGCCGCAGCCGCCGCTTGGCAAGCCCATGTCGCTATTCGCGCCGTTACAAAGTCCGTTGCCGCAGGGACCAGCTTGGCGCTAGCGTCCCGGCGCCGGGCTGTCCGGCGCGTGAGGGGGAGTTTCACAATGCGTCATCTGCTAACCGCCGTCTGCGCCACGGCGCTTCTGGCTGCGCCGATGGTTTCCGCAGCCCAGGAGGCGTCCGGGGGCAGCTCTGGCCCGGTCCGTTCGGCTGCTGATCGTCTGCGCAACGCCAACGCCGAACAGGTGGAGCGCAACTGGGCCCGGGCCAGCGCCGATGAGAAGGAGGTGACGACCAGCCATTCGATCACCGCCCACGGCCGGACCATGCGCTACAAGGCCACGGCTGGCACCCTGACCATTCGTGACGATGCGGGCATGCCGACGGCCAGCCTCTTCTACGTCGCCTACACCCTGGATGGTCAGCCGGTCGGACGGCGCCCGGTGACCTACCTCTACAACGGCGGGCCGGGCTCTCCCACGGTCTGGCTGCACATGGGCGCCTTCGGGCCGGTGCGGGTGCTGACGGATGATCCGGTGGTCGAGCGTCCCGCGCCGTTCAATGTCGGTCCGAACGACATGACCCTGCTGGACAAGACCGACCTGGTCTTCATCGACATGGTCGGCGCCGGCTATTCGCGCCCTCTGGCCGAGACGCCCGGTTCAACCTTCTGGGGCGTGGATCAGGACGCGGACGCCTTCACCCGCGCCATCATGCGCTACACCAGCAAGTTCAACCGCTGGTCCAGCCCCAAGTATGTGCTGGGCGAAAGCTACGGCACCCTGCGCACCGGCGCGGTGGCGCATCAACTGGAAAGCCGGGGCATGTCGCTGAACGGCGTCATCCTGCTGTCGTCGATCATGAACTACGGCGTGCGCCAGCCCGGCTACGCGCAGAACTTCATCACCCTGCTGCCGACCTATGCGGCGACGGCCTGGTATCACAACAAGGTGCCGAACCGTCCGGCGACGGTCGAAGCCCATGTCCAGAGGGCGCGCGACTTCGCCATGGGGCCCTATGCGGCGGCTCTGGCCAAGGGGCACATGATCCCGGACGCCGAGCGCGCCCAGATCGCCCGGGAGATGAGCGAATTGATCGGCGTCTCGCCGACCTTCATCGACAACGCCAACCTGCGGGTCGAGCTGTCGCCGTTCCGCAAGGAGTTGCTGCGTGACCGGCGCGAGACCATAGGCCGTCTGGACACCCGTTATCTGGGCATGGACGCTGACGCCGTCGGCGGCGAGCCGGAGGAAGACCCGTCGAGCAGCGCCATCACCGGGGCCTATTTCGGCGTCTTCAACGACTACATCGCCAATACGCTGAACTTCCGCACCGACATGGACTACCGCCAGTCGGCGCGCGGCCTGCCGGGATTCAACTGGAATTGGAGCCACCGCCCGCCGGTCGGCGGGATGCAGACGACGCCGAACACGGCGGTTGATCTGGCCACGACCATGCGACGCAACCCGCATCTGAAGGTGCTGGCGCTGAACGGCTACTACGACGCCGCCACGCCCTTCTTCTCGACCGAGTTCGACCTCGCCCAGATGATGCTGGAGCCCAGGCTGCGCCAGAACCTTGAGTTCACCTACTATGAAGGCGGGCACATGATGTACACGAGCCGCAAGGCGCTGGAGGAACTGCACGTCGATCTGGCGAAGTTCTACGATGAGACACAGAACGGCGGGGTTCGGTAAGGGTCTCGCGCCAAGGAAAAAGGCCCCGGTCTCGCGACCGGGGCCTTTGTCATTTCAGGCGTTGGAAGTTCAGGCGGCTTCCAGTTGTCCGCAGATGAAGGCTTCCTCGCCCGCGTTCAGCAGGGCGGCCAGGACCGGCTCGGCGTTTTCCGGCGAGACGATCAGGATGAAGCCGACGCCGCAGTTGAAGGTGCGGCGCAGTTCGTGGTCGGAGATGCCGCCGACCTGACCCAGCCATTCGAAGACGGAGGGCAGGGCCCAGGCGTTCCAGTCGAACGCAGCCTGCAGGCCCTCGGCGATGCAGCGCGGCGGGTTCTCGATCAGGCCGCCGCCCGTGATGTGGGCGGCGCCCTTGACCAGACCGGCCTTCATCAGCGGCAAGACCGGCTTCACATAGATGCGGGTCGGCTCCATCAGGGCCTGGGCCAAGGTGCAGTCCTTGGCGAAGGGGGCGTCGTCGCCCCAGGCCAGGCCGGACTTCTCGACCACCTTGCGGATCAGCGAATAGCCGTTGGAGTGCGGACCCGACGAGGCCAGGCCGATGATGATGTCGCCGGCCTTCTGCTGGTCCAGGTAGGGCAGGACCTGACCGCGCTCGACCGCGCCGACCGAGAAGCCGGCCAGATCATAGTCGCCGCCCGAATACATGCCCGGCATTTCGGCCGTTTCGCCGCCCACCAGGGCGCTGCCCGACTGACGGCAGCCCTCTGCGATGCCGGCGACGACGCGGCGCGCGGCGTCCACGTCCAGCTTGCCGGTGGCGTAGTAGTCCAGGAACATCAGCGGCTCGGCGCCCTGCGCCAGCAGGTCGTTGACGCACATGGCGACCAGATCGACGCCCACGCCGTCATGACGGCCGGTCTCGATGGCGATCTTCAACTTGGTGCCGACGCCATCGGTCGTGGTGACGATCAGCGGGTCTTCAAAACCGGCGGCCTTCAGATCGAACAGGGCGCCGAATCCGCCCAGCGAAGCTTCGGCGCCGGGGCGGCGAGTCGACTTGGCCAGAGGCTTGATCGCATCGACCAACATTTCTCCGGCGTCGATGTCCACGCCTGCATCGGCGTAGGTGAGGCCGTTTTTCAGGGCTTCGGGGGTGTCGCTCATCGGTCACGGCTCGATATCGGGGGCGAAAATCTGTCGCGGCGCTCTTGCCACAACGGCGTCGCGCGGGGCTATAGCATCGGAATGACGCCAATCACCACCAATGACGCGCTAATCGACTTCTGCGAACGCTTGGCCAAGGCCCCGTTCATCACGGTCGACACCGAATTCATGCGCGAGACGACCTACTGGCCCAAGCTGTGCCTGATCCAGGCCGCTTCGCCCACGGACGCCGCCATCATCGATCCGATGGCCGAGGATCTGGACCTTGAGCCCTTCCTCGCCCTGCTGCGCGACGAATCGATCATCAAGGTCTTCCACGCCGCCCGTCAGGACGTTGAGATCTTCAACCGTCTGGGCGCCATGCCCAAGCCGATGTTCGACACCCAGGTCGCCGCCATGGCCGCCGGTTTCGGCGATCAGGTCAGCTATGAGCAGCTCGTCCGCCAGATGCTGCGCCAGGAACTGGACAAGGGCAGCCGCTTCACCGACTGGGCGCGTCGCCCGCTGTCGGATGCGCAACTGACCTATGCCATTGGCGACGTGACCCATCTGGCCGCCCTCTATCCCAAGCTGCGTGATCGGCTGCAGAAGGAAGGCCGTCTCGACTGGGTCATGTCGGAAATGGGCGCCCTGACCGATCCGGCCCTCTATGACACTACGCCCGAGAATGCGTGGAAGCGTCTGAAGCCCAAGAAGTTCAGCGCCAAGTATCTGGCCGCCTTTGTCGCCGTCGCCGTCTGGCGCGAGCGCGCGGCGCAGGAACGCGATCAGCCGCGCGGCCGTATCCTCAAGGACGAGGGCATCGACGAGATCGCCGTGCAGGCGCCGACCGATCCCGAGGCCTTCAACCGTCTGCGTTCGGTGCCCAAGGGCTTTGGCGGCTCGCGTCTGGGTCTGGAGCTGGCCGCTGAACTGAAGCGCGTCCTGGCCGACCCCGAAGCCCATGCGCCCAAGCTGGAACGCCCGGCTCACAGCCAGCCGGCCCCGCCTTCGGTGGTGGAGCTGCTGAAAGTGCTGCTGAAGGCCAAGAGCGACAACGCCGGCGTGGCCACCAAGCTGATCGCCAACGTCGCCGATCTGGAAAAGATCGCCAACGACGACAACGCCGACGTCGAGGCCATGAAGGGCTGGCGTCGTCAGCTGTTCGGCGACGACGCGCTGAAGCTCAAGAAGGGCGAGATCGCCCTGGTGCTGAACGGTTCGCGCGTCGAAGTGGTCGAAATCGAAGGCTAGTCGGGATCAAGCCGGCGGAGACGCCGGCTCCCACAGCTCGATGGGATTGCCCTCGGGATCATGGATGCGCGCAAAGCGTCCGATCTCGGGGTGGGCGTCCCATTCCGGCTTGGTGATGACCTCGATCCCCGCGGCCTTCAGTGAGGCGATCAGGTCGTCTAGCCCTTCGACCCGCAGGTTCAGCATCCAGCGGTGGTCGGCGGCGAAATAGTCGCTGTCTTCCTTGAACGGGGCGAAGACGGTCGGCCCCGCCTGCTGGTTCCAGATCCAGACGTTTTCCAGCGCCCCGACTCCGAGGTGGGTCAGATACCAGTCGGCCAGGGCCTTGGTGTCCTTGGAGCGGAAGAAGAAGCCGCCGATTCCGGTCACGGGCATGGGATGGTTTCTCTAGATTTTCAGCGTCAGATTCATGGCTTCAGCCAGGGCCTTGGCGCGGCGGCGCGTCTGTTCGCCCAGCAGCATGTCGGCGTAGCCCTCGGCCGCCGTGATGCGCAGCGCGCCTTTCTCGACCGTGGCGGCGGCGTTGGCCAGCAGTTGCGGCGAGCGGCCTGACAGGTCGCAGGCCAGCCGCATGGCCAGGCCCAGGGCGCGGGCGCGCTTCTGGCCGGATGCCGGCAGCAGGCGGTTCACGGCGTCGGGCGCGGGCGTCCTGGCCTCGCCGCCATAGCGGGCGTTCATGGCCACGGCCAGGAAGGCGCGTTCGGCGTGAGTCTGGCCCGGAATGGGCGAACGCAGCACCTGATCAAAGACCAGATCGACCCGGTGGTCCGGATGGAGCCGCGCGCCGAGATCGGCCAGCCGACAGACCGAGGCGGTCAGCAGGGCGTCGCGCTCCTCGCCAAAGGCTTCGGGCATGGCCGAGACGACCGATTGCAGCCAGCCGTCCAGAGCACGGGGCAGGGCCGGGTCCACGCCCTGACGACCGCCCCATGCCGAACAGCCGGCCAGCAGGGGATCGACCGCCGCCATCTCGGGCGACAGTCCGGCGTAGAGCAGGCCTTCGCGCACGCCCCAGGCCGAGAAGGTGATGGAGTTCAGCCCCAAGGCCTCGATCAATCCGTCCAGCACGAGGGCGGCATAGGGCAGGGTCTCGGCCCGGCGCTTGGATACGCCCGGCAGCTTTTCCAGCGAGGCCCTGGACTGGCGCGCCACCAGTCGGGCCAGGTCGCGCGCGTCGGCGGCGCTCATGGCGTATTCGTGGACGATCCGGAGCGGATGGTTGGTCTGGGCCATGTGCATCTGGGCCAGACTGCGCCAGGCTCCGCCGACGGCGTGCAGGTCGGTCGTGGCGTAGGCGTCGGCGACGGGCGCCAACCGCTTGGCGATGCGCGAGCGCAGACGATCCACGTCGAAACCCTTGGGATCCACCAGTGAGAAGGGTCCCAGGGGCAGGGTGACGCCCTTGTCCAGCGGGCGATTGCGACCGCCATTGCCGATGCGGGTCAATTCCAGGCTGGCGCCGCCCATGTCGGCGGCCACGCCGTGCGAGCCCGGTGCGCCGGCCAGGACGCCGAGCGCTGAATAGCGGGCTTCCTCTTCACCGCTGAGAACGCGGACCTGCAGACCCGTCTCGGCGGCCACGCGGGCGCAGAAGTCGGCGCCGTCTTCGGCCTCGCGTACGGCGGCGGTGGCGGCGATGATGGTCTGGTCCGGCTGGACGCCCTCAATGACGGCGGCGAAGCGGCGCAGGGCTGTCATGGCGGAGACGACGCCGGGAACCGACAGGCGCTTCGTCGCGGCCAGATCACGGCCCAGACCGGCCAGGACCTTCTCGTTGAACATGGTCCAGACAGCCCGGCCTTCCAGCCGATACAGCACCAGACGCACCGAGTTGGAGCCGATGTCGATGACGGCGATCTGGCGCGACGGATATTCGGCCTCGACGCCCATCAGCGGCGTTTCCGGGCCTTGAGGCCTGCGTAGGACAGGGCGCCGGGCAGGGTCTTCACCTTGCGGCCGCGGCCCGACAGGCTGGGATTGGTCATGAAATACTTGTGGGCCGAGAAGGGACGTTCAGGACCGGAGGGCGTGACGCGGTGATAGGTTCCGTCGGCGGCCAGGGTCCAGCTCTGGGCGTCGTCCTTCAGGTTGGCGACCATGATCTGATCCAGCACCTGATCGTGGACGGTGGCGTTCAGGATCGGCGTCATCAGCTCGACGCGACGATCCAGATTGCGCGGCATCCAGTCGGCGGACGAGATGTAGAGCTTGGCCTTGTTGCTGGGCAGGTCGTGACCGTTTGCGAAGGCGACGATGCGGCTGTGTTCCAGGAAGCGGCCGACGATCGACTTGACCCGGATGTTCTCCGACAGGCCCGGCACGCCGGGACGCAGGCAGCAGATGCCGCGAATGACCAGTTCGATGCGCACGCCCCACTGACTGGCGCGATACAGGGCGTCGATGATCTCGGGATCGACCAGGGCGTTCATCTTGGCCCAGATGGCGGCGGGCTTGCCCTTGGCGGCGGCCGACATCTCCTTGCCGATCATTTCCAGCAGGCTGGTCTTCATGTTCAAGGGCGAGACGACCAGGGCCTCAAGCTCATCGGGCTCGGCGTAACCGGTGATGTAGTTGAAAACCCGCGTCGCATCCTGACCCAGAACCGTGTTGCAGGTGAACAGGCTGAGGTCGGTGTAGATCTTGGCCGTCGTCGGGTGATAGTTGCCGGTGCCGAAGTGGCAATAGGTGCGCAAGGCCTCGCCTTCGCGCCGCACCACGACGCTCAGCTTGGCGTGGGTCTTGTACTCCACGAAGCCGAAGACGACGTGGACCCCGGCCCGCTCCATCTGCCGCGCCCAGCGCAGGTTGGCCTCTTCGTCGAAGCGCGCCTTCAACTCGATCAGGGCGGTGACGTTCTTGCCGTTTTCGGCCGCCTCGATGAGGGCGGCGACAATGGGGCTGTCTTTGGAGGTGCGGTACAGGGTCTGCTTGATGGCGATGACGTTGGGATCGCGCGCCGCCTGTCGCAGGAACTGCACCACCACATCGAAGCTCTCGAACGGGTGGTGGATCAGCATGTCCTTTTCGCGGACCGCCGCGAAGATATCGCCGCCGTTGTCGCGGACGCGCTCAGGGTATCGCGGCTCATAGCCCTTGAACTTAAGGTCCGGGTGGCCGCCCGGGATCAGTTCGGCCAGTTGCGCCAGGCCCAGCATCCCCTCGACCAGAACCACGTCCTGCGGCTGGGCGTGCAGTTCGGCGATGATGAAGTCACGCAGGTCCTCGGGCATGGAGGCCTGGATCTTGATGCGGACGACCGAGCCCATGCGGCGCTGCTTCAACGCCTCCTCGAACTCCATGACCAAGTCTTCGGCCTCTTCCTCGATCTCGATGTCCGAGTCGCGGATCAGGCGGAACAGACCCTTCTCTAGAATTTCGCAACCGGGGAAGAGGTGGTCGATGAAGAGCAGCAGCAGGTTTTCCAGCGAGACGAAGCGCTTGCGGCCCGGCGCCGAGCGGCCGTCGGTGGCCAGGGCCCAGAAGCGCCGCACCTGGGTCGGGACCGGCACCAGGGCGTAGAGGACGCGGTTGTCGCTGTTGCGGCGCAGCTTCAGCGCCAGCGAGAAGCCCAGGTTGGGCAGGAAGGGGAAGGGGTGGGCCGGATCGATCGCCATCGGCGTCAGGACGGCGAACAACTGGCTGAGGAACTCGGGTTCCAGGCGTTCTCGCTCGGTGCGCGTGATCTTGGCGGCTTCGACCACCTCGATGCCGGCGGCGGCCATTTCCTTGCGCAGGACCCGCCAGCGGCGTTGCTGCTCGGCCATCAGGCCCCCGGCGGCGGCGTTGACCTGTTCCAGTTGTTCGGCAGGCGTCAGACCATCAGGTGAGACCACGCGGACCCGCTCGCGCACCTGCCCCTTCAGGCCCGCCACGCGGGTCATGAAGAACTCATCCAGGTTGTTGGCCGAGATGGACAGGAAACGAACCCGCTCCAGCAGCGGATGCCCCTCGTTGGCGGCTTCTTCCAGCACGCGTCCGTTAAAGGCCAGCCACGACAGTTCGCGGTTGATGAAGCGCTCGGGCGAGGTCATCAGCGCCTCGGACAGCTCCAGCTGCGGGGCGCGAGAGGAGGGGACTTCCTCGCCGGTGGTGTCGACAGCGATGGGCGCGATTTCAGTCATTTGACTGTTGTCGCGCGGGCCTGTGACAGCTGCAACCGCGATCTGATGCAATCAGTCAGACAGTTCGTCGCTGTCGCCCAGAACCTGACGGGCCAGGACGCGAGTGACCGGACGGTGATGGGCGTCCAGCTGGTCGACGATGCGTTCGACCGCGTCGGCGGAGCGGTCGATGCGGCGGGCCAGATAGTCGATGACCTCGTCGCCTGGCGTAATGTTGCGGGTGGCGAAGGCGCGCCTCAGCATGGCGCCCAGCACGACGTCGTCGGGCGCTTCGATTCCCACCGTGCGGATGGCGTTCAGTCGCGAGCTCAGGTCGGGCAGGTCGCAGGCCCAGGCTGCGGGCGGGTCGCGCGACACCAGCAACAGGGCGCCGCCGCCGGACTGGGTCAGGTTGATCAGGTGGAACAGGCTCTCGTCGTCGGCGTCCTGGGCGCGATCCAGCAGGACGAACTGGCCTTCCAGCTCCAGGGGATCGACCAGGGCGGCCTCGGCCCCGTGCAGGGCGACAGCGCCGGTGCGTTCGACCCAGGCGGCGGCCAGGTGGCTCTTGCCGCTGCCGGGCGGGCCGAAGATCGACAGGATCGAACCGGCCATTTCGGGCCAGGTCGACAGAACCGAAGTCGCCGTCGAATTGGATTCGGATACGACGAAATCGGCCGCGCGTTGCGACGCCTCCTGCCGCAGGGGCAGGCGCAGTTGCTGGGTGTCGGAACCGAGTGCGGCCATGAACAGACCATAGCAGAGGCCGTCCAGCGTGCTGTGGGCAGGTTTTCGGCGACGGTGGACAACCGCGCGGCGCTGTGGATTTAGCCGCCAGCCTTGACTTTCCGGGGCGATGATGGGCCTTTCGCCCCTCCTAATTCACGCTGTTCTACAGCCGTTTTCAGACGATATCCGATCATGCACGCCTATCGCACCCATACCTGCGGCGCCCTCCGTTCGACGGATGCGGGCGCGAATGTTCGTCTGTCGGGCTGGGTTCACCGCAAGCGCGACCACGGCGGCCTGCTGTTCATCGATCTGCGCGACCACTACGGCCTGAC
>Ga0247822_10000303_pt1 | contig 25226 bp, 33 predicted proteins | sample 13C_Cellulose_Da_FD_192423 | JGI IMG/M metagenome (GOLD analysis project Ga0247822, IMG submission 192423) | Soil microbial communities from agricultural site in Penn Yan, New York, United States - 13C_Cellulose_Day30 | ecosystem: Environmental > Terrestrial > Soil > Agricultural land | place...
CAAGTCGACGCTTCGGCCATCAAGGGCGAAGCGAATGGCGATGTTCGCGCCTTCTATGAAACGCGGGAATGGCAGCCTGCCTGGGACGACAAGCTCCGGGAGCAGCTGGTCGAGATCATCGGCGGCGCGCCGACACATGGTCTGAAGCCGGAACTCTTCCTCAAAGCGGAGCTACCTGAGGGCAGTGAGCGCGAAACCGCCTTGACCCAGGCGGCCCTCGCCTATGCCTCTGCTCTCGCTCGAGGCTATTCCGATCCTAAGAAGATCAGCGAAGTCTACACGATACCGCGCCCGAAAGCTGAACTTGCGACCGGCCTCGCTCAGGCGATCAAGGATGGGAGACTGGCAGACTGGTACGCGTCGCTCGCACCGCAAACCGATGAATATGGGGCGCTGTCGGCCGAGTTCGTTCGCTACACGCGCCTTAACGGCAGCGGCAATCCGGCCGCCGGCGAACGAGCGCGGCAGATAGCCGTCAACATGGAGCGGCTACGCTGGCTCGATCGCGACCCACCGAAGACCCGTATCGATGTGAACACCGCTGCAGCATTCCTCGAATATTGGCGGGACGGTCAGCCGCGCGATCGCCGCAACGTCGTTGTCGGCGAGCCCGACTGGGAAACTCCGCAGCTCGGATCTCCGATCGTCCAGCTGGTGGCGCACCCGATGTGGCGCGTGCCCAAGTCCATCCTGGAAGATGAGCTTGCCGAGAAGAGTCCGGCCTATCTCGCCGAGCAGGGAATGGAGTGGCGCGACGGGCGCCTGGTCCAGCTACCCGGCCCGAAGAATTCCCTCGGCCAGGTCAAGTTCGACATGCGGAACGATCACGCCATCTACCTCCACGACACGCCGGCGAAGGCGCTGTTCGACGTGGCGGACCGCCACCGCAGCCACGGCTGCGTCCGGGTGAAGGATGCGCTCGGCTTCGCGACGCTGCTGGCCAGCGATGACGGCATCCTACCCAAATTCCAGGAAGCGATGGCCAAGGAGGACGAGACTTTCGTCAAGATGAAGACAGAGGTCCCCGTCCGACTGCTCTATCACACAGCCTTCATGGACAAAGGTCAGCTGACGTTCGTCGATGACGTCTACGGCTGGGACGACGATGTGGCCTACGCCCTGGGATACGTCCGCAAGCCCCCGCGGGCTAAGCAGAAATACGAAGGCGGGGATGTTGGCCCCTAGCCGCGCATCTCCGGCAAATAGGCGTCGTCGGTGGCGTCGCTGAACTTGGTGATGCGAGCGTCGAACTTCATCCGTACCGTGCCGGTCGCGCCGTGGCGCTGCTTCGCGACAATCAGGTCGGCGCGTCCGTAAATGCGGTTCATCTCCTCATGCCAGGCGGCGAAATCGGGATGGTCGTCGTCGGGCTTCTTGGCCGCGAGGTAATAGTCGCCGCGATAGACGAACCAGACCATGTCGGCGTCCTGCTCGATGGAGCCTGATTCACGAAGGTCCGAGAGCTGCGGCCTCTTGTCCTCGCGCTGCTCCACTGCACGGCTGAGCTGCGAAAGCGCCAAGACGGGGACCTCGAGTTCCTTGGCAAGCTGCTTGAGCCCGCGGCTGATCTCTGAGATTTCCTGAACGCGATTGTCGTTGCCGCCGCGTCCGGTCCCCTGAAGCAGCTGGAGATAATCGACCACGACACAGCCGATGCCCTTCTGACGCTTCAGCCTGCGCGCGCGTGTACGCAAGGCGGCGATCGTCAGCCCGGGCGTGTCGTCGATGTAGAGCGGAAGACTTTCCAGTTCGGCCGCCGCGCGGGCCAGCTGGCGGAATTCCTGCTGGCTGATCTTGCCCATGCGCAGGTTTTCGGAGCTGATGCCCGATTCCTCAGCGAGGATACGCGTCGCAAGCTGATCCGCCGACATTTCGAGGCTGAAGAAGGCGACCGGCGCACCGGCCGACTTCGGCGCCTCGATGCCGTCTTCGATATCCCTCGCGAAACGCTGCGCCGCCGCGAAGGCGATGTTGGTCGCCAGCGATGTCTTGCCCATGCCTGGGCGGCCCGCGAGAATGATCAAGTCGGACTTGTGCAGGCCGCCGACCTTGGAGTTGATCCCCTCCAGTCCCGTGGTGATGCCCGACAAGTGACCGCCACTGTTGAGCGCCTTCTCAGCCATCTGCACGGCGAGCTTGGTGGCGTCGCCAAAGCTCTTCGCTTTGCCTTCCGCGCCCCCTTCTTCGGCGACCTTGTACAGCTCCGTTTCCGCTTTCTCGATCTGCTCAAGCGGAGCCACGTCCTCACTGGTGTCCAGCGCGCCCTCCACCAGGTCGCGACCGACGCCGATGAGCGCTCGAAGCAGCGCAAGATCGTAAATTTGAGACGCGAAATCTCTGGCGCCGATGATCGCCGCGCCCGAACCTGTGAGGGTCGCGAGATAGGATGGCCCGCCAAGTTCCTTCATGGCCTCGTCCGCTTCGAACGACGGCCGAAGCGTCACCGGGTTCGCGACCATGTTGCGGTCGGTGAGCTTCAGAATGGATTCGTAGACCCGTCCATGCAGCGGCTCGAAGAAGTGATGCGGCTTCAGCTTCAGCTGCACATCCTCGACAAGACGATTGTCGATCATCAACGCGCCAAGAAGCGCTGCCTCGGCCTCGACGTTCTGAGGGAGCGATGCGGTCGGTGCCGCCGGCTCGGCGGATTCTGCGATACGGATTACTTCGGCCATAGCTCTTCAATGGCAGCAGAACGGCCACCCTCCAACGAGAACAGAAGTAGCACAGAGCGCCGAAGCTGTGGATAGGTTGTGGGCTGTTTGCGCTACCAGCCCAGCGACCGCCTGCGTTTTGCCTGTTCGGCGGCATCCACAGAAAAAACAGATGGCTGATTGAAGGGCGAAATGTGGCTCGTTAGCCAACCACAATGGCCATTCTTTCCGACCGCTGGATTCGCGAGCAAGCCCAAAGCCACGGCATGATCGAGCCTTTCGTTGAGGCGCAGCGGCGTGACAATTGCATCAGCTACGGCCTCAGCTCCTATGGCTATGACGCCCGCGTTGCCGACGAGTTCAAGATCTTCACCAACGTCGACAATGCGGTGGTCGATCCGAAGGACTTCGCGTCGAACAGCTTCGTCGACCGCAAGACCGACTGCTGCATCATCCCGCCCAACAGCTTCGCGCTCGCGCGCACGGTCGAATATTTTCGTGTGCCTCGGGACGTGTTGGTCATCTGCCTGGGCAAGTCGACCTATGCCCGCTGCGGCATCATCGTGAACGTGACGCCTCTGGAGCCGGGATGGGAAGGCCACGTCACACTGGAGTTCTCGAACACGACGCCCCTGCCCGCTAAGGTTTACGCCAACGAAGGCGCCTGCCAGTTCCTGTTCTTGCAGGGCAATGAGCCGTGCGAGGTTAGCTACGCGGACCGGGCCGGCAAATATATGGGCCAGCGCGGGGTCACCCTTCCGAAATTGTGAGATCGGCGACTGCCGTTCAAGCCTATCGCCAACTTCTGTTTCGATTCGAGACAGGTTTTGTTAAAAAACCGTTAGTCGACTCATACTCAAATCGGTTAATAAAGCGTATACGCACGGCTCGATTGGCGAGTCGCGAACAGGGGCGAGCACCCTTTATTGGAGGTGTCGAATGCGCAAATTGGCTGTTGGACTACTCGGCGCAGCTGCGCTTTTCGTTGGCACTTCCGCCAGCGCATCTATCACGATCGGTTCGGTTACTCCGGGCACGAACCCGTACAGCGGCCCGGCGCCGCAGTATGATTTCGATACTCCGGCGACTACCCCGCCGACGTCGAATGGCGTTGTCGCCACCGGTACGGTGACGGACGTTCGCGCGCAACCATACGGCAGCACCGGCAATTACTACGCCGCTGGCCCGACGGTTGGTCAGCCGGGCGTCATCGATCTCACCGGTTGGGGCGACGTGAACTCGCTGAGCTTCCTCTGGGGCTCGGTCGATAGCTTCAACACGCTCGAGTTCCTGGCCTCGGATCTCACGACGGTCCTCGCGACCTTCACCGGCAACCAGATCTTCGATCCGGCCAACGGCAGCCAGACCGATCCGAACCTGAACCCGGTCGTTCTGTTCCTTCTGGACGGCACGGACGTCACCAACTTCGGTGGCCTGCGCCTGACCTCGGGTCAGAATGCGTTCGAGCTCGACAATCTTGCCATCAACCCGGTTCCGGAACCCGGCACTTGGGCGATGATGCTCCTCGGCTTCGGCGCTGCTGGCTACGCAATGCGTCGCCGCCGCGCTCCGGTTCTTGCGCAAGCCGCGTAAACCGACAGCCTGAAACGATTAAGGGCGGCTCTCGCGAGCCGCCCTTTTTCTTTGTCCTCAGCCGACAGCTCAAAGTCAGGCCGGCTCGGACTGCTTTTTCTGAGCAGCATGCGCGGAATCTTCCGCCAGCAGCGCCCGAGACCGCAAGATCGTTTCGACCCAGCCTGAGAAGGCGTGAGCGAGAACGCTGACAAGATCCTTAAGCGACCCCTCTTTCAGGCAACCATCGGCATCGAATGAATCGTCGTTGACGTGACCGAGATACGCTTCAGGCTGCTGCATGACCGGCATGTTGAGAAACACCGCTGCCTGGCGGATCTGATGGTTCGAACCGAAGCCGCCGATCGATCCCGGCGAGACCGTGACGATCGCTGCAGGCTTCTTGTCGAAGACGCTCTTCCCGTAAGGGCGTGAGCCGACGTCGATGGCGTTCTTCAGCCCGCCGGGAATGCCGCGATTATATTCGGGCGAGACGAACAGGACGCCGTCCGCGGCACCGACTTGCTCTCGGAACCGAAGCCACTGTTCGGGCGGATCCGCATCCAGGTCAGAATTGTAGAGCGGCAGGTCGCCGATTTCGACCATGGAACAGTCGAGATTGTCGTCGCGAAGCGCGCAGATCGATCGAGCGACCTTCCGGTTGATGCTGTCCTTGCGCAGGCTGCCGACGATGATCGCAATCTTGTGGGCCAACGTCATTCTCCTTCCGGCTCACGCTTCAAAGTCTCTCGACGACGGAAAGTTGCGACGGACGTTCAGGGCTCGCGCTGTGCCCGCTCCACGAGATAGGCGTGGATTGCCGCGATTTCCTCGTCGTTCAAATGCTTGAAATCGCTGCGCGCCACCTGGCCCATCAGGCCGATGTCTTTCTTGCCGGGTGCGACTCCCTGACGCAGCAACGTGCGGAATTGCGCGATGTCATAGGCGCCGGCGATCTGCAGGTCGGGTGCCACGACGCCAGGTTCGACTTCCTGCCCACGAAGCTGCGGGCCGTGGCACTCAGCGCAATTCACTTCGACGATATGTCTCCCAGCCGCGAACTGTGGCCCGAAGTCCGGCAGCCGTTGCTCCCGAAAGGTACGTATGAGGCGCGGAGCAGTGCGGAACTTGCCCAGCGCCAAGCCTAGCCGGCCCATCGGTCCGACATTGGGCAGCGGCTGCTCCTTGCCGCCCTTAGGCAACAGCCGAATGGCCGAGATCAAGGTCGCAACCTCCGCGTCGCTCATGAACTGATAGCCCTCTGACGGCATGATCAGCAGCGGTCGTCCGTCGTGACCGATGCCCTGGCGGATGGCGTGGTCGAGTTGCTCGTCGCTCGCCTGTGCCGCGACGAGGGTCAGGTTCGGAGCGTAGAGCTTCGCAACCTTCGAATCGTCGAGAAACAGGTCACCTTGAAGCCCGTCGCCGTGGCAACTGAGGCAGCCAAGCACGTGCAGTTGTCGTGGCCCATCGGCCAGCTGGGCCGCGGCGGGAGTTGCCAGCCGAGAAGCGGCTGGAGCGACACGCTCCGTCAGCGCTCGTTGCGAAAGCGCATAGACGGCGGCCGCGGCGAGCAGCGCAAGCCCCAAGAGTACGGCGAATACATACCCCGTCCAACGCAACAGCTTCGCCATGTTCAATTGCCCCCAATCGATGGGGCGCCATAGCTGTTTTCAGCGACGGCGTGAATCGTGGCGGATGTTGGCGGGACGCCCTCGCTTTGACGTAGTTCGAACCCGGTCGCGCCTTTGATTTGGGCGCGGTCGCGAGCCGCCACCATAGCTTCCCTCCGGGAGCTCGAAACGGAGCGATCCGGAAACTGGGTTCGCTTCCGCGAGACGCAGGGTCAGCCGCTGGCCGACGCGATAGACGTCCCCGCTCTCGTCGCCGATCAGCTGGCGTGCGGCCTCATCGTAGCGGAAATATTCTTGGCCGAGCGTCTGGGCGAGAACGAGGCCGTCGCCGCCGAGGTCTTCGACCGTGGCGAAGAAGCCGAACGGTTGCACGCCGGTAATCCGGCACTGAACAAGCTGGCCGACCTGATCGGCGAGGTAGGCCGCGACATAACGGTCGATCGTCTCGCGCTCGGCCTCCATCGCCCGGCGCTCAAGCATCGAGATTTTCTCACCGATCTCGACGAAGCGTTCCTCATCGCCTTTCGGTAGTCCGCCGTCGCCCAAATTGTAGGCGCTGACGAGCGCGCGATGAACGAGCAAATCCGCGTAGCGACGGATAGGTGACGTGAAGTGTGCGTAAGTGGCCAGAGCGAGGCCGAAATGCCCAAGACGCTCAGGACCATACCGCGCCTGCATCTGCGTGCGGAGCAATTGCTCCATGATCTCCTCGCGGCCGCTGGAATCGCCGACGCGCTCGATGATCCGGTTGAAGGTGCCGGGCTTCACCACCTGGCCGAGTGCGAATTCCAGATCGAAAGTGGCGAGATAATCCTTCAGAGCAACCAGCTTCTCGCGGCTCGGGCCTTCGTGGACGCGATACATGACCGGTGCCTTCTTCGCCTCCAGCGCGCGGGCGGCGGCGACATTGGCGGCGATCATGAAGTCCTCGACCAGCCGATGGGCATCGAGCCGGTCGCGCGGCGCGATCGAGGTGATGCGGCCCTTCTCGTCGAGCATCACCCGCCGTTCGGGAATGTCGAGTTCGAGCGGTTCGCGCTTGTTCCGTGCGGCCAGCAGAGCACGCCAGGCACCCCACAACGGCAGGAGGGCTGTGCGAACCAGCTCGTCCGGGACCGCGCCTTCGATTGGCGGCATCGCACAGGTCGGAGAGCTGACCACTACGCGTTCCTCGCCCGCAGCATCGATTGCCGCCTGCGCATCCTCATATGCAATGTTTGCGGCAACGCAAATTTTTGCTCGCGTGAATCGCCAGCTCTTCAGGCTGCCATCCTTCGCAATCTTGAGGTGGCAGGCCATGGCCGCACGGACCTGCCCTTCCTTCAGCGAGCAGATGTCGGCGGACAGTTCCTCCGGAAGCATTGGGACGACGCGGTCGGGAAAATAGACGCTGTTGCCGCGCGCCCTAGCTTCGCGATCGAGTTCCGACCCGGGACGGACGTAGAAGCTGACGTCGGCAATAGCGACGATCGCCTTCCAGCCGCCCTTGTTGTCCTCGTTATCGTCGGGTGCGGCCCAGATGGCGTCGTCATGGTCGCGCGCGTCCGCGGGGTCGATGGCGACGATGGGCAGGTGCGTCAGATCCTCGCGCTCACCCAGTGCCTGTTTCGAGACGTCGTGAGCCTCATCGATCGCCTCCTGGCGAAATTCGTGGCGAAGGCCGTGCTTGTGGATGGCAATGAGACTGAAGCTGCGCGGCGCGAAGGGATCGCCGAGCACGGCATCGACTCGCGCGGTTACACGCGGCGGGCGCCCGGAGACTTCGCACAGGACCAGGTCGCCGGGCTCGGAATCCTTGAGGTCGCTGATCGCCAACTCGCGTCGTTCACGCTTGTCGACGGGGGATAGCCAGAAGCGCTCGCCCTCCTTGCGCACCACGCCGAGCACCAGCTCGGCCGAGCGCTGCAGCTTCTTCATCGTGTGCGCGGCATAACCCTGCCCGCGCTCCTCGGTCCGCGCGAGGATGCGGTCGCCGATGCCAAGCGCACCGCGCCGTCCGCGTTCGATCACCCGAAGCCGCGGCGGCGGCGTGTCAGCATGCCATTGTTCGGGAACGGCGAAGACGTTGCCGCTGTCGTCGGCCTCGACGATCCGCAGCACCGTAACCTTGGGAACGCCGCCCGACTTGTGGAAAGCGCGGCCGGGGGCACTATCAATCAGGCCTTCATCGGCCATATCTTTGAGTAAAGCTTTGAGAAGGATCTTGTTCTGGCCGCTCAGGCCGAAGGCACGCGCAATTTCGCGCTTACCCGCCGGCTGATCCGACGTCGCGATGAAGTCGAGAATTTGCTTGCGGCTAGGTAGGCCGGCCGAACGTTTGCGCACCATGTCGAGGCCCTAAACGCGCCTAACGCAGCTGGCTATCCTTGCTGCCACGCCGATTGATCGTCGAGTGGACGATCGCCTTGTCGCGCTCCGACTGACAAGCGACGCATGTGCGAACGCCGGGCAGTGCCTCGCGACGCTTCTTCGGAATAGGCTCTCCGCAATCGTCGCATTCCTCGGCGCTCTCGCCTTGAGGCGTAAGCGCACGCGCGCGAAGGATCGCATCCTTCACGGTGTCGTCGATCTGATCCTGAACCGCGCCATCGCGCGTCCATCCGCCGGCCATGAGCCTTCCTTTCTTCCTCCTATGTAGGAAGAAAGCCGCTCTATTTCACGGGTTCCGCCGGAGGAGCGACGTACGGCTTGAATGCGCCACCCGGGACGGCGGAGGCCACGGGGCTCTCGAAGCCGTCGTTGCTCACCGCTGACACTCCGAAGACCCAGTCATCAACACGAACACCGCGCAAGACGTTGTACAGCGTCTGAGGTTGTTTCGAACCAGTCGACGGGGGATTGGTGCTCACAATGATTGGCGGGAGGCTTGCGTCTTGTGATTGCTCCCATTGGCTGGCGTCCGTCCGGCGCCAACGCAGCCTGTAGCCTCGCGCTCCAGGAACCGTCTTCCAACTGATCTTGGTATCCGTGCTCAAGCCGCCCTCCACGGTTGCTTCGGGCGGTGGCGGTGCACTGGCAATCGCCGCGAGTGCCGCGACGTTTAGCTTGGTGACCTTCTCCAGATAGGGAAAGTCCATGTTCTCGATCGTGTCGCCGTACTTGATGCCCTTTTCGGTGCGAAGGTCCTGGTGCTGCCAATTGTAGTTTTCGACAGCGACGCTGAGCCGCGCGGCGGGATAGCCCATTTCGAGGAACGGGATGTGATCGCCGCCGCGGCCGAAGCGGTCGGTGCGCCAGATCTGCATGACGTCCAGACCGATGTTCAGGCGGTCGGCGAGGCTGTCGAGATAGCGCGAGATGTTGCGCGACGGCGCGTCATTCTCTCCGCCGAAGCGGTGCGTGTCCGCCGCAAGCTCCGCCTGCCCCTGCGAACGCGGGCCTTCCGAAATGACTCGCACCTGCTTGTCATTGCAGGCGCCATCCGATGAGCAGCTGTTGCCGATAATGTCGTTGTTCAGAACCGTGACGACGTTCCAGCCCTGCGCCTTGGCATATTCGGCGAGAATGCGACCACCGAGCAGCCCCTGCTCTTCCCCGCTCAATGCGGCGTAGACGATCGTCCCGGGAAACTTGTGTTTCGATAGAACCCGCGCCGCCTCGATCACCGCCGCCGTGCCTGACCCATCGTCATTCGCGCCCGGAGCATCCGCAGTGAAGTTCATTACGTCAGTGACGCGACTGTCGATGTGGCCCTGGATGATGACGACGTCGTTCGGGCGCTCCGTTCCGCGCTGGATGGCGACCGCGTTGCACACCCTCGTCGGGCTCGGCACGCGCGGCAGCTTCGTCACCGTGTCGCAGGTCTGAAGCGTTTGCAGACCGAACCCCTTCATCTCCGCCTCGGCCCAGCGCACGGCTGCGCCGATCCCGAGCTTCGGATCAGTCTGGGAGGATAGCGTATGGCGCGTTCCGAAGCTGACCAGCTTCTCGACCGTCCGCTTCATCTGCTGACCACTGACCGGCTCGACGATCTGCCGCAGCTTCGCATCGGGCGATGGCGGCGCGGCCGCAATCAGTAGAAGGCACGGCAACAGGCCAAGTTTACGCACAGGACGTCTCCTCTCTCCGCCGCCGCAACTGGCATTTGCGAGGCCGGAGGTCTAGGGGACGCGCAACCCCTGACCAGCAGTTTCAAGGACCTGTTTCATGTTGCGCGAGATCGACCATTTCATCGGCGGCGAGACCTATTCCTCGGAAGGCCGCAGCAGCGATGTCTTCGACCCCAACCAGGGCGTCGTCCAAGCGAAAGTGACGCTGGGAACGACCGCCGAGTTGGAACGCGCGATCGATGCCGCGAAGGCCGCGCAGCCCGCCTGGGCCGCGACCAATCCGCAGCGCCGCGCCCGGGTCATGTTCAAGTTCAAGGAACTGATCGAAGCGAACATGGAAGAGCTGGCGCACACGCTCTCTTCCGAACATGGCAAGGTCATCGCCGATGCCAAGGGCGACATTCAGCGCGGCCTCGAGGTCATCGAGTTCGCCTGCGGCATCCCGCACGTGTTGAAGGGCGAATATACCGTCGGCGCCGGTCCGGGCATCGACGTTTATTCGATGCGCCAGCCGCTGGGTATCGGCGCCGGCATCACGCCTTTCAACTTCCCGGCGATGATCCCGATGTGGATGTTCGGAATGGCGATCGCCTGCGGCAACGCCTTCATTCTGAAGCCGTCCGAGCGTGATCCGAGCGTTCCGGTTCGCCTTGCCGAGCTGATGAAGGAAGCGGGCCTGCCCGACGGAATCCTCAACGTCGTCCATGGCGACAAGGAAATGGTCGACGCCATCCTCGACCATCCGGACATCAAGGCGGTCAGCTTCGTCGGATCGTCCGACATCGCGCAGTACATTTACTCGCGCGGCACCGCGAACAACAAGCGCGTGCAAGCCTTCGGCGGCGCGAAGAACCACGGGATTGTCATGCCCGACGCCGACCTCGACCAGGTGGTCAACGACCTCACCGGCGCGGCGTTCGGCTCGGCGGGCGAGCGCTGCATGGCGCTTCCCGTGGTCGTTCCGGTCGGCGAGGAGACCGCCAATGCGCTGCGCGAGAAGCTGATCCCGGCGATCGAGGCTCTGCGCGTCGGCGTGTCCACCGATCCGGACGCTCACTACGGCCCGGTGGTCACTCAGGCGCACAAGGAAAAGGTCGAGAATTACATCCAGATGGCGATCGACGAGGGCTCGGAGCTGGTCGTCGACGGCCGCGGCTTCAAGCTGCAGGGCCATGAGGAAGGCTTTTTCATCGGACCGACCTTCTTCGATCACGTGAAGCCGAGCTTCCGCACCTACAAGGAAGAGATTTTCGGCCCCGTCCTGCAGATGGTCCGTGCCAAGGATTTCGAGGAGGCCGTTCGCCTGCCTTCCGAACACGAGTACGGAAACGGCGTCGCCATCTTCACCCGCAACGGCCACGCAGCGCGCGAATTCACCGCGCGGGTGAACGTCGGAATGGTGGGCGTGAACGTGCCGATCCCGGTGCCGGTCAGCTACCACAGCTTCGGCGGCTGGAAGCGCTCGGGCTTCGGCGACACCAACCAGTACGGCACGGAAGGCGTGAAGTTCTGGACGAAGAACAAGATCGTCACCCAGCGCTGGCCGGACGGCGAAGCGCATGGCGAGAGCGCGTTCGTCATCCCGACCTTCGCGTGAAGTACGACGACGCATCCTGGCACTACGGCGGGGACTTCCCCGAAGGTCTGCCTGAAGAGGCGGCCGCCACGCATATCGGAATGTTCGTCGCCTGGGCGATGCTCAACGGGTTCGCGGGGTCGATCCACACGGACGATTTTCCGGGGATGCTCGCAACGCTGAAAGGTCGTGAATTGACGCCCGGTGCCTGGTTCCTGCAGGCTTGCGACGGGAAATTCACCGACGAGGACTTAAACGACGAAGGCAATGCTTTCACCAGGTCCTACTACGCGGACGATTCCGGCCTCCGCACCGGCGCCGAAGGTTATCTGGCCGATTACGAATCGACATTTCCGGCGAGCGACGACCTGTACTCGGTCCCTGACAGCTGGGCCTCCTATGACCAGATAGCTCCGCGAATTTCGAAGCGCATGTCGAAATGGCGCAACCCGAAGACCGGATGGAGGCGCTTTTTCTCGTAGTTTGCGGGCGAACGGGCTGCCAGCTGTCTCGTTCAGAGATTCGAGACGGCTGCTACACGGGCTGATTGCACCCGAACGGCTTCGAGCGCGTTTGACCGGCCATGATCCGGTTCATATTTCCAATATTCACCATTGCGGCGATCATGAGTGCCGGCGCCTGCAGCGGCCGCGATCCCGTGGCGGAGGAAGCCAATGATGTCGCCGCCACGCCAGCGCAGGAAAACGCCGTCGCACCTGAAGTCGAGGCGAACGCGACCGATCCAACCCTGAACGGAACCGAGCTGACGTCCAGCAAGATCCCGGCGGTTCTTCACGGTCGCTGGGGCCTCACGCCGGAAGATTGCACATCGACGCGCGGCGACGCCAAGGGCCTGCTCGTCGTTTCGGCCGACCAGCTCAAGTTCTACGAATCTGTCGGCAGGCCTGCGGGCGAACTCAAGCTGTCGCCGGATTCCGCGAGCGGGGACTTTAATTTCACCGGCGAGGGCATGACCTGGAAGAAATATCAGGTGCTCGAGGTGCAAAACGGCAAGTTGGTGCGGACGGAAAGCAGCCCGATGGCCAGTTTCACCTACGCGCGCTGCGTCTAGCGGATCAGCTTTCCAGGGTTCATCAGGCCTAGCGGATCGAGTGCCTGCTTGATCGCTCGCATGGCGTGGAGCTTCGCCGGCGGGCCGAGCCTTTCGAGTTCCGCCAGCTTCATCTGCCCGATGCCGTGCTCCGCCGAAATAGAGCCGCCCGCGAGAGTGACGAGGTCATAGACGAATTGGGAGACCTCCGACGCGCTGTCGCGCGCGGGTTCCCCGCGCACGTGGAAGTGGACGTTCCCGTCTCCGAGATGTCCGAAGGCACTTGCCCTGGCTCCCGGAAACGCCTGTTCGACTTCGCTGGCCGCGGTCTTCATGAAGCGCGGCATTTCGCCAACCGGAACGGAGATGTCGTGGGCAAGTGAGGCGCCAGTCGCCCGCTCCGCTTCGGAGATCGAATGCCGGATGCGCCAGAACGCTTCCGCCTGAGTTTCATTGGCGGCAATCGTGGCGTCTTCGATCAGGCCGCTCTCCAGGGCCTCGGCAAGCAGCGGCTGGAGCACAGTCGCGGGATCGGTTTCCGGAGCTTCCGACGTCGCTTCGATCAGCAGATGCCACGCATGCGCTCCATCGAGCGGGCTCCGTGTCCCCGGAATGTGCTCGAGAACCAGGCCAAGCGCATCGGCGGGAATGATCTCGAAGCCCTCGACCCGATCGGTCTTCGATTGCATCAGGTGAAGAAGGTCGAGGGCGCGCTCCGGGTCGCCGAGGCCTACCCATGCAACTGCTTGAGACACAACCGCCGGGGAGAGCCTGAGCGCGACGGCCGTGATGACGCCAAGCGTCCCTTCGGACCCGACCAGCAATTGGTCGAGATTGTACCCGCGATTGTCTTTCTTGAGCCCGGCCAGCCCGTCGTGGATCGATCCATCGGGCAGGACCGCCTCCACCCCAAGCACCAGCGAACGCATCGTGCCAAACTTCAGCACCTGCGTTCCGCCTGCATTGGTCGCTGCGAGCCCACCGATGGTGCAGCTTCCGCGCGCGCCCAATGTCAACGGGAAGCGCTGGCCAGTCTCCTCCGCGCGATCATGCAAGTCGGCGAGGATCATGCCGGCTTCCGCAACCGCGGCGCCGGTGTCGATCGAGCGCAGGCGGTTCATTCGCCGCAACGACAGGATCAGTGCCGACCCATCGGCAGGCGGCGTGGCACCGCCGACCATCGACGTATTGCCGCCCTGCGGGACCAGTGGAACGCGAAGTTCAGCGGCCAGCCGGACGACGGTGGCTACTTCTTCGGTAGAAGCCGGTGCGATGATCGCCTCCGACCGTCCGTGGAAGCGCCCCCGCCAGTCGTTCAGCCAAGGCTCGATATCCGCCGCATCCGTGATGACGGACTTCGGTCCGAAACGCTCGGCGACCTGGGAAATCAGCGTGTCGACAGGTGTTGGCGGCATTTGCGAACCCTAGCGGCATTTCGGAGTCTTGGCATCGCGCGCGTTCGGCGGCATTGACGCCGTCTCGGGAGAGCGAAAATTCTGATGAGTTTCTGGTCAGTTATAGCAGTTGTCGCCGTGGTTTCGGCGTTAGGTTTCTTGATGCGGCGGTCCGTGAAGTTCGCACTGCGCAACGTGCGGAACGATCACGCCAAGCGTCCTGCGCTGTGGAATCGCTTCTACTCCATCGACTGGGGCGACACGACCACCAACAATTACGGCTACGCGCCCGCCGAAGGCGACCATCCGCAGCGCTTTCAGCACCAGATGTACCTGCAACTGCTCAACCGCCTCCGCGAGGAGCGTGAGGTTCGGTCGGGAATGAAGCTGCTGGAAGTGAGTTGCGGTCGCGCGGGCGGCCTGAACGCCATCCTGACGAAAGCTCCCGAGATCGATGCAACCGGCCTGGACGTTGCCCAGAGCGCCATCGATTTCTGTCGTCGGACCTATGGCGAGAATGATCGGCTGCGGTTCGTTCAAGGCAGCGCACTTGAGCTACCCTTCCCGGATGCAACCTTTGACGTCCTGCTTAATGTGGAAGCGTCGAACGATTATCCCGATCGCGCCCGCTTCTTCCGCGAGGTCGCGCGCGTCCTGAAACCTGACGGTGTTCTGCTTTATGCCGATACGATGAAGCAAGGCCGTCGCGAGGGCATGGAGCAGGAACTCACGTCAGCCGGGTTCCAGGCGGAATTCCGGGACATCACCAGCAACGTCGCCGAAGCCTGCCGCCTCGACAGCCCGCGCCGGCGAGAGGTGATCCGTCGCCACGCACCGGTGTTGGGCCGCCTGCTGCTGAGCCGACAATTGCACAACTACGCCGCGGTCGAAGGCAGTTCGAAGTTCGACGCCTTCGTGCAGGGCCGCCGCACCTATCTGATGACGGCCGCCACCAAGGCATGATCAGGGGACCGGTCACTCTGATCGTCGCCCGGGCGACCAACGGCGTGATTGGGCGCGACGGCACCCTGCCCTGGCGCATTTCCGCCGACCTCAAGCGCTTCAAGGCGCTGACGATGGGCACAGCAATGATCATGGGACGGCGGACGTTCGACAGCCTGCCCGGCATACTGCCCGGGCGGCGGCACATCGTTCTGACGAGGGACTTAGACTGGTCGGCGGATGGCGCTGAGGTGGCGCATTCGGTCGAAGAAGCTTTGTCGATGGCGGGCGACGAGCCGGTGTCTGTCATTGGCGGCGCGGAGATTTTCGAGCTCTTTCTGCCGCATGCCGACCGATTCGAGCTGACCGAGGTGATCGGCAACATCGAGGGGGACACGCGGATGCCGGACCCCCGCAACACCGGCGATTGGCGCGAGGTAGCGCGCGAGGATCATACGGCGGAGGGCGACACCCCGGCCTTCCGCTTTATCACGCTGGAGCGCGCCTAGCGCCCAGCCTGTGGTTTGCGGGCGAACTCACGGTATCGCTTAAACTGCTCGGCGAGAACGCCGTCGACCAAAGGCGCCAGCTTCTCGGCGCCGCCGTTCGCAAAGCCGGCCACGCGGTAGTCCAAAGTCACCTTCGTTCCACCCGCGATCCGCTCGAATTGGACGTCCATCACACCGGCGGTCGCTTCGTAGAGCAGAGGTCCGAGCGATCCCGTCAGGACAACGCGCTTGCCTGGATCGACGTAGCTCACGCGCAAATGCTCGATCCCGCCGCCGCCGTCCAAGCGCTCGCAGAAGCATCCGCCGGGATTCAAGGCCATGCTGAGGTTCGCCGACTTGCCGCTGTATGTATGTTCGCCGGACCACCAACTGCCGACCCTGCCAAACGCTGTGAAGGCTTGAGGAGGCGGCACCACGATCTGGGCGGACTGCCGCACGTGGAAGCCATTGGCGTTGGCGCTTACGACTTCGGCGGAGGCCGGTGCGGCCAGCATCGAAAGAACGATCAACGGAATTGCACGCACGGCTCATCCCCCAGTTGATTGATCGTTCAACTATGAGGGATTGGTACTAGTTGTCCAGTATGGCGTCGATCTCGGCGGCAACGCCATCCGGCGTGCCCATGCCATCCACCCGGCGAACCAGTCCGCGTTCCTCGTAGTAAGGAAGGATCGGCGCAGTCTTGGCGCGATATTCGACAAGCCGGGTGCGCACCGTCTCTTCGTTGTCGTCGGGACGCCGCGTAAACTCGGTAGACCCGCATACGTCGCAGACGTTTTCGACCTTCGGCCGCTTGAAGCTGTCATGATAGCCGGCGCCGCAGCTGGCGCAGGTAAAGCGGCCGGTGATCCGTTCGACCAGTGCATCTTCGTCGACGCACAGCTCAATGACGTAATCCAGGCCGCGGCCACGCTCTGCCAGCAGCAGGTCCAGCGCTTCGGCCTGGGCTCGCGTACGCGGATAGCCGTCGAAGATCGCGCCAGCGTCCCCGGCATCGTCCAAGCGCTCGCCAATGAGCGCGCTGACGATGGCGTCACTGACAAGTTCGCCGGCCTCCATGATGGCCTTCGCCTGCAGGCCTACCGGAGAGCCGCTCTTCACGGCCGCGCGGAGCATATCGCCGGTCGACAGCTGGATCATGCCGCGATCCGCCTGAAGCCGCTGCGCCTGCGTGCCCTTACCCGCGCCCGGGGGGCCAAGAAGAATGATGTTCAGCATTGCCGCGCTCCCCTTCGGCCGCTGATCAGCGCTTGCGGCTGGTCTTCAGCTTCGCCTTCTTGATCAGATCGCCATATTGATGCGCGATCAAGTGGCTCTGGATCTGCGCCACCGTGTCCATCGTCACGTTGACGACGATGAGGAGGCTGGTCCCGCCCAGGTAGAAGGGCACGCCGGCCTGGCTGAACAGGATTTCCGGAATCAGGCAGATGAGCACCAGGTAAGCCGCGCCAACAACGGTCACGCGCGTGATCAGGGTGTCGAAATAGCCTTCAGTCGCCTTGCCGGGACGGATACCCGGAATAAAGCCGCCGTGGCGCTTCAGATTCTCGGCCGTTTCCTCGCTGTTGAACTGCACCGCCGAGTAGAAGAAGCAGAAGAAGGCGATGCCCGCGCCGTAGAGCAGCAAATAGAGCGGCGAACCGTGCTGCAGCCAGGTGCTGACCGTGATCAGCCAGTCGCCCCCGTCGGGGTTCGTCTGCGCGCCGGCCATCTGCAGGACCGTCAGCGGCATCAGCAACAGCGACGACGCGAAGATCGGCGGGATGACGCCGGCGATGTTGATCTTGATCGGCAGGTGGCTGCGCTCGGCCTGCATCATGCCGCGAGCCGTCTGTCGCTTGGGATACTGAATCGGGACCCGGCGCTGCGCCCGCTCGACGAAACAGATGAAGAGAACGAGGCCGACCGCCAGAGCGACGATGGTCGCTACGAGCAACGGATCCATCGTGCCGCTGCGGCCGCCTTCGAACAACTGGCCAAGCGCCCGCGGAAGCGTCGCGACGATGCCGGCCATGATGATCAGCGACACGCCATTGCCGATGCCGCGAGCCGTAATCTGCTCGCCGATCCACATCAGGAACAAGGTACCGCCGATGAGGCTGATGGTCGCGGCGATGCGGAACATCATGCCTGGCTCGACAACCGCGCTGATGGCCTGGGCGGCACCCAAGCTCTCGAGACCCACCGCGATCCAGTAACCTTGGACCGCCGTCAGAAGCACGGTGAGATATCGCGTGTACTGGTTGAGCTTCTTACGCCCGGTCTCGCCTTCCTTCTTCAGCGCCTGCCAGGGCGCGTAAAGCGTGGCGGCCAGCTGGATGACGATGGACGCGGTGATGTAGGGCATCACGCCAAGCGCGATGACGCTCATGCGCTCGAGGCTGCCGCCCGAGAAGGTGTTGAAGAAATCGAGGACGCCGCCGCGCTGCGTATCGAACAACGCCGCCATGGCGCGCGGATCGATACCCGGCATGGGAACGAACGACAGGAAGCGGAACAGGACCAGAGCGCCCAGGGTGAACCAGATGCGCTTCTTGAGTTCAGTAGCCTTGGAAAAATTCGCAAAGCTGATGTTGGCGGCCATTTGTTCGGCTGCGGATGCCATTCAATTCGTCCCCGGACTGCGCAAGCGACGTTGCTGCGATTGCTACCCCGCCGCGGATATAGTGGCTGGATAGCGCAAGGCTAAGCCCCGCGCGCCACTTTTTGCGGCGGGCGAGGCTTTAGGCCTTGGCTGCGCTCTTGGCCGACTTGTCAGCCAGCCGTGCTTCGCGAGCCTTGCCCTTCTTGGCAGCGGCCAGCTCAGCCGGATCCTTGCGCTCGATCAGCTCGATCGAACCGCCGGCCTTCTCGATAGCCTCGCGAGCGCCCTTCGACGCACCGGCGATCTTGAGCGCCAGCTTGGCCTTGAGCTCACCCTTGCCGAGAACGCGGACGCCGTCCTTGCCGCCGCGAACGAGGCCAGCGGCCTTCAGCGCGGCCTGGTCGAGCGTGCCCTTGGCATCGAGCTTGCCAGCGTCGATCGCCTTCTGGATCGCGCCGATGTTCACCTCGGCATAATCCTTGGCGAAGATGTTGTTGAAGCCGCGCTTCGGCAAACGCATGTGAAGCGGCATCTGACCGCCTTCGAAGCCGAAGATCGATACACCCGAGCGGCTGGTCTGACCCTTCTGGCCACGGCCGGAGGTCTTGCCCTTGCCCGAGCCGATACCACGGCCGACGCGGATGCGGCCTTTGCGGGCGCCAGGATTGTCGCGGAGTTCGTTGAGTTTCATTGTCTGCACTCGCTTTCGCTTTTGTCGCGCATGACCCCGCCGAAGCGGGGTCAAATCGTTGATTGTTAGGCGGCTTCGACGCTCACAAGGTGCTGCACCTTGCGGACCTGGCCGAGAACCTCAGGGGTCTCTTCCACTTCCACGGTGCGGTGCATCTTGTTCAGGCCGAGACCGACGAGGGTCGCCCGCTGCGTCTTGTCGCGGCGGATCGGCGAACCGGTCTGCGTGATCTTGATCTTCGCCATTAGATTTACTCCGTGATCGCTTCGGCCTGAGCCTCAGCTTCGGCAGCGCTTGCGCCGCCACGGCCGAGCAGGTCGGCAACCTTCTTGCCGCGACGCTGGGCCACCGAGCGCGGGCTCGTCTGGTCCTTGAGCGCCTCGAAGGTCGCACGGATCATGTTGTACGGGTTGGATGTGCCCACCGACTTCGTGACGACGTCGGCAACGCCGAGGCTCTCGAAGATGGCGCGCATCGGACCGCCGGCGATGATGCCCGTTCCGGCGGGAGCCGTACGAACCGTCACGCGGCCGGCACCGAAGTGACCGAGGCCGTCATGGTGCAAGGTGCGGCCATCGCGCAACGGAACGCGGATCATCGCCTTCTTCGCAGCGGCAGTCGCCTTGCTGATGGCTTCCGGAACTTCGCGAGCCTTGCCGTGACCGAAGCCGGCGCGGCCCTTGCCGTCGCCAACGACTACGAGTGCTGCGAAACCGAAGCGCTTACCGCCCTTCACGGTCTTGGAGACGCGGTTGATGTGCACGAGCTTTTCGATGAGCTCCTCGCCACCTTCGTCGTCGCCGCCACGGCCACGACGGTCATCACGACGGCCACGGCCGCCACCACGATCGTTGCCGCCACGTCCGCCACCACGGCCGCCGCGCGGACCACGCGGGCCACGACCCTGCGGGCGATCGCCTTCCGGGGCGGTCGCTGCGTCGGCCACGACCTCGGCCGGGGCTTCGTTGGTCTGGGTTTCGTCAGCCATTTAGAACTCCAATCCGCCTTCGCGGGCGGCATCGGCCAGGGCCTTCACCCGGCCATGAAAAAGGAAGCCGCCGCGGTCGAACACGACCGTCGACACGCCAGCCTTCTTGGCACGCTCGGCAACAACCTTGCCGACGGCTGCAGCCGCATCGCGGGTCGCACCGGTCTTGCCCTTGACGTCCTTGTCGAGGGTCGAAGCAGACGCGAGCGTCTTGCCGGCAGCGTCGTCGATGACCTGCGCATAGATGTGGCGGCCCGAACGGTGGACCGACAAGCGCGGCTTGCCCGCGGAGCGCGCACGGAGCGACGTGCGGACACGGCGCCGGCGGCGATCGAAGAGAGACAGTTTCGCCATGGCTTACTTCTTCTTGCCTTCTTTGCGGAAGATGAACTCTCCGTCGTACTTGATGCCCTTGCCCTTGTAGGGCTCCGGCTTGCGCCAGCGGCGGATTTCAGCCGCGACCTGGCCGACCTTCTGCTTGTCGATGCCGGTGATCTCGACCGTCGTCTGGTCGGGAGTCTTCACATCGACGCCTTCCGGCACGGAGAAATTCACGTCGTGGCTGTAGCCGAGCTGCAGCTTCAGGTTCTTGCCCTGGGCCTGCGCACGGTAGCCGACGCCGCTGATCAGCAGCTTCTTGGTGAAGCCCTCGGTCACGCCGGTGACGAGGTTCTGCACGTTGGTCCGCTGCATGCCCCAGGCGGCGCGGTTGCGCTGAGCCTGGGTGAGCGGGGTCACGCGGATCTCACCCTCGGCAATCTCATACTTCACGAGATCGTCGAGAAGCTGCATCGCGAGCGTGCCCTTCGGGCCCTTCACGGTCAGCATGCCGCTTTCCACGGTGGCGGTTACGCCTGCCGGGATTGCGATCGGTTTTTTGCCGATACGAGACATCTTAGAATACCTCCGCCAGCACTTCGCCGCCGACGTTCTGGTCGCGCGCTTCAGCATCCGACAGCACGCCACGCGGGGTCGACACGATGATCGTGCCGAGACCGTTGCGGATGCGCGGAAGTTCGCGGGCGGCCGAATAGACGCGGCGGCCAGGCTTGGACACGCGAGCCAGGTGCTGGATCGCGGGCTGGCCCTCAAAATACTTCAGCTCGATACGAAGGCCCTTCTGCGGACCAACGGTCTCCTCGGAATAGCCACGGATGTAGCCTTCGCGCTGGAGAACATCGAGCACACGGACGCGCAGGTTGGACGCCGGAGTCACGATGGAATCCTTACGCGCCTGCTGGCCGTTGCGAATACGGGTGAGCATATCACCCAAGGGATCGGTCATTGGCATGCTCGGCCCTTACCAGCTCGACTTGGTGACGCCCGGGATCAGGCCCTTGTTGGCCAGTTCCCGAAGCATGATCCGCGAAAGGCGGAATTTGCGATAATAGGCGCGCGAACGCCCGGTCAGCTCGCAGCGGTTGCGAATGCGCGTCGGGTTACCGTTGCGCGGAAGCTCCGCCATCTTGAGCCGTGCGATCAGCCGCTCGGTCTCGTCCTTGGAATCGTCGTCCGCGATAGCCTTCAGCTTCTCGTACTTCGACGCATACTTCTGGACGAGCTTCTTGCGACGCTCGTTCTTGTTGATCGAACTCAGTTTCGCCATGACTTAAGTTCTTCTCCTCTGGAGAAGCAGGTCCTGCCCTTAGGCAGCCTGCTTCTGCTCCTCGTCACGCGGGAACGGGAAGTTGAACAGGCGCAGCAGCTCGCGCGCCTCTTCGTCCGTCTTCGCGGTGGTGGTTACGATGATGTCCATCCCCCGGACCTTGTCGATCTGATCGTAATTGATCTCGGGGAAGATGATCTGCTCCTTGAGGCCCATGGCGTAGTTGCCACGGCCGTCGAACGACTTCGGGTTCAGGCCACGGAAGTCGCGAACGCGCGGAAGCGCGATCGTGACCAGGCGGTCCAGGAACTCGAACATGCGGTCGCGGCGGAGAGTAACCTTCGCACCGATCGGCATGCCTTCACGCAGCTTGAACTGCGCGATCGACTTCTTGGCCTTGGTGATGACCGGCTTCTGGCCGGAAATCGCCTGCATCTCGGCGGCGGCCGCCTCGACCTTCTTCTTGTCCTGCGTGGCTTCGCCGACGCCCATGTTGATGACGATCTTGTCGAGCTTCGGAACCTCGAGACGGTTCTTGTACCCGAACTTCTCCGTCATCGCCTTGACGATGCGAGCTTCGTAGTCGGCCTTCAGGCGCGGCGTGTAGGACTTGTCCTTGGACGCCTTGGCGGCCTTCGGAGCCTTCTCAGCCTTCGCTTCGGCGGCCTCGTCCTGCGGGACGTTGTTTTCGTCAGCCATTGATAAGCTCCCCGGACTTGGCAGCGACACGAACCTTCTTGCCGTTGCGGTCCTCAAAACGAACGCGGGTCGCCTTGCCGGTCTTCGGGTCGGCAATGGCGACCTTCGACACGTGCAGCGGCGCTTCCTTGCGGTCGATGCCACCCTGCGGGTTCACCTGGGACGGCTTGCGGTGACGAGCGGCGACATTCACGCCGGACACGACCACCTTGCTGTCCTTGGGCATCGAGCGGATGACTTCGCCGGTCTTGCCCTTGTCCTTGCCGGACAGGACGACGACGGTGTCACCCTTGCGGATCTTGGCGGCGGCCATGGTTACAGGACCTCCGGCGCAAGGCTGATGATCTTCATGTGCTTGCGCGCACGAAGCTCACGGACGACCGGGCCGAAGATACGGGTGCCGATCGGCTCCTCGTTCTTGTTGACCAGCACCGCGGCATTGCCGTCGAAGCGGATCGTCGATCCGTCCGGACGGTGAATGTCCTTGGCGGTACGAACGATCACCGCGCGGTGAACGTCGCCCTTCTTCACGCGGCCGCGCGGAGCGGCTTCCTTGACCGAGACGACAATGATGTCGCCGACGGTCGCGGTGCGACGCTTCGATCCGCCCAGCACCTTGATGCACTGAACGCGCTTGGCGCCACTGTTGTCCGCGACGTCCAGGTTGGACTGCATCTGGATCATTGTTCGACCCTACCTTCTCTCAAAATCGCTCAGGCGTCCGCTTCGGCGACGTCTTCGGCCTTGGCCTTCTTCGTCGTCTTCGCGGCCGGCTTTTCGGCTTTCGCCTTGGCCGGGGCCTTCTTTTCTTCGACCGGGTTCGAGGCACCCTCGACGATCTCGACGGCTTCCGCCTTCGCAGCGCCGATACGATCGAGCACCGTCCAGGTCTTCAGCTTCGAAATCGGAGCGCATTCCTCAATGCGCACCTGCTCGCCCGACTTGAAGGCATTGCCCTCGTCGTGCGCATGGTACTTCTTCGACAGCTTGATGATCTTGCCGTACAGCGGGTGCTTCACCCGACGCTCGACACGGACCACCACAGTCTTGTCACCCTTGTCGGACACTACGGTGCCGGTCAGGACGCGCTTTGGCATTCCTCAGTCTCCTCAGCCCTGCGCCGCGTCAGCGGTGCGGGCACGTTCACTCTGCAGCGTCTTGATACGAGCGATGGTGCGGCGCACCTCTCTCACCCGCGACGGCTTCTCGAGCTGGTTGGTCGCAGCCTGGAAGCGCAGGTTGAACTGCTCGCGCTTCAGGTCGGACAGCTGCGTCTGCAGCTGATCGTCGGTCGCGACCTTCAGGTCGTCCTTCTTGGCGTTCTTCGCAGCCATCTTACTTTTCCTCAGCGGCCATGGTCTCACCCAGACGGGCAACGACCTTGGTCTTGATCGGCAGCTTCTCGGCAGCACGCTCGAAAGCGGTCTTGGCGAGGTGGCCCGGAACGCCGTCCAGTTCGAACAGGATGCGGCCCGGCTTCACGCGAGCGACCCAGAATTCCGGAGCGCCCTTACCGGAGCCCATGCGGACTTCGGCCGGCTTCGAGCTGACCGGAAGATCCGGGAAGATGCGGATCCAAAGACGGCCGGAACGCTTGATGTGACGCGTGATCGCGCGGCGAGCCGCCTCGATCTGGCGCGCGGTAATCCGCTCCGGCTCCATGGCCTTCAGGCCGAAGGCGCCGAAGTTAAGCTCGGTTCCACCCTTGGCATTGCCGTGGATGCGGCCCTTGAAGGCCTTGCGGAACTTGGTGCGCTTGGGTTGCAGCATGACTTACTCTTTCCTTCGCGCTTACCGGTGGCCGCGGTCTTCACGGGCCGGACGGACGCCGGAGGTCTGAGCCTCCATCATCAGCCGGTCCTGAGCCGTCGGATCGTGACCAAGGATCTCGCCCTTGAAGATCCAGACCTTCACGCCGCACACGCCGTAAGCGGTGTGGGCTTCGGCTTCGGCGTAATCGACGTTGCCGCGCAGCGTGTGCAGCGGAACGCGGCCCTCACGGTACCATTCGGTACGCGCGATTTCCGCACCGCCGAGACGGCCGGCGCAAGTGATACGAATGCCTTCCGCACCGAGGCGCAGAGCCGACTGAACCGCACGCTTCATGGCGCGACGGAAAGCGATACGGCGCTCGAGCTGGTCGGCAACGCCCTGGGCGACGAGCTTGGCGTCGATCTCCGGCTTACGGATCTCGACGATGTTCAGGCTGACGTCCGAGGAGGTCATCGCACCGAGCTTCTTGCGAAGCTTTTCGATGTCGGCGCCCTTCTTGCCGATGATCACGCCCGGGCGAGCAGCATAGATGCTCACGCGGCAGATCTTGGCCGGACGCTCGATGACGACCTTCGAGATCGCGGCCTGCGGCAGCGTCGCGAGGATGTGCTTCCGAATCTTCAGGTCTTCCAGCAGCAGACGGCCGTAATCCTGGCCTTCCGCGAACCAGCGGCTGTCCCAGGTCCGGTTGATCTGCAGGCGGAGCCCGACGGGAGAGGATTTCTGACCCATAAGTTACGCTTCTTCCTGCTCGCGAACGACGACGCGGATGCGGCTGAACGGCTTCACGACCCGGCTGGAACGGCCACGCGCACGGGTCGCGAACCGCTTCATCGAGATCGACTTGCCGACGCTCGCTTCCGACACGACGAGCGCGTCGACGTCGAGATTGTGGTTGTTCTCGGCATTGGCCACGGCCGATGCGAGGACCTTGCGAACATCGATCGCCATCGCCTTCGGCGAGAACTGAAGGATGTTCAGAGCTTCCTCGACACGACGGCCGCGAATGAGGCCGGCGACCAGGTTCAGCTTGCGGGCCGAACCACGGATCATCGTGCCGACGGCGAGCGCTTCCTTGTCGCCCACCTTACGCGGAGATGCTTCCTTGCCCATTAGCGCTTGCCCTTCTTGTCCGAGGCGTGGCCCGGGAAGAAGCGGGTCGGAGCGAACTCGCCGAGCTTCATGCCGACCATTTCCTCATTGACCGACACCGGCACGAACTTGCGGCCGTTGTAGACATTGAAGGTGAGGCCGACGAACTGCGGCAGGATCGTCGAACGGCGCGACCAGGTCTTGATCGGCGCGCGGCCGCCCTTTTCCTGCGCAGCTTCCGCCTTCTTCAGGAGCGAAAGCTCGACGAACGGACCTTTCCAGATGGAACGGGCCATGGATTAACCCTTCTTCTTCGCGTGACGCGACCGGATGATGAACTTGTCGGTCGCCTTGTTGTGACGGGTGCGAGCACCCTTGGTCGGCTTGCCCCAGGGGGTAACCGGATGACGGC